>Ga0208700_1000024_pt1 | contig 61427 bp, 52 predicted proteins | sample DeeseametaMP2016_FD_184179 | JGI IMG/M metagenome (GOLD analysis project Ga0208700, IMG submission 184179) | Marine microbial communities from the Deep Pacific Ocean - MP2016 (SPAdes) | ecosystem: Environmental > Aquatic > Marine > Oceanic | place: East of Hawaii, North Pacific Ocean | collected... | reverse complement strand
CTGCCACAGCTCCGGCGGTCGCGAGAACACCCACGACCAGCCACACGGCGATCCTGCGGCCTCGCGCCCACCGCTCCTTCATGCTCACCGGACGGCTCCATCCTGCTGGGGGGGGTCGGGGACGACCTGGGGGGTCAGGCCGAAGAGGGCGGCGTCGAACCAGCGACCGTTGCCCAGCACGGTCGTGTAGTAGCGCAACAGCGGGGCGTACAAACGCACGCTCTCCTCCAGGTCGCCCTTGTTGCGTCGCAGCGTGGCAACCGTGGTCTGCAGCTCCTGCAGCGCAGGGCTGAGGTCTTCACGGGTGGCCCTCACCGTGGCTGTGATCTCCTGGGCAAGGCGCTGCGTGGCGTCGAGGAGTCTCTCGATGGCCAGGCGTCGCTGCTCCAAGACCGACAAGAAGGCGCCGGCGTCGCGGACCAAGGCGCTGATGGTCTGCGAGCGATCCGCCAAGATCCGGGTGACGGAAGCAGACTTGCGTACGAGGTTCTGCAGCTCCTGGTCGCGCCGTGAGACCACGCGGGACAACGACGCCACACCGTCGAGCGCCTGCCGGGTCTGGGGCGAGGCCCCATTCAGCACCTCGGTGACGGCACGGAACGAGGATGCAAGGGCATCAGTGTCGATGTCCTGCACGCGCCGGGTGAGTCCACCGAGAACGGCTTGGAGGTCGAAGGGCACCTCGGTGCGCTCGATCGGCACCCTGTCGCCCTCGAGCTCGCCGGTTCCTGCGGACGTCAAGGCGATGTACTCGGTGCCCAGCAGCGTCTCGACCTTCAGGGCAGCGCGGGTGGCGCCGCCCAGCTCGACGCCGTCGTCGACCTCGAGCGAGACGGCCACCACCTCGTCGGCGAGAGCGAGGTCCTTGACCGTTCCAACCTTCACCCCGGAGATCCTGACGGGGTCGCCTGTCTTCAATCCGGCAGCATGAGCCAGCTCCACGACGATCTCTCTCTTCCCGAAGAGACCATTGATCCGGCCAGCCGACAGACCAGCACCCACCATGAGGGCGAGCGCCATGATGCCGACCAGACCGAACAGCGGCAGGCTCCTTCTCCTCATGGCCGACACAGCGCTTCGTTGTTGCGGAGTCCAGGGGCTGTGATGGACGGCGTGTTCGGCAGTGTCAAGGTGATGTCCAGTTGGCAGACGAAGAAGTTGAGGTAGCCGCCGTAGCTCGCGGCCCGCGTGAACGAGTTGAGCTTGATCGGGAGCAGGTCCACCAGCTCCTGCAATTGGTCCTTGGTGTCGGCGAAGGCCGATGCTGCCGCACGCAGCGACGCGATGTCTCGAGTGAGGGGAGGACGTGCCTCTTGGAGCAGGTCCGCAGTGGACGTGCTCAGGTCCGCGATCCCGTCGAGGACCCCCCCGATCACGACGCGGTCCTCTGCGAGGCCGGAGGACAATCGGCCCAGCTGGTCGACCAGGGCACGCAGGCCGTCACCGCGATCGTCCACGGTGTCCAGCACCACGTTCAGGTTGTCGATCACGCGGCCGATCACCACGTCGCGCTCAGCGAGATCTTGGGTCAGGGTGGCTGTGTTGGCGACCAGCGACGCGACGGTTCCGCCCTCACCCTGCAGCGTGCGCACCACCTGGAGGGCCAACTGGTTCACCTGCTCCGGGTCGAGGACGTTGAAGATCGGTCGGAAACCGTCGAGCAGGACGGTCAGGTCGAGGGCCGCCTTGGTCCTGCCCAGCGGGATGGTCCCGCCCGGCTGCAGCAGGTCGTCAGCCGCGGTGCCTGGCGTGACGACCAGGCTCAGGTATCGGGCTCCGACCAGATCGCGGTAGCGCAGCTCGGCGCGCGTCTGCAGGGGCAACTGCACTGATTCATCGACCGTGAACTCGACCACGGCACGTTGGTCGGCGTCGAGCACCACGTCGTGGACCCGGCCCACCCGGACGCCGGACATCCTCACCTCGTCGCCGGGAACCACCCGGGTGGCGTCGGCGAACACGGCACGGTAGGGAACTGGGTCTCTCGGATTGGTGCCGGCGATGGTGGAGAACAGGATGCCCGTCGTCCCCAAGGTCAGGGCGAGGAAGCCGATCAGTCCCAAGGTCGATGCCGGCGGTCTCCGGAAGCGGGGTCTCACTGGTCCTCCTTCGTCCTCAGGCCGGAGGTGACGTTCGCCACCATGTCGAAGAAGGGCGAGAGCAGGCCGTCGCTGGTCTCTGCGCTGCTCTCGGGCAGTGGGAGGTCGAGGCTGTCGAGAAGGCCTTGAGGAAGATCGAGCCCGGGGAGAGGATCGCGCTCGCCGTCCTGCTCCTGCTCCTGCTCCTGCTGCTGCCCCGTATCAAGCGGAGTAGCGGGGAGTCCGAGCAGTCCGCGATAGGAACCGATCAACGCCAACGCCGGCGCGGGGATGTCCGCGTTGGGTGTGCCCCCGATCGCCTCGTCGGTCACGACCGGACACGATGGCCCGAAGGCCTTGAGCTCCTCCAGCAGCTTGGCCTGCAGGGGCTCGTTGGGAGCGAAGCCTCGGGGATACACGCCGCGGGTCTGGCCGAGACGCAGCCGTCCGCGGATGACGAACGGGCCGTCGTCACCCCCGAAGACGTCGTAGATGCGCTGGATGGCCAGCTTGGCGCCGTTGAAGACGCAGTCGAACTCCGGGGAGTACTCCTCCAGCAGCGCCAACGTCGGACGAAGACTCTCCATCAGACCTACCAGCGTCTCCTCGTTCTCCTCCAGCAGGACCCGCACCCGCCCGGAGACGTCGCTGGTTCCGCGGAGCGCGGCCGCCACATCGCCGATCTCGTCCCGCACGGTGCTGATCGTGGTGACCGCGTCCCCGGTGATGCCGAGCAGACGCGGAGCCACTCGTGCGTAGACGGCCGCCACGTCAGCCAGCAGCGTGAGATCCGCCTCGAGATCGGGAAGGAACGTGCGGGCGCTGCCGGCGTACGCGGCCACCGAGTCCAGGGTCCTGCCCAGGTCGGCTCCGTTGCCGGCGAGGGCGAAGGCGAGGCTCGACGTCGCAGCGTTGAGATCCGCCGGCCTGACGGTGCGCAGGAGCGGGTCGAGGGAGTCGAACACCTCTTGGAGGCGGACCGAACGACGAGTCATGTCCTGGGCGATGACCGTGCCGGCGCGGATGGAGTCGTCGGCGCCCTGGGGCACGAGCTCGACGTACTTCTCACCGAACAGGGTCTTGGGCACCAGCCTGGCTGTGACGTCGGCGGGCACCTTCGCGGCGAGCTCCCGGTCGAGGGCGACGGACAGCAGGACATCACCCTCCGCGGTGGGTGACAGCTCCTTGACCTCGCCCACCCGAACGCCGTTGACCTTGACGTCCGCCTGCCGGTCCAGCTGCTCCTCGGCCCTCTCCAGTCGGACCTCCACCATGACGGTGTCGGCGAAGACCTTCTGGTAGCTGGCGAACGTCAGGCCGACTCCGGCGACACCCATGGACAGAGCCAGAAGTCCGAGCAGCGGGTAGCGGATCGAGCCTCGGGAGTTGCTCATCCGGCGATCCTGACGGTGGTCGTCGATCCCCAGATGGCCATGCTGAGAAGGAAGTCGAGCACGACGATGGCGACGATGGCGAAGCGGACCGAGCGTCCCACGGACATCCCCACGCCCGCAGGTCCACCTGAGGCGGTGAAGCCGTACCAACAGTGCACGAGGATGACCATCACCGCGAAGACCAGGACCTTAAAGACCGACCAGGCGATGTCCTCGGGCGGAAGGAACAGGTGGAAGTAGTGGTCATAGGTTCCCTCGGACTGGCCGTAGACCAGCGTCACCACCGATCGTGTGCTCAGGTACGACGCGAGGAGGCCAACAAAGTACAGCGGGACCACCGCCAGCATCCCGGCCCACACGCGGGAGGCGACGAGGAACGGGATCGGGGAGACTGCCATCACCTCGAGAGCGTCGATCTCCTCCGAGATCCTCATCGCTCCGAGCTGCGCGGTGAACCCGCAGCCCACCGTCGCCGAGAGTGCGACGCCGGCGACCAGCGGCGAGATCTCCCGGGTGTTGAAGTAGGCCGAGATGAAGCCCGTCAGGGCGGAGGCTCCGATCTGCTCCAGCCCCTCGTAGCCTTGGAGACCGACCTCGATGCCGGTGAAGAAGGACATCGCCACCACGACACCCACGCTCCCGCCCAGAGCCGCCAGAGCGCCTCTGCCCAGTGCGACGTCTCCCACCAGGCGGAGGGTCTCCATGCGATAGCGCGTGATGGAGAGGGGCATGGCACGCACGACCGCCCAGGTGAAGGATGTCAGTCGTCCCAGCTCGTCCAGTCCTCCGATCGCTCGGCGTGCGACTCGGGGGATGCCTGGTCTCGAGCGAGCAGGAGTAGCGCTGACCATGGGTCATCGACCTCTCGGGGGCACGATCTCGGTGTACACGGCTGTGATCAGGAAATTGACGGAGAACAGCAACAGGAAGGTCTGCACCACCGCGGCGTTGACCGCATCACCGACACCCTGGGGCCCCCCACTGGCGGTGAGGCCCTTGTAGGAAGCCACCACACCCGCGATCAGGCCGAAGATCGCCGCCTTGAGAGCTCCGACGTAGAGGTCGCTGGACTGAGCCAGCGTGGCGAATCCGGCGAAGTACGAGCCTGCGCTGCTGCCCTGTAGTCCTACACTGAAGAAGTACCCGCCCACGATGCCGACGAAGGCAACGAAGCCGTTGAGCAGCACCGCCACCGTGATGGCCGCGAGCACCCGGGGCACCACCAGGCGTTGGACGGGGTCGATCCCGAGCACTTCGAGGGCATCGATCTCCTCTCGGACCCTTCGGGCTCCCAGGTCGGAGCAGATCGCGGTCCCGGCCGCACCGGCGACGAGGAGCGCGGTGGCGATCGGCGCCGCCTCCCGGATGATGGCCAATGCGGAGGCTGCACCGGTGTAGGACTGCGCCCCCAGCTGTCTGGTGAGGCTGCCCAGTTGCAGGGCGATGACCGCACCGAAGGGGATGGCCACCAAGGCGGTGGGCAGGGTGGTGACTCGCGCCACGAACCACGTCTGGTCGACGTACTCCCGTGCGGCGAAGGGGCGTCGGAAGGTGGCACGGGCGACGTCCACGAACATGGCGAACAGCCCTCCGGCGCCGGCGAGCGGCGCCAGCACGAGGTGCGTCACCGGTCCCACCGCGCCGGCTCGACGCCACGGAGCGTGGCAGTCATCGCCGGCGAGACCAGGCCAGGTCCCCGCACGGGGCCCGCCAGCAGTGGGACCGTCCCCCACCGGCGAGCGTCCATCGGCTCGCCGTCATCGCGCGACAAGGTGGTCACCGGCCTCGTCCGCCGCAGGTCTGCGGCTGACGTGTCGACAGATCGCGTCGGCCACCTCGTCAGCTCGCTCCAGGGTGAGCATGTGCCCCGCGCCCTCGAAGGTCGTCAGCTCGGCCTGGGGCAGTGCCTTCGCGATCCGCATGCTGTGGGACACCGGAGTCAGCCGGTCCTCGGTTCCGACTAGGATCGTGGCGGGGGTGTCCATCAGTGCGCGCAGACCGGGAGTGCCGTCATGCAGCGCCAACCCGGCGTAGAACGCCGAGACGACCCCGAGCGGAACGTCCTGGACCACCGCGAGCATCTCGTCCACGAGATGGGCAGGGGCTCCTCGTCCGAAGCACAGCGCTCGGATGGCGAGCCACAGCTCTGGGGCGAGAGCGTCGTGTCGTTCTGCCCAGGACTCGAGGCGACCGAGCATCGCCATGACACTGGGTCCCAGGACGCGTACGCCGACTCCCAAGGGGCCTGGGAGGCCGAAGTCCGACCTGGACAACTCCCCGGCGCTGGAGCTGACGATCACGACTCCGTCCACGCGCTCGGCCACGAGAGCAGGCCGTTGCTCAGCCAGGTGCATGAGGGTCATGCCCCCCATCGAGTGACCCGCGAGCACCAGCCGCCCCTCCGGCGCCACCGTGTCAACGACGGCGGCGAGATCCGCCCCGAGCTGGTCGAGCGTGCAACTCTCCGCGAGGCCACGGTCCGACCGGCCGTGGCCGCGATGGTCGTAGGCGACGACACGTGCATGCTGACTGAGCACGGCGATCTGTCGTGACCACAGGCGCGACGACAGGGTCCACCCGTGCAGCAGCACGACAGTGACGGGGGCGTGAGGATCACCCCACTCGTTGACCGCCAGCCGCGCTCCGTCGGGCGCGTGGACGAAGGACTGCCTCACAGGACGACCAGCGCCGTGGCTCACGAGATCCCTGTCCGGCTGCGTCCTGGCCCGGAGCACCTTGCCGCGCGCCGCACGATGTGCCACCGCGATCCCCAAGCCGGCGAGAGCCACCTGCGTCTTCACGTGTGCCGTCCCTTCCTTGCAACCTCGTGCGCCCGTCAGAACGTGACGACTTCTAGTGCGACGCCAAAAGGTGTCACACGCCTGGAGAGACGTCAATCACCTCCCACAAACTAGTCAGCATTGTGCGTGACAGTATTTAGCGGTACGTTCGAACACGTCATAGACCTGTCCCCAGAGGAGGAAGACCATGTCAACTCACGAGTTGGCCAACCACGCCCCCGGCTCTTCGTCACCTGAGAGCGGGCGCGGTCTCACGCCCATGAGTCTCAACGAGGCACTCAGCACTGAGGTCACCCAGGAGAACTACGAGGACGTGCTGCGCACGCTGAGCCAGGCCTCGGTGGACCGCCACTTCGATGCCTTCGCGGACATCCCGTGGGACGACGAGGACTTCCAGGTCAGGCAGGACGACGAGCGATGGGTCCTGCCTGCCGCGGTGGACCCGCTCGGCGGCCACGAGTGGTACCTCAAGCAGCCGCTGGAGCGGCAGATCGAGATCGGACTCTGGCGCCAGGCGAACATCCTCAAGGTCGGCCTTCAGTTCGAGAACGTGCTCATCCGGTCCATCATGCAGTACGTCTTCGCACTGCCCAACGGCTCGGTGGAGTACCGGTACCTGATGCACGAGGCCACCGAAGAGTGCCACCACACGCAGATGTTCCAAGAGGTCGTCAACCGCATCGGCGCCGACGTCGACGGCATGCCGTGGATCCTGCGGAAGCTGGCACCGGTCCTGCCGATGCTGGTCACGCGGTATCCGGTGGTCTTCTTCTTGGGCGTGCTTGCGGGCGAGGAGCCGATCGACCACACGCAGAAGTCGATCTTCAGGGCTGGCGCCGAGCTCCCGCCCGTCCTGTCACGCGTCATGGAGATCCATATCGCTGAGGAAGCCCGCCACATCTCCTTCGCTCACGAGGCCGTGCGCCTTCGTGCACCCCACCTCAGCCGGAAGGCGCGGCACATCACGGCGGCCCTTCTGCCGCTCATCATGCGGTTCCTCGGCGACGCCATCCTCGTCCCGCCCAAGGCTTTCCGGGATCGCTTCGACATCCCCGACCACGTGATGAAGGAGCTGTACTGGCAGGCGCCGGAGTCCCGGGAGCGACTGCGCGACCTCTTCGCCGACGTGCGGATGCTGGCCGAGGACAGTGGCCTCATGACGCCGGTGTCTCGCCGGTTGTGGCGCTGGTGCAAGATCGACGGCCGGCCGTCACGTTTCCGCAGCGAGCCTGCGGTCGTCTTCCGCCGAGCGGCGTGAGCCGGTGACCCACGTCATCACCCAGGCGTGCTGTGGAGATGCCGCTTGCGTCTTCGCCTGCCCGGTCAACGCCATCCAGCCGAACCCTGATGACGAGCTGTTCGAGTCGGCCGAGATGCTGTACATCGACCCCAAGACCTGTGTGGACTGCGGCGCGTGCGTCGCGGCGTGCCCGGTCGGAGCGATCACTCGCGACACCAGGCTCCCGGTCGACCAGTTGCCCTTCGTGGAGATCAACCGGCTCTTCCACGAGGTGCATCCGGCCACCCAGCGGCGAGTCCAAGCCATCGTCCCCACATTGATCCGGCTGAACCCCCCGAACAAGCCGTTGCGTGTGGCCATCGTGGGCTCTGGCCCCGCAGGTCTCTACGCTGCGGACGAGCTGCTCAAGCAGGAGGGGGTGGAGGTCGCCGTCTACGACCGTCTGAGCGTCCCCTACGGACTGGTCAGATCGGGGGTGGCACCGGATCACCAGATGACCAAGGCGGTCGACAAGCTCTTCCGCGACATCGAGGACCTGCCGGGGTTTCACTACGCCTTGGGCGTGGACGTGGGCACCTCGGTGCACCACGAGGAGTTGGCGGCGCGCTACTCCGCGGTCATCTACGCCACCGGGGCGTCGCAGGACCGTGTCCTGCAGGTACCCGGTGCCGATCTCCCGGGCGTGAGCAGCGCGACTCGCTTCGTCGCCTGGTACAACGGCCACCCTGACCATGGCGATGCCCACGTCGATCTGAGCCATCGCCGGGTGGTGATCGTCGGCAACGGCAACGTCGCGATCGATGCGGCGCGCATCCTCACGACCGATCCGGACGCGTTGGCCCGCACCGACATCGCTGACCATGCCTTGGCCGCCCTTCGCCAGAGCAAGGTCGAAGAGGTCGTGGTGCTGGGGCGCAGAGGGCCGGAGCACGCGGCGTTCACGCTGCCCGAGCTGGTGGGCCTCATGGCTCGACGCGATCTCGAGGTCGTCGTCGCCGGCGATATCCCGCCTGCCCCGGAGTGGGCCGACGTGCAGCTTCGCCACAAGCTTGACCTGCTGCGGAGCCTGCCGACCGAATATCAGGCCGCGCCGAGCTCCAGGCGGATCGTGCTTCGGTTCTGGTCCTCGCCGCACCGGTTCGTCGGCCAAGACCAGGTGGAGGAGGTCGAGATCCGCAGCGCCGGCCCCGGATCACCGCCCGGTGGCACATCCGATCACCTGCCCGCCGGTCTGGTCCTCTCCTCCATCGGCTACCAGGGCTCGCCGATCGCGAGTCTCCCCTTCGACCCGGACCGAGGCGTCGTGCCGCATGTGCGCGGCCGGGTCGAGGGTCTGCCAGGGGCCTACGTCGTCGGATGGATCAAGCGCGGACCTCGCGGGTTCATCGGCACCAACAAGACGTGTGCGCGCGAGACGGTCAACAGCGTGCTCGAGGATGCGACGTCAGGCGTTCTCGAACCCGTGTCGCCTGCAGGGGACTTGGGTCAGCTGCTCCGCCAGTGGCATCCCGACTCCGTGGATCTTCCGGCATGGCGTCGCATCGACGAGGCAGAGATCGCACACGGCCTGTCAGCAGGGCGGCCGCGTGTGAAGCTGACGAGCGCGATCTGAGCGGGATCGCGGGGACGACGGGCACGCTTCGGCAGCGCGCCCGTCGTCCCCGTCCCTGTCGTGGTCAGTCATAGGCGACAGAGCGAGGGGCTTCCCCCGTCCACAGTCGGTGCCGCCGACCGAGACCCGGAACCCCGGTTCTGCTAGTTGCTGGCGCCGAGATCGGCCCTCAGCAGCCGCTGCACCACATCGTGGGCACCCGACCCCAGCTCCTCGCTGAGCGCCGAGCTGACCTCCTGGGTCATCGCACCCTGGAAGGCGCTGAGGAAGGCCTGGACGGCCAGCGGCTGCAGCCGCGCGTGGATCCCGGTGATCCGATTCCAGTCCTCCTCGGGCATGCCAGCCTCGACGAACTGGCTCCAGACGCTGTCGCGGAACAGCTGGACGAAGCATGCCGCGACCTCGCGCGCTGAGTTGACGACGACTTCGCCGGCTGCGGCGACCCCCTGAGGCGTCAGGCCCACTTTCATTGCCTCGGCTGCGGCCGTCAGCAGCCCCGGGGCCGTGACCGTGACGTTCCCGTCGGGATCGAACTCCGCCCCGACCAGGTCCGCGAACTCGGTCAACGACTCGAGCGTGGCGCTGGCTCCGAACAGGCTCAGGATCTGTTCTGGGGTGTAGGTCGTCGTCGGCTCGGCATCCCAGGGAGCCAACAGCCCGCGAATGATGTGCAACATGGCCTCGCCGGCGTCATCGGGCACTCCGGAGAGGATCTGCTCGATGCTGGACAGGCTGAAGCCAGCGGACTGCATCTCCCTGATGAAGGTCAACCGTGCCAGATGTGACCCGTTGTAGTAGCCGACGCGGCCTTGCATGATCGGCGAGGGCAACAAGCCCCGGGAGGCGTGCGATCGGAGAGTCCGTACCGTCATGCCCGATGCGAGCGCCAATGCGTCGATGGTCATCAGGCCGTTGCTGCCACTCTTCACGTCAGCCATTGTAGGGACGGCGGAGATGTCCGGCCCACCGCGGGCCTGGCAGCGAGCGACACCGACTCCCCAGCAGACTGAGCGCCGGGGCTGACTGTCGCGCGCGGCACCGTGGTCGTCGCGAACCCGACATGCGGCTCCTCGCGATCACGTCAGCTCGCGCCGTGCTCCGAGCACGAGGGCTTGCTGGTAAAGCGGTGCGGGCAGCCGCGACAACAGATCGATCACCTTGGCGTCGGGGCCGACGGTGACCCTGCGGCGATCGCGTCGGACAGCCGTGAGGATGGCGCTCGCCGCCTTCTCGGGCGAGGTCATGGAGATGCTCTGGAACCGCCCATGCGTCGACTCCAGGTCAGCGGCGGCACCCAACGACTCGTGGAGGCGTGCATTCTTGACGATGTTCGTCTTGATGCCGCCAGGATGGACCGTGGTCGCCGATACGGGATGCCGCGCGACCTTCAGTTCCATGTACAACGCGTCGGTGAAGCCTCGGACGCCGAACTTGGCGGCGTTGTAGGCGGACTGCGTCGGCACCGAGATCAACCCGAAGACGCTGGAGACGTTCACGACGTGCCCCTCGCCCGACCTGATCAAGTGGGGCAGGAACGCCTTGGTCCCGTGGACGACGCCCCAGAAGTTGATCCCCATCAACCAGTCCATGTCCTCCCACGTCATGGCTTCCACCGTCGAGCCCAGAGCGACTCCGGCGTTGTTGAAGATCAGGTTGGCCTTGCCGTGCGCTCCCACGACGGACTCGGCCCAGGCCGACATCTCTGCTCGGTTCGCCACGTCCACGACATCGCTGGTCACCAGAGCCGTGCCCTCCGCCGTGCCCTCGCGACACAGCGCTTGGGTCTGCGCAAGCCCCGCCGCGTCGACGTCGGACAACGCCAGGGCGCAACCCCGTCGGGACAGGTCGACAGCCAGTGCACGGCCGATCCCCGACGCGGCGCCCGTGATTGCCGCCACCTTGCCATCGAAAGTCCTCATCACAACGTCCTTTCTGCGCGCCGGCGAGCCCAGCGCCAGAGGTGTCAGGAGGCGCGCGCCACTGCCGTGGCGGACGACTCGGACTGGGTGGTGTAGGCAGCAACATCGAACTTGCGTGTCCGCCAGCGCAGCTCGAAGCTGAAGCCCGGCCACAGGGTGGAGTTCTTGCCGTTCGCGTCGAGGTACCACGACCCGCATCCACCGGTCGTCCACACCGTGCCCTCCATCCGATCCTCGATCTCGCGATTGAAGTCGTCCTCGACCTCTCGACGCACGTCGATGCTCGAGAGGCGCGATCGATCGACGGTCCGCAGCGCATCGAGAACGAACGCGACCTGGGACTCGATGTAGAAGACCACCGACGTGTGACCCGGTCCCGTGTTCGGTCCGACCAGGAGGAAGAAGTTCGGAAAGCCGCTCACCGAGGTCCCCAGATAGGCCTGAGGACTTCCCTTCCACCGTTCGGACAGCGTCTCCCCTGCTCGACCGCGAATCCGATCGGAGATCGAGGTGTCGGTGACGTGGAAGCCGGTCCCGAAAATGAGGGTGTCGATGGCGTGCTCTCGACCGTCCCGGGTGGTGATGCTGTGGGGGTTGATCCGCTCGACGGACTCGGTGACCACGGAGACGTTGGGCCGGGTGAGCGCCGGGTAGTAGTCGTTCGCGATCAGGATCCGCTTGCAGCCGATCTTGTAGTCCGGTGTCAGCTTGCGGCGGAGCTCGGGGTCCTTGACCTTCCAGTGCATGTGGGCAAGGGCCAGCTTCTCGACCGCTCGTAGCAGTCCAGGTCGGTGAACGAGCCCCGGCAGCATGGCCTCCTGCCGCCAGTAGACCGCGATCCGCACTGCCTTCTGCAAGGCAGGGACCGTGTTGTACAGCCGCTTCTGGAGCTCCGGGACGTTCCGGTCCGGACGCGGGAGGATCCACGGCGGCGTACGTTGGAAGACGGTGAGCTCACGGGCCGCTTCCGCCACGTGCGGGACGAACTGCACCGCGGAGGCCCCCGTGCCCAAGACCGCCACGCGCTCGCCGCTCAGGTCGTGGTCGTGGTTCCACTGGGCGCTGTGGAACATCGTGCCCTGGAAGTCCTCGATCCCGGGAACGTCCGGGTAGGACGGCTCGCTGAGAGGCCCGGCACCCGAGATCAGGAACTGGCTCCGGATAGTTCCGGCGCGCGTCTCGATCTCCCACTCCTGGTCGTCTTCCATCCACGTCGCCCCGAGGACCTCCGCGTCGAACACGATGTGGGGCATCACGCCGAACCGCACAGCGGTGTCACGCAGGTAGCGGTGCAACTCGGCTTGCTGCGAGAAGGCTCGGCTCCACCGCGGGTTGGGAGCGAACGAGAAGGAGTACAGGTTCGAGGGGACGTCGCAGGCACAGCCCGGGTAGTCGTTGTCGCGCCACGTACCTCCCACGTCGTGCGACTTCTCCAGCACGATGAAGTCGTGTCGGCCTTCCTGCTTCAGGCGCACGGCGGTGGCCAAGCCGGCGAAGCCGCTGCCGATGATGGTCACACGGCTGCGCGGGGGCAGTTCGGTAGGCATCTGATCTCCGTCCTCGACTTATGACGCGAGACAACGTACCACAAAACAACGTCACATGATTCGGGGGTATCTAGTGGGGTGTCGGTCATCGGCGTCGACCGCTTGGACGCGCCGGTCGCCGTCCGTTCGGCGTCGCGGCAGCGTCCGTCTCCTGCCACCATCACCCCGTGCTCCTCGACATCCAGCTCGACGCCCGCCCCGACGCCGCCGCCGCCCGCGCGGCCGAGCTCGCCACGACCGGCGTGGAGGGACTGTTCACCTTCGAGGGCCCGCACGACGTGTTCTTCCCGCTGGTCGCGGCCGCGACGGCGGGCGTCGACGTCGACCTGATGACCAACGTCGCGATCGCGACGCCGCGCAGCCCGATGCACCTGGCGCACGCGGCGTACGACCTGCAGCTGCTCAGCAAGGGCCGGTTCCGGCTGGGGCTGGGCAGCCAGATCAAGCCCCACGTGGAGAACCGGTACGGCGCCACCTGGTCGCGCCCGGCGGCGCGGATGCGCGAGGCGGTGCTGGCGACCAAGGCGATCCTCACGGCGTGGCAGGACGGCACCCGGCTGGACTTCCGCGGGGAGTTCACCCGGCACACGCTCATGCCGCCGACGTTCGTCCCCGGCCCGAACCCGCACGGGCTCCCGCCGGTGCTGATGGGCGCGCTCGGCCCACTCATGACTCGCACCGCCGCCCAGGTCGCCGACGGCCTGCTGGTCATGCCGTTCCACTCCCACAAGCACATCCGCACCAACACGCTGCCCGCGGTCGAGGAGGGCTTGCGCGAGCGCGAGACCCCCGGCGAGCTCAAGGTCTACCCCCAGGCGATCCTCGCGATGGGCCGCACGCCCGAGGAGCAGGAGCGCGCCGACCTCGGGGTGCGCGGACTGTTGGCCTTCTACGGCTCGACCCCGGCGTACCGGCCGGTCCTCGACGCCGAGGGCTGGGGCGACCTGCAGCCCGAGCTCAACGCCCTGTCGAAGACCGGCGCGATCATGGAGATGATCGCCAAGGTCGACGAGCGGATGCTCGCCACGCTCGCTGTGCGCGGCACCCCCGAGGAGTGCGCGGCCGAGCTGCACCGAAGATTCGGCGACCTCACCGACCGGGTCTGCACCTACTTCCCCGGCTACGACCCGGGCACCCAGCAGATCCGGGACCTGGTCACTGCTCTGGTCACGGTCACGGCGTGAGCGTGATGTGTCACGTCAGGTGACACATTCCCGAAACGTGTTAAGTTTTCTCTCGCTTTCTAACACGTTCAGGGAAAGCGTCGAGGGACCCGCATCGCCAACCCTGCCACTCGTGAGGTCATCTACGCGCCACCCGAGGGCGCCGACCTGATCCGCGAGAAGCTCGCGGAGTGGGAGCGGTTCGTCCACGCCGACGACGACCTCGACCCGTTGCTGCGGATGGCCGTCGCGCACTACCAGTTCGAAGCCATCCACCCGTTCCACGACGGCAACGGACGCACAGGCCGTGTCATCAACATCCTCATGCTCATCGAGGCCGGCCTGCTCGAGGACCCCGTCCTCTATCTCTCGCGCGCCATCATCGCGCGCAAGAACGACTACTACCGGTTGCTCAGGGCGGTCACTGCGGAACGGCCTGGATCGACTGGGTCCTGTACATGCTCGACGTGGTGCACGACGCCGCCACGTCGACCACCCGGAAGATCTCCGCCATCCGCACCTGTCAGGACGACATCGCCGAGCGGGCCAGGACTGCAACACCGGGCGGCCGCGACGCTCAGTTCCTGGCGGTGCTGTTCGAACAGCCCTACTGCCGCATCAACACCGTCGCCGAGCGCTGCGACGTGTCGCGCCAGACGGCCTCGACCTGGTTGCACGCCCTGGTGACCGCCGGCCTGCTTCGCGACACCAAGGTCGGCAGAGAGCGCTTGTTCGTCAACCACGAGCTGCTGGACGTTCTTACTCGACCGGACTGAGCGCATCAGACGACTGCCAGTAGACCGAAGCCCTTGCCCCGCGACACACCAACGGGTGACGCGCAGCACCCTCGCGACAAACTGCTAGTGGTTGTTGTCAGCGACGACGTTTGTTCTACTTTCGTCGTACCCGCTCCCTCTCTCTCCGCGTAGGTGGTCGTCGTGCGCATCCTCGATTCGGTGGTCGACTCCGTCGTCAGGCCGACCGTCAAGCAGGCCGTCAAGCAGGCGCAGGTCTCCGTGCCCATGCAGCGCCAGATCCAGGCGCTGCACCTCTACCAGCGCGGCAAGCGCCTGGTGGTCGGCGACGACCAGCCGCGCTTCAGCGAGGCGCCGGTCCCCGATGTCGACGACCTCGACCTGACCGAGATCGACACGAGCAACCCGTTCCTGTGGCGCCAGGGGAAGTGGGAGTCCTACTTCCGCCGGCTGCGCGACGAGGCGCCGGTGCACTTCCGCACCGACAGCCCGTTCGGGCCGTTCTGGTCGGTGACGCGGTACGACGACATCGTCACCGTCGACAAGGACTTCGAGACCTTCTCCGCCGAGCCGCAGATCGTCCTCGGCTCGCCACCGGAGGGCCTCGACATCGAGATGTTCATCGCGCTCGACCCGCCGCGCCACGACGACCGCCGAGCAGCGGTCCAGGACGTCGTGGCTCCCAAGAACCTCGAGGAGATGGAGGCCCTCATCCGCGAACGAGTGGGGGAGGTCCTCGACTCGCTGCCGGTCGGGGAGCCCTTCGACTGGGTCCACACGGTCAGCATCGAGCTGACCTCGCGGATGCTCGCCACGTTGCTGGACTTCCCCTACGACCAGCGCCGCAAGCTGGCGGAGTGGACCGACCTGATGGCCGGCAGCGCCGGCGCCACGGGCGGCACCCCGGACATCGACGAGACCTACCGCGCGGCCGCCGAGGTTGCCCGCGCCTTCAGCCAGCTCTGGCACGACAAGGCGGCACGGCTCGCGGCCGGCGAGAAGCCCGGCTACGACCTGATCACCCTGATGCAGCTCTCCGAGGACTCCAAGGACATCATCGAGCGGCCGATGGAGTTCCTGGGCGACCTGACCCTGCTGGTCGTCGGCGGCAACGACACCACCCGCAACTCGATGACCGGCGGCGTGCTGGCGCTCAACCAGTTCCCCGAGGAGTTCGACCGGCTGCGTGCCGAGCCGGCGCTGGTGCCGAAGATGATCCACGAGGTCCTGCGCTGGCAGACCCCGCTGGCCTACATGCGTCGCGTCGCCACCAAGGACACCGTCCTCCACGGCCAGTTCATCCGCAAGGGCGACAAGGTCGTGATGTGGTACGCCGCCGCCAACCGCGACGAGCGCCGCTTCGAGGACCCCGACCGCTTCATCATCGACCGCCGCAACGCCCGCCACCACCTGGCCTTCGGCATCGGGACCCACCGCTGCATGGGCAGCCGCCTCGCCGAGCTGCAGCTGCGGATCCTGTGGGAGGAGCTGCTGGCCCGCTTCGGCGACATCGAGGTGCTCGAGGAGCCCGAGCGCATCCAGTCGAACTTCGTCCGCGGCTACAGCTCGATGATGGTCCGCCTCACCCCTCGCGGCGCCGAGCGTCCCGAGCCCGGCCCCTACCGGCAGCGCTGGCTGGACCGGTCCCGGGGGTCGAGCAGCGAGCGCCGGCAAGCGGCCGTCGGGACCACCCCCGAGACCACCACCGAGACCACCAGTGGGACTCCCACCCCCCGGGCCGCTCGCCCCGGCACCGAGGTCCACACCGTCACGGTCGCCCGGCGGCGTACCCCGGCCGACGGCGTCGTCGAGCTGACCCTCGCCTCCCCCGACGGCGCGCCACTGCCCGCTTGGCAGCCCGGCGCCCACGTCGACCTGCTGCTCGAGGACGGCCTGACCCGGCAGTACTCACTCTGCGGCGACCCCGCCCGCCCCGACGAGTGGACGGTCGCGGTGCTGCTGGAGCGCGACGGTCGCGGTGGCTCCAGCTTCGTCCACGACCGGCTGACCGAGGGCGCGGCGCTGCAGGTCCGCGGCCCGCGCAACCACTTCCCCCTCGAGCCCTCGCCGCGCTACCAGTTCATCGCCGGCGGCATCGGCATCACGCCGATCCTGGCGATGGTGCGGGCCGCGCGCGCGGCCGGCGCGGAGTGGGAGCTGTTGTACGGCGGCCGCTCCCGCGCCTCGATGGCCTTCCTCGACGAGCTCGAGGGGGACGAGCGTGTGACCATCTGGCCGCAGGACCAGCGGGGCCTGCTCGACCTCGACTCGGTGCTGGGCGAGCCGCGACCCGACACGCAAGTCTACTGCTGCGGCCCCGGCCCGCTCCTCGACGCCGTGGAGTCTCGGTGCGAGTCGTGGCCCGACGGCGCCCTGCACCTCGAGCGCTTCGAGGCGGCCACGGTCGAGGCGCCGGACGACGCACTGGAGACCTTCGAGGTCGAGTGCGTGCGGTCCGGCGTGACGGTGACCGTGCCGCAGGACCGGTCGGTCTTCGAGATGATCGAGGAGGCAGGCGTCGACGTGCTGGGGTCGTGCCTGGAGGGCATCTGCGGCACCTGCGAGGCCGACGTCCTGGAGGGCACCCCCGACCACCGTGACTCGGTGCTCAACAGCGCCGAGCGGGCGTGCGGCAAGACGATGATGACCTGCGTCTCGCGCTCGCTCTCCTCGCGCCTGGTCCTCGACCTGTAGCCGCCCCTGCGCCGACCGGCTCAGCCGAACGCCGCCGCGACCCGGCTGATCCGCATCACGGCGTCCTCGACGGGCACCGTCGACTGGACGAGGTGGCTGATCATGAGGCGTACGACGGTGTCGACCATCGCCACGCTCGCCTGGTCGCCCAGCAGCGCCATGACGGCGTCGGTGACCTGGCCGAGCAGGGCATCGGGGTCGACGGTGAGCAGCGTGAGCAGCCCGGCGTCGTGTCCGGGGCGCAGTACCGCCTGGAGCACGGGGTTGGCCCGACCCACCTCGAGGACGCGTCGAACGGCGGCGGCCAGCCCCGTCTCGAGGTCGGGGTGGGCGGCCAGCTCCTCACCGGCGAGGGCGAGGAAGCGACCGACCTCGCGGTCGACGACGGCGCGGCCCAGATCGGCCTTGGTGCCGACCTCCTTGTAGATGCTCTGCCGCGGTACCCCGGACCTCTTCGAGACCGCGGTCATGCTCAGCGCTTCCCACCCGACCTCGGCCACGATCTCCACCGACGCGTCGAGCAACCGCTCGAGCCGCAGCTCGCGCAGCTCGGCGTAGAAGGCGGGCACGCTCACGCGCCCAGCCTAGGACACCCGAGGGGGAACTGTCGCAGCCAGCGACAGACCACTGGTCGAGCAGCGGGCGTCGAGACGACCGCCCGAGGCGCCTACCGCAGCCGCAGCGTGGCCGACTTCGCCCAGCGACTGCGGCCGCCCTCACCGACGGCCCGCACCTTGAACCGCACGGTCCGGTCCTTGCGCTTGACCTTCACCTTCGTCGAGGAGGTCTTGAAGCCGATCTTCTTGAACGTGCCCTTGCCCCGCTTCACGGCCACCTCGAACCGCACGCCCGGCGGGCTCGGGTCGCCGCTGGCCCACCAGAGCACGACCTTCTTCTTCGAGTGCTGCCACAGCTGCGGGTTGGTCGGTCGTCCGGGCTTGACCGGGGTGCCGCCGTCGACGGTCCAGGTGGCGGTGGTGGAACGGCCGGCGAGGTCGGTGGTCGTGACGGCGAGGGTGGTGTCGCCGTACGGCAGCTCGAGGTCGAAGACCGCGGACCCGTCGGGCGCGCTGAACCCGACGTAGTCGACCGGGCTCAGCGCCCCCAGCACGTCGCCGTAGGTCCCGGGCGGGTCGATCTCGGCACGCGCGACCTCGACTCCATCGGCGAGCACCACGACCCGCGAGGTCCACATCGGCCCCGCCGGGAGGGCGAAGGGCAGTGACACGCGGGAGCTGCCGTCGGGGTCGGCGACCCGGCAGGACCCGCCGGTGGGCGTGGGCGAGTAGCCCGCCATCGCGGCAGAGGCGCACGGGTCGAACGCCACGACCGGCGCGACGTCGGGCCGGGTGATGGTCACGACCGCGCCGTCGTCGTCCTGCGCACCGAAGGCGACGGTGATGCCGCCGGGCAGCTTCACCGACGTGCCGGGGGCGTGCCCGGTGCGGTAGCCCTCGACGTCCCCGTTCTCCCGCGCGACGCCGATGCTCGGCACGAGCACCGAGCCGACGTCGTACGCCGGCAGCCGGGCGTCGTGGGCGTCGACCGGGATCGCGAGCGCACGCACCTGCACGCCGCGTCCGCCGCCGAAGTAGAGCTCGGGGTGGCCGGGGGTGCCGGTCCCCTCGACGGCCCACTCCTCGTCCCAGAGGAGCGGCCAGTCGTCGCCGATCGCGGGGCGGTACTCCAGTGCGAAGGCGCGCCGCTCGTTCAGCGGCACGACGGCCATCCGCGTGCCGCTCGCCGCGTCGATGGGCCGCAGCGTGAGCGTGGTGGTCTCGCCGACGACGGCGAGGTCGTCGGGCTCGAGCAGGCCGAGCATGTCGCGCTCGTACGCCGAGAAGCGCATCGTCCGGGAGTTGTTGCCCATGACGGCCGAGGTGTCGCCGTACGTCACGACATCCCACGGCGACGCGGCGAGCGGGTCGTCGGTGTGGTCGGGGAGGAGGTTGGCGGCGTGCTCGAGGCCGAGGTTGTGGCCGACCTCGTGGGCGAAGACCTCGATGTCGAGGCGCCGGCTGCCGGCGACGTTCTCCGGCTCGACGGGCGCGCTGCCGGGTGACCAGGAGCCGTTCATGTGGATGCCGGCGCCGCCGAGCGAGGCCTGCCCGGCGTAGGTGCACCGGCTGCGCGTGGTCACGACCACCCAGGTCGCGTAGTCGGAGGCGCCCTCGAGGGCCGCCTGGATCTGCTCGGAGTAGCGCCCGCCGACGGTGAACACCCCGCAGGGCTCGTCGTCGGCGGCCGGCAGCTCGACGTAGTCGTGCATCCGGAAGCGGTAGCGCCCGCCCGTCTCCCGGTCGTACTCCTCGTCGAGCCGCTCGATCATCCGCCGCGACTCCTCCTCGTCGGTCCCGTGCGGCCCCGCGGCGGTGTCGAGGGCGAGCACGGCGACGTCGTAGGTCACCGACGTACGCCGCTGACCGGCCGCCCGCCCGGCCGGGCCCTCCCCCGGCCGACCCGCCAGGTCGCGCAGCGTGGGCAGCGGCTCGGCGTCGGGGTCGTGGGCGAAGTCGGGCGCCGGCGGCTCAGGTGCAGCCGGCGACGGCTCGACGGCCTGGACGGCCTGGCTCGGGACCAGGGGCGTGGTCGCGACCAGCGCCGCAGCGAGCGCGGTCGGGAGCAGTGCGGACAGGACGCGGCGTGGGGACGTCATGTGAGGACCTCGGGTCGGGGGAGCTCCCACCCACCCTGCCGACATCCCCGCCACCCCGCAGCACTTTCGACCAACCCCCACCGCCGGTCGAGCAGGTTGCGCAGCAACCGTCTCGAGACCCCGCAACCCCACAAGACGACCGCAACCAGGTGGTCGAGCAGCGAGGAGCGCCAGCGACGAGCGAGCGTCGAGACCACTCACCCCAACCGGGCGAGACCACCCCCGAGGACCTGTGCCCACCCCAGTAGGTTCACCAGCGTGCGCATGCTCCACGGCCCCACGCCCGGACCGGTCGATGACGACGACCTCGCCGACGCCTACCCCTGGCCCGACACGACCGAGCGCCCCTACGTCCGCGCGATGATGGTCAGCACCCTCGACGGTGCGGCGGCGGGCGACGACGGGCTGAGCGGCTCGGTGTCGGGTGGGGCGGACCGCGCGGTCCTGCGCGCCGTACGCCGCTTCGCCGACGTCGTCCTGGTCGGGGGCGGCACCATGAAGGCCGAGGGGTACGGCCCCCTCAAGGCACGCGACGAGGACACCGCGCGACGCGAGCAGCAGGGTCAGGCGAAGGCGCCGGTGCTCGCGGTCGTCTCGGGCAGCCTCGACCTGCCGCTGGGCGAGGGCTCCTTCGCAGACTCCGACGTGACACCGATCGTGTTCACGACCGAGAAGGCCGACCCGACCAAGGTCGACGACGCCCGCAAGCGGGTGGAGGTCGTGCAGCTGCCGGGCGAGCACGTGGACGCAGCGACGGTGATCGACCAGCTGCACAAGAAGGGGCTGGGCCGGATCGTGTGCGAGGGCGGGCCGGGCCTGCTCAACCAGGTGACCGACGCGGGGCTGCTCGACGAGGCCGACATCACCGTCTCCCCGATGCTGGTGGGCACGGAGAAGACGCCCGACACCCCGATGCTGAAGGACCCGGCGAGCTTCGAGCTGCAGCACGTGCTGACGGCCGAGGAGTTCCTGATGCTGCGCTACACGAAGGCGGACCCGAGCAAGCAGCAGGGAGAAGACCAGTGATCGACCTGCGCCGCCTGGCGAAGCTGGTCGAGGACCACGGCGACCTCCTCGACGCACCGGTCGCGCCGTTCCGGCTGTCCACACCGACGAGCAGCCGCGAGGTCGACACCGACGTCGAGCCGGCGATCATGGGCGTGGTCAACCTGTCCAAGGACAGCTGGTACCGCGAGTCCGTCGCCATCGGCACCGCCGCCGCCCTGCGCCTCGGCCGCCTCCAGGTCGCGCAGGGCGCGCACCTCATCGACGTGGGCGCGGAGTCGATCCAGGACTACGCCGAGGACGTCGCCGCCGAGCAGCAGGTCGAGCAGCTCGTCCCGGTCATCGAGGGCCTCACGCAGGACGGCATCGTCGTCTCGGTCGAGGCCTACCACCCGAGCGTCGTGAAGGCCTCCTTCGAAGCCGGCGCCCGCGTCCTCAACCTCACCGGCTCCGGCCACGACGAGGAAATGTTCGCCCTCGCCGCGCAGTACGACGCCAGCGTGATCCTCTGCCACGTCGGCGGCACCCACCCCCGCGACCTCGACCCCGACGCCGACCCGGGCGCGGACCCGATCGCCCACATGACCCCCCAGTTCGAGAACCGCATCGCCGCCGCTCGCGCCGCCGGCGTCACCAGCCTCTCCCTCGACCCGGGCATCGGCTTCGGCTTCCGCTGGGCCCCCACCATGGACGCCCGCGTGGCCTACCAGTCCCACGTCCTGCTGGAGACCTTCCGCCTGCGCGCCCTCGGCCTCCCGCTGTGCCACGCACTCCCAGCCGCCCGCCACCTCTGGGGCGAGGAGGTCCGCTCCGCCGAGCACTTCTTCGCCGTCCTCGCCCACCTCGGCCGCACCGGCATCTACCGCGTCCACGAGGTGCCCCGCGTCGCCGCCGCCCTCAGGACCCTCCACACCCTGTAACGACCCCGCCCCCGCTGGGTGGTCGAGCAGCGAGGAGCGCCAGCGACGAGCGAGCGTCGAGACCACTAACCGCCGGTCGAGCGCGAGCCCCACCGCCGGTCGAGGTACGAGCGAAGCGAGCCCCACCGCCGGTCGAGGAGCTTGCGCAGCAACCGTCTCGAGACCCCGTCACCCACACACCGACCGCACCCCGTCTGGTCGAGCAGCGAGGAGCGCCAGCGACGAGCGAGCGTCGAGAGCACCCACACCGCAACCCAGGTGGTCGAGGTGCGAGCGAAGCGAGCCTCGAGACCCCGACCTACCGCGCCCGCACCTTCGCACTGAACCCCGAGACCGGCGAGAACCCGGTGCCCGTCTTCGCCTCGACGGTGAACCGCCACGGCCCCGTAGTGCCGACGCCGAAGTCCGTACGCCGCAGGTCGGCGCCCACGAACCGTCGGATCGTCGTCTTCTCGCCTCCAGCTCCGCGACCGACGGCGGTCACGCGGAAGCAGCACGGCGGGGCCTCGCCCCACTCCGGGTCGCCCCACGACACGAGGACCGTCCGGTCCCCGCCACGACGTCCCGGCTTCACCCGGGACGCAGCCATCTGCTCGGCCGCGGCGAATGTCCTGCCCGTGGCCGAGATCGGCAGCCCGGGACCGAAGTCCGAGGTCACGCCGCGCACGGTCACCACGTGCTCGGTGCCGTGGGTCAGACCACGCTCGAACCCCTTGATCGTGTCCTTCCTACGTCGGGTGATCTCGAAGTCCACGGGCTCGCCGTCCACGTCCACCAGCCACGAGTCGGGCGAGCCGATCGTCTTGTGGCTCTTCTTGAAGCTGCGCCACGCCACGAAGAAGCCGCCCGCCCGGGGCTTGAGCTGCATCCACACCGGGGCGGCCCACTGGTCCTCGTAGACGAACTCCTGCACGGCCTCGTTGCTCCAGCCGTACGCCGTCCGCGTCATCACCCGGAGCGTGCCCGTCGAGCGGCCACCCGCGTGCGGCACGTCCAGGCTGCCCTCGGTGGTGCTCAGCCGCTGCACGACGTCGGGCACGGAGTCGAACACCACGTCGACCCGGGTCTCGAGGACCTCGTCGGTCCCGGGTTCCCAAGCGACACGCAGCACGTCCTCGTCGGGGTGGCTGGTCGTGGAGACCGAAGGCGGGTCCGGCACGCGACCGCCCAGCTTCCCGCTGAAGCTGGTCCACGGCCCTGGACCGCCGGCCTCGACCGCGCGGATGGACCAGGTGAACCCCGTTCCGGCGGGGACGGAGTGCTCGGTCCAGTACGCGTAGTCCTGGTCGGCGGAGAACTCGAGCTCCCGCGTGAAGTGGCCCTCCAGCTCGAGCTCGACCTCGAAGCGGAGCAGCGACCCAGGTGAGCTAGGTGTGTATCTCCAGGTGCTCCCGATCTGCTGGTCGTAGACGGACCACCATCGCACGTCGGGGGCCGTCGGCGCCGCGGACGCGGGCGTGACGAGCACGCCGGTAAGCAAGCAGAGCGCACTGAGGAGCAGGACGAGCGACCGGACCGGTCGGCGACGATGCATGGACGACCTCGAGTCGGAGCAGGGCGGCAGGGGTGCCGACCCGCGGACTTTACGTTGCGACGAAGGCAGCCGGCCGCTGTGCCACCCGGATGGCTAGACCACACAGCGGCAGCGCCACCAGCACGACGGCCACCTGCCCGACCCACGCAGGTCCCGCGACGAACGCCAGGGACACCACGTGCCCGAGCAGCGCGATCGGCACCCACCGCGCGATGACGTCGGTGCCGGCGCGCCACAGCGCGATCGCGAGCAGCAGCTCCCCGAGGTAGAACGCCCCGACCCAGGCGAAGACGAACGTCATCAGCCCGTTCTCCTCCGCGGCCACCTCGAGCGCCGCCGGCGTCAGCGCCTCGGTGACGACGAGCGCCCGGAAGAAGATCAGCAGCGCGGCGTACCCGGCCGTCCCGAGGTATCCCACCGCCAGCACCACGCACGCCGCCATGGCCGTACGCCGCCCGCGGCCCTGCACCAGCACGATGATCGCCGGGAGCCCGAGGATCAGCCCGACCGAGGCGAGGAAGTACATGAACGCCCCGCCGAGCCACCGCCCGCCCTGCTCCTGCACGGTGCGGAACATGTCCTGGGTCGTGGCGCCGTCGGTCGTCAGCACCGTGGCCAGCAGCAGCGCCATCGCACCAGCGACCAGCGAGGCCGCGCTGACGGGCAGCCAGTCGTCGTTCCGCATGCGCGGACTGTGGCAGATCGCAGCCCCGCCCACGAGACCCGACGGGTATGGACCGGGTGACGAGCGTCCCAGCGCAGATGCGTCACCGCCTTTACACTCGCGCCCGTGCCTCGCGACCCCTACGCAGACCGCCATCTCGACGGACGCCTCGCCGCGGTGATCACCATCCTCCTGACCGTCGCCGTGGTCGGCGGCATCGCGCTGGCCTGGCAGCGGTTCAATGCCGATGTGGACACGACGTACGTCGCTGGGTCCCCGTCGACCTCCAGCCCCACGAGCTCGGATGCAGCCCCCGAGGACCCGAGCGCCGACGCCGAGCCGACGGAGTCGCCGGCGTCCACCGAGGACGCGGCCGAGGCACCTGCCGCACCCCAGCCGACGTTCGAGCCGCTCACCACGGGTGATGGCCAGGAGGACCCGGTGGTGCTGCTGGTGGCCGACGGGTACGGCGCCGGGGCCGGCGCGTCGAGCGTCGGGACCGCCTACCCGAGCCTGCTCGCCCGCGACCTCGGCTGGGACCTGCGCCTGGCCACCGCCCGGGGCGCCGGGTACACCGTGCCCGGTGCCGGCGGACGCACCCTGGCCTCGCTCCTGCAGCAGGCCCCGGCGGATCTCGAACCTGGTCTGATCATCGTGCAGGGCGGCTACGGCGGGGACGTGGAGAACCCGGTCGTCAAGGAGGCCATCGCCGAGATGGCCTCCACGATCGAGAGCCGCTACCCGGACGCGGCGGTCGTCGCGGTCACCCCGTTCTGGCCCAGCGGCGAGCCGACGAAGACCGCCCAGACCCGCGAGAGCGTGATCGCCCGCGCTTGGCGCGCGGCCGGCGCCTTCCTCGTCCGCCCACAGGTCGAGGACTGGTCCGAGGTCACGTACGTCGGCAACCTCCCGGACGACGCCGGCCACCAGGCGATCGCGACGCGGTTGCAGGCCGCGTTCGCCACGGCTGGCCTCATCGAGGACTAACGATAGGCGGAAGAGCAGCCCACGCTGGTCAGCGGCTGAGCAGACCCAGCAGGTAGGCGCCGTAGCCGCTCTTGACCAGCGGTCGGGCTCGCTCCTCCAGTTCGTCGTCGCTGAGGAAGCCGAGACGCCAAGCGATCTCCTCCGGGGCCCCGATCTTCATGCCCTGGCGGTGCTCGATGGTCCGGATGAAGTTGCTGGCGTCGTTGAGCGAGTCGAACGTCCCGGTGTCGAGCCAGGCCGTTCCACGCGGCAGCACCTCGACCTGAAGCCGTCGCTGTTCGAGGTAGATGCGGTTGAGGTCGGTGATCTCCAGCTCCCCGCGGGCCGAGGGCTGCAGGTCTGCCGCATAGTCGACCACGTCGGGTCCGTAGAAGTAGAGGCCCGGCACTGCGTAGTTGCTGCGTGGCTTCTCCGGCTTCTCCTCCAGCGAGACGGCAACGCCCGACTCGTCGAACTCCACCACTCCGTACGCCGTGGGGTCAGCGACCTGGTAGCCGAAGACCGCGGCACCATCGAGGGTCTCGAACCGCCGCAGCTGAGTGCCCAGGCCGGCCCCGTAGAAGATGTTGTCCCCGAGCACGAGTCCCACGGGTTCGTCACCCACGTGGTCGGCGCCGATGTGGAACGCTTGGGCGAGCCCATCGGGCGAGGGCTGAACCGCGTAGGAGAGCTCGATCCCGAACTGCGAACCGTCACCCAGCAGCCGGCGGAAGAGCTCCGACTCGTGAGGAGTCGTGATGACGAGCACCTCGCGGATGCCCGCCAGCATGAGCGTCGACAGCGGGTAGTAGATCATCGGCTTGTCGTAGACCGGCACCAGCTGCTTGCTGATCCCCAGAGTGATCGGGTGCAGTCGCGAGCCGGTGCCACCGGCCAGGATGATTCCACGCATGGCCCTTGACCCTAGGCCAAGTCATCCGTGACGAGGCGCCGCGTCCTCAACGTTCACACGGCCGACACAGTGGCGATCCCTGGCTGCCTAGGATGCGGCGCATGGACAAGATCCTCGTGACTGGTGGCGCCGGCTTCATCGGCTCCAACTTCGTGCACCACCTCGTGGCCCACACCGACGTGCAGGTGACGGTGCTGGACAAGCTGACCTACGCCGCCAGCCGCGAGTCCCTGGCCGCTCTGCCCGAGGACCGGGTCCGGCTGGTGGTCGGTGACATCGCAGATGCCGAGGTCGTGGACCCGCTGGTGGCCTCCCACGATGCGGTCGTCCACTACGCGGCTGAGTCGCACAACGACAACTCGCTGTCCGATCCCAGCCCCTTCGTGCAGACCAACCTCATCGGCACGTTCACCATCCTCGAGGCGGTCCGCCGACACGACGTCCGGCTGCACCACATCTCGACCGACGAGGTCTACGGGGACTTGGAGCTCGACGACCCCGCGCGCTTCACCGAGGCCACGCCCTACAACCCCAGCAGCCCCTACTCTTCAACGAAGGCCGGCTCCGACCTGCTGGTGCGGGCCTGGGTACGCAGCTTCGGGGTGCAAGCGACGATCTCGAACTGCTCCAACAACTACGGCCCCTGGCAGCACATCGAGAAGTTCATCCCGCGCCAGATCACCAACGTCATCGATGGCGGACGCCCCAAGTTGTACGGCGCCGGCCTCAACGTCCGGGACTGGATCCACGCCGACGACCACTCCTCAGCCGTCTGGACCATCCTCAACCACGGACGCATCGGCGAGACCTACCTCATCGGTGCCGACGGAGAGCGAAACAACCTCGACGTCGTGGGCCGCATCCTCGAGCACTTCGGACGCAGCGCTGACGACTTCGACCATGTCACCGACCGCGCCGGCCACGACCTGCGCTATGCCATCGACTCCACCAAGTTGCGCACCGAGCTCGGCTGGACCCCGCAGTTCGCCGACTTCGAGGCCGGCCTGAAGAGCACGATCGAGTGGTACGTCGCCCACGAGGACTGGTGGCGCCCGCACAAGAACGCCGTCGAAGCCGCCTACGCCGCCAAGGGACAGTGAGACGCCCGATGGTTGAACTCGTCGAAGCCAACCGGTGGTCGAGCAGCGAGGAGCGCCAGCGACGAGCGGGCGTCGAGACCACCCCGCACCACACCACCGATCGAGGAGGGGACTGATGGTTGAGCTCGTCGAAACCCCCATCCCTGACCTCGTGGTGCTCCGGCTAGAGCTTCACGAGGACTCCCGCGGTTGGTTCAAGGAGAACTGGCAGCGCGAGAAGATGCTGGCCGCTGGCCTCCCGGACTTCGGTCCGGTGCAGAACAACATGTCGCTCAACGCTCACCGCGGTGCGACCCGCGGCATCCACACCGAGCCGTGGGACAAGCTCGTCTCCGTCGCCACCGGCCGCGTCTTTGCCGCCTGGGTCGACATGCGTGAGGGCCCGTCCTTCGGGACGGTCTACTACCTCGAGATGGGCCCGGACACCGCAGTCTTCGTGCCCCGCGGCGTCGGCAACTCCTACCAGGCACTCGAAGACGGCACCGTCTACAGCTATCTCGTCAACGATCACTGGCGCTCCGGCATCTCCTACCCGGCACTGCACCTCGGCGACCCCACCTGCGCCATCCCCTGGCCGATCCCGCTGACCGAGGCGGAGATCTCCGCGAAGGACCACGCCAACCCGACCCTGGACGCCATCACGCCGGTGGCGCCCAAGAAGGCCCTCATCATCGGTGCCAACGGCCAGCTCGGCCGAGCCCTCCACGACCAGTTCCCAGACGCCGACCTCGTCGACCTGGTGGCTGACCCCGACCGGGGCGTCGCCGCACTCGACGCCTCGAACGCCATGGCGCTGACGGCGGTCCCGTGGCGCGACTATGCAGTCGTCCTCAACGCCGCCGCCTACACAGCCGTCGACGCCGCCGAGACCCCCGAGGGCCGACGAACGGCCTGGGCAGCGAACGCAACAGCACCTGCCCTCCTCGCCCGCGCCGCCGACGAGCACGGCTTCACCCTCGTCCACTACTCCTCCGAGTACGTCTTCGACGGCACCCGCGAGCTCCACACCGAGGACGAGCCCCTCAGCCCGCTCGGGGTCTACGCCCAGTCCAAGGCCGCCGGTGACGTCGCGGTGACGACGGCTCGCCGGCACTACCTGCTGCGCACCTCGTGGGTGGTGGGCGAGGGACGGAACTTCGTGCGTACCATGCACGACCTCGCCACCCGCGGGGTCTCACCCGCCGTGGTCGACGACCAGGTCGGCCGGCTCACCTTCACCACCGAGCTGGCCCGCGCGACCGCCCACCTGCTCGACACACGAGCCGAGTACGGCACCTACAACGTCACCAACAGCGGCACGCCGATGACCTGGCACGACATCGCCGCCGAGGTCTACGCCCTCGCCGGGCGCGACCGCGACGACGTCACCCGCACCACCACAGCGGCGTATGCCGCCGGCAAGGACCTGGCACCCCGACCGCAGTACAGCGCCCTGGACCTGACGAAACTAGAGGCGACCGGCTTCAGGCCGGAGCATGCGTCTCAGGCGCTCGCCCGCTATTGCGAATCGCTCGATTGAGCCGCTGTTGGACTGGCCGAAAGAAGGCCTGGCTTCCCGATCGCTGATCTGTGACGCAATTCACGCCTACCTCCGCCCTCTATCCAATTTCGCGCAGTTCAACTGTGTGCTCGCGGTACCACGCAACCGTGGACTCCAGACCCTCGCGCATGCCGATCGAGGCCTCCCAGCCGGCGTCACGCAGTTTGCTGACGTCGAGCAGTTTCTGCGGCGTGCCATCCGGCTTGGACGTGTCCCAGAGAGTCTCGCCCTCGAACCCCACGACGGAAGCAACGGTCTCGGCGATCTCCTTGATCGTGGAGTCACGACCGGTGCCGACATTGACCTGCTGCGGCCCGTCGAAGTGCTCCATCAGGTGTAAGCAAGCCGCCGCCATGTCGTCGACGTGGAGGAACTCGCGGCGTGGCGAGCCGGTCCCCCAGTTCGTCACCGACTCGGCTCCCGAGGCACGGGCCTCGTCATAGCGACGAATCAGGGCCGGCAGCACATGGCTACCGGTGGGCGAGAAGTTGTCGCCGGGGCCGTAGAGATTGGTCGGCATGGCGGAGATCCACGGCAGGCCGTACTGGCGGCGCACGGCCTGGACCCCGAGGATGCCGGCGATCTTCGCGATCGCGTAGGCGTCGTTCGTCGGCTCGAGGTGGCCGGTGAGCAGCGAGTCCTCGTGGATTGGCTGGGGGGCCATGCGTGGGTAGATGCACGATGAGCCGAGGAAGAGCAGACGCGCGGTCCGCACCTCAAGTGCTGCGTCCATGACGTTGGTCTGGATGCGCAGGTTGTCAGAGAGGAAGTCGACCGGGTACGTGTTGTTGGCCAGGATGCCGCCGACCTTCGCCGCCGCGAGCACGACGTAGCGCGGTCGCGTCTCGGCGAAGAAGTCGAAAACCGCCTCGCGATCACGCAGGTCGAGCTCGCCGGAGCGCCGGCCGACGAGCGAGGTGAAGCCCTCACCCTCCAGCTTGCGCCAGATGGCGGAGCCGACCAAGCCGCGATGGCCCGCGATGAACGTCGTGGCGTCCCGGTCTAGGGGTCGTGGTTCGAAGGTCCCCTCAGACACCGGTGATCCCCGGGTTGCCGACCTTCGGCCAGCCCTCGAGCCCCACCTGGTCGTACCACGGTCGCCCCTCGTGCTCGAGGGCCGCGATGTCGGCGTCGACCATGATGCGAGCCAGCTCGTCGGTCTGGACGCTCGCCTTCCAGCCGAGCTTGGCCTCGGCCTTGGACGCGTCGCCGATGAGGGCGTCGACCTCGGTGGGGCGCAGGTAACGCTCGTCGAACCGCACGTGCTTCTCCCAGTCCAAGCCAGCGTGCTCGAACGCGGTGACGACGAAGTCGCGGACCGTGAAGTTTCCGCCCGTCGCCAGCACGAAGTCGTCCGGTTCGTCGGCCTGGAGCATCCGCCACATGCCCTCGACGTACTCCGGGGCATAGCCCCAGTCGCGGACGGCGTCGAGGTTGCCGAGGTAGACGTGGTCCTCGAGGCCGGCCTTGATCCGCGCGACTGCACGAGTGATCTTGCGGGTCACGAACGTCTCGCCTCGGCGGGGGGATTCGTGGTTGAAGAGGATGCCGTTGACGGCGAAGGTGCCGTAACCCTCGCGGTAGTTCTTGGTCACCCAGTAGGCGTACACCTTCGCCGCGCCGTAGGGGGACCGCGGGTAGAACGGGGTCTCCTCGTTCTGCGGCGGCGGCGTCGCGCCGAACATCTCCGAGCTCGAGGCCTGGTAGTAGCGGCAGTCGACGCCAGCCAGGCGGACCGCCTCGAGGAGACGCATGGCGCCGACGCCGGTGGTGTCACCCGTGTGCTCGGGCTCGTCGAAGCTGACCCGCACGTGCGACTGCGCCGCGAGGTTGTAGACCTCGGTCGGCTGGATCTCGTGCATCAGGGTGACCAGACGCGCGCCGTCGGAGAGGTCGCCGTAGTGAAGGAAGAGCTTCGCGTCCTCGGAGTGCGGGTCTTGGTAGAGGTGGTCGATCCGCGAGGTGTTGAACGTCGAGGCTCGACGGATGAGACCGTGCACCTCGTAGCCCTTGCCGAGCAGCAGCTCGGCCAGGTAGGAGCCGTCCTGGCCGGTGATGCCGGTGATGAGTGCGCGTCGCATCGATGTTCCCTTCAGAAGTTTCGAACTGTCCGGAGGCTATCGGACCTCTTTAACGTGACCCACCGGCCGGGTGACCGCTGTGTAACGAGTCGCTGCTCTCGAGGGCCGAGACGCGGCGCAGCGAGACATCCCTGCTGTTCGGCGCGCGCCCTCCCGCCGGTCGAGATGCAGCGGAGCGAGACGCCAGACCCTCAACGGATCTTGAACGCCTTGTCGCTGACGTCGAAGAAGTAGCTCTGCCGCGCCTCGACCATGAACCAGGCGTTGCTGGCCCGGACACCCGAGGGCAGGACGACCCGCTTCTTCCCGTCGTTGGCGGTGTTCTTCGCCAGCACGGTGTCCCAGGTGCGTCCGTTGTCCGTCGACAGCAGCACCCGCACCTTCTTGGACAGCTTGCGGGTGCGGTTCACCTTCCACTTCACGAAGGTCGGCTTGCCGGCCTTGAGCCGCTTGCCGTCGTCGTGGCTGGTGACGAGGAACGGACCGGCCTTCTTCTTCACCTTCAGCGCGACGTCGTCGTAGGACGTGCCGCCACCATCGGGGTTGCCGTCGCGAGCCGTGAGACGGAAGTGGAGGGTCCGGTCCCCGGCCCCGACAGCACCCTTGTACTTCTTCGTCGGGAGGAACTCGGAGTAGCAGTCGAGCTTCTTGTCCCCGGCGCTGCTGCCGCTGACCCGAGGGCAGGTTCCGTCCGCTGCGTTCGTCTTGCCGTGCAGGATCTGCTCCATGTCGGGGAAGACCCGTACGGGATCGCTGCTGGCGGTGTTCTGCGCCGGCGACGGGCTCTCGTAGGAGTCGGTGCTCGAGACGGAGGCGTTGTCGCTGAAGATCCGGAAGAGCGGCCCAAAGCGCTTGTCGTTGTCGAACAGGGCCATGCCGGCGCCGCGGTCGTTCTGCTCCCAGGTGTAGACCAGCGCGTCTCCGTCGGCGTCGGTCGCCGAGCCCTCGAGACGGAACGGCGTGCGCACCGGGATGATCTGGTCGGCCGGTGCCGTGACGACGGGCCGTCGGTTGCCGGTCTCGGACAGCTCGCCGCCGCTCCGGGGTGCGCCACCTCGAGCGGTCTCCCCCACCTGTGCTTTGACTCCCGGGCCACCGGTGACGCTGAGCAGGTCGACGTCCTCGTGGTCGCCCCCCACGTCCGGGTCGCGGCTGTCCGCGAACGTCACCTGAAACCCTGAGTCGTCGGGCTGTCCACCGCTGCCGACGCCGACCGAGGTCTGGGAGAAATACGGGTCGAAGGCCCAGTTCGAGACCGAGACGTTGAGGCCGGTCAGCTCCTCGATGGCGGTGGTGACGCCCGCCTTGGTGTACGTCGAGCCGCGCGTCAGGGTGCGGGTGTCACCGTCGTAGCCGATGGTGATGGTGTGGCCGTTGGCGTCAAAGCCGCTGAGCGAGACGTGCTGCACCTCGACCACGTCGTCACCGGGATTCGTGACGTACTCACGCACCTCAGTAAGGGTCCGCTGGGAGAAGTAGGGGTCGGTATGCGGCTGCAGGTCGTCTGCGCCGCAGATGCCCGCGTACGCCATGACCGACGAGCCCGAGCCGGGCTCGACCGAGGAGTCGGTGGCATTGCCGGCGCAGAAGCCGTCGTCGCCGTCGAAGGTGTGGTCGGCGGCGAACTGGTGGCCCATCTCGTGGGCGACGTAGTCGACGTAGAAGCCATCACCGCGCGGGATGCTCAGGCCGCTGCACCCGGCGCCGGCGTAGTCGCGGCCTGCGACCCCGACGTAGGCCAGGCCGCCGCCGTCGTTGCCGAGCAGCAGGTGCCCGACGTCGTAGTTCCCGGCACCGAGGATCTGTCCGAGGACGGTGCGCGTCCGGCCGATCGTCTGAGTGCCACAGCCCTCCAGCATGCCGGGCACCTCGATGGTGGGTGCCCGGTAGCAGGCCGGGCCCCCGCAGGGACCGTCCTCGCCGGTCGCCTTCTCCTCGGTGTCCAGGTTCAGTGACTCGGACTCGTCGACGAGCACGAAGCGCACGCCGAAGTCGTCGCCGTAGAGCTGGTTGACCCGGTTGACCAGCGTGACCTTCTGCGCCAGCACGTTCTCGGTGCCGAAGAAGTCGGCGTAGGTGGGGTCGTTGACCAGAGCCAGCCGGTACGTCCGCAGCTGCACGTCGCCCGATGGCGCGGCGGCCCCGCCGTCTCGCCGGGTGACGAGGTCGCTCTGCAACCGTCTCGAGAGCTCCGGCTCCACGAGCGGCGTCTCCCGCGTCAGGTCCTCGGTCCGCGCCACGGCGTGCACCGTGGTGCCACGCCTCTCGTATGCCGGTGTCACCACCCAGTTCTGCGAGCCGCGGACGGACGCGTTCATCCCCAGCGGCGTCACATCGATGACGACCCGCCGCGCGGGGTCGTCCACGGAGACACCCGCGTAGGTGCGCAGCTCCGGGTGTGCCGCCGCCAGACGGGGCTCCATGACCTGGGTGGGTTCGACCTCGAACTCCTCGAGCCGCCCGTCGGGGGTCGGCAGCTCGAAGGTGTCCTTGCTCAGCGCAGCCTTGACCCCACGGCGGTCGATCCGGATGGCGGTGAACCGTTCCGCCGGCACCGATAGTCGCCCGGACCGGAGCCGGGCCTCGTCGACGGGCTCGTACAGCTCACTCGTCGACAGCGCATCGCTGACAACTGGTCGCCCAGCGACCGACCGCGACTCGCCCGCCGATGGTCGAGCAGCGACGAGCGCCAGCGAGGAGCGGGCGTCGAGACCAGAGGCCGCAACGCCACCCGGCACGCCAGCACCCAAGACCCCGCCGACCAGCGAGGCGACGGTCAGGACTCCAAGGGCCCGCCGCACGTCAGCGCCCCAGGGCCCAGCGCCCGAAGAGCGTTCCTTCGTCCTCGAGCAGCATCGTCAGCGTCAGCGCGATGTCGACGGGCGCCCCCTCGGTCGTACGCGGGTAGGCGCCAGCGACCAACCGTGGCACGGTGGTGGCGGCGACCTCGTCGACGCACCCCTGGAACACCAGGTCCCGCGACAGGTGCGGGCCGCCTTCGCACAGCTGCGAAGTCCAGCCACGCTCAGCGAGGGTCGCCTTCAGAAGGGGCAGGTCCACGCGGTGCGAGCCCAGCTCCAGGATGTGCTCCTCACCGAGGATCTCCCGAGCCGAGGCGAGGCCGTCGGACCGCGAACAGGTGGCAAGGTAGACCGACCCGGCCGGGGCGCCCTGCAGCGATTCGGGCACCTGCGCCTTGCGCGAGACGAGGACGATCGGCTTGTCGGTGGGGGCGTACTTCTCTGCCTTGGCGGTGCCGGCGCCGACGATGATCACGTCGGCGATCGACCGCAGAGCCTGGAAGACCCGCTGGTCTGCCGCGTTGTTGATCGACGAGGTGCGGGCGTCGTCGCCCGTAGCGGAGCCGTCGACGGTACTCACCATCCCGACCCGCAACCACGGCGTGCCGGCGGGAGCCGCGTAGAGCTCGGCCAGGTCGGCGTCGCTGATGTTCTCGTTCGGCTCGGCGCCGGTCAGGACTCGCATCTTCACCTCTTGCGGTTCGAAGGCCGACCCCGCGCCCGTCACGCCAGGTTGTCGGTGCCTCTCTAGAGTCGCATGCCACGTCGGGGCTGACACATCGGGGGAACCCGACAGCAACGGCGCCGATAGTTCAACCGGGCGTAACACGATCGGGATGCGGCTAGGCGCCCGCGCGAGTAAAGTGCTGCAGTCGATCACCTCGGGGGTTGACGGCAAGGACCTCTCAGGGGCGAGAGGTCACGCGCACGGACCGCCTCGGCGGAGAGACACGGACCTATCGGATGACCCTTTTGTCTGTCGGCGGCGACCGCACCAGTCCCTCGCGGGCCGCGAGCCGGATGCTGCATGCCTTGCCTCTCACAGGGCTGTTGATCGATCTGGCTGTCATGGTCGGCGTGGGCCTCATTGCGATCGTCGGTCGGCGCGAGCTCGACATCTTCACGGCCTCAGCGAACGTGGAGCACAGCGTGACGGTCGCGGGCCCGCTCATCATCCTCGGCTGGCTGGCCACCATCGCCCTGGGTGGCGGTTACAAAGCAGACATCTTCGGCGCTGGCATGGATGAGTACAAGCGGGTCTTCAACTCGGGCCTCATCGCGGCGGGCCTTGCCGGTGTGGGCTGCTACCTGGCGAAGTTCGACCTCAGCCGAGGCTTCTTCCTCCTGGCGTTCTCGATCGGGGTCCCAGCACTCTTGCTGGGACGCCTTGCGTTGCGTCGTGCCATCCAGACCGCCCGCAAGCACGGCTCGCTGCGTCAGCGCGCGCTCATCGCGGGGTCGCGCTCGCATGTCGATGAAGTCGCAACTGTGCTTCGGCGTGAAGGTTGGCTCGGCTACGACATCGTCGGAGCATTGACTCCTGAGTACGACCTGAGTGAGGAGACCGCGACCGGCATCCCCGTCCTTGGAAACAGTAGCGACGTCACGGCTGCCATCACGGCCCATGAGGCGGATGTCGTCTTCTTCGCCGGCGGGTCGGTCGGCGCCTCCAGCCAGTTGCGCAAGACGCTGTGGCAGCTCGAGCGGCACCACGTGCAGGTCGTCGTCGCGCCGAGCGTCACCGACATCTCCAGCGAGCGCATCAAGATCCGTCCCGTGGGCGGACTTCCCCTCATTCACATCGAACCGCCGACCTGGTCGGACGCCTCCCGCTGGGGCAAGCGCACCTTCGACCTCGTGGGCTCCTCGCTGCTCATCCTCGCCTTCGCACCCCTGCTCGCGTTCACAGCACTTCAGGTCAAGGCTCACGATCGGGGTCCCGTCTTCTTCAGGCAGATCCGTACGGGGAAGGACGGCGAAGCGTTCTCGTGCCTCAAGTTCCGCACCATGTGTGTCGACGCCGAGGCTCGCCTTGCCGCCCTGCACGCTCAAACCGGCTACACGGGCGGTCTCTTCAAGATGCAGGACGACCCGCGTGTGACCCGCCCTGGCCGCTGGCTCCGTCGCTTCTCCATCGACGAACTCCCGCAGTTGTTCAACGTATGGCGTGGAGATATGAGCCTCGTCGGGCCCCGCCCTCCTTTACCCATCGAGGTGGAGAAGTACGACGCCGATGCGAGTCGGCGGCTACACGTGCGCCCTGGGATGACGGGGCTGTGGCAGGTGTCGGGACGCTCTGACCTGACCTACGCGGAGGCCATCCGTCTCGACCTCTATTACGTAGACAACTGGTCGATGGTTCAAGATCTGGCCATCCTCACCCGCACTCTAGGAGCCGTCCTAGCGTCGCGCGGCGCATATTGACTCGAGCGCCCCGTGGAATTCGAGCAGTCCACTGCGCGACTCCCAACCGGACCCGCAACCCGTATAGAACCGGCAGTGAACCTGGGGCGCTCCACCTCGGCCTACGCGGCGTCCGCCGGCGAACCGGTCTTGGGCAGCGGCCAGCGAACGACTCCCGGGACTCTGCAAAGGCGGCCGCGGACTCGGTGTAGGTGTTCTGAACGGATACCATGCGAACCACTGCGACTGCGTTGTCGAACCCGGCTATAGGCCACAATGCGAGGGCGTTGCGCGCAAGCTCGACCCGACACCTATTGTGCGCAACATCTGAAGGCCTTCGACGAGGCTGCGACCAAACCGGAGTGCGGGTCTGCGATCACGAGCCGCTCCCCTGTGCGGCCACGATGCCACAGCGAATTCATGACGCCCTACAGGACGCCCCAGGCCTTGGAACCGCCAACGGCTCGCATAGGACGCCGGGTGACAACACCCAACCCTACAAGTCAAACCGGTTCAGCCAGAGTGGACTGGGGGACGATCAATACGCCACGGGCGCAACTACTTCATCCGAAACTAAGGCGTCTGCGTCCAAGGCGGTGGCCCGTCCCTGTCAATCCCACTAAGGGCGCTCGAGAAACCTAAGGCGCTTTTCGGCCCTGAACAAACGCCTCGACCGACGCCAACTACCAAGCGCGGCCTTCAGGTTAGCCACGGGACGACGCAAAGCCCATCGAATGGTCTGATAACCGACGATTCGCGGAACTGCTCGACCAGATAGCCGAACGCCAATTAACCTACCTGCCAGAGTCTGAGCGCGAAGGACCTGCAGAGGCTGAACCGCGGCCACATCATCCAAGTCAACCGGCTCGGCTCGCAGAATTCCGGCCGCCACCGCATGTCGAATCAACGCGTCCCCCGCATTGCTCCGAGCAATAATAACCGACTGACCGTCCGATTCTTCAAAACTGGGATAGCCGCGCGCATCCGAAGACCAGAAATCTCCAGCAACCACATCAGCACTGTCCCCTGTCCCTTCGGGGCACAGGCGGCACCGCCATTGAGTCCTAGGCCCTAGAAACTTGCCCCAGGCAGTGTCGTAGTCGGTCTCCACAGACTGACAGCCATCGGAAGCGACGAATTGTCCAGGCCAGCCATCACCACGATATCTGACCGACTCAACACTCGAACTAGGCATCCCTAGGAATGTCACCAGTTCATCGGTAGCCTTCAGAGAAGGCGTACCTGCGCAGAAAAAAGACATGGTCAGAGAGTCCTCGACAGAAACCCCTGACTCTGAGCCATGCAGTCTGCGAAACCCAGATACATCGCAAGGCTTTCCTACGAATACGTCACCCGACCTAAACTCGGAATCCAGATGAGCACTAGCAGCGGGCGCGTAGCGCGACCCGGCCATCTTAACAAGGTCACCGTTAGGCGAGAGTCGTCCGACCTGCGTTGAACCGGCGACGCCACCGTAGGCCCCCCAGACCCCAACGCCAGACTCCACAGCAGCAAAGCTGCTCAATGCCGTCAACACTCCACCGGAACTCCCCATGCGCCGAATGAAGTCATCAGTAGCCCAGCCGACCCAGGCGCTCACGTAACTGCCGAAAACCTCATGCTGGCGCGGACCCTTGAGTTGCGGACGACAGCGAATTCCAGGACACAAGTCCTGAAACCTACGAGCTGCTCCCCGGGCACTCTGGGAGACCACGGGACGAAGGAATCCCTCCTTGTCCAGATTCATATCGACGCCATCGAATGCTGTCGCACAAGCCCCGCATCCTAGGCAGTTCCCCGCCGTGACCACAGAGGTGATCTCACCAGCCAGCTCGGACGAACGAGATCTAAACATCGAGCGCCTCCCGAATGGCCGACGCGACGGACGTCAAGGCGCGCTTCCCATTCGCTGCCGTCTGAGCAGCCTGCGCCTTGAGGGCCTCCTCGGAGTGCACTATGAGATCTGCGGTGCCTGCCCCACACGTTGCATCATGCGCATCAAAAACGTGATCCCAACCCAGATCTCCCAAAAGTGGAGCAAACTTCCGACTGTAGGCCCACGGGATAGCAGGCACGCCCTGAGACAGGGCGTTCAGACAAGCGTGCATGCGAGAACCAACCATCACACGCGACCCTGCAATTGTTTCGCGACAATCGACCAGCGAACTCGGAACGTACGTATCGACACGTCCCCCAAAATGATCCGAAAGACCCAGACAAACATCAATGTCGTTGTCAAGAGACGCGTTCGACAGCACATGAGGAAACAAAGTGACTTTGCGACCCACAGCCAGCAGTCGCTCAATGAGCAACCTGACCTGAGTCAGGTATCCCTCGGCCCCAACAGAGCGTACGCCACCATTAGCGATCAGACCGGAGACATTAAGAAGGACATCCCTAGAAGCGCGCGGCGTCTCAACTGGCAGGCCAAACACCACGTCGGTCGCTGGGTGCGATTCGCTTCCCATCGCGCAAACTGCTGCCTCACTGGCCGAATCCCTGGTCAAGATCAGCGAAGCTCTTCGCAACTGTCGAGCGGCTAGGCGCTCGTTCAGAGAATGAGTGAAGGGTCCTATGGTCTGGGGCCCGATGATCAGGGGAACACCGACCCGAGTTACGGCCGCTTGGGCGTTGAGCATCATGAAAAGCCGGCGAGTGCCATAGAGATCGGCAAAACTATCCCCGCCCCCAGTGTCAAAAACCAGATCAAACTCCGAAAAGAACTCTCGAAACAGGCGACCTGCAGTCGCGACATTCCGAACGGAGGCAAGCCTTCCCAAAGAAAACCCGGTTTCACTTCCAGAAAAATCCTGAAACACGACCTTGGCATCCGGAAATGCCTCACGGACCAGTCCGGCCGTCCCCTCCGCCAATACTCGCACACCAAGGTTCGCCGATTCTCGGTCGGCCCACAGAACAAGGACACGCATGATCAAACCCTAACACCTTCACGCCCACGGAGGGATGGTTCGGCAGTCCGACGAGAACCCACTCCGGCGCCGTAGACGCAGAGGATCAGTCCGGCGATCGTCGGATGGGTCACCCCATCCGTGGGAATTAATAGTACGAACCCGAGGGCGACGGCGACCAGACTGTCGATTTCAGCTCGCGCCAGGGTGCAAATCACAAGCCCAACGAATATGAGGGTTGAAATCAGACCATACTCGTACAGAAGCTTGGCCAGGGTGGGTGTCGTGACCTCGTATCGGAGAGCGTCAACATGGTTACGTGCGCCGCCGGGCCCCTCCCCGAGAAGCAGGCCCCAAAAATCCGACGGGATAAGCTCTAAATATGGCCGATAGAGCCGAGCCGCAGCACTCACGTCACCCGTTTCGGTGAAGGGATCTTCAAACAGTTTGTCAACAAACGCGGTTGCGACAGCAGTCTCTCGCAGCAGTAAGAACGCCGCGCCGATTATGACCATCACCAGGACCGCTCGATGCGGCTTGAGCAACAGAATCGACAGCACGACTATTGGCAGAAGCACGACTCCACTCACTGCCACGCTCGAGAGCAGGCCTGAGGTCAAGATTAGCGCCCATAGGAGGCCGCGCTTTGTCTTAACAGCGCCACGGGCAAGCAGGATAATACATAAAGATGAGTAGAGGGAAAGAAATGAAGGTTCTAGATGAAACCATCCGTTGGCTCGCATCCACGAGTCGCCGCCTGAGACAGCGTAGTACGAATTGTACCCAGGGACTAACCAGCTAGATGGCACGACGTGTGACAGATCGAACATCCTTCCAGTCGTGGAACTAAGAAGACCCTGCGCTGACCCGAGGGCAGCGGCGAGCACACACGAAAAGAAGAACCCCCGTATCAAGTTTGCCTGAATCCCGTCGGCCTCAGTCTCTGGGCTCGGACCGAACACTAGACCCGACCACAGGACCAGAATGAGGAGCGCACTTGAATAACGCGCGTCAGGAGTGGATAGAACCCCTACTGCTGCAGTGACGAGAAAGATCAGAAAAGCGACAGTTCTACCTGGCGACAGCGACAATCGCCGCCTATAAGCTAGGTACCCGAGGGTCGAGATCACAAGAGGGATCACGACTGAGATTCCGGTCCCAGGTACAGCGAAGCGTTGGAACAGCACCAAACCCGCTCCGGCGACTACTGCGTAACGGCTTTTCATTGGGACGTAAGTCGAAGTATAAGCGAGTCACTATCCGGAACGACTTTCGCAACCAATGCGTCCCTAACGGCGCGACCGAGATCATTGGAGTTCCTCCAATAATATATCCCTGGCTCCGCGCCAAGAAGCGGCTCAAAACTGACATGACAAACTATTCGCGACCTCGACGTAAGCGCTTCCACCAGCTTGTTGGGAACACCCGTCGTGTTTTCGTTTGGACAGAAGACCACGGACCGTCCGCCATAGATGTCTGCCGGGTCATCCACCCAGCCCAAACTTGACCACCCCGGCGTTCGCTCGGCCTCTCGTTCAGCTCCAGGTCCCGCCAGAACCACCTTTGGTGGATGCGGATTGGGCCACTCCTGACAAGCAGAAGCCAGTGCCCGGACGCCCCTACGAACGTGAAAGGACCGAAAGTCCCCGACGCACAGGAGCTCGTCGGCATCATACTCGACTCTGCTTGATCGACTCCGCGGAGGATCCAGTCTAATAACCAGCGGCCGCTCTCCCCGAAGCAGTATTCGGTCCTGGACAGCATCTCGCTCGGTAATATACGAACTAGTCAAATGACGAGAGAATAGAAACAAAAAGGCCAAGTATGTCAGGGCACTCGGCACCAACCGATACTCGCGCACCCTGAAACGATGTCGCAATTGCCCCAAAGTGCTGTCGCATACATCTGCAAAAACCCGAACGTCTGGATTCCTGAGAGCGATTACACCTGCGTACCCCATCACATGCGGGGCGGCCAGCGCGACAAGATGCACCGTGCTACCTGGCGGAATACTCGCCTTTTGTCGCATCAAGGCGGAAATCCGCGCCAGCTTTCCGCCCTCATAGGCGCCGCCCAGCACCCTGGTCTCAACGATCGCACCTCGCGACCTCCAATGCGCCTCAAGTGTCTCCATTCTCCTCGCTAGCCCCGGAGCCAAAGAATCTCGACTCCCTTCTGCAAGTAGTAGGACCTTCCGCTCGCCACCGACGGGCGCAATCGGCTCATATTGAGGGGACGACAACAAGGTCTTCGGGCGTGGCCCAACCTCACCGAGGTAGTAGCCCAACACTCCCCGGATTGCCCAGAAGGCCCGCTTCCCATCTCTCTTGAAGCCGAACCGAGTCACGTCTCGAACCAGTGCAGGAAGGATTGGCCAAGGTCGCAATCCGACGTTCTTACGTGTGAAGCGAGGTAGGTTCCTAAACCTATAGTATGGATCGTAGTTGCCGGGCTCCTGGTATGCGAGTGCTTTAGGTTCGATCACGACCCCGTAGCCAGCTCGGCGGGCTCGCCAACAAAAATCGACTTCTTCTACATAAAGGAAGTAGTCTTCGTCAAATCCCCCGATGGCCCGCCAGGCCCCTACCGAGATCAGCAGACATGCACCGTCTGCCCAATCAACATCCTGCGCCTCCCCGCCCATATGGGTTATCGCGCCTCCTTGGCCAGGGTGCAAGGTTCGACCATGCCTGGTGATGCGACCACCCGACGAGAATAGCCTCGCATTGTCCGATCTATACCCAAGAACCGGAGCAACGACGCCGACCTGCGGAGCCATGCGCGCTTGCAGTAGTTTGATGCATCCCTCATCAAACGTCACATCCTGAGTGAGGACCAAAACGTTCGCGTACCCGCGCTTGACGGCAACTTCGAATCCAAGATTGGCTGCACCAGCATAGCCGGCATTGCGGCCCAAGGTTAGGCAAGTCGCACCGAAAAGCTCCTTCTCACCATTAACGAACTCGCCAGAATTATCCACGACCACGATATCGGTCAAGGCAATGCCGTGTTTGGGTAGGGTCGAGATGAGTTCGCCTACTTCGCGTGGCGATCTATAATGAATGATAACGGCCAGCGTGTCATTCACAATCAAGCTCCTCGGGCCAGGTCCAATAGAACGCGCACTGCCTTCGCAGTTGACGGCACGAATATTCTCCATCCTAGACCCAACGAGAGGCGGGTCTGGGCAACAGCCACCACCACGTACGAGATAAATGCGGCTAGAGCCATCCCCAGGGCACCTAAAATTGCCGCAAGCGGGATGACCCCCATATTCACGGCGACGCCCGTCAACTGACTTGTCGTCAGGCGATGTGGCCGTGACCAAGCTGTCAGCACTGCAGTTGAAACCAGAACGGCTGCAGCGAAGGGCGCCGCGCAAAGCATTATCAGAGTCGCCGGCACCGCACTAGAGTACGCTTGGCCGAAGACCGAGGGGAGTAGAACCGGGGTCAGCACAGCGGCAGTGATGGCGACGACAGTCACCGCTGAGAAGGTACCGCGGATCGCTTCCCGCGCTAGCGAAAGGTCTCCGAGGCGATGCCCAAACGCCTTAAAATACTGCATCGCTGCAACTTGTCCCAAGATGACGGGAAGTGAGCCGATCGTCACCGATATGGAATACTGTCCGGCCTCAAACGGTGTGACGAAAAGCAGCATGACAGCCTGGTCCAAACGATTGGTCCCCGCCTCTGCGAGGCTCGCACCAGCGAACTTGACCGCGCCAGCCATAATGTCCAATTGGTCGAGACGGGGGCCGGTTAGCGGTGCTGCGATCGCCAGCTCGGGTATCATCGCCGTCAACAACGAACCCACCAGGTGCAGGACGATGACTTGGTTCGCCTCGACGCCGCCCGCCACGGTGAAGGCCGTAAGACCCGACAGGTTTACAACAGGCAGTGTCAGCACCATTGCGGCAATGACGCGAAAGCGTTGTTCGGCCACGCAAATGGAAAGAAGGCTCATCCAGTGGACCGTCAGGGGAGCGAAGAGGATTGCGGTCAGCATAACAGGCGGAGAAATGCTGTCTACCTGTGACAGTAGCGTTACGGACAGAACGAGGGCCATTACCCACGCCAGCGGCAAGAGAAGTGCTGTGTTAAGCCGCGAGGTTCGTACCAGAATGGCAGCTTGTTGATCGACTGCGCGGCGCCGAATCTCCGACGAGATACCGAGACCGAGGGCAATTGGCGCTATGTACAGCACTGCGATAAGGGCAGCCACTTCACCGCGTTCGGAAGGAGATAATGCCCGCGCCAGTAGTGGGGCTGTTACCAGGCTGATAGACAAGGCGGCGAAGCGAGCCACCACAACTGAACCGGCCCCCACGATCAGGCCGTCATGCCAAGTCGGAACTTAGCTGCCGCTGATAGTCCCGATAGGACACGGGTTCCAGCAGCCAGGGCTCATCGGTCATGAGTCGGTTCTGCAAAGGGTCGCCAAACCTCTGCCGAATCTGCTTGGCCGGCACGCCAGCCCAAACAGTGAAGGGGGGAATGTTCCGGGTCACTACCGAATTCGCGCCAATTACTGCGCCGACCCCTATCTCTCGACAGTTCGGTAAAATGGTGACGTTGGCACCGATCCACACCTCATGGCCTATGCGGCATGGTTGCCGACTCACGTCGCCAGACTGGTCTACGTAATTGAACGTTGGATTGTACCAATATGGGTGCATGCTGGCTCTCTCGATCGGATGAGCCGCCCCATACCTGCGAACATTCGGACCTATAGACACATATCGTCCGATGTCTGTGCCCCGATCTGCCATCCCGGGGATAAGTAGGCTCCCATAGGAGTAAAGACCTGCTTGAACTTCATGATGCCTAAGCAGAACCGCCCTCAACGTTGAGGACAACATGTCCCCGCCTTCCGCAGCCGTGATTGATGCGAGCAGTCGCCTTCGTGCCGGCAACCTGGGGTAACTGGCTACGAACTCGTCGCTACACCAAACACGAGTGCGAGGGTGCTTGCGGCTCATCTCGCTCCTTAAAGAGATTCTTTAAAAAATCGAATCGGCAGACTGCGATCGACCGTCAAAGAATCATGCCTGCTCCGACCGTGACGCCTGAGGCCTCGTCGATAAGAATGAATGATCCAGTATCACGATTCTTGGAGTAGGAATCACACAACAACGGGACGGTGGTCCGCAACTGCACGCGTCCGATCTCGTTGACGCCCAGCTCCTTCGTCTCCTGGTCACGGTGCAACGTGTTCACGTCCAGCCGGTACTGGATATCCTTCACCAGCGCCCGCGCGGTGCGCGTCGTGTGCTTGATGGCCAGCTTCTGTCGTGGGTTGAGCGGCGTCGTGGTCATCCAGCAAATCATCGCGTCGATGTCCTGGCTCGGCGCGGGGGCGTTCTTGACCCGCGCGATCATGTCGCCGCGCGAGACGTCGACGTCGTCCTCGAGGCGCACGGTGACCGACATGGGCGGGAACGCCTCGTCGATCTCCTTATCGAAGAGGTCGATGCCGGCGATCTTGCTGGTCATGCCGCTCGGCAGCACGATCACCTCGTCGCCGGGCTTGAGGACGCCACCGGCGACCTGGCCGGCGTATCCGCGGTAGTCGTGGTGCTCGTCGGACTTCGGGCGCACGACGTACTGCACGGGGAAGCGGGTGTCGACGAGGTCGCGGTCCGACGCAACGTGCACGTGCTCGAGATGGTGCATGAGCGTCGGGCCGGAGTACCACGGCATGTTCTCGCTGCGGTTGACCACGTTGTCACCCTGGAGCGCCGAGATTGGGATGACCTCGAGGTCAGGAACCGACAACTTGGTGGCGAACTGCGTGAACTCGTCGTGGATCTTGTCGTAGGTCTTCTGGTCGAAGTCGACGAGGTCCATCTTGTTAATCGCCAGCACCAGGTGCGGGACCCGGAGAAGCGAGAGGATCACGGCGTGCCGGCGCGACTGCTCCGTCAGGCCCTGCCGAGCGTCGACGAGCACCAGACCGAGGTCGGCGGTGGAGGCGCCGGTGACCATGTTGCGGGTGTACTGCACGTGGCCTGGGGTGTCGGCGATGATGAACTTGCGGTTCGGCGTCGCGAAGTAGCGGTAGGCCACATCGATGGTGATGCCCTGCTCGCGCTCCGAGCGCAGACCATCGGTCAGCAGGGCCAGGTCAGTGTAGTCGTAGCCCTTACCCTTCGATGTCGCCTCAACGGCCTCGAGCTGGTCCTCGAAGATCGACTTCGAGTCCAGCAGCAGTCGGCCGATGAGGGTGGACTTGCCGTCGTCGACAGAGCCGGCCGTCGCGAAGCGCAGCAGGTCCATGTTCGTCGTGACGTTCTCGACGGCCTGCTCGCCGGCGGTGGGGGTCTCGGCGGCCATCAGAAGTAGCCCTCCTTCTTGCGGTCTTCCATGGCGGCCTCGGAGAACTTGTCGTCACCGCGGGTGGCGCCACGCTCTGTGACGCGGGCGACGGCGATCTCCTCGATAATCTCCTCGACCGTGCTGGCCGTGGACTCCACGCACCCGGTCAAGGTGATGTCGCCGCAGGTCCGGAATCGGACGGTGCGCTCCTCAGCGACCTCGCCGTCCTTGCACGGGTTGAGCGGCGTCTCGGTCATCAGCATCCCGCCGCGCTCAAAGACCCGGCGCTGGTGGGCGAAGTAGATCGACGGGATCTCGATGCCCTCGCGGGCTATGTAGGACCACACGTCGAGCTCGGTCCAGTTCGAGATCGGGAAGATCCGCATGTGCTCGCCCTCGTGGAGGCGACCGTTGTAGAGGTTCCAGAGCTCGGGGCGCTGGTTCTTCGGGTCCCACTGGCCGAACTCGTCGCGGTGGGAGTAGACACGCTCCTTGGCCCGGGCCTTTTCCTCATCACGGCGGCCGCCACCGAAGGCAGCCGTGAAGCCGTTCTCCTCGATGGCGTTAAGCAGCGTGCCGATCTGCAGACGGTTGCGCGAGGTCTTGCCGTCGTCGACGACCACGCCGTTGGCGATGGCGTCGTCGATGCTGGCGACCACGATGTTGACCCCGAGGCGATTGACCCAGTTGTCACGGGTCTGGAGCACCTCTGGGAAGTCCAGGCCGGTGTCGACCTGCAGCATCGGGAAGGGGATCTTCGCCGGGTAGAAGGCCTTCTCAGCCAGTCGGAGCATCACGATGGAGTCCTTGCCACCGCTGAACATCAGCACCGGCTTCTCGAACTCCGCCGCGACCTCGCGGAAGATGTGGATCGACTCCGCCTCCAGCTGGTCGAGTTGACTCAGTCGGTAGTCGGCGTGGGTGTCGGGCATGCGAAACAGACCTCTCCTCTGGGAAGCAGGTTTCATCGTAGCCATGCTTGGCCCGTGCGCCACTTCGCACTGCCGAGGCGGGACGGAGGCTGTGTCGGTTCTCATGGCCCGAGGATCCTTATCGACGACTGTGTCGTCGAGGTTGCTTCGTCGTGACGACTGCCGGTGTTCACGACGAGGTCGCTGCCGCGGCGTACCCAGAAGCCATGAAGATCGCCGTCGCGGGCCTGGGCTACGTGGGCCTCGCCAACGCCGTCATCCTCGCCCAGCACCACCAGGTGTGGGCCGTGGACGTTGACCAGTCACGGGTCGATGCCGTCAATGAGCGGCGCAGCCCCATCGTGGACGACGACCTGAGCGAGTACCTCGCCCACCGCGCGCTCGACCTCAGGGCGACCACCGACACGACGGCCGCGTACGCCGGGGCCTCCTTCGTCGTCGTCGCGACCCCGACGGACTACGATCCTGCGACCCACCACTTCGACACGCGCACCGTCGAGCAGGTGATCCGCGACGTACGCGAGATCAACCCGACCGCTGTGCTCGTCATCAAGTCGACGGTCCCGGTCGGCTTCACCGCGCGAATGCGCGGCGAGCACCTAGGGGCGCACATCGTGTTCAGCCCCGAGTTCCTCCGTGAGGGGCGTGCCCTGCACGACAACCTCCACCCTTCCCGCATCGTGGTGGGCGACCGCACCGAGGACGGCAAACGGTTCGCCGACCTGTTGGTCGAAGGGGCGGCCGACAAGACCGTTCCCCTCCTGCTGACCGACTCAGCCGAGGCGGAGGCAATCAAGCTCTTCTCCAACACCTACCTCGCGCTGCGGGTGGCCTACTTCAACGAGCTCGACACCTACGCCGCGCGCCACGGGCTGTCGACCGCCCAGATCATCGAAGGCGTCGGTCTCGACCCCCGGATCGGCAACCACTACAACAACCCGAGCTTCGGCTACGGCGGGTACTGCCTGCCCAAGGACACCCGCCAGCTCCAGGCCAACTACAAGGACGTCCCGCAGAACCTCATCAGTGCGATCGTGTCGGCCAACACGACCCGCAAGGACTTCGTGGCCGACGACATCCTGAGACGTCAGCCGCGGACGGTCGGGGTCTACCGGTTGGTGATGAAGGAAGGCTCGGACAACTTCCGCATGTCCTCGATCCAGGGAGTCATGAAGCGCATCAAGGCCAAGGGAGTGGAGGTGGTGATCTACGAGCCCACGCTCGAGGACGAAGCCTTCTTCGGTTCGGAAGTGGTTCCTGAGCTCGATGACTTCAAGAAGCGCTGCGACGTCATCATCGCCAATCGGCGCGCGGAGGAGCTGGAGGACGTCGAGGACCGCGTCTACACCCGCGACATCTACGGTCGGGACTGAACTAGTAGTGCTTTCAACCAGGCTCGGTAGCCCGCCAGGGCCGAGTCTTCATCCAGCATCGATCGCGCGTACTCCAGCCCATACATGCCCATCGCCTCGCCGTCGGCGCTCCTGAGCTCCTCGATACCTGCCAGCAACGCATCGGGCTGACCCGGCTGAACCACGAGCCCAGCACGACTCGTCCGCACTTCGTGGGCAGCTGCGCTGTCCGGGTCCGTGGCCGCCAGCACGGGACGTGCGGCCGCGAAGTAGGAGGTGAGCTTCGAGGGCACGCACATCTCCTTCACGCCGGGCTTCTCGTGCAGGAGCAGCGCATCGGCCGCGGACAGCGTGTTCATGAAGTCCTCGCCGGGGAGGGGGTCCATGAACTCCATGGTCCTGATACCCGAGGCCGAGTGCTGAAGGAAGCTGCGCGCTCCCCCGCTGCCGATCAGCACGAACCGGACCGGGAGGTCTGCTTCCTGCGCGGCCCGAGCGGCAGGGATCAGGTGCTCCAGCCCCTGCTTGGCGCCCATGTTGCCCGCGTGGACCACGGTGAAGATGCCGTCGTCCCACCCGAGCTCGTTGCGCCGCACGTCTCGGTCTCCCTCGGGAGGTGAGACATGCGTCCAGTTGGGGATCACGGTGATCCGCTCGTCGGGAACATCGAAGTCACGCCGGATCGCGGTCGCCATGCTCTCGTGGATCGACACGACGCCGGACGCCGCGCGCAACAGCGAGCGCTCCAGACGCTGCGCGGGGGCATCCAGGCGCCCGCCGAGCAGCCCGATCTCCGCGAGCGCCTTGGAGTAAAGGTCTTGCACCACCACGCCGACGGGGATGCGCCACCGACGCCCCAGTGCGAGTGCCGACGCCACCGGGGCCAGGGCCGGAGTCACGGCCACGATGGCGTCGGGGCGGGCCACCCCGGGGGCGAGCGACCTTGCCGCGTACGTCGCTTCGCTGAGGACCCGGCTCAGTCCGGTCGGGTTGCCCGGCACGTAGTGCAGCACTCGGTGCACGGGAACCCCGTCGATCACCTCGCGCCGCCGCCACCCGCCGTAGCCGTCCGCCAGCTCCCAGTCCGGGTAGTGAGGGTGGGCCGTCAGCACCTCGACGTCGAACTCGATCGCCAGTCCCCGCGCCATGCCAGCGGTGTACGGTGCGATGCCGGTCCGTTCCGGGGCATAGTTCAGGCCCATCACGAGCACTCTCGGCTTGCTCACGCGTTCTCCTTCGGCCAGTGGTGGTCGCATCGGAGAATGCCGACTCACTCCTTCATCGGGGCGTCGGACGGGTTACTTTCCGAAGTCCCGTTACGAGAGCCGGCGTAGTTCCAGGTGTCCAGCTCGTTGACCGTGGGCGCCCCCATGAACGGCAGCCCCTGCTCCTTGCGCAGCAGACCCCACACGATCGGCAGCAGCAGCAGCACCCCGAGCCCGACCACGCCGATCAGCACGGGGTGGGTCTCCTCGCGGCCCAGCGGCGCCCAGCCGGCCTTGTCGACCAGCGCCACCCCGGACATCGTGAGCACCACGACGATGCCGCGACGGATGTAGGACTGCGGGACCCGTGGGGCGATCTTGGCGCCAAGCAGCGTGCCCGGCACCGAGCCGAGGATGAGCGGGATGGCGATGCCCCAGTCGAGACCATGGATCGCGATGTTGGCGACGGCGGCGGCCAGCACCAGCGGGACGGCTTGCACGAGGTCGGTGCCGACGAGCTTCACCGCCGAGAGGCCCGGGTACAGCATCAGCAGGGCGATCATGATGACCGAGCCGGAGCCGACGCTGGTGACGCCGACCAGCAGGCCGCCGAGCATGCCGACCAGCAGCGTCGAGACCGGGCGCACCGGCGGATTCGGGTCGCCCGGGTCGCCACCGGAACGGACGCGACGCAGGTTGATGTAGAGCCGTAGGGCGTAGGTCGCCGCCGCGAAGAGAAGCGCGAAACCGATGCTCAGCTTGAGCACCCGGTCGAGCTCCTCGGCGTCGGTGGTGAACGCCTTGACGGCGTAAGGGCCGACGAAGGCCATCGGCACCGAGCCGATGATCAGCCATATTGCAAGCTTCAGATTCGGTGAGCCCTCCTTGGCGTGCACGGCCGCGCCGCCGGTCTTGTAGACCGCGGCCGCCGTGAGATCTGCGGTGACCACGGTGGCTGCTTCGCCTCCACCGACACCGAGGAAGATCAGCGCGGGGGTCATGAGGGCTCCGCCGCCCATGCCGGTCAGGCCGACCACGATGCCGACGACGAAGCCGGCGACCGCGATCGACAGTGCGGTGAGAGTGAGGATGTCGGTCACGCGGACCTCTGGGGGACGAGGGCGGCCAGTGCCGTCCGAAGGAGGGACTCGATGTGGGCAGCGGCGCGCTCGCACGCCTCCTGGCCACGGCGGTAGGGGTCGGCCACGTCCAGCTCGGATGATGCCGTCGTGCGGTGAGCACCGACTGCTCTCAAGAGCTCCCGGCCGTGGAGGTCATCCTGACCAGCTAACGACTCGACGAACTGGCCAAGGGTGAAGACCTTGCGGAAGAGCGCCGGGTGGTCGTCGAGGATGAACTGGCGGTGGTCGGCCTCCGCCGTCAGGACCACGTCAGCCCATTCGAGCTCGGCCTTGCTCAGGGGGCGGCTGCGGAAGTCCTGCTCCCCGGCGATGCCGCGAGGCCCGAGAGTCACCGCCATTTCGGGGTTCATCGGATGGTCGGTGAAGCCGTGGGTGCCGGCCGAGCGGAACTCGATGGGTGCGTTGCCGGCCAGGTGGCGGGCGGTGAGCTCCATGAAGGGGCTGCGGCAGATGTTGGCGGTGCACACGAAGAGGACCTTGAGGGGTTCGTCCGGAGCCTGGGTTTCGAGACGGCGCTGGCGCGCCTCCTCAACCGGCGGCTCATGGGTGGTCTCGGGGGCCTCGGTTTCGAGACGGCGCTGGCGCGCCTCCTCAACCAGCGGCGCCTGCGTGGACAGGGGAAGGTCGAGGTAACCAGCCTCCTTGAGGGCGACGATCACGTCGTCGAGGGCGTCGGGGATGGTGCGGCCGGTGGTGTCGACGCGGACGTCGGCGTCCTCCGGCACTTCGTATGGGCTGGAGATGCCGGTGAACTCCGGGATCTCTCCTGCGCGGGCCTTGGCGTAGAGGCCCTTGCGGTCCCGCCGCTCGCACTCCTCCAGCGGGGTCGCGACGTGGACGAGGAAGAACGCGCCGCCGGCCTCCTCCACCATCGCTCGGACCTGCTGGCGCGTCTCGTCGAAGGGGGCGATCGGGCTCACGACCACCAGCCCGCCGTGACGGCTGATTTCGGCGGCCACCCAGCCGATCCGGCGGATGTTGGTCTCCCGGTCGGCCTTGGAGAATGTCAGCCCGGCCGAGAGGTTCCGGCGGACCACATCGCCGTCGAGGCTGGTGATGGTCCGTCCGCCCTGCTCCAGGATCTTGTCCATCAGGGCGCGCGCCAGAGTGGACTTGCCGCTGCCGGACAACCCGGTGAAGAACAGGACGAGCCCCTGCTCGTCGGGCGCAGGACGGTCCGCGGCCACGACGTCCGCCGCCTCCTCGGCGTAGTCGCCCTCGGGATCATCGGGCAGCGCGACGACCGGGTCGTGACCAGCGTAGGTCGCCAGCACCTGCACGCCCAGAGCGTGGTCGGCGTCCGGTTGGTCGTGCGCGGCCAGCGGCACGGCGACGACCGCGGCGTCGGGCAGGGTCTGCGCCACCAAGCGGGTGGCGCGGATGAGTGTCACGGGCGAGAGGTCGGGAGTGCCGGTGCCGACCAGCGGCACCAGCACCACCGGCCCGAGACCGCGGACCTGCTCGACCTGGGTCTCGGTGAGGGCGTCGGTGACGGGGACCCAGGTGCGACCGGCGTACTGCTCCCGGGCCTGGGCCGGGGTGAGGTACAGGTCGCGGAAGGGGCCGTACTGCGCGTGGGTGAGCGGCTCGACGGTGCCGCCTGGCACCGTCACCCGGGCGAGAGGGAGCCCCTCGGGGTCGACCACTTCGACGCCCCCGGTCACCTCCGCCTGTGCGAGCACGTCGTCAGGGAGAGTAAGGGTGACGGGGCTCCCCTCCTCGTTGAAGGAGGTGAGGGGGGCGAGGGCGCCGGTCGCGAGCAGCTCGAGGTCGTCGAGCTCGCGCGGGGTCGGACAGAACTGCGGGAGGGCACTCACCGGAGTATCTTGACAGAACTAGTCGAGTTTCAGGGGATGCGCGTCCCGGGAGTACGTTCGCGTCCATGACCTCGCTCCCCCGCTCTCCCCAGGCAGTGGTCGTCGAAATCGTGCGCTCCGGGTTCGTCGAGGGGCACCACTACGGCTCCGTGGTCGCGCTCTCGCCCGACGGACGCGTGGAATGGTCGGTCGGCGACGTGGCCTCCCCCGTGCTGCCGCGCTCGTGCAACAAGCCGCTTCAGGCAGTCGCGATGCTCGAGGCAGGGCTCGACCTTCCTCCCGACCTGCTGGCACTGGCCTGCGCGTCGCACTCCGGGGAGCAGATGCACCTCGACGGTGTTCGACGTCTGCTCGAGCGGATCGGGCTGACCGAGGACGACCTCCAGTGCCCGGTCGACTGGCCGATGATCGACTCCGTGCGCGACGAGGCGCTGCGTGCCGGTGCTAAGCCGTCACACCTGTTCATGAACTGCTCGGGCAAGCACGCGGCCATGCTGGCCACGTGTGTCGCCAAAGGGTGGGACACCTCGACGTACCTCGACCCCGCTTATCCCCTGCAACAGCAGATTCTCGAGACGTTCTCGCGACTGACCGGAGAACCGGTCCTCACCGTCGCCGTGGACGGCTGCGGCGCGCCGCTCCTGTCCACGTCGCTTACCGGGCTCGCGCAGGCCTTCCGCACACTGGCGGTCGCCACCGAGGGGCCGGAGCGGGCCGTCGCTGAGGCGATCCGATCACACCCGGAGCTGGTCTCCGGCTCGACGCGGGACGAGCTGGCGCTGCTGCGGGCGATCCCCGGCGCGATCGGCAAAGCCGGTGCTGAGGCGTGCTACGCGGTGGCGCTGGCGGATGGGCGCGCATTCGCGTTGAAGATCGACGACGGGGCCGCCCGGGCACGGCCGGTGGTCATGGCCGCGGCGCTGGAGCGTTCCGGGCTGCTGGACCTGCCGGGCGTGGATGGTGACGCTGTGCGGCGTACCGGGAAGCACGTGCTTCTCGGTGGCGGCGTGCCGGTCGGGGAGATTCGGGCTGCTTTCTAGGTTGCGGGGTTTCGAGGCTCCTCGCTGGCGCTCGTCGCGCCTCAACCGGCAGTGGGGGCTCGTCGCTGGCGCTCCTCGCACCTCAACCGGCGGTGGGGGTCTCGACGACGCTCGCTGGCGCTCGCTGCTCGACCAGCAGTGGCCTCGCTCGCGCCTCAAGCAGCGGGGGCAACGTAGGCTGCGGGTGTGCTGGATGTGCGATCCCTGGACTTGAACTTCTACCTCGTCGTGGCCTTCGTGCTGCTGGTCGTGAAGATCTTCGCGTTCATGAACTCGTTGATGCACTCCAACCAGGAGTACGAGGCGGCCGGCAAGCTGACCAAGACGGCCTGGTCGCTGATCCTCGGTCTCGGGGTCGTGGTGCAGTTGCTGCTGGGCGGACCGCTAGGGCTACTCAACATCGTCTTCACCATCGCGGCGTTCGTCTACCTCGCGGACGTTCGACCGGCGATCGCTGGACTGCGGCGCCGCTAACGTCTCCCCTTTTCGCGAACGGCCCGTTCATCTCCCTGGACTGTCACCAAGCCCATCCCACTATCGTGCCGGATGCTGTCGAGATGGCTCAGGTTTCGGCGGGCCGGATCGACCCCGCTGGCGATTCAGTCACCAGACCTACAATCACCGCGCCCAAGAGTGGCTCCAGCGCAGAAGTGATCAATACTTTGCGCCGCCTACGTGCTGGGACGACAGTTGCGGGCTCTACGCGACAACGTGCATGTCAGCGTCGAGCTCTTTCCTCGGCCAGCTTCAGTCGATCGCTAGCAGCTCGCAGGGCTCGGAGTCGAGACCATGCCCTCGTCAACCGAGCACGAGCAACCGCCAACCGACCTTTGTTATCTCGACGCGCCGACTCGATCTCCGCAGTTGTCGACCGCGAAGTCTTGCTGAGAAGACGCATGCGCCCGCGCCAATTCGCTTCACGCCACCGGTACACAAAGTTGATCGCAGGCGTGTGTGAAACCTCAGCCCGGAGCCGCCACGCAACCAATTCTGACCTATCGATCGGCACAGTTGAGTTGATCCGCCAATCCGGCTCAAGCGCCTCCGCCGCGCCCAAGCGTTGAGCGAGCTCCGCGATACTCGAGCGATCAATGAGCGGCCAGGTGGACCGTAGGAAACGCAGCTGACGGCGTTTCAACTTCGGCTCGCGAAGCGCATGTAGCCATTCGACGAGTTGCGCCGCCTCCGGCGCTGGGCCCCATACGATCATCCCGGCCGAATTAACTGGTACCCGATTTGTCCACAAACTGTCGAACACGAACTGCTTGTCAGCGAAGAAGCCCGGAAAGTAGCGGTGCAGATCCAGTTCGAAGGGCCATGAAGGGTGACGGAACTGCCTTGAGTGCGGCAGGGCGATGTAATTCGCTTCATGGACGGTCGCGTCGGTCCAGCCCAACCTGACCAGATGGTTCGACATCTCCTCGAACTGGTTGGGCGAGACGAGTAGGTCGACGTCTTGACTCTGATGAGGCTCTCGCCAGCCATTCTCAACCGACCGGGGGCCCTTGATGCACAACGCACGGACGCCCGCGTCGGATGCGACGCGGGCGACCAGTGCGTAGCCGAGCGGAACTGCCTCAGCGACATGAAGATGTGACAAGCGGATCAGGCGTAGATGACGCCCGTCCAGATGACCTCACCAGTAGCGGTGTTGGTCACGAAGTAGCGCGAGCGCTTGGGCAGGCCCTTCCTCTTGTTGATCCGCTTGACGTTCGGCGTGAAGTTCGGGACGGGCGCACCGGCGGCCACCGCGGTCGAGAGCACGAAGGCGTACTCGTCACGCGAGCGCCCCGCGGCGGGGTTGCGGTCCCAGTTGGGTCCGCCGCCGGTGATGGCGCCCTTGGACTTGACGACCACGATGAGGTCACCGGGAGCGAGGGGCTCGCTGGCCGTGCCCATGTCCACGTTCGCCTTGGCCTTCTTGCCACCGGCCTTCGGCTCAGCGTCGGTGTTCTGCTCGTCGGCCGGCGGCGGCTCGACCGGGTCCGGCGGCGGCGGGGAGACGGCCATCGCCGGGGCGGCGGTCGCCACGGTCACGGCGGGCACGGCCCACGCGAGGTTTGCTCCGGTCTTCACCACGGAGCGACGAGACATGCCCTCAGCGGGCGTCTCGATCTTGAGATCGTCGGTCATGCTGTTCTCCCCAGTTAATGGGCCCCATGGCGGAGCTGAGACTCTGTGTCGGCGTCGACTCTATGGCAAAGGCCGCCGGAGCGCACCTCCCATCTCAGAGTTCACCGACTCGAAACATGGCGCAGGCATTCGGGTTGCTCCAGCAAGGTCCTCAAGCGTAGGCCCTCATGCATCGAGACCGCGGCTTTACCGCTCGGCCACCCACCGGGCTAGACCGGCTGTCTGAAGCTGCCGCAGGACACCGGCGACCACCGCCTCACCGTCCACGTCCCCGGGAGGATCACCCACCGCGTGGCGCACGATTTCCCAGAGGTCGCCGCTCTCGACGCCGTCCGCACCGTGCGCGGACAGGACTTGCAGCACGATGGTCGACAGTTTCGACAGTGCCAGCACAGCGTTGTCGATCATGACGACAGCGGTGCCGTCGCTGTCGACGTAGAGGTCTTCCAGGCCTGACGCCAGGGTCACCCTCATCCGGGGACCTCCATGAGCTGGTGGACCAAGCTCTCGAGCCCGTCACTGGAGCGGTACCCCAGGATGGGTCCGCCTTCCGGCTCGACCAACCCAGCAAGACGATGGACGGGGCGGTCGAGCTCGCCGAGGTAGGAGGTGTGCGGGGCGACCTGCGCGACGAACTCCGTGCGCCGTTTCCGTTCCACGATCGTCAGCCCCTCAGGGTGTCGGGACAGGATGGCGATGGCGCCCAGGCGGAGCTCCTGTGGCGGCACGACGAGACCGAGATCGTCGGGCGACACCTGCTCCTTCCAGCGCTCTCCGCGGATGAGCGACAGGGGCTTGGGGAAGGGCAGCACGCGCTGGTCCTCGGTGATGGCCACCGTCTCGTCCGAGACGTAGCCCCAGCGTCGCCCGAGGTGGACAGCAGCCGTCGACTTCCCCATGCCGGAGGGGCCCGCCAACACCACCGTCCTGCCGGTGTCTGGGTCGGCCACCCCGCAGGCATGGAGCATCACCAGTCGCCCGGCTCCGTGCTCGATCCCGGCCAGAGCCACGGCTTGGGAGAGCAGCTCCAGCACTGCACCCGCTGTCCCGGCGTCCACGTGCGTGGAGGAACGACTCGACGGACGGCGGGGCCGCCAGCGCACCTCGATGGGTGGACCGTCGGGCGTCGCATCGGTGAGGCAGCGACTCCACGCCTGTCGCGCCCGGTCAGCGAGCGCGGCTGCCCGGCCGCGCATGCGGATCTCGACCACCCGCTCCAACGAGCGTAAGACGAAGCTCTCAGCCATGCTCGGCTCGAATGACGAGGCCGCGGCCGGCAAGGTCGTCGAGGAAGGCGCGCGTGCCCGCCTCGATCTCCTCCGGGCTACCGGCGTACCGCTCCTGCAGGCGGCCGACGAGCTGGGCGACCTCGCAAGGCTCCTCGAGCAGGCGCCAGATCACTGCCGACGGCCCCTCGAGGATGATCGGCGGGTCTGCCGTGTGGAGCAGGTCGAGCATGGCCACCCGCTCGTCACCGTCGTCGACGAACGCCACGTCCTCGGGCCGCCGACGCCACCTCGGCTCCGGCACTCAGGCGTCCGTCCCGACGCCCTCGGTCTCCGCCCGGTGCGAGCGGGACGAGCCCCGCTTGGCGGCGGCCTTCGCCTGCTTCGCGTCCGCCTTGGCCTTCTTGGCGTCGACCTTCGCCTGCTTCGCAGCCTTGCGCTTGCTCTTGCGCCCGCCCTTGGTGTCCTGCGCGTAGTAGGCGTCGCCGTAGTAGCCGTAGTACTGGTAGTAGCCCATGCCGCGCTTGGACGCCTTGTTCATGATGATGCCCAGCGGGCGCCCGCCGACGGCGGTGACGTTGTCGAGGGCCTGCTGCAGCTCGGCGTCCACGGTCTTCCCGGTGGAGATCACGATGAGGGCGCCGTCGACCGAGCGCGTCAGCACGGCGGCGTCGGTCACCGGCAGGAGTGGCGGGGCGTCGACGATGACCAGGTAGTCCTTGGCCAGCTTGGCCAGCATGGTGCGCATGGCCTCGGAGCCGAGCAGCTCGCTGGGGTTGGGGGGGATGCGGCCGGCGGGCAGGACGAAGAGGTCCTTGCTCTTGGCCGACTGCTGCAGCGCGTCGCCGAGGCCGATGCGGCCGACGAGCACGTCGGTGAGGCCGATGCCGGAGTCGACCTGCATGGACTCCGCGACCATGGGGCGCCGGAGGTCGCCGTCGACCAGGACGACCTTCTGACCGCTGTAGGCGATCGCCGCCGCCAGGTTGGCGGCCACCGTGGACTTGCCGTCGCCTGGCTGCGGGCTGGTCACGACGATCTCGCGGGGCGGGTTGTCCACGCTCATGAAGACCAGGTTGGTGCGGAGCTTGCGGAAGGCTTCGGCCGACTCGTACTGACGCGGGTCGTCGAGGTCCTCGAGGACGACCTGACTGCGACCCTCCTTGTTGGCCAGCGCGGATGCGATCGGGATGGCCCCGATGACGGGGACCTCGAAGCGCTTCTGCACGACCTCGGGGCTGCGCAGTCGACGGTCCAGGGTGTGACGGAGGAGCGCGTAGCCGTAGCCGAGAGCCAGGCCCACCAGACCTGCGATCGCGAGGTTGAGCTCCGGCCGGGGGCTCACGGGGGCGCCGGGAAGCGCTGCCTCCTCGTAGACGTCGATGTAGGGGGTGCCCGCACGCTGGCGGTCGTCAGGGTCCTCGGTGGCCGCCACCTCGGCGGCGACCGCGTTGGCCCAGGCGTCAGCGAGCTGCTGCGCCTCCTGCGGGGAGTCGGCGCGTGCGGAGATGCGCAGCAGTGCGGTGTCGACCGGCTGGCTCACGTCGACCCGACCGACGAGCGATGCCGGCGAGTCGTCGAGACCGAGCTCCTCGATGGCCCGCTCCGCTACGCCCCGGCTCTCGGCGATCTCGACGTAGGTCGTGGCGCGCGAGCGGGCGAAGATGTCGGTCACGCTGCCGAGCGCCGGGCTCGCGCCGCCGATGGTCTGCACCAGGCCCGTCGAGTTCGCCTCGTAGACCTTCGGCTGGGTGAAGGTGTAGGCGGCGGCGCCGGCCACCGTGATGAGCAGGATCAGGGCCACGCCGAACCAGTGCATGGCCAGCATGCGGATGTGGTCTCGGAGCTCCATGGGTTCACCTCACGCCGACGCACGACGGACACCGTTGCCCCCGAGCCCGCGCGTCCGAGGCTCCGGCGTCGACGCCGTGGGCACGCCGACCCTAGCCGACCACGACGCCCGCTCCACGGCCGCGGTCGCGCTCTGGGCGGATGCCACTCAACGGCAACCTGTCGGAAACACTCCGGACGCCTGACGCGGCTGCACGCCCGGCGTCACCTCGAGGAGCACCTCGTCGGGCGCGGCGCCCGTCCCGGCTTCCGGCGCGGTCATGGTCCAGGTGAGCTGACGGGCTCCCGCGGGAGGGAGGACCAGCTCCACACGCGCCGCGGGGCTGCCCCGGTAGGTCGCCGTGACCACCTCGACCGGTTGCCCGTCCAGGGCCACCTGGCTCAGCGTGCCACCCTCCGGCGCGAGCAGGAACAGGGTGAGGCCCTCCGCGCCGTTAGGCTCGGACCCCGCAGTCACATAGTCGGGCAGAGCGGCCGGGTCGCCTACCAGGGTTGAGCGCAGGTCGAGGGACCCTGACATGGACACGCCCTCGCTGCCGCAGGTGACATCGACGCTCGCCCGGTGGTCGAGGTAGTAGCTGAGCTTGGAGCCGGTGTCCGCTGTCGTGTCGTTCAGGTAGACCCCCGCCGTGATGACGCCCTCTGCATCGGGCCTCAGCGCACCTGTGGCGCCTGCGTCGACGAGGGCCTCCTGCTCGTCGTCCAGGGCTGAGACGACGGCGACGCGTCCCTCATCGAGCCCGCGGCGCAAGCCGTCGACCAGGGTCGCGGGGTCCGGGTCGGTCAGCAGGCGGTCGAAGATGAGGGTGCCCGCCTGCCGGAAGAACTCGTCCTGATCGGCCGGGTCCTCGAACCGGGAGTAGGTGGTGCTCAACAGCTCCTGGACGACGTTGTCCGACGTCAACGAGACGCCCTGCACCTCAATCGGGTCGCTGCCCTCGAGCAGGTAGGACAATGCCACCGGGTCAGCGGTCACGACTCCGTCCAGGGTGACGTCGAAGCGGCTCTCGTACCTCGTCCGCCACAGCTCAGCCGCTCGCGGGAAGTCGGGGATGAAGTTGGCGTCCACGAAGCGCGTGGCGGCGCGGTCGGTGAAGAGCGCTCGCTCCTCGTCACTCAGGGACAACCCCGGGGACTCGAGGAATTCGAAGGTGTTGCCGGCGACCGGCTCCTCGAGGCTGATGTCGCCGTCGTCCGCCGTCAGCTGGAACGTGCTGCCCGCGAACCCGCCAGTGGACCTGATCTCCGCATTGTTCTGCAGGACCAGCAGGTAGGTGCGTGGGCCGTCGGCGCCGAGCATGGGCGGCAGCAGCGAGACCGCGCGACGAGCGGGGCGGAGCCTGTCGAGTCCGTCCTCGACCGCGTCGACGAGCTGGGCGCGCGCGGACTCCACGCGGCCGACCCGGAGGCCATCGGTGATGCCTCCCAGTGCTTCGTTCGCCCGGTCGAAGGACTGCTGACTCCGCTCGAGGCGAGGCTCGAGCGCCTCGATCCGATCGAGTGGTAGCCGCCCATCAGTGGGGTCGTAGCGGCCTGCCTCGAAGTCCTTAAGCGCCCGCACCAGCGGCGAGAGACCCTCGCCGCTGATGTCGGCGAGGGCGGCGCTCATCCGGCGTACCGCGTCGACGTCGCCGCCCACGACAGGCAGGACCGAGAGCGCGGACCAGGTCGGCCCGTCGGTCCAATCGGCCGCGACCGCACTGGAGTGCTGCAGTCGGTTGAGAGCCCGCTGGGAGGCATCCGCGTCCTGCTCGCGCAGGGACGCCTCCAAGTCCTGTGCCGCCGAGCGCGCTGCTGTCAGCTCGCGGAAGACGGTGAAGCCGGACCATGCCGTCCAGGCCACCGCCAGCAGCACCACGACCCCACCCAGCAGGAGCAGTCTCCGGGGGGTCTTGCGCTTCCACCAGCGGCGGTGATGGCGCCGACGGGTCCGGGAGGGCTCTGACACGGGCGTCATGCTCCCAGACCGGACCCGATCAGGCCTTCATCGCCTCCCACACCAAGAAGATGGTGATCGCGAGGATGGACAGCAGGACGATCCACTGGATCTGGGCCGTGCGGCGACGTGCGGCGACGGGGTCGCGGTAGCGCGTGCGAGTACTCATGGACGTGCACTCCTGAGGGACGATCGAGTTGGAGGGGAACCGCGAGACTCGAAAGTAAAGTCTGCACCACAGACGCAACATCTGGTCGCGACATCCGTGAACAGCACGTCACGAGTTGTCGGCGGCAGCGCGCGTCCCTGCGGGAACGACGAGATCAGCGCTCGTCACAGCGGAGTCCTTGTGTCCGGACTTGTTCGGACACTGCCGAATCGCACGAGTGGTGGCCGTCGTCGCGAGATCGTGGGGCCGCCTCGACATTGGAGACTGCCTTGGACATCACCGCACCCCGGACGCTGGTCGCCGCGCTCATGCTCGTCCTTCCCACCTCTGTCGCGTCACCCGCTCTCGCCACGGACGAGCCTCCTGACGAGATGACGGTCTCGGGGACCTTCATCCGAACCGAGACGTTCCAGCCCGACCGGGCCGACCTGTGCGTGGCCGAGTGCCTGCGCGAAGAGGGGGCTGACTACTCGATGGCCCTGTCCGAGGTGGCGGAGGACGGCTCCTTCCGCTTCGACCGGGTGCCGGTCGACAGCACCCCGAGGATCGCTGTGCGATTCACGACGTACAGCTACTCGATGGACGGCAGCAGGATCGAGCAGCGCATGGACGGCTACCTGGCGTGGGACGACGAGGAGCTGCTGGTCGTCGACGACTTCGACGATGCCGACATCTGGCCCGTGGTCGAGGATCTCGGCGAGCTCTCCGTGCTCGTTCCCGAGCCCAAGAAGTGGGTCAGGGGCAGAGTCACCGCTGTCGCAGGATCGATCCTCGGCCCCTACGTCACCTTCACCTACCGCGCGAAGAGGGTGCAGAAGGGCAGCCGGATCCTCGCTGTCGCCTACGGCTGCGGCGGCAAGGCGGTGGCACGCACCCGGGTGCGTGGGAAGTCGGGACGCTTCAAGTTCCGCGTCGAGACGACACTCGACCGGGTGGCTCGTCATGTGCCGCTCGAGATCACGATCAGCAAGAAGGGTCGCCACCCCTACCGGCACACCGGCCGCTGGGGCCCGATGCCCGACCGGCCGAAGAAGTGCTGAGAGGGGCGCGGCTCCCCCGATCGACGACGGAGCCCCCACGCCTCGCGGCGTGGGGGCTCCGTCGGTGGTGCTGGGTCTCCTCGACCGGCGGATCAGCCGACGGAGATCTCGACCTCGGCGACGCTGCCGGTCTGGGCCTGGACGACCCGGTCGACCGGGTCGGCCTTGGGGGCCAGGGTGCGCAGGGTCCACTCGCCGTCGCCGGCGAAGAAGCGGAAGTGGCCGGTGGCCGAGGTGGGGACCTCGGCGGTGAACTCGCCGGTGCGGTCGAGCAGACGCACGTAGGCGTTGCCGACCGGCTCGCCGCCGCGGACGACGCGGCCCTGGACCACGGCCTCCTTGGCGACGTTCACACCGTCGAGGGACAGGCCGCCCTCAGTCGCGCCGCACATCAGGCCTCACCCTTCTCGTCACCCAGGGAGACCGGGACGCCGACGAGCGAGCCGTACTCGGTCCACGAGCCGTCGTAGTTCTTCACGTTCTCCTGGCCGAGCAGCTCCTTGAGGACGAACCAGGTGTGGCTCGAGCGCTCCCCGATGCGGCAGTAGGCGATGGTGTCCTTGCTCCAGTCG
>Ga0208700_1000021_pt1 | contig 63731 bp, 55 predicted proteins | sample DeeseametaMP2016_FD_184179 | JGI IMG/M metagenome (GOLD analysis project Ga0208700, IMG submission 184179) | Marine microbial communities from the Deep Pacific Ocean - MP2016 (SPAdes) | ecosystem: Environmental > Aquatic > Marine > Oceanic | place: East of Hawaii, North Pacific Ocean | collected... | reverse complement strand
GTCAAGCTCAAGCGCCCCCCCTGCGTCTTCCCCCACTGCACCCGCACCTCAACCAGGACCGACCTCGACCACATCGACGAGTACGTCCCACCCGACCAAGGCGGACCACCCGGCCAGACATCAACGGCCACCCTCGCCCCACTCTGCAGGCGACATCACCGAGCCAAGACCCACCCATCCCCGGTCTCGACAAGCTCGACCACCGTGAGGTGGGACTACGACCAGCTCACCCCCACCACCTGGCTCTGGACCAGCCCACACGGCCTGCGGTTCCTCGTCCACCCCGACGGCACCACCGAACTCTGAACCCCTCGCGGGTCCTAGCGCGCGTCGGTGAACTCGACGGGCTTGCCGCGGTCTCGCGCGTAGGCGACCTCAGCCGCCGTCGACTCCCCTACGTAGCCGCCCGGGTTGACCACGAGCACCCGGTCGGCGAGGTCGATCTTGTGCCGGTGCAGCGCGTCGAGCGTCGCCTTCTGCTGAGGCGTCGGCGCTGTCTCGGCATCGACCGGCGCCAGGACGATGTCCCCCGCCAGGCCCAGCTCACGAGCCAGCTCCTGCATCCGCGGCATGAACCGGGCGGAGCCGCACAGACACACGACCTCGGGCCGAGCCGTCACGACAGGCCCTCCACCCACGGATGCCCGGGCGAGACGAGGCCGAGCACGTCGCGCAACCAGGCCCTGGCCTTGCTGTCGAGGGAAGGAGCCGCGGCCTCGAAGTCCGCCTGGTCCTTCGGCCGTCGCCCCTTGCTCTTCTGGAGCAGCTGGACCTCGGGAGCCAGCACGGCGCGGTGCTCGTCCGACGCCTGGCCCGCGAGCGAGGCGACGGGGCGCCTGATGCGCCCGTCGCGGCGGTAGACCCACGTCGCCGGGTCGTGCGGGTCGGTGTCGTCGATCATCAGCTGCAGCGCCCACGGCGAACCGGGGTCCGGTCGACACCAGACGTCGTGCACGGACATCGGCAGGGTCTCACCCACCGGCCAGGGCCTGAGTCGTCCCGGTGGGTCGGCTGCGTGGACGTCCCAATCGGCCAGGACCTCTCGCACCGCGTGCTGGTCGCGCCGGAGCACCAGCACGTCGGTGTCCTCGTGCACCCGCGTCGTGCGCCCGAGGTGGGCGTCGATCGCCCAGCCCCCGGCCAGCCACCACGGTCCGGCGAACCCGGTGAGCAGTGCGGGCAGGTCCTGCGGGGCGACTGGCTCCCACGGCAGCTCGTGCGGTTCCACCTCAGAACCAGAAGCTGACGACGAACAGCAGGCTGGTGCCGACCACGAGGCCGACCTCGGGCCACGCCCACTCCCGTCGTACGTCGCTGGGCGCATCCGGCACCCGCTGGGCAGCCTTCGCGGCGTCGCGGATCCGGTCCTCGACGAAGTCGGCGTAGTCAGCCCCCTCGTCGGGGGTCCAGCCCTCACCGGGCACCGCGGTCATCGTCAGGTCGCGCGTGGAGCGCGGCTTGCGCATCGCCCGGAACCGCGACCGGCCGACGCCGGGGTTGGCGTGCCGCTTGTCGTCGACGGTGGCGACGAGGACCTGCTGCACGACGACCGACTGGAGCCGGGCGAGCGGGAGGTGCAGCGTGGACAGCATGCCGCGCAGCACCAGGCGGTGCCCCTCGAGCCAGACGCGGGGACGGAGCATCGCCGACCAGGCCAGCGCGATCGCCAGCAGCCCGCCGGTGGCGACCTGCGGCGGGTAGTCCCCGGGGAACGCCAAGGTGACGAGGACGCCGACCGCACCGAGGGCGGCGGTGAGCGCCCCCATGAACCGACCGCTGGTGGGGGCGAAGTCGAGGCGTTCGCCGTGCGGGTCGTGCTCCATCGAAGCGGGCTCCTCCAGGGATCGGCAGGCGGGTGGCCAGGCGGGTTGCCAGGCGGTCGGGCGGCCGGATCGAGGGTTGGGGCCAGACCCGTCGACAAGCCTATGCTGACCCAATGCCCACGACCTCCACGCCCGGAGTCGGCTGGGACCTCTCGGACGTCACCCGGTCCGACGCTGCGCTGCGCCGCTTCCTGCACGGCCTGCCCGGCGTCGACCAGGTGGGTGCTGAGGCCCGTGCCGCTGCCCTCGGGACCCGCTCGATCAAGACCACCGCCAAGGAGCAGGCGCTCGACCTGGCCATCCGGATGGTCGACCTGACGACCCTGGAGGGCCAGGACACCCCCGGCAAGGTCCGGGCCCTGGCCAGCAAGGCGATGCGCCCCGACCCGACCGACCCCACGTGCCCCGCGACCGCGGCCGTCTGCGTCTACCCCGACCTCGTCGGCGTCGCCAAGGACACCCTGGGTGACTCCGGCGTGAACATCGCGGCCGTCGCCACCGCCTTCCCGTCCGGGCGCGCGGCCCGCGACATCAAGCTCGCCGACACCCGCGACGCGGTCGAGGCCGGCGCCGACGAGATCGACATGGTCATCGACCGCGGCGCCTTCCTCTCCGGCCGCTACCTCGAGGTCTTCGAGGAGATCGTCGCGGTCAAGGAGGCCTGCACCCAGGGTGAGCGCAGCGCCCACCTGAAGGTCATCTTCGAGACCGGCGAGCTGCAGACCTACGACAACGTCCGTCGCGCCAGCTGGCTGGCGATGATGGCGGGCGGTCACTTCATCAAGACCTCCACGGGCAAGGTCCAGCCGGCGGCGACGCTGCCGGTCACGATGATCATGCTCGAGGCCGTCCGCGACTTCCGCCTCGCGACCGGCCAGATGGTCGGCGTGAAGCCGGCCGGCGGCATCCGCACCGCCAAGGACGCCATCAAGTACCTCGTGATGGTCAACGAGGTCGCCGGTCCCGACTGGCTCGACCCCGACTGGTTCCGCTTCGGCGCCTCCACGCTGCTCAACGACCTGCTGATGCAGCGGACCAAGATGCGCACCGGCCGCTACAGCGGCCCCGACTACGTCACCCTCGACTGAGACCGGCAGGAGAAGAGATGAGCATCTTCGAGTACGCGCCGGCCCCCGAGTCGCGCGCGGTCGTCGACATCAAGGAGTCCTACGGGCTCTTCGTGAACGGCGAGTTCACCAGCGGCGCGGGCACCGCGTTCAAGACCGTCAACCCCGCCACCGAGGAGGTCCTCGCCGAGGTCGCGGAGGCCGACGCCTCCGACGTCGACCGCGCGGTGAAGGCCGCCCGCAAGGCCTACGACAAGGTCTGGGGCCCGATGCCGGGCCGCGAGCGCGCCAAGTACCTCTACCGCATCGCCCGGATCATCCAGGAGCGCAGCCGCGAGCTGGCCGTCCTGGAGACCCTCGACAACGGCAAGCCGATCAAGGAGGCCCGCGACGTCGACGTCCCGACCGTCGCCGCGCACTTCTTCTACTACGCCGGCTGGGCCGACAAGCTCGAGCACAGCGGCTACGGCACCACCCCGCTCGGCGTGGCCGGTCAGGTCATCCCGTGGAACTTCCCGCTGCTGATGCTGGCGTGGAAGGTCGCCCCGGCCCTGGCGTGCGGCAACACCGTGGTCCTCAAGCCCGCCGAGACCACCCCGCTGACCGCCCTGCTCTTCGCCGAGATCTGCCAGCAGGCCGACCTCCCGCCGGGTGTCGTCAACATCCTCACCGGCGCCGGCGAGACCGGCCGCGCGATCGTGGAGCACCCCGGCGTGGACAAGGTCGCCTTCACCGGCTCCACCGACGTCGGCAAGGCCATCGCCCGTGCCGTCGCCGGCACTGACAAGAAGGTGACGCTGGAGCTCGGCGGCAAGGCGGCCAACATCGTCTTCGACGACGCCCCCATGGACCAGGCGGTCGAGGGCATCGTCAACGGCATCTTCTTCAACCAGGGCCACGTCTGCTGCGCGGGCTCGCGCCTGCTGGTGCAGGAGTCCGTGGCCGACGAGGTGCTCGAGCGCCTCAAGCGCCGGATGGCCACGCTGCGCCTCGGCGACCCGCTGGACAAGAACACCGACGTCGGCGCCATCAACTCCGCCGCCCAGCTGGCCCGCATCCGCGAGCTCTCCGAGGCCGGCGAGGCCGAGGGCGCCGAGCGTTGGTCCGCCCCGTGCGAGCTGCCCACCAGCGGCTACTGGTTCGCCCCGACGCTGTTCACCGGTGTCTCCCAGGCCCACCGGATCGCCCGCGAGGAGATCTTCGGCCCCGTGCTGTCGGTGCTGACGTTCCGCACGCCCTCGGAGGCCGTCGAGAAGGCCAACAACACGCCGTACGGCCTCTCCGCCGGCATCTGGACCGAGAAGGGCTCGCGCATCCTCGACGTCGCAGGCAAGTTGCGCGCCGGCGTCGTGTGGGCCAACACGTTCAACAAGTTCGACCCCACCAGCCCGTTCGGTGGCTACAAGGAGTCCGGCTACGGCCGCGAGGGCGGCCGCCACGGCCTGGCCGCCTACCTGAAGGGAGGCCAGGCGTGAGCAACCGCATCGACGTCCGCAAGACCTACAAGCTCTTCATCGGCGGGGCGTTCCCCCGCTCGGAGTCGGGCTACTCCTACGTCGTCGACGACCACAAGGGGACCTTCGTGGCCAACGCCGCCCTCGCCTCGCGCAAGGACGCCCGCGACGCCGTCGTCGCCGCCCGCAAGGCCTTCGGTGGCTGGTCGGGCCGCACCGCCTACAACCGGGCGCAGATCCTCTACCGCGTCGCCGAGGTCATGGAGGACCGCCGCCCGCAGTTCGTCCAGGCCGTCCAGCAGTCCGAGGGCCTCTCGGCGAGCAGGGCCGACAAGGTCGTCGACGCCGCCGTCGACCGCCTGGTCTGGTACGCCGGCTGGGCCGACAAGCTCGCCCAGGTCGTCGGCAACGCCAACCCCGTGGCCGGCCCGTTCTTCAACCTCTCCACCCCCGAGCCGACCGGCGTCGTGGCGGTCCTCGCCCCCGAGGAGTCCTCGCTCCTGGGCCTGGTCTCGGTCATCGCCCCGGTGATCGTGAGCGGCAACACCGCGGTCGTGGTGTCGTCGTACTCCCGCCCGCTGCCCGCGGTGAACCTCGCCGAGGTGCTCGCGACCAGCGACCTGCCCGGCGGCGTGGTCAACATCCTCACCGGTCGGGCGGCCACGATCGCCCCGTGGCTGGCCTCGCACATGGACGTCAACGCCATCGACCTGACCGGCATCGCCGGTGACGCGGCGCTCGCCGCGGACCTCGAGGTCGCGGCCGCCGACAACCTCAAGCGGGTCCGCCGGGCGCCGGCCGCCGAGCCGGACTGGTCCGAGGACCCCGGCCTGGAGCCGATGACGTCGTTCCTGGAGATCAAGACGGTCTGGCACCCGATGGGGGTGTGACCCCCGACCTGCGGGGTAGGAGCAGGCCGTGCGTCACCTGAGGCCCGGCCTGCTCCTCCTCCCCGCCCTGGCGGCCCTCGCGGGCTGCTCGCTGCTCGGCAGCGACCTCGAGCCCGGCGGTGACGCGGTCCGCGCGGACACGCTGTCTCCCCCGGCGGCCCTCGACGGCGCCACCAGCACCTGGGACGGCGAGCTCCAGCTCCCCGACGGGCTGCTCACCGTGAGCACCGTGACCCTGGACCGCTCCGAGGTCCCCGCGATCGACACCTTCGAGGGCGAGGACGTCGGCGTCGCCGACGGCTCGCTCACCGCGGTCTCGTGGCAGCTCGAGCTCGGTGCCGGCCTGCCCGCTGCCGCGCGTCAGGTCGTGCAGCTGCCCGACCTCGACACCGAGCTCTGGCTCGACGACGGCACCGACCGCACCCGCCTGGACGTCGAGGGCCTCGACCGCACCGAGGGCTTCGTGTGGGCCGCGGTGGCCGACCCCGACGCCCTCTCCTTCGTCGTGGAGTACGACGGCAGCGAGCTGGTCCTCGCCCACGACGGCTCCGCAGCAGGCGACGGCCGGGTGCGGCTCCTGGCCGACGCCGAGCCCGGCGACCCGACCGCCACCTGCCTCGACGAGCCCACGACCGAGCTGGTGGTCTCCTGCCGTGCCGGGCTGACCCGGTGGCCGTGGCTGCCCGACCTGGGCTGGGCCGAGGGGGCGGGCTGGCGGCTGGTCGACGTCGAGAGCAGCCTCGGCCCCGCGGACGGCTCGGGGCTCAGCGACCCGGTGCTGGCGGTGACCCTGGGCGGCCAGGAGGCGCTGCGCACCGTCGACCTCACCGACGACCCGCTCGTGGTGCGACGTGTGCTCGTCTTCGCGCCCGGCGACGACGACACCCTCGAGGTGCGCCGCTCGGCGGGCATCGACGGCGCGCCGGTCGAGGTCACCGGCCGCGCGGACCTGTGAGCCTCAGGCGGGTGTCCAGGGCTCGTTGAGGTAGCCGCGGTCCTGGGAGACGAGGTCGGGCCAGCGGTCGCCCTGGAGACCGCGGTCGCCGAGGCGGGAGACCAGGCTCTGCCAGTCCCCCGCCTTGCCGATGTTCAGGTCCGCCCAGTAGGTGACGGCCTCGCCGAGGATGGCCGACGCGGACTCTCCGGCGGTGGCGATGATGGACACGACCACTCCCGCACCCCCGGTGAACCAGTTGCCGACGTCGCCGAGCTCGGCGGTCTTGCCCACGATGTCGGTGAAGAGCCCGACGAGGTTCTCCAGCTGGCGGGTCCAGTAGGTCACCAGCGCCAGCTGGTGGTCGTCGAGCAGCTGGGCGGCCCCCTCGAAGGACTCGATCATCCCGTGCAGGGCCTCGAGCTGGTTGCGGCTGGTGTTCTCGTAGGCGGTGTGCGCGAGGCCGGTCCACGTGGCGGCGAGGTAGTGGTCGGCCGACTCGATCTGCTGCTGCACCTGACCGAGCTCGTCGACGCACTCGCGGTAGCGGCTGGCGATGCTCGACATCCGCAGCGGGTCGCCGAGCATGCCGCCGATCGACTGGCGGATGGTCTCCGAGACGACCTCCCAGGTCTCGTTGATCCGGTCGACGCCCTCCTCGAACTGCTCCTCCAGCTCGTGGCCGAGGTAGCCGCCGACGAGCCCGCCGAGCGGGCCGGCCACCAGCGTGCCGAGGATGCCGCCGGCCTCGGCCAGGTGGCTGTTGATCAGGTTGGCCGAGCGCTCGACGAACTCGCCGATCGCTTGGTTGACGTCCTCGATCGCGTCGTTGACCTGGGTCAGGAAGACCTCCGGGTCCCGGCTGGCCCCGGTCATGACCCGGCCCGGGTGCGCAGGGCGCGGAAGTTGTCGCCGGCGGTGCGATCGGTGCCACTGACGTCGTTGGCGGTCTCGACCAGGCCGTGGGCCAGGGACCGGGTCACCGCGGTGCCGTCGGCCGCGGCGTCGACGAGCACGCGGTTGAGCTCGAGGTGCAGCGCGCCGGCGACGCCGAGGGTGTCGGCGAGGCCGAACAGCCCGGGGTACCCCCAGCCCTCGGCGGCGAGCGACCAGACCCGCCCCAACGCGTCGGAGAGCCCCTCCCAGGCGGCGCCGGCCTCGACCAGCAGCCGTGCGTCGGCGGAGAAGCGGCCACCGGGACCGCCCGGCGGGTGCGGCACGCCGTAGCCCGGCGAGGTGTCGGCCTCGGCCGGCTGCGGGGGCACGAACGGGCCGTGGACGATCGGCTCGGGGTCGGTCACGCGCGGGGTCCTTCCTGGGCGGCGGTGAACGCCTCGGTCAGGGCGTAGCGGAGCAGGTCGGGCGAGGTGGAGCGCAGGAAGCCCTCGTCGGCGTGCAGCTCGCGCAGCCCGCCGACCCAGCCGAGGACCACGACGACCTCGCCCTCGCGGGACCGGCCCGTGGCGGTGCGGCCCCACCGCTCGTCGGCCCGCCACGCCCGCGGGTGCACGGGGCCGCGCGGCGGCGCGAGCCGCGGGGACCGGTAGGTCGGCGGTGGCGTGAGCCGTCGGCGACCGGCCACCAGCTCCTCGCCGCGGGCGACCCGGTCCGGCGGGAGGCCGCGCCCGTGCGCCACGGCGGCCAGGTGGGCCAGCGCGGCCCCACCGACCGCGCGGCGTACGGCCCGCAGCAGGCCCGCCTCGTCGCGCAGCGCGTCGACGACGGCGTCCAGGCGCGTGACGCGGGTCGGCCAGCCGGTGACGTCGACCTCCAGCTCCAGGCCGGACTCCGGGTCGCGGCCCAGGGTCGGTAGGAGGTCGCTGAACCACGAGGCGCCGCGCAGCTCGCGCTGCGCCGCCACCCGGTCCCCGAGATCGGTGGGCTGCATGGGTGCATGCTTGCCCCGCAGCGCCCGGTCCAATCCTGCGGCGCCGGGGTTTCTAGACTGTGCGCCGTGCGTGCGCGGGTGATCGTCCTGGCCGGTCCGTCGGGATCCGGCAAGTCCCGCCTCGCGGCTCGCCTGGGGCTCCCGGTGCTGCGACTCGACGACTTCTACAAGGACGGCGACGACCCGACGCTGCCGCGCATCGAGCACGGCGCCAACGCCGGCATGGTCGACTGGGACCACCCGGACTCCTGGCTCCCCGACGACGCGCTCGCCACGATGGTCGAGCTGGCCAGCACGGGCACCGCCGAGGTGCCGGTCTACGAGATCTCCGAGAACGGCCGCTGCGGCGCCCGCACCCTCGACCTGGGCGGCTCCCGGCTCTTCGTGGCCGAGGGGATCTTCGCCCCCGACGTGGTCGGGCCGGCCCGCGAGGCCGGCGTGCTGGCCGCGGCGTACTGCGTGCGCCGCTCGGCCGCCACCACCTTCGTCCTGCGCCTCGTGCGCGACCTCAAGGAGCGCCGCAAGCCGCCGCTGGTCCTGGTGCGCCGCGGGCTCGTCCTGGCCCGTGCGCAGCGCGGTGTCGTCGCGGACGCCGTCGCCAAGGGCTGCGAGCCGCTCTCCCCCGATCGCACCGTCGAGGCGGTCGCCGCGCTGTGATCGCCCCCGACGGACTGCCCTGGGGCCGGCTCAAGCAGCCGGACCGGCTCAGCTGCGGCGCCGCGGTCCTGGTGGTCGCCCGCATGCTCTCCGACGAGGTGTACGCCGGTCGCGTGCTGCCCCGGTTCGCCGAGGAGGTCCTCGCGACCCACCGGCAGGTCGTCGGCTGGTGGCCGCGGGCCCTGGGCACCCCGCCGTGGGCGCTGCTGCGCCACCTGCCCGGGAGGCACCGGCTGGCCCGTGCCGACTTCGCCGAGGTGCTGGACGCGGTGGCGCACGACCCGGTGCCGGTCTACGTCGGCAACCGGGTGCTCCCCCGCCACGTCGTCCTCGTGGTGGCCGCGGCGCACGGCACCTGGGTCGTCTACGACCCGGCCCGCGGCGGGCTGGTCACCGTCGACGCCGAGCAGGCCGCGCAGGACCGGCTGCCGTTCGGCCGCTGGCACCGTGCGTGGTTCGCGCTCCTGCCGCGGGCCACCCCGGGGGATGCGCCCGGAGCTACACCGCGAACTCGGTGATCAGCACGATCAGCGCCCACGCGACGGGCAGCGACACCGCGACGCCGAGCATCACCCGGGCCAGGCCGAGCGCGGTGGCGCCCGCCCCCATCCGGTGGTCGACCTGGTCGAGCACGACCCGGCGCGGGTGGACGGAGTCGTAGCGGACCTCGACCCGCTCCCCGACGTGCGGGATGGGCGGCTCCATGCCCGACATCGTCTCCGCGGTGACCGGCTCACCGTCGACCTCGTAGCGGACGAGGTGGAAGTAGATGGTGACCGGCTCCCCGGACATCGCGACGTCCTTGGGCCGGGTCTCGAGCACGTCGGCGGTGGTGACGACGGCGCGCTCGGTGAAGGAGTCGGCCGCCTTCCGCTCGCGGACGCCGCGCAGGGCGAGCACGACCGAGAGGACCAGGGCGACACCGGCCGCGCCCAGCATGACCACGCTCAGGATCATCGGACCCTCCTTCGGGGACGATCATGGCGGAGGACCCACCGCGCCGCGAGCAGACCCACCGCGGCGACGACGACCTCCTGGGGCAGCCGGTCGGTGTGCTCGCGCTGGATCGACACGTGCCACTCGTCGAGCGCGGCCGGGAACGGCGAGCGGCCGAAGAAGAGGTTCGAGGGCTTGTCGGCGTCGGGGAGGCACGCCCCGAGCATCCCGGCGACGACGCTCGCGCGCCGGTCACCCCGGGCCGTGCGGGCCAGCGCCCCCAGGGCGGCCAGCCCGACGAGCCCGTCGGGGACCGCCACCTCCATGAAGATCGAGTCGTCGCCCCAGTGCGGCACCTGGTCGAGGACGAAGTGCGAGACGACCCCCGCGGCGAAGGCCGACACCGGCCCCGGCGCCACGGCGCCGATCACCGCGCCGGTCCACACGTGGTTGGTGATGATCACGACGTCGCAGCGTCCGTGAGCGCGGCGTACCCGGGCTTGATCACCTCGTCGATGAGGGCGAGCCGCTCGTCGAAGGGCAGGAAGGCCGACTTCATCGCGTTGATGGTGAACCAGCGCAGCGTCGCGGCGTCGTGCCCGAAGGCCTGCACCAGCGACCACATCTCGTCGGTCATCGAGGTGCCGCTCATCAGCCGGTTGTCGGTGTTGACGGTGACCCGGAAGCGCAGGTCGGTCAGCAACCCGATCGGGTGCTCGGCGACCGAGGACGCCGCGCCGGTCTGGACGTTGCTGGCCGGGCAGAGCTCCAGCGGGATGCGCTTGTCGCGGACGTACGCCGCGAGCCGGCCCAGCTCGACGGAGCCGTCCTCGGCGACCGTGATGTCGTCGACGATGCGCACGCCGTGGCCGAGCCGGTCCGCGCCGCACCACTGCAGCGCCTCCCAGATCGACGGGGTGCCGAAGGCCTCGCCGGCGTGGATGGTGAAGTGGAAGTTCTCGCGCTGGAGGTACTCGAAGGCGTCGAGGTGGCGGGTCGGGGGGTAGCCGGCCTCGGCGCCGGCGATGTCGAACCCGGCCACGCCGCGGTCGCGCCACTGCACGGCCAGCTCGGCGATCTCCATCGACCGGGCGGCGTGCCGCATGGCGGTCAGCAGCTGGCGCACCACGATGCGCCCGTCGGCGGCCGCCACGCCCTCGTCGAAGCCGCGCTGCACCGCTTCGACGACCTCGTCGAGGGACAGGCCCTGCTCGAGGTGCTGCTCGGGGGCGTAGCGGACCTCGGCGTAGACCACGCCGTCGGCCACCAGGTCCTCGACGCACTCGCGTGCCACCCGGGTCAGCGCGTCGGCGGTCTGCATCACCGCGACGGTGTGGGTGAAGGTCTCCAGGTAGCGCTCCAGCGAGCCCGAGTCGGCCGCCTCGGCGAACCAGCGACCCAGCGCGGCGGCGTCGCCGTCGGGGTCGGTGGGCAGCTCGTGCCCGACCTCGCGCGCGAGCTCGAGCACCGTGGCCGGCCGCAGCCCGCCGTCGAGGTGGTCGTGCAGGAGCACCTTCGGCGCCCGCAGCACGTCGTCGCGGGTCAGGGCGGTAGGTTGCGGGACGGCGTCGACCATGGCGCCATCCTTCCACCCGAGACCCGTCCACCGGGCACGACCTCCAGGAGCAGGCGATGCGCACGTTCACCACGTTCGACGAGGTCGCGGCCGCGGCCGGCGAGGAGCTCGGCACCTCCGCGTGGGTCGAGATCACCCAGGAGCGCGTCGACACCTTCGCCGACGCCACCGGTGACCACCAGTGGATCCACGTCGACGCCGAGCGCAGCGCCGAAGGCCCTTTCGGCGGCACCATCGCCCACGGCTACCTCACGCTCTCGATGGTCCCCTGGTTGGGCAGCGAGGTCTTCGCGCTCGACACCCCCGGCGCCAAGCTCAACTACGGCGTCAACAAGGTCCGCTTCCCGAACCCCGTGCGCGTCGGCAAGCGCGTGCGCGCCCACGTCGCGATGGGCGAGGTGACCGACCTGCCGGCCGGCAAGCAGATCACCCTGCGCTACACGATCGAGATCGAGGACGAGGCCAAGCCGGCCTGCGTCGCCGAGACGGTGGTCCTGCTGCTGGCGTGACGGTCAGCTGATCCGGTCGAGCAGGATCGGGCCGGGCTCGTACGCCGACCCGGCCGGCTCCACGTCGTACCCGCCCTCGAGGCTGGCCAGGGCGCGCTCGAAGCGCTCGGGCTCGTCGGTGAGCAGCGTCATCAGCGGCTGCCCCTCGGTGACCTCGTCTCCGGGGCGCGCGTGCCAGACCACGCCGGCACCGGCCTGCACGGGGTCCTCCTTGCGGGCGCGACCGGCGCCGAGGCGCCAGGCGGCCATGCCGACCGCCATCGCGTCGAGGCGGGTCAGCACGCCGGTGCTCGGCGCGGTGACCACGTGCGACTCCTTCGCGGTGGGCAGCTCGGCGTCGGGGTCGCCGTCCTGGGCGCGGATCATCGCCTTCCAGACGTCCATCGCCGAGCCGTCGGCCAGCTTGTCGGCGGGGTCGACGTCGTCGCGACCGGCGCCGGCGAGCATCTCGCGCGCCAGCGCCACGGTGAGCTCGACGACGTCGGCCGGGCCGCCGCCGGCGAGCACCTCGACCGACTCGGCCACCTCGACGGCGTTGCCGGCGGTGAGGCCCAGCGGCGTGGACATGTCGGTGAGGAGCGCGGTGGTGCGCACGTCGGCGTCCTTGCCGAGCGCCACCATCGTCTCGGCGAGCTCGCGGGCCCGCTCGAGGTCCTTCATGAAGGCGCCGGTGCCGACCTTGACGTCGAGCACGAGCGTGCCGGTGCCCTCGGCGATCTTCTTGCTCATGATCGACGACGCGATCAGCGGGATCGCCTCGACGGTGCCGGTGACGTCGCGCAGGGCGTAGAGCTTCTTGTCGGCCGGCGCGAGCCCGTCGCCGGCGGCGCAGATGACCGCGCCGACCTCCTCGAGCTGACGCATCATCTCGTCGTTGGACAGCGCCGCGCGCCAGCCGGGGATCGACTCGAGCTTGTCGAGGGTGCCGCCGGTGTGGCCCAGGCCGCGGCCGGAGAGCTGGGGCACCGCCACGCCGCAGGCGGCGACCAGCGGCGCCAGGGGCAGGGTGATCTTGTCGCCCACGCCGCCGGTGGAGTGCTTGTCGGCGGTGGGGCGCGACAGCGAGGAGAAGTCCATCCGCTCGCCGGAGGCGATCATCGCCGCGGTCCACCGCGAGATCTCCTCGCGCTCCATGCCGTTGAGCAGGATCGCCATCGCCAGCGCCGACATCTGCTCGTCGGCGACGTCGCCACGGGTGTAGGCGTCGACCACCCAGTCGATCTGGCTGGCGCTCAGGGCCCCGCCGTCCCGCTTGGCGGTGATCACCTCGACGGCGTCGTGCTGGCTCATGCGTCCCTCTCCTCCCGGCGACCGCCCGATGCGGTCACCTCCACTCGTCGGTGCCCGCGCAGCACGAAGGTGCCCCGGCTCTCCGGCTCGCCCGCGAGGGCCAGGCCCGGCATCCGGTCGAAGAGCAGCGCCACCGACTCGGTCAGCTCCATGCGCGCCAGCGGCGCGCCCAGGCAGAAGTGCACCCCGACCCCGAAGGCCAGGTGCGGGTTCGTCGCTCGTGCGACGTCGAACTCGTCGGGCCGCTCGAAGACGGCCGGGTCGCGGTTGGCGGCGCCCAGCAGGGCGCTGACCTTCTGGCCGGGCTCGACCACGACCCCGCCGGGCAGCTCGACCTGGGCGGTCGCGGTGCGCTCGAAGAGCTGCAGCGCGGAGTCGAAGCGCAGCATCTCCTCCACGCACGCCGCCACGTCGGGACCGGGGCGCAGCCCGCGGCGCAGCATCGCCACCAGGCCGTTGCCGAAGACGTTGACCGAGGCCTCGTGACCGGCGTTGAGCAGGAGCACGACGGCGGCGACGACCTCGTCCTCGCTGAGCTCGGTGGCGGCCAGGTCGGTGATGAGGTCCTCGTGGGTGCCCGCGGGCTGCCGACGGCGTACGGCGACGAGCTCGCGCACCAGGGCCGCGAAGTCCTCGGCGGCGGCCACTGCGGCGGAGACGACCGCCTCGTCGGGCGCCGGCTCGTACATCCGCACGATCGCCTGCGACCAGTCACGCAGGTCGTCGGCGTGGCTGCGCGGCACGCCCAGCAGCTCGGCGATCACCAGGACCGGCAGCGGCTCGGCGTAGGCCTCCACCACGTCGAAGGGCCGTGAGGTGTCGACCTCGTCGAGCAGCTCGGCGGCCAGCGCCCGCACGCGGGGCCGCAGCCGCTCGACGTGGCCGCGGCTGAACGCCGAGGCGACGGGCCGCCGCAGCCGGGTGTGCTCGGGCGGCTCGTTCTCCATCATCTGGTTGCGGTGCAGCAGGTTGAACGGCTCCAGCCGCTCGGCCGGCTCCCGGTCGGTCCACAGCCGGCCCAGCCGACGGTCGCGCTGGACCGCGGAGACCGCGGCGTGGCTGAAGGTGAACCACGAGCCCGACGGCTCGTGCCAGGCCACCGCGTGCCGGGCCCGCTCCCGCGCGAAGTGGGGGTAGGGGTCGGCGACGACGGCGGGGTCGGTCAGGTCAAGCGAGGTCGTCGGGGCCGAAGGCATCCGGCAGCACCTCGCTCATCCGACGCAGCCCCGAGACGGTGAGGATCTCCATCTCCGGACCGCCGTTCTCCCACAGCAGCTGGCGGCAGCGACCGCACGGCATCACCACGACCGGCTCGGTGCCGACGGCACCGCCGACGCACACGAAGTGCGTGAGGCGCCCGCCGCCCTCGAGGTGCAGCCGGCTGACCAGCCCGCACTCGGCGCAGAGACCGACGCCGTAGGCGGCGTTCTCCACGTTGCACCCGGTCACCAGTCGCCCGTCGTCGACGAGCGCCGCGGCACCCACCGCGAAGGTGGAGTACGGCGCGTAGGCGTGCCGCGAGGCGGCGACCGCCTCGGCCTGCAGGGCGTCCCAGTCGACGCCCGTCCCTTCCGTCGACACCGCTAGCCCGCGCTCCCTCGTCGATAGACCTGACCGTCGGCCGCCGGCATGCGTAGTCGTTGCGAGGCGAAGGCCAGGACCAGCAGCGTGACGACGTACGGCGTGATGTTGACGAAGTCGCCGGGCACGACGTCGATCGCGGCGTAGACGGTGATCAGCGCGGCCGCGGCGACCAGGATGCCGACGGCGAGCCGGACCTGCTTGCGCCACAGCTGGTAGCCGGCGAGCCCGACGGCCAGGACCGCGGCCGCCAGCAGCAGCGCGTGCACCGAGGTGCCGCCCTGGCGCAGGCCGAGGGTCTGGGTGTAGCCGAAGAGCCCGGAGCCGGCCAGCAGGCCGCTGGGGCGCCAGTTGCCGAAGATCATCGCCGCGAGGCCGATGTAGCCGCGGCCGCCGGTCTGCCCGTCGCGGTAGTTCGACGAGGCCACCATCGCCAGGAAGCCGCCCGCCAGGCCGGCCATGGCACCGGAGATCAGCACCGCGACGAACTTGTAGCGCAGCACCGCGACGCCCAGCGACTCCGCCGCCGAGGGGCTCTCACCGGTCGAGCGCAGGCGCAGGCCGAAGGAGGTGCGCCACAGCACCCAGTAGGTGACGAAGAGCAGCACGAAGGCCAGCACGACCAGCAGCGAGAGGTTGGTGACCATCGCGCGGGCCACGGCCGCGAGCTCGGAGACGAAGAAGATGTCCTGGTCCTCGACCTCGCCCAGGGCATCGCTGAGCGGTCCGATGGTGATCGACCCGACGTTGTCGAGCTTCGGTGACTGCGTCTGGCCACCGCCGGGGAGCCCCACGAACGTCAGCGAGGCGAGGTACTGCACCGCGCCGACGGCGATGATGTTGATGGCGACACCGGAGATGATGTGGTCGACGCCGAACACGACGGTCGCGGTCGCGTGGATCAGGCCGCCGATGGCGCCCATCAGCAGCGCGCCGGCCACACCGGCCCAAGCGCCGTAGTGGTAGCCGAAGTAGCCCGCACCGTAGGTGCCGAGCACCATCATCCCCTCGAGGCCGATGTTGACCACGCCGGCGCGCTCGGACCACAGGCCGCCGAGACCGGCGAGCATGATCGGCACCAGCGCGATGAGGGTGGCGCGGACGGTGCCGGAGGACGCGAGGTCCTCGGCGCCGGTGACGACCCGGAGCACCGAGATCGCCAGCAGGACCAGCACGGCGGCACCGAGCCACCACAGCCGGGGCAGACGACGGGTCACGGCGCTCATGCGCGGGCCTCCTCTTCCTTGTCCCCCGCCGCCGGGCGGCCGGCCTCGAGGGCGCGGGCCACGGCGTGCTGCTCGAGGCGCACGCCGTAGCGGCGCACCACCTCGTAGGAGATGACGACGGTCAGGACGATGACGCCCTGGGTGATGGCGACGATGTCGGGCGAGACGCCGACGAGGATCTGCAGCGGGTTGGACTGCTCGTCGAGGTAGGCGAAGAGCAACGCACCGATGGCGATCCCGATCGGGTGGTTGCGACCCAGCAGCGCGATGGCGATGCCGGCGAAGCCGAGGCCGGACTGGAAGGTCGAGCCGTAGCTGTAGGAGTCACCGAAGAGCAGCGGCAGGCCGACCAGGCCGGCGACCGCGCCCGAGAGCAGCATCGCCACGATCGTCATCCGGGTCACCGAGATGCCGCTGGCCACGGCCGCGGTCGTGGACTTGCCGGTCGCCCGCAGGTCGAACCCGAAGCGCGTGCGGTTGAGCAGGAACCAGTAGGTGAACCCGGCCAGTGCGGCGAGGAAGATGAAGCCGTAGACCTCGGTCGTGGACCCCTCGCCGATCTCGAAGCCGGGGATGCGCGAGCCCTCGGGGATCTCCTTGGTGCCGATGTCGTTGCTGCCCTCCTCGCGGACCGCGACGCGGCGCAGGAAGTAGGCGACCAGGCCGGTGGCGATGAAGTTGAGCATGATCGTGGAGATCACCTCGCTGACGCCCCGCTTGGCGCGCAGCACACCGGCGATGCCGGCCCAGGCCGCGCCGGCGAGCATCGCGGCGAGGATCGCCAGCACGGTGTTCGCCGCACCCGGCAGCCAGGCCTCGCCCGCGACGACCGCGGCCACGAAGGCCGCGACGCGGTACTGGCCGTCGACACCGATGTTGAACAGGTTCATCCGGAAGCCGACGGCGACGGCGAGGCCGGAGAGGTAGAGCACCGTGGCGTTGTTGAGGATGTTGGCGACGTTACGCTCGGCGGGCACGCCGAGCAGCGTCGACCACACCTCGCCGACGGGGTCGCCGGCCAGCACCAGCACCAGGCTGGTGATGAGGAAGGCGAGCACCAGGGCCAGGACGGGGGCCAGCAGGCCCAGGCCGATCTTCTGCAGTCGTGGGTCGAGGTTGGTCACGCGGCACCTCCCGCACCGGTCATGGCCGAGCCGAGCTGCTCGGGGGTCACCTGACCCGGGTCGAAGGAGCCGACCAGGCGGCCCCGCAGGATGACCTCGATGCGGTCGGAGAGCCCGATCAGCTCGTCGAGGTCGGCGGAGATCAGCAGCACGGCCAGGCCCTGGCGGCGGGCCTCCTTGATGTGCCCCCAGATCGCCGCCTGGGCGCCGACGTCGACGCCGCGGGTCGGGTGGGCGGCGATGAGCAGGATCGGGTCGCCGCTCATCTCGCGGCCCACGATCAGCTTCTGCTGGTTGCCGCCGGACAGGGCACGGGCCAGGGTGTCGACCCCCGGGGTGCGGACGTCGTAGTCCTCGACGATGCGCTGGGTGTCGGTGCGCGAGGCACCCCGGTCGATCAGGCCGCGACGCACCCAGGGCTTGCGCGTCTGGTGGCCCAGGACGCGGTTCTCCCACAGGGGCGCGTCGAGCAGCAGGCCGTGGCGGTGGCGGTCCTCGGGGACGTAGCCGATGCCGGCCTCGCGACGCTTGCGCGTGGACAGCTCGGTGAGGTCCTGGCCCGCGAGGCGGACGGTGCCGGTCGCACCCGGGCGCATGCCCATGATCGCCTCGACGAGCTCGGCCTGGCCGTTGCCCTCGACCCCGGCGATGCCGAGGACCTCGCCGGCGTGGATGTCGAAGGAGACCCCCTCGAGGAGGGGGCGGTTCTCGCCGGGCAGCCCGAGGTCGGCCACGTGCAGGGTCACCCGCTCGGTGACGGTGGAGGCCTCGGTGGAGGGGCTGGGGAGCTCCGAGCCGACCATGAGCTCGGCGAGCTCGCGCGAGGTGGTGCCGGCCGGGTCGACGGTCGCGACCGTCGTACCCCGGCGGATGACGGTGATCTCGTCGGCGATCGAGAGGACCTCGTCGAGCTTGTGGGAGATGAAGATGACCGAGAGGCCCTCGGCCTTGAGCTCGCGCAGGTTGCCGAACAGCTCGTCGACCTCCTGCGGCACCAGGACCGCGGTGGGCTCGTCGAGGATGATCACCTTCGCGCCGCGGTAGAGGACCTTGAGGATCTCCACGCGCTGGCGGGCACCGACGCCCAGCTCCTCGACCAGCTGGTCCGGCTCGACGCCGAGGCCGTAGGCGTCGGAGATCCGCACGATCTCCTCCCGGGCGGCCGAGCCGATGCCGTGCAGCTTCTCGGCACCGAGGACGACGTTCTCCAGGACGGTGAAGTTGTCGGCGAGCTGGAAGTGCTGGAAGACCATGCCGACGCCGTGCTTGATCGCGTCGGCGGGCGAGCCGAGGCTGACCTGGGTGCCGGCGATCTCGATGGTCCCGGAGTCGGGCGCCTGCACGCCGTACAGGATCTTCATCAGCGTCGACTTGCCGGCGCCGTTCTCACCCACGATCGCGTGGATCGTGCCGCGAGCCACGTCGATGTTGATGTCGTCGTTCGCGATCACGCCCGGGAACCGCTTGCCGATCCCCCGCAGGCGCACCGCAGGTGCGACGTCGGACACGAGAACCCCTTCCGGTCCCGAAAATCTCACTGGGAAAATCTCACTGGGTGGCGCGCAGACGCTCCGCGCCGACGAGCACGCTATCCGACGGTGGCGCGTGCACGGGAAGCCGCAGGCCACGCCCGCCGGAGCGGACGTGGCCTGCGAGGTGGAGCCTGACGGATCAGGTCACGGTGCGGTGGGCACCGAGATCTCGCCGTCGATGATCTGCTGCTTCAGCTCGTCGAGCTGGTCGACGATGTCGTCGACGAAGCCACCGCTGGTGGAGTAGCCCACACCGTCGACCGCGAGGTCGTAGGTGGTGACGCCGGACGGGAAGTCACCGTCGTTGACCTGCGAGAGGTACTCGTAGACCGCGACGTTCACGTTCTTCAGCATCGAGGTCAGGATCGACTCCTGCACCGACGGGTCGGCGGTGTTGTACTGGTCGGAGTCGACGCCGATGGCCCAGTTGCCGGACTCCGAGGCAGCCTCGAAGACGCCGCCGCCCGAGCCGCCGGAGGCGTGGTAGACGATGTCGGCACCGTTGTCGTACATGCCCTGGGCCGCGGTCTTGCCCTTGGCCGGGTCGGCGAAGCCGGAGAAGTCCGGGACCTGGGTGAGGTAGGTGACGTCGACCTCGATGTCGGGGTTCACCGACTCGGCGCCGGCCACGTAGCCCGCCTCGAACTTCTGGATCAGCGGGGTCTCGACGCCGCCGACGAAGCCGATCTGGTCGGTCTCGGTCTTCAGCGCGGCGGCCGCGCCGACCAGGAAGGAGCCCTGCTCCTCGGCGAAGACCAGGCTGGCGACGTTGTCGGCCTCGACGCTGGAGTCGTCGATGATCGCGAAGTGGACGTCGGGGTACTCCTCGGCGACCTTGCCGATCGAGGCGGCGTAGGCGAAGCCCACCGCGATGATCGGGTCGTAGCCGGCGTCGGCGAAGGTGCGCAGGCGCTCCTCGCGGGCCGACTCGGCCTCGCCGTCCTCGGCCTCGGACTCCTGGGACTCCATGCCGAACTCGTCGATGGCCTGGTCCAGACCCGCGGCGGCGGAGTCGTTGAAGGACTGGTCACCACGGCCGCCGACGTCGTAGGCCATGCCGACCTTGATGTCGCTGGTGGGGGCGTCCCCGCTGTCGGTGCCCTCGTCGGTGCCCTCGTCGGAGCCACATGCCGACAGGGTGAGCGCGGCGGCCATGGCCACCGCTGCAAATCGAGCCGTCTTCCTCACGGCAACCCTCCTGGTGATCGGTAGCGTCCCGTGGTGCGGGACACATCGGGTCACCCTAGGGCCGCACCTGCCTCCCGGCGCACGCCACGGGCCGAAATTCCCACGGTTGTTACCTGTCAGTGACCTCGCGTGCGGAGCGGTCGGTCCCGCCTCAGGCGCGCAGCGCCCGCCAGGCGGCCTCGGCCATCAGCCGCGCACCGATCGTGATGGCCCGCTCGTCGATGTGCAGGTTGCCCTGGTGCAGGTCGTAGGTGACGCCCCCGGGCGTGCGGGTGCCGAGCCGCATCATCGCGCCGGGCACCTGGTCGAGGTACCAGCCGAAGTCCTCGCCGCCCAGGCTCTGCGGGGCCATCACCTGACCGTCGGGGCCGAGCACCTCGGTGACCGCCTCGGCGAGGATCCGGTTGGACAGCGACTCGTTGACCACCGGGGGCACGCCGCGCTGGTAGTCCAGGTGGGCGGTGACGCCGTAGGGCCGCACGATCTCGTGGACCAGTTCGCGCACGAGCTTCTCGCACTCGGCCCAGGCGACGGCGTCGAGGATGCGCACGGTGCCGGCCAGCACGCCGTGGTCGGGGATGACGTTGGGGGCGGACCCGGCCTGGACCATCCCCCACACGACGCTGACGCCCGAGCGCGGGTCGAGGCGCCGGGAGAGGATCGCCGGCAGCTCGGTGGTCATCTTGGCGAGCGCGAAGGTGAGGTCACCGGTCAGGTGCGGGCGCGAGGTGTGGCCACCGGTGCCCTCGAGCCGGATCTCGATGCGGTCGGCGGCGCTGGTCAACGGCCCCAGCCGCAGCCCCACCTGGCCGACGTCGACGCCGGGGTCGCAGTGCAGCGCGAAGACCCGCTCGACCCCGTCCAGGACGCCCATGCCCATCAGGTGCACGGCGCCGCCGGGCATGACCTCCTCGGCCGGCTGGAAGAACAGCCGGACCCGGCCGCCCAGCTCACCGACCGCGTGCAGCCGCGCCAGCGCGTGGGCGGCGCCCACGAGGGCGGAGGTGTGCACGTCGTGCCCGCAGGCGTGGGCCACCCCGGGCACCGTCGAGCGCCAGGGGTCCTGCGAGACCTCCTGGACCGGGAGCGCGTCGAGGTCGGCGCGCAGGCCGACGGTCCGCTCCCCCGTGCCGAGGTCGGCGACGAGGCCGGCGGGGCTGAGCCGCTGCAGCCGCCACCCGATGGCCTCCAGGTGCCCGGCGACCACGTCGGTGGTGCGGTGCTCGGTCCAGGACAGCTCGGGGTGGGCGTGCAGGTCGCGCCGCAGACCGACCAGCTCGGCCTCGTGGTCGGTCACGACCCGGGCGACGAGGGCGGAGGCGGTCAGGGGGCCCGGGGAAGGGGCGATCGGGTTCGACATGTCCCGCCCAGGGTAGAGGGGCGGGACATGTCGATGGGGCCTTCCGACGTCAGCCGGCGTCGGGCGTGAGACGCAGCACCCGGCCGGCGGGGGCGGCGGGGTCGCCCATCAGGTCGGTCTCGGTGACGTAGACCTGGCCGTCGACCAGCTCGACGTCACCCGGGAACGGGACCTCGGCGAAGACGGTCGGCTCCTGCAGGAACTTCTGCTCCATGACCACCGAGGCGAACAGCATCGAGACGTAGGCCGTGCCGTCCGGGCCGATCGCCAGCCCGACCGGGGACACCAGGCCACCGGCGTACCGCGTCACGTCGCCCGTGGCGAGCTCGATCCGGTAGACGCCGCCGTTGGCGCCCATCCTCGCGTCCTCCGGACCGCCGGGGAGCGAGGTGACGTAGAGGTTCCCGTCCGGGCCCATCTCCACGTCGGTGGGCACGCCCTCGGCCTTGTACGTCGAGCCCTTCGCGCACCCGGGCAGACCCATCACCTTGGCGCGACGCTTCGTGATGTCGATGCGCACCGGCGGCAGGGTCGCCACGGTCGACACCTCTCCGTCGGTCACGGCGAGGATCGAGTTGCCCGCTGCGTCGGCGACGTAGGTGGTGCCACCCGCGACGTGGGTGGCGTAGGGGTGGGACTCGACCACCCCGGAGTACTTCAGGAGCGGCCTCAGCTCGCGGTCGACCTTGCGGCGGCACGAGCGGGTCATGCCCTTCACGCCGTAGCGGGTGCTGCCGTCGGGGTTCGCCTCCTGCTCGTAGCCCCAGAGGTCCGCGACCTGCACCGGGTCTCCGCCGTTCTCCACGGTCCACAGGGCCGCAGCCGGTTCAGGACCCATGGCGGTGGTGACGTAGGTGACCACGCCGTCGGAGACCGAGACGCCGCCGACCTCCTGGCCCTCGGCGGTGACCAGGTCCTTGCGGGAGCTGCCCGGTCCGAGCTGGGTGAGGACGCCGGCGAAGTTCTGGGCGACGAAGACGGTCCCGTCGTCGTCGACCGCCAGGCTCAGCGGCGCGACGAGCCCGTCGCCGATCTCCTCGGCGGTGGCTCCCGACGCGGGGGCGGCCAGGCCGGAGAGGGTGACGGCACCGGCGGCCAGGGCGAGTACAGCGGGGCGGGTGCGACGTTGCACGATGCCTCCAAGGTAAAGACGTAAAGGGTGACGGCATCCTGCTCCCCGCCACCTCGCCCCGGAATAGCCCGGACGACCCCCAGGGCATCACCCGGACGGGTCACCCCGCGTCGTACGCCTCCAGGATCCGGTCCGCCGCGACCGTCGCCGGCAGCTCGCCGGCGAGCACCGCGTCGCGGATCTCGTCGCGGACCTCGCGCACCCCGGCCGAGAGCCGCAGCCGCTGGTCGAGCTCGTCGCGGACCATCGCCCAGGTGAACTCCAGCTGCTGCTCGGCACGCTTGGCGGTGAGCCCGTCGAGGCCGAGGTGCTCGCGGTGGGCGAGCACGCGCGACCAGACGTCGTCGACGTCGACGTCGTGCAGGCCCGAGCAGGTGACCACGGGCGGCGCCCACTCGGACTTGCCGCGCACCAGGCGCAGGGCGCCGGCGAGGTCGCGCGCGGCGGCGCGGGCCTCCTGCTCGCGGTCGCCGTCGGCCTTGTTGACCGCGATGACGTCGGCGATCTCGAGGATGCCCTTCTTGATGCCCTGGAGCTGGTCTCCGGTGCGGGCCAGGGTGAGGAAGAGGAAGGTGTCGACCATCCCGGCCACCGTCACCTCCGACTGCCCGACGCCGACGGTCTCCACCAGGATCACGTCGTAGCCGGCCGCCTCGAGGACGCCCATGGCCTGCACGGTCGCCCGGGCGACGCCGCCGAGCGTGCCGGCCGACGGCGAGGGCCGGATGAAGGCGTCCGGCTCGACCGAGAGCCGGCCCATCCGGGTCTTGTCACCCAGGACCGAGCCGCCGGTGCGCACGCTGGAGGGGTCGACGGCCAGCACGCCCACCTTGTGGCCCTCGGCGACCAGCCGGGTGCCGAGCGCCTCGATGAACGTCGACTTCCCGACCCCCGGTACGCCGGAGATCCCGACCCGGACCACGTCGGACCCGCCGGACTCCTCGGCCAGCTCGGTCAGCAGCGCCCGCGCCTGGGCGCGGTGCTGCGGACGGGAGGACTCGACCAGCGTGATCGCCTGCGAGACCGCCGCGCGCCGCTGCGCGCGGATGCCCTCGACGAGCCGGTCGACCTTCTCCTGGTCCCTGTCCCGGTCGGGAGCCGGCATCAGTGACCGAGCTGCTCGCGCAGCGTGGCCAGCAGCGAGAGCGCCGACTGGGCGATGACCGTGCCGGGCAGGAACACCTCGGCGGCACCCATCTCCAGCAGGGTCGGCACGTCGTCGGGCGGGATGACGCCTCCGATGACGACCATGATGTCGTCACGGCCCTGCTCGGCCAGCGCGCTGCGCAGCGCCGGGAGCAGGGTGAGGTGGCCCGCGGCCAGCGAGCTGACACCGACGATGTGCACGTCGTTGTCGACCGCCTGCTGCGCGACCTCCTCGGGCGTCGAGAACAGCGGCCCCACGTCGACGTCGAAGCCCATGTCGGCGAACGCGGAGACGATGACCTTTTGGCCGCGGTCGTGGCCGTCCTGGCCCATCTTGGCGACCAGGATGCGCGGGCGGCGGCCCTCGGCCTCCTCGAACTCCGCGGTCTCGGCGAGCACCTGCTTGACCTGGGTGGCACCCTCGCCGTCGCCGGACTCGTCGCGGAACACGCCGCTGATCGTACGGATCACGGCCTGGTGACGGCCGTAGACCTTCTCCAGCGCGCCGGAGATCTCGCCGACGGTGGCCTTGTTGCGGGCGGCGGCGACGGCCAGGGCGAGCAGGTTGCCGTCCATGCCGGTGCTGCCCTGCTCCGCAGAGCGGGTGAGCGCCTCGAGCGAGGACTGGACGGCGTCGTCGTCGCGCTCGGCGCGCAGCCGCTCGAGCTTGGCGACCTGGCGGCGGTAGACGTCGTCGTTGTCGACGCGCAGGACGTCGAGCTTGTCCTCGGCGGCGAGCCGGTAGGTGTTGACGCCGATCAGCTTCTGGGCGCCGGAGTCCAGGCGGGCCTGGGTGCGCGCGGCGGCCTCCTCGATGCGCATCTTGGGGATGCCCTGCTCGATGGCCTTGGCCATGCCGCCTGCCCGCTCGGCCTCCTGGATGTGGCCCCAGGCGCGCTCGGCGAGGTCGTGGGTCAGCCGCTCGACGTAGTAGGAGCCGGCCCACGGGTCGATGGTGCGGGTGGTGCCGGACTCCTGCTGCAGCATCAGCTGGGTGTTGCGCGCGATGCGGGCCGAGAAGTCGGTCGGCAGCGCGATCGCCTCGTCCAGCGCGTTGGTGTGCAGCGACTGGGTGTGGCCCTGGGTGGCGGCCATCGCCTCGATGCAGGTGCGGCCCACGTTGTTGAAGACGTCCTGGGCGGTCAGCGACCAGCCGGAGGTCTGGGAGTGGGTGCGCAGCGAGAGCGACTTGGGGTTCTTCGGGTCGAACTCGCGCACCAGGCGCGACCACAGCGCGCGGGCGGCGCGCATCTTCGCGACCTCCATGAAGAAGTTCATCCCGATCGCCCAGAAGAAGCTCAGCCGCGGAGCGAAGGCGTCGATGTCGAGGCCGGCCTCGAGTCCGGCGCGGATGTACTCGACGCCGTCGGCGAGGGTGTAGGCGAGCTCGAGGTCGTTGGTCGCCCCGGCCTCCTGCATGTGGTAGCCGGAGATCGAGATCGAGTTGAACCGCGGCATCCGCTCGGCGGTGAAGGCGAAGATGTCGGAGATGATCCGCATCGACGGCGCCGGCGGGTAGATGTAGGTGTTGCGGACCATGAACTCCTTGAGGATGTCGTTCTGGATGGTCCCGGCGAGCTGCTCGGGCTTGACGCCCTGCTCCTCCGCGGCGGCGATGTAGAGCGCCATCACCGGCAGCACGGCGCCGTTCATGGTCATCGAGACCGACATCTGGTCCAGCGGGATGCCCTCGAAGAGGGTGCGGGCGTCGTAGATCGAGTCGATCGCGACACCGGCCATGCCGACGTCACCGCGCACGCGCGGGTGGTCGGAGTCGTAGCCACGGTGGGTGGCGAGGTCGAAGGCGACCGACAGGCCCTTCTGACCGGCCGCGAGGTTGCGGCGGTAGAACGCGTTGGACTCCTCGGCGGTGGAGAAGCCGGCGTACTGACGGATGGTCCACGGCTGGGTGGTGTACATCGTCGGGTAGGGGCCGCGCAGGAACGGACTGAGGCCGGGGTAGGTGTCGAGGGCGTCGAGGCCCTCGAGGTCGTCGGGCCCGTAGGACGTCTTGATCGCGATGCCCTCCGGCGCGGTCCACAGGTCGTGGGCCGGGGTGCCGGTCGACGGGGCCGCGCCCTCGCCCACGAGGGGCAGGCCGGCGAAGCTGGACGGGACACTCATCGGAGGGCCTCCCTGGTGCGGGTGAGGAACGCGAGGGCGTCCACGCCCATCGCGCAGGAGTCGTCGGTCCACTCGGTCGACCTGCCGGCGATGATCACGCGGGAGGCGCCGGCCTCGCGCAGCGCGGTCGCCGCGGCCTCGCCCCACTCGGCGTACGTCGGGTCGGCGCCGGCCAGGCAGACGACCGGCTGCCCGTCGTAGGCCGCGACCAGGGCCTGGGGGCCGTCGGTGGCGCCCGCCACGTCGACGGCGACGCCGCCGGCGGCCAGCAGGTTGGTGGCGAAGGTGGCGCGGGCGGTGTGCTGGGCGATCGGGCCCATCGTCGCCAGGAACACCCTGGCGGCGGGCGGCTCGGCGCGCATCGCCTCGAAGGCGGCGCCGTAGGAGCGCACGCCCTCCCAGCCGGAGTAGGGCTCGCGGACCGGCAGCTCCTCGCCGAGGTTGGGGAACTCGGTCAGGCCGGTGAGCGGGCGCTGGCGCGTGGCGACCTCGCGGTCGCGCTGCTCCACGGTCGCGGCCACCATCTCCTCGAGCGCGGCGGCGTCGGGGCCCTCGGCACCGTCGAGGCGACCGAGCGCCTCCCAGGCGGCCACGGCCATCGAGTCGGTGAGCTCCTCGACGGCGTACGCCCCGCCGGCGGGGTCGGCCACGTGCGCGACGTGGGACTCGTCGATGAGCAGGTGGTGGGTGTTGCGCGCGATCCGGCGCCCGAAGACGTCGGGGCGGCCCAGCGGCGCGTCGAAGGGCAGCACCGTGACGCTGTCCGCGCCGCCCACACCGGCCGCGAACGCGGCGACGGTGGTGCGCAGCATGTTCACGTAGGGGTCGTAGGTGCTCATCATCGGACGGCTGGTGACGGCGTGGACGCGGGCGTCCACCCCGCTCACGCCGGAGAGCTCCAGCACCCGCGCCCAGAGACGGCGTACGGCGCGGAGCTTGGCGATCGAGGCGAACTGCTCGTCGGTGACGGCCAGCCGCAGCTCGATGAGCCCGGCGGCGTCGGCGGCGCCGATGCCGGCGGCCTCGAGCACGCGCAGCACGCGGGCTCCGGCGGCGAGGACCCAGCCGAGCTCGGTGACGTCGGAGGCGCCGCGGTCGTGGATCTTCGTGCCGTCGACCACGACACCCAGCAGCCCACGCTCGCGCGCGAGGCGGGCGACGGCGACCAGGGTCTCGTCGTCGGCGGTGGCCGGGGCGCCGAGGTTGGTGCCGGCCGCGAGGTCGGTGTCGCCGGCGTGGTCCAGGAAGGCCTGCGCCGCCGCGAGGGGGTCGGCGGCGTCGAGCGCGACCGGGGCCAGGTCGAGGAGCACGCCCTGCAGCAGGGTGGCCAGGTCGGCGCCGGCGTCGAGCTGCAGCCACAGCGAGGTGACCCCGCCGTCGAGGTCGACCAGCGCCGCCTCGTTGAGCTGCTTCTCCGGGCCGGCCTCGACCAGGGAGCGCACGTCCCAGTCGCCCGCGCGCGCCGGGCGGCCGGCGGTCGCCAGGCCCTCCAGCGAGCTCGGGGTGCCGAGCGGGGTGATGTCGAGTCCGTCCAACGTCCGGCGGGTCAGCTTGTCCCACACCAGGGAGTCGGCGTCCTCCTCGCTCATCCGGCGCGACTTGCGCAGCACGGCGGCGGTGGCCTTCTCCCAGTCCGCCCGGGTCCAGGCGTCTTCGGCGTGGGCGAGCTCCAGCGCGCCCTCGGGTCCAGTCATGGTGCGAACCATAGGAGCGCGGAGTGACGTCGGCTACAGAGTGTGATGTTTTCGACCGAGCACCTGCTCGGGCGTCTCGTCACCGACCTGGCGCCCCCGCGACGACCAGCGGCCTGGTAGGCAACTCCCATGGCTACCACTCACCTCGGCGGCAACCCCGTCACGACCGCCGGCGAGCTCCCGGCCGTCGGCTCCGCTGCTCCCGCGTTCTCCCTGCTGGCCCCGGACTTCTCCGAGGTGAGCCTGGAGGAGGGCACCCGCACGGTGCTCAACATCTTCCCCAGCGTCGACACCGGTGTGTGCGCCGCGAGCGTGCGGAAGTTCAACGAGCTCGCCGCCGGCCTGGACAACACCAGGGTCGTCTGCGTCAGCAACGACCTGCCGATGGCCCAGGCCCGCTTCTGCGGCGCCGAGGGCATCGAGTCGGTCGCGACCGGCTCGGCGTTCCGCTCCGACTTCGGCGACGCCTACGGCGTGCGCCTGCTCGACGGCAAGTTCGAGGGCCTGCTCGCCCGCTCGGTCGTCGTGATCGACACCGACGGCACCGTCCTGCACAGCCAGCTGGTCGAGGAGATCGCCCAGGAGCCCGACTACGACGCCGCGGTCGCCGCACTGAGCTGATCCCTGCTGGGCTGACTCCTGCTGGGCTGACTCCTGCTGGGCTGACTCCTGCTGGGCTGACTCCTGCTGGGCTGATCCGTCACGGAGGGTTCACCCTCTGTCCGACGCACAGCAACCGCCGTGCCCCTGTCGTGCCCCACGACAGGGGCACGGTGGCGTCATGACCCGGATCCTCCTCGTCACCGAGTCGGCTTTCCCCGCGCCCGACGGCACCTCCGGCACCCTCAAGGCCCTCGTCGACCGGCTGGTCGACACCGGGCGCGAGGTGCGGGTGGTCGCCCCCGCGCCCGGTCTGCGCGACTACCGCGGCGCCACGGTCGTGCGGGTCAGCCCCCTGGCCGCGACCGGCGGTCAGGTGCGTGCGGCCGTGGACGCCTTCTCCCCGGACGTGGTGATGGCGGTCGACCCGACGCCGGGGCCCGGCGGGCTGGGCCGCAAGGCGCTGTCGCAGGCGCGCCGGACCGGTGTGCCGACGGTGGTCCTGCAGCGCGGGGCGGTGCCCACCGGGACCTCCGCCCTGTGGCGCACGCAGGTGGCCGACCGCGCCGACCTGCTGCTGGCGACCTCGCAGTGGCTGCGCGGGCGGCTGGCGACTGCCGGCGTGGCCGCGGACGTCTGGGAGCCGGGCGTGGACGCCCGCGCCTTCACCCCCGCGCTGCGCGACGAGTGGCTGCACCGCCACTGGTCGCGGGCCTCGTCGCGGCCCGAGCCGCTGGTGGTCGTCGGGTACGCCGGTGCCCTGCGCAAGCGCCACGGCGTACGACGTCTGGCGGCGCTGGCCGACGTGCCGGGCGTGCGCCCGGTGCTGCTCGGCGACGGGCAGCAGCGCGAGTGGCTGACGCAGCGGCTCCCCCAGGCCAAGATCACCGGTGCCCTGGGGACCGGCGACCTCGCCGTGGCGCTGGCGAGCCTCGACGTCCTGGTCCACCCCGGCGAGGAGGAGGGCTGCTGCCACGTGCTGCGTGCGGCGGCCGCCTCCGGCGTACCGGTGGTGGCGCCCCGGGCCGGCGGCGCGCCCGAGGTGGTGCGACACCTGGAGACCGGCCTGCTGCACGCGGCCGGCAGCACGCGCGACCTGGCCAGGGCGGTGGGAGCCCTGGCGGGCGACAGCCGGCGGGCGCTGATGGGTGCCCGAGCGCGGGAGCTGGCCGAGCAGCGGCCGTGGACGCTGGCGATCGACGAGATGGTGGAGCGTCTCGAGCAGCAGGTGAGGGTACCCTCACTTACCTCCCGGTAGTGTTCGAAAGGGGATATGTCACACCTCCGGGGGGCAAAGCCGGTCGGTCCGCGCGCTACCGTGCTCCCTTGTGGCAACCCCGACTCTCGTCCGAGGAGCGCGCTCGTCGCGCTCGACGATCTCGCTCAAGCTCCTGATGGCTGTCAGCGGGCTGGTGTTCATCGGCTTCACGCTGCTCCACATGTACGGCAACCTGAAGGCCTTCGCGGGTGAGGAGGCGTTCAACGAGTACGCCCACCACCTGCGGATCCTCGGTGAGCCGATGCTGCCGGAGGGTGGCGCCCTCTGGGCGATCCGCCTGACGCTCATCGTCTCGCTGGTCGTCCACGTGGCCAGCGCCGTCGTGCTCGCCCGCCGCGCCGGCGCCGCGCGCACAGTGAAGTACGCGGTCAAGAAGAACAAGCACTCGTCGATCTCCTCGCGCACGATGCGCTGGGGCGGCCTGACGATCCTGGTCTTCCTGGTCTGGCACCTGCTGAACTTCACCATCGTCAAGGTGAACCCGTCCGGCGGCGAGACCAACAACCCCTACGTCCTGCTGGTCGACACCTTCGACCTGTGGTGGATGACGCTGATCTACCTCGCCGCGATGGCCGCCCTGGCGCTGCACCTGCACCACGGCACCTTCAGCGCGATGCAGACCCTCGGCTGGACCAACTCGGCGGCGGCCCGCACGCGGGCCCGCACCGCCGGCTGGGTGCTGGCGATCGTGATCGCGGGCGGCTTCTCGCTGGTCCCGATCTTCACGCTCCTCGGCGTCATCGACTGACCGCGGCCCCACGACAGCACCGAACCGGAGAGACCGACACATGGCATCCACCGTCGACGTCAGCGGCAACACCGTCCTGACCACGCCGCCGAACCAGCAGTCCGACGACGCGCACGGCTACTACACGCTGGGCGAGAAGATCGCGGACACCAAGGCTCCGGCCGGTCCGATCAAGGACCGCTGGACCACCCACAAGATGAACAACCGGCTGGTCAACCCGGCCAACCGCCGCAAGCTCGACGTGATCATCGTCGGCACCGGCCTGGCCGGCGGCGCTGCCGCCGCCACCATGGGCGAGGCCGGCTACAACGTGAAGTCCTTCTGCTACCAGGACTCCCCGCGTCGTGCGCACTCGATCGCCGCGCAGGGCGGCATCAACGCGGCGAAGAACTACAAGGAGGACGGCGACTCGACGTACCGCCTCTTCTACGACACCGTGAAGGGCGGCGACTACCGCTCGCGCGAGTCGAACGTCTACCGCCTCGCCGAGGTCTCGGCGAACATCATCGACCAGTGCGTCGCGCAGGGCGTGCCCTTCGCGCGTGAGTACGGCGGTCTGCTGGACAACCGCTCGTTCGGTGGTGTGCAGGTCTCCCGCACGTTCTACGCCCGTGGCCAGACCGGTCAGCAGCTGCTGATCGGCGCCTACCAGGCGATGGAGCGCCAGGTCGCGGCCGGCACGGTCACGCAGTACACCCGCCACGAGATGCTCGAGCTGATCATCGTCGACGGCAAGGCTCGCGGGATCATCGCCCGCGACATGGTCACCGGCGCGATCGAGACCCACCTCGCCGACGTCGTGGTGCTGGCCTCGGGTGGCTACGGCAACGTCTTCTTCCTCTCGACCAACGCGATGGGGTCCAACGTCACCGCCGCGTGGCGTGCGCACCGCAAGGGCGCCTACATGGCCAACCCCTGCTACACGCAGATCCACCCCACCTGCATCCCGGTCTCCGGCGACCACCAGTCGAAGCTGACGCTGATGTCGGAGTCGCTGCGCAACGACGGTCGCATCTGGGTGCCGAAGAAGGCCGAGGACTGCACCAAGGACCCGCGCGACATCCCCGAGGAGGACCGCGACTACTACCTGGAGCGGATCTACCCCTCCTTCGGCAACCTGGTCCCCCGCGACATCGCCTCCCGCCAGGCCAAGAACGTCTGCGACGAGGGTCGCGGCGTGGGCCCGATGGTCGGCGACTTCCGCCGCGGCGTCTACCTCGACTTCGCCGACGCGATCAAGCGCCTGGGCGAGGACGCGGTGCGCGAGAAGTACGACAACCTCTTCGACATGTACGAGCGGATCACGGGTGAGAACCCCTACGAGGTGCCGATGCGCATCTACCCCGCCGTGCACTACGTCATGGGTGGCCTGTGGGTCGACTACGACCTGCAGTCCAACATCGAGGGCCTCTTCGTCACCGGTGAGGCGAACTTCTCCGACCACGGCGCCAACCGCCTCGGTGCCTCGGCGCTGATGCAGGGTCTGGCCGACGGCTACTTCGTCCTGCCGAACACCATCCGCGAGTACCTCGCCGACGGCCCGTTCGACGCGATCGACGAGTCGCACCCCGACGTTGTCGCGGCCCGCACCGAGGTCGAGGACCGGATCCAGAAGTTCCTCTCGATCAACGGCACCCGCACGGTGGACAGCTACCACAAGGAGCTGGGCAACATCATGTGGGAGTACTGCGGGATGGAGCGCACCGAGGACGGCCTGCGCAAGGCGATCGACATGATCCGCGAGCTCAAGGCCGACTTCTGGAGCAACGTCAAGGTGCTCGGCACGGCGGACTCGCTCAACCAGAGCCTGGAGAAGGCCGGCCGCGTGGCCGACTTCCTCGAGCTGGGCGAGCTCATGTGCATCGACGCCCTCAACCGCCGCGAGTCCTGCGGCGGCCACTTCCGGGCCGAGTCCCAGACCGAGGACGGCGAGGCGCTGCGTCACGACGACGAGTTCGCCTACGTCGCGGCCTGGGAGTTCGGCGGCGAGGGCGGCCAGCCCGTCCTGCACAAGGAAGACCTCGTCTACACGGCCATCGAGATGAAGCAGCGGAGCTACAAGTGAGACTCACCCTCAAGATCTGGCGCCAGGAGAACGCGAGCGCCCAGGGCGCCCTGCAGACCTACGACCTCGACGGCATCTCGGCCGACATGAGCTTCTTGGAGATGCTCGACGTCCTCAATGAGAAGCTGCAGGGCGAGGGCCAGGAGCCGGTCGCCTTCGACCACGACTGCCGTGAGGGCATCTGCGGCACCTGCTCGCTGATGATCAACGGCGAGGCGCACGGCCCGGAGGTCACCACAACCTGCCAGTTGCACATGCGCTCGTTCAACGACGGCGACACCATCACCATCGAGCCATGGCGCGCGGACGCGTTCCCGGTCGTGCGTGACCTGATCGTGGACCGTTCGGCCTTCGACCGGATCATCCAGTCCGGCGGCTTCATCTCGGCCAACACCGGCTCGGCACCCGAGGCCAACTCGGTGCCCGCGCCGCGTGACAAGGCCATGCGCGCGTTCAACGTCGCCACCTGCATCGGCTGCGGCGCCTGCGTCGCCGCCTGCCCCAACGGCTCGGCGTCGCTGTTCATGGGTGCCAAGATCACCCACCTCGGCGAGCTCCCCCAGGGTCAGCCCGAGCGCTACTCGCGTGTGGTCGACATGGTCGCCCAGCACGACCACGAGGGCTTCGGTGGCTGCACCAACATCGGTGAGTGCGCCAGCGCCTGCCCCAAGGAGATCCCGCTCGACGTGATCTCGCAGCTCAACAAGGACCTGCGCGACGCCATGCGCATGGGTCTCTGAGCCTCTGCTCCACCGGAGAGCCGGGTCGTCCCTTCGGGGGCGGCCCGGCTCTCTGCAATTGGTACGCCGGTCCTACCAGGTCGGCTGGTCGCACGTGCAGCCCGCATCTGGAGGTCGTCGTCCGCACCAGGTGCCGACCAGGACCTCCAGTTGGCCCTGTCGTGCCATAGCGCCGATGTAGCGACCCGTATCCAGACGGACCGAACCGCTGCCGGGATCCTGGTCCGAAGTTGAACGGCGGCCCTTCTGCCCCCTTTCGGTCCGTCTGGCTACGAGCAGGACCTCCTGGCGTGACCGTCCGGAGCACTCTTGCGAGCCGGGCCCGTCGCTCAGCCCTTCGCCCGCAGCGACCGCCAGGACACCCCAGCCAGCACAGCGGTGATCACCAGGTTCACGATGATCAGCCCCGTGTGCGCGATCCAGTACCCCTGAGGCCGGTCCTCGCCGGCGGCGTGGGCCTCGGCGAGGTTGCGGGCGAACATCGTCCAGGTCAGCAGGTTCCAGCCGGCGACGGCGGCGAGGAGCCAGGCGAGGGGGCGGTTGGCGCGCATCAGTCGTCGTCCTTGCGTCGGCGGGCGGCGAGGAGGACGCCGGCTCCGGCGGCGACCCCGGCCAGGAAGGGCTTGGCCGGGGAGCGGCCACCAGCAGAGGCGTCAGCGAGCGGGGTGTCCTCCCCCGACGGCAGCGGCGGGCCCTGGACCGGGTCCGCCTCCGTCTCCGCGGCGGCCGCCTCCCGGGCGGCGCGGGCGTCGGGCGCCGTGTAGGCCCAGGCGGCGGCGTACAGGACCAGGCGCGAGAAGTAGTTGATCCACACCAGCATGACCAGGGCGATACCGAACGCCTGGAACGCCGGCTGGCCCTGCGTCTGGGCGATGATCAGCCCCGCCAGCCGCTTGAGCAGCTCGAAGAGGACGGCGCCCAGGATCGCGCCGGACCACAGCGAACGGTTCGGCACCTCCGCGCGGCCCAGCAGCTTGAAGATGGTGAAGAACAGCACCGCGTTGGCCGCCAGGCCGAGGACCACCGTGAGCAGCTTCACCGCCCACGACAGCTCCTCACCGAGCCCTACCCAGCCCAGCAGGTCGGCCGAGAAGCCCGACACCAGGCCGCTGACGCCCACCGCCACCAGCAGCGTGATGCCGATCGAGGCGAGCACCACGAGGTCGCGCAGCTTGCCGGCCACGAAGCCCAGCAGCTCGTCCTCGGGCAGCTCGAAGACCGTGACCAGCGCCTGTCGCAGCGCCGAGACCCAGCCGAGGCCGGAGTAGAGGACACCGGCCAGACCGATGACACCGGCCAGGCCGGTGAAGGTGCGGAAGTCGGAGAGCTGGAGCTGCCCCTCGCCCTGACCGATCATCCCGGGGAACAGCGACTCGATGGCGCTGCGCAGCGCGTCGTTGGCTCCGTCGACGACCGTCGAGACGACACCGACGGTGAAGAAGGCCAGCGCCAGGATCGGGAAGAACGACAGGAACGCGAAGTACGTGATCGCGCCGGCCTGCTGACCCGCCTTCACCGACCCGAAGTGCTCCTGCATGCGCACCACGTGGTCGATCCAGCCGTAGCGCTCGCGCAGACCAGCGATCCGCTCCTTGATCGAGGTCATGTCAGCGCTCCCCCTCCGGCGCCCCCTCCAGGGCGTAGTCGCGGTAGGGCCGCCAGCCGGCGACCTCGTCGTGCACGTAGAGGTGGAACTCCTCCACGTCGAAGGCGCACTCGAACCCCTCGAGCTCGTGCTGCGCCCGGTCCAGCGAGTCGTCCTGCACGTCGTGGGCGACCGTCACGTGCGGGTGGTAGGGGAAGTCGAGGTCCACGTCCAGCGGCCCCCGGCGTACGGCGTCGGCCAGCTGTGCGCAGTGCTCGGCCCCCTCCGCGAGGGTCACGAAGACCACCGGGGAGACCGGTCGGAAGGTGCCGGTGCCGCGCAGGTGCACCCGGAAGGCCGGCCGCTCCCCCGCCACGCCGGCCAGGTGCGACTCGACCGCGGCCAGCCCGTCCTCGGCCAGCACCGTCGGCGGGACCAACGTGATGTGCGTGGGGATGAGCGAGGCCGAGGGGTCCCCGAGCGACTCCCGGTAGGCCTGGAGCTGCTCGCCCCAGGGGTCCGGGATCGCGACGGCGACTCCGATCGTGGGCACGCCCCCGACCCTAGCCGGAGCTCCGGGCGACGAATCCCACCCTCTGGTACACGTCGCGAAGGGTCGCCTCCGCGACCGCGCGCGCCTGCTCGGCCCCCTGGTGCAGCACCTGGGAGAGATGGGTCTGGTCGTCGAGCAGCTCCAGGGTGCGCTCGCGGAACGGCGTCACGAAGTTGACCACGACCTCGGCGAGGTCCTTCTTCAGGTCGCCGTAGCCCTGCCCGGAGTACTCCTCGACCAGGTCGCTCACCGAGCGCGCGGTGAGCGCGCTGTAGATCGTCAGCAGGTTGGAGATGCCCGGCTTGCCCTCGGGGTCGAAGCGGATCTCGCCGTCGGAGTCGGTCACCGCCGAGCGGATCTTCTTCGCGCTGCGCGACGGCTCGTCGAGCATCTCGACGATGCCCGCCGGGGAGGAGGCCGACTTCGACATCTTCGAGGTCGGGTCCTGCAGGTCGGCGATCTTCGCGGTGGCCTTGAGGATGTAGGGCTCGGGCAGCCGGAAGGTCTTCTTGTAGCGGTGGTTGAACCGCTGCGCCAGGTCACGGGTCAGCTCGAGGTGCTGACGCTGGTCCTCCCCGACCGGCACGTAGTGCGGGCGGTAGAGCAGGATGTCGGCGGCCTGCAGGATCGGGTAGGTGAACAGGCCGACGCTCGCGGCCCCCTCCCCCTGCTTGGCCGACTTGTCCTTGAACTGCGTCATCCGCCGGGCCTCGCCGAAGCCGGTCAGGCACTGCAGCACCCACGACAGCTGGGCGTGCTCGGGCACCTGGCTCTGCACGAAGATCGCGCTGCGCGTCGGGTCGATGCCCATCGCCAGCAGCTGCGCCGCGGCCCGCAGCGTCCGCTCGCGCAGCACCTTCGGGTCGTGCTCGACGGTGATCGCGTGCTGGTCGGCGATGAAGAAGAAGGGCTGGTGGTCCCGCTGCAGGTCCACCCACTGGCGCAGAGCGCCGAGGTAGTTCCCGAAGTGGAACGAGTCGGCGGTCGGCTGGATGCCGGACAGGACACGGGGACGGGCTCCGCCGGTGGGTGCGCTCGGCACGGCCACCTCGGGCTCGGTCGTCGCTGACATGCGCGTCATTCTCCCTGACGCGCGCTCCGCTCCGCTCGCCGGGCCAGCGCCAGGACCACCAGGCCCGCCAGCGCGAGACCGACACCGACCAGGAGCGGCGCCCGCAGGCCCCACCCGGCGGCGATCACGGTGCCCCCCAGGAAGGCGCCCAGGCTGTTGCCGATGTTGAGGCTGGCGTGGCTCAGCGCGGCGCCCAGGGTCTGGGCGTGCTCGGCCGCATCGATCAGGCGCACCTGGAAGCCCAGCGCCAGCACCGAGCCGACGACGGTGGTCGCGAACCCGGCGACCAGGGCCCACCAGCCGTAGGGCGCCAGCACCCAGTACGCGAGCAGCGCAGCGGCCAGGCCTACCGAGCCGATCTGCAGGCTGTGCTGCACCGACCAGTCGACCATCCGGCCCGCCACGATGTTGCCCACGACCATGCCCAGCCCGATGACGAGCAGGAAGACCGCCACGGTGGACTCCGAGAGCCCGCCGACGTCGGTCGTGATCGGGGCGATGTAGGAGACCAGCGCGAAGAGGCCGCCGAAGCCGATGCCCGAGGCGCCGACGGCGTACCAGAGCTGGGGGTGGCGCAGCGCGGTGAGCTCGCGCCGGGTCGAGGCCGTGCGGTCGCCGGGCATGCTCGGCACGAACGCCAGGATCAGCACGACCGTCACCGCGCTGATGACGCCCACGGCCACGAAGGCCGCGCGCCAGCCGAGCTGCTGGCCCAGCAGGGTCGCGGCCGGGACACCCAGCACGTTGGCGACGGGGATGCCCATCATCACCAGCGCCAGCGCCCTCCCCCGGCGCTCGGGGGCGACCATGCCGGCCGCGGTGAGCGCCGCGACACCGAAGTAGGCGCCGTGCGGCAGCCCGTCGAGGAAGCGGACGAAGGCCAGCAGCCCGTAGTGCGACATCGCGGCGCTGAGGAGGTTGAGCAGGCCGAAGGCGGCGATCAGCCCGACCAGCAGACCGCGTCGCGGCAGCTTGGCACCGAGCGCGGCCAGCAGCGGGGCGCCGACGACGACCCCGAGCGCGTACGCCGAGATCAGGTGCCCGGCCTGCGGGATGGTCACGCCCACGCCGTCGGCGATCTGCGGCAGCAGCCCCATCGTGACGAACTCGGTGGTGCCGATCGCGAAGCCACCGGTGGCCAGCGCGGTCACGGCGACGGCGAACCGCAGTCGCGAGACCGGGTGCACGGCGGTGCCGACGGCGATCGGAGCATCGGGCTCGGCGAGGCTGGTCATCGTGCTCCTGGGGGGACTGAGGAGGGGCGGTGCGGAGGGGGCGGGTTTACCGGTCAAGCATGGCGCTACCCAGCGGCAACGACAAAGCCCCGGGAGTTGTTCCCGGGGCCCTGCCGTGTTGGCGTCGCGTGCTTGCTGGATCAGAAGGCGGCGAGCGCCTCGTTCAGCGTGGCCGAGGGACGCATGACCTCGTCGGCCTTCTCGTCGACCGGGCGGAAGTAGCCGCCCACGTCGGCCGGGCTGCCCTGGACGCCGTTGAGCTCGGAGACGATGGTCTCCTCCGCGGCGGTCAGCTTCTCCGCGAGCGGCTTGAAGACCTCGGCCAGCTCGGGGTTCGCCGTCTGCTTCGCGAGCTCCTGGGCCCAGTACATCGCGAGGTAGAAGTGCGAGCCGCGGTTGTCGATGCCGCCGATCTTGCGCGTCGGGGACTTGTCGTTCTCCAGGAACGTCGCGGTCGCCGCGTCGAGGGTGTCGGCCAGCACCTGGGCGCCGGCGTTGTCGGCGTACCCGGCGAGGTGCTCGAAGGAGGCCGCCAGCGCGAAGAACTCACCCAGGGAGTCCCAGCGCAGGTAGTTCTCCTCCAGCAGCTGCTGGACGTGCTTGGGGGCCGAGCCGCCCGCGCCGGTCTCGAAGAGGCCGCCGCCGTTCATCAGCGGGACGATCGAGAGCATCTTCGCCGACGTGCCGACCTCGAGGATCGGGAACAGGTCGGTGTTGTAGTCGCGCAGCACGTTGCCGGTCACCGAGATGGTGTCCTCGCCCCGGCGGATGCGCTCGACGGAGTACGTCGTGGCCTCGGCCGGCGCCATGATCTCGATGGTCAGGCCGTCGGTGTCGTGCTCGGGCAGGTAGGCCTTGACCTTCTCGATGAGGTTGGCGTCGTGCGCACGGGTCTCGTCGAGCCAGAACACGGCCGGCGTCTGCGAGGCGCGGGCGCGGGTGACGGCCAGCTTGACCCAGTCGCGGATCGGCTCGTCCTTGGTCTGGCAGGCACGCCAGATGTCACCGGGCTCCACGTCGTGGGAGGTGAGGACCTCACCGGCGCTGTTGCGGATCTCGACGGTCCCGGCGGCCGGGATCTCGAAGGTCTTGTCGTGCGAGCCGTACTCCTCGGCCTTGCGGGCCATCAGGCCGACGTTGGGCACCGAGCCCATCGTGGCCGGGTCGTAGGCGCCGTTGGCCTTGCAGTCCTCGATGACCGCGGCGTAGACGCCGGCGTAGGAGGAGTCGGGGATGACCGCCAGGCAGTCGTCCTCGTTGCCGTCGGGACCCCACATGTGGCCGCCGATGCGGATCATCGCCGGCATCGAGGCGTCGATGATGACGTCGGAGGGGACGTGCAGGTTGGTGATGCCCTTGCGGTCGTCGACCATCGCCATCCGCGGACCGTCGGCCAGGCCCTGCTTGACGGCGGCCTCGATGGCCTCGCCCTCGGGGAGGTCCTTGACCGCGGAGAGCAGGCCGCCCAGGCCGTCGTTGGGCGAGACGCCCGCGGCGGCGAGCTGCTCGCCGTACTGCTCGAAGAGCGTCGGGAAGAACGCCTGCACGGCGTGACCGAAGATGATCGGGTCGGAGACCTTCATCATCGTGGCCTTCATGTGCAGCGAGAAGAGCACGTCGTCGGCCTTGGCGCGGGCGATCTGCTCGGTGAGGAAGCGGCGCAGCGCGGCGACGTTCATGAACGTCGAGTCCACGACCTCGCCGGCCTCGACGGCCAGGCCGTCCTTGAGGACGGTCTCGGTGCCGTTGGCGCCCTTGAGCACGATGGAGAGGGTGTCGGCGGCCGGCATGACGACCGACTGCTCGTTGGAGCGGAAGTCGTCCTTGCCCATGGTCGCGACGGAGGTCTTGGACTCCTTGCTCCAGGCGCCCATGCGGTGGGGGTACTTCTTGGCGTAGCCCTTGACCGCGGCCGGGGCGCGACGGTCGGAGTTGCCCTCACGCAGGACCGGGTTGACCGCGGAGCCCTTGACCTTGTCGTACTTGGCGCGGATCTCCTCCTCCTCCGGCGTGGAGGGGGACTCGGGGTAGGCGGGGAGCTCGAAGCCCTTCTCCTGCAGCTCCTTGATCGCAGCCTTCAGCTGCGGCACGGAGGCGGAGATGTTGGGCAGCTTGATGATGTTCGCCTCGGGCTTGGTCGCGAGCTCACCGAGCTCGGCCAGCGCGTCGTCGGCGAGGTCGAAGGCGGCCAGGATGCGGCCGGAGAGGGAGATGTCGCGGGTCTCGACCTCGACGCCGGCCTTGGCGGCGTACGCCTGGATGATCGGCAGGAAGGAGTACGTCGCGAGCAGCGGCGCCTCGTCGGTGTGGGTGTAGATGATGGTGGCCATGGTTTCCGGCGGCTCCTGGACGATCGTCGGCTCGATGCTGGCAGTGTTTCTTGACGTCAAGATACCTGACGCGTGCAGGGCCAGCCTGACAGGACCGTCCCGCCCGCTGCTAGCGTCACTCGGAGCCAATGTTCGTGATCCGTTCGTGATCGTCTCGGACCCTCTTCCAAGGAGACCTGCGTGACCACCACCCCGCTGAAGGTGGCCGTGACCGGCGCCGCCGGCCAGATCGGCTACAGCCTGCTCTTCCGCCTCGCCAGCGGCGCCCTGACCGGCGGCCAGCCGATCGAGCTGCGCCTGCTCGAGATCACCCCCGCGCTCAAGGCGCTCGAGGGTGTCGTCATGGAGCTCGACGACTGCGCGTTCCCCGGCCTGGCCGGTGTCGAGATCGGCGACGATGCCGAGAAGATCTTCGACGGCGTCAACCTCGCCCTGCTCGTCGGCGCGCGTCCGCGCGGCCCGGGCATGGAGCGCGGCGACCTGCTCTCGGCCAACGGCGCGATCTTCACCGCCCAGGGCAAGGCCCTCAACGCCGTCGCCGCCGACGACGTCCGCATCGGCGTCACGGGCAACCCGGCCAACACCAACGCGCTCATCGCGATGAAGAACGCCCCGGACATCCCGGCCGAGCGGTTCTCCGCGCTGACCCGCCTCGACCACAACCGCGCCATCTCGCAGCTGGCCGCGAAGACCGGCGCCGCGGTCACCGACATCTCCAAGATGACGATCTGGGGCAACCACTCCGCCACGCAGTACCCCGACCTGTTCCACGCCGAGGTCGCCGGCAAGAACGCCGCCGAGACGGTGAACGACCAGGACTGGCTGGAGAACACCTTCATCCCGACCGTCGCCAAGCGCGGCGCCGCCATCATCGAGGCCCGGGGCTCCTCCTCAGCCGCCTCCGCCGCGTCGGCCACCATCGACGCCGCCCGCGACTGGCTCTACGGCTCCGCCGAGAACGACTGGGTCTCCATGGCCGTCGTCTCCAAGGGCGAGTACGGCGTCCCCGAGGGCCTCATCTCCTCCTTCCCCGTCACCACCAAGGACGGCGACTGGAGCATCGTCGAGGGCCTCGAGATCGACGACTTCTCCCGCGGCAAGATCGACGCCTCCACCGCCGAGCTCGCCGACGAGCGCGACGCGGTGACCGAGCTCGGCCTCATCTGACCGCCGAGAGGTCGCTCGCGCACGGCCGAGAGGTCGCTCGCGCACGGCCGAGAGGTCGCTCGCGCACGCATGACACGTCACTGACGCACGGTCGGGCCACCAGTTCTCCACACTGGGACCCGGCCGTTCGTCGTTCCACAGGCGGTTCCCGGTCGGCCCCGCGGGTCGCCGCGCCGGGTCAGGGTCGGCGGATGATGCTCCCGCCCTCCCACCCGTTCACCACCGCGCAAGCCCTCGAGCACGGCACCAGCCGCGGCCAGCTCCAGCGCGCCGTCGAGCAGGGTCTGCTCCGCCGCGTGCTCCTCGGCGTGTACGCCGGCACCGACCTGCCCGACACCCCGATGCTGCGCGCCCGGGCAGCCGCGCTGGTGCTGGCGCCCACGCACGTCGTCTGCGACCGCAGCGCGGCCTGGCTGCACGGGATCGACCACCTCGACCCCCGCTCGCGCGACGTCCCTCCCCGCCTGGAGGTCGTCGCCATGGACGGCACGCGCACCCGCGCGAGCGGCACCCGTGGCGGCACTCGCGCCCTGCTGCCCGAGGACGTCATGGTCCTCGACGGCGTCCCGGTCACCACGCCGGCTCGGACGGCCGCCGACCTCGCCTGTCGCTTCGGGCGGCTCGGTGCGATGGGCGTGCTCGACCAGTTCGCACGACACCACCACGTCACCGAGGCCCAGCTGCGTCGACTGCTGATCCGCTTCGGCGGTCGACGCGGGGTCACCCAGTTCCGCGAGCTGATCAACTACGTCGATGCCCTGGCGGAGTCCCCCGCCGAGTCCTGGGTGCGGCTGATGATCCGCGACCACCAGCTCCCCACGCCGACCTCGCAGGTCGAGGTGGTGCTCCCCGAGGGGACGTTCCGTCTCGACCTGGCCTATCCCCACCTCAAGGTCGCCGTCGAGTACGACGGGGAGGAGCACCACTCCAGCTCTGCCGACCGAGCCCGGGACCTCGCCCGACGCGCGGCGCTGGCCCGTGCCGGCTGGCACGTGATCGTGGTGCGCAAGGACGGGCTCTCCGGCGCCGGGGAGGATCGGTGGACCCGGGAGCTCCGGGTGGTCCTGGCCGACCGGGTCGGTTCGGACCGGCCGAGGTACGCGCGGGCAGAGGGCTCCGGCGTACCTCGGTGGCGGGGGTCGTGGCGGGACTGACGGGACGGCCACCGACGCGTGCGCCAGCGACCTGTCGGCCGTGCGTGAGTGACGGTTCGGCCGTGCGTGAGTGACGGTTCGGCGGTCAGGCGCCTGGCTGGTTGGGGACGGTGCGGGCCAGGAAGAGCAGCAGCCCGCCGAGGGTGCCGAGCAGGACCACGTCGACCAGGCGGTGGCGGACCGCGAGCATCCCCGCGTCCTTGGCCGGCATCAGCAGGCGCAGCGCCGAGGCGGCGATGAGGGCCCCGGAGATCCAGGTGACGCCGAGGCGCCAGTCGTGGCCGAGCCAGGCGATCGCCACGCCGACGGCGGCCGCGGCGAGCACCCAGAGGTAGAAGAAGCCGCCGAGGGTGGAGGGGTAGCGACGCCCCTCCACCTCGGCGATCTCATCAGCGATCTCGGAGGTGTCCGGCACCGCGTCAGCGTCGCCGGTGGCGTCCAGGGGTACGCCGTCGGGCTGGTGGTCCTCGGTCACCCGCGTCACGCTACCGGGCGATCCCGGCGGCCCGCTCGGCCATGTCGACGATGTTCGACAGCAGCATCGCGCGGGTCATCGGGCCGACCCCGCCGGGGTTCGGCGAGACCCACCCGGCGACGTCCCAGACGGCCGGGTCCACGTCGCCGGCGATCCTGCCGTCGACCCGCGAGACGCCCACGTCGAGCACGGCCGCGCCGGGCTTGACCATGTCCGCTGTGATGATGCCGGGGACCCCGGCGGCCGCGACGACGACGTCGGCCTCGCGCACGTGCTTGGCCAGGTCGCGGGTGCCGGTGTGGCACAGGGTGGTGGTGGCGTTCTCGCTGCGACGCGTGAGCAGCAGGCCCATCGGGCGACCCACCGTCAGGCCGCGACCGACCACGACGACCTCGGCGCCGGCGAGCTCGATGCCGTGGCGGCGCAGCAGCTCGATGCAGCCGACCGGGGTGCACGGCAGCGAGCCGGGCACGTTGAGCGCCAGGCGACCCAGCGACACCGGGTGCAGGCCGTCGACGTCCTTGTCGGGGTCGACCCGCGAGAGCAGGGCGAACTCGTCGAGACCCGTGGGCTGCTGGATCAGGAACCCGGTGCACGACGGGTCGTCGTTGAGCCGGTCGATCTCGGCCTCCACCTCGGCCTGGCTGGCCGTGGCCGGCAGGTCCACGCGGATCGACTCGATGCCGATCTCGGCGCAGTCCTTGTGCTTGGCACCGACGTACCAGTGGCTGCCCGGGTCGTCGCCGACCAGCACGGTGCCCAGGCCCGGGACGACGCCGTGCTCCTTGAGCGCGGCGACGCGGACCTTCAGCTCCTCCTTGATCGCCTTGAGGGTGGCGCTGCCGTCGAGCTTCTGTGCGGTCATCTCAGTGCGCTCCTGGTCGATCAGTGGAAGAAGTGACGCGTGCCGGTGAAGTACATCGTCACGCCGGCGGCCTTGCAGGCCTCGATGGTGAGCTCGTCGCGGACCGAGCCGCCGGGCTGCACGATCGCGGTGACACCGGCGTCGATGAGCACCTGCGGGCCGTCCTCGAACGGGAAGAACGCGTCGGAAGCGGCCACCGCGCCACGGGCACGCTCGGTGCCCTCGGCGAGGCTGTTGGCGCGCTCGACGGCGAGCTTGCAGGAGTCGACGCGGTTGACCTGGCCCATGCCGATGCCGACGGAGGCACCGTCCTTGGCCAGCAGGATCGCGTTGGACTTCGCCGAGCGGCAGGCGCGCCAGGCGAAGGCGAGGTCGGCCAGCACCTCGGGCGAGGCGGCCTCGCCGGTGGCGAGCGTCCACGCCGACGGGTCGTCGCCCTCGGCCTGGAAGGAGTCGCGCTGCTGCATCAGCAGGCCGCCGGAGACCGGGCGGGTCTCGACGCCGCCGCGCTCGAGGTCCTCACAGACCAGGATGCGGATGTTCTTCTTGCCCTGCAGCACGTCGACGGCGCCGTCCTCGTAGCCCGGGGCGACGATGACCTCGGTGAAGACCTCGGCCACCTGACGGGCCATCTCGACCGACACGGGACGGTTGGCGGCGATCACGCCACCGAACGCGGAGACCGGGTCGCAGGCGTGCGCGCGGGCGTGCGCCTCGGCGATGTCGCCGCCGACGGCCACGCCGCACGGGTTGGCGTGCTTGATGATCGCCACGGCCGGCTCGTCGAAGTCGTACGCCGCCCGCCGGGCCGCGTCGGTGTCGACGTAGTTGTTGTAGGACATCTCCTTGCCGTGCAGCTGCTCGGCACCCGCGAGACCGGCGGGGCCGTGGCCGGTGCGGTAGAGCGCCGCCGCCTGGTGCGGGTTCTCGCCGTAGCGCAGCACCGCGGAGCGCTCCCACGTCGCGCCGGCCCACGCGGGGAAGCCCCTGCCCTCGGAGGAGTCGGTGAGGACGTTGCCCATCCAGGAGGCGACGGCCACGTCGTAGGACGCGGTGTGCACGAAGGCCTCGGCGGCCAGCTGCTTGCGCTGCTCGAGGGTGAACCCGCCCGCCGACGTCGCGGCCAGCACGTCGGCGTACCGCTCGGGGCTGGTGACGATCGCGACCGAGGGGTGGTTCTTCGCGGCGGCGCGCACCATCGAGGGGCCGCCGATGTCGATCTGCTCGACGCACTCGTCGGGCGAGGCGCCCGAGGCGACGGTCTGGGTGAAGGGGTAGAGGTTGGAGACGACCAGGTCGAACGGCTCCACCTCGAGGTCGGCCAGCTGCTGGACGTGGGAGTCCAGGCGGCGGTCGGCCAGGATGCCGGCGTGGACCCGAGGGTGCAGGGTCTTCACGCGGCCGTCGAGGCACTCGGGGAAGCCGGTCAGGTCCTCGACCTTGGTGACCGGCAGGCCCAGGCCCTCGATCAGCTTGGCCGAGCCACCGGTGGACACCAGCGTCACGCCCGCGTCGTGGAGGCCGCGGACCAGCTCCTCCAGCCCGGTCTTGTCGTAGACGGAGACCAGGGCTCGCCTGATCGGGATGCGGTTCTCGCTCACGGACTCTCCTGCAGGATCGCTGCGGTCGACGCGGTCACGGTCCCGGGGCACCCAGGCGGACGATGCCCCGACTCGGTCACTCCCCGGTGGTCACCCACCTGCGCCAGTCGTGTGGGCCGCAGCCTACCGGCTCTCAGCCGCCGAGGATCCCTCGGCGTCCCTCGACCCGGAAGCCCTCGCGGGCCATCCGGCCGACGGTGTCGACGAGCATGCCGCGCTCGGCGACCTTGATGCGCTCGTGCAGCGACTCGACGTCGTCGTCGTCCTCGACCGGCACGGTGCTCTGGGCCAGGATCACGCCGGTGTCCACACCCTCGTCGACGACGAAGAGCGTGCAGCCGGTGACCTTCACGCCGTACTCCAGCGCGTCGCGCGGGCCGTGCATCCCCGGGAACGACGGCGACAGCGCGGGATGGGTGTTGACCGTGCGGCCTCCGAAGGCGGCCAGGAACGCGCTCCCCACGAGCTTCATGAAGCCGGCCAGCACCACCAGGTCGGGCTCGTACGCCGCTACCTGCTCGGCCACCGCCGCGTCCCACTCCTCGCGCGAGGCAAAGTCGCCGACCCGGGTCACGAAGGTCGGCACCCCGACCCGCTCAGCGCGGGCCAGGCCCTCGATGCCGTCACGGTCGGCGCCCACCGCGACCACGGCGGCGCCGTACGCCGGGTCGGCGCAGGCATCCAGCAGCGCCTGCAGGTTGGTCCCGGAACCGGAGACGAGGACGACGAGGCGGGCGGTCACCCGCCGCAGACTAGGGCAGGCCGTGCGTCAGCGACCTCTCGGCCGTGCGCCAGCGACCTCTCGGCCGTGCGCGAGTGACCTCTCGGCGGTCAGGTGCGGGCGGCGCGGCGCTGCCAGGCGGTCATCGCCAGGCCGCCCAGGAGGCCACCGAGGCCGAAGGTGGTCAGGCACTGCACCAGGACGTCGCCGGCCAGCGGGGAGACGTCGCGCATCCGGCCGGGGCCGGCCGCTCCACCGGCCAGCCCGGCGAGCACCGCGAAGGCCACCGCGGCCAGCGCCCCGCCGACGCAGCCGCGGAGCGCGCCCTCCTCCCAGCGCAGGGTCGGGGCGACCTGCTGGGCCCGGGCCGCCGCCACCGCCGCCACGACCACGGGCAGCACGACCAGGGCCGCGGTCCAGGCGGGCGGCTCCCCCGCGTCGGGCAGCGCCGCCAGCATCGGGAACATCGGCAGCGGCCCGAGGACCACCACCGACGGGCTGACCAGCGTGCCCGCTCCGGCGGTGAAGCCCGGCCCGGCGAGGTAGGCGCCGGAGAACGCCACCGCGTTCGGCAGCAGCACCAGCGAGACGAGCACCACGATCGCGACGTCGCCGGCACCGGAGTGCAGCTGCGACATGACGTTGGCCGCGGTGCCGAGGTCGAGGGCGAAGGAGACGAGGAAGGCCACCAGGGCGACGAGCAGCCACGTGCGGAGCACCCGGCGCGCGGTCCGCACCGACTCCACCAGGCTCACGGGGGCACCGGCCACCCAGATCGCCGCGCGCCCCGAGCCGATCGCCACCGCGGGGCCGCCGACCAGCAGGCACAGCAGCGCCGCCCAGGTCACGACCCCGCCGGTGCCGGGGGCGCTGGCCCGGGTCGAGGCCAGCGACGCCGTGACGATGCCGGCGACGGCGTACCCGGTCAGGAGCAGCGCGACCGCGACCGGCACGGTCCAGTCGCGCTCGCCGTCCTCGATGCCGTCGGCGTCGGGGCCGTGGCCGGAGACCAGCTGGCCCACGCGCAGCCCGGCGCGCCAGGTGCTCCAGGCCGCCAGCAGCGTCACGCCGAGGGGTACGACGGTGAGCCGGACGCCCTCGACCGAGACACCGGACCCGTGGCCCATCAGCCAGGCCGTCGCGCCGACCCGCAGGCCGTCGGAGGGCTGGCCGTGCGAGCCCGCGTCGGCGAGGAACCAGCCGACGACGCCCACCCCGAGGCACACCAGCAGCGGCCCCAGGGCGGCCAGCACGCCGCCGAGGAACGCCACCACCGCGAGCGGCAGCCGCGGACCGGGTCGGGAGTCGGTGCCCCGCGCTCGGGCGGGGCCGGTCGGCCGCGAGATCAGGGAGGTCATGACCTGCCCATCATCGCCGCCAGGCCCCCCTCATTAAGGTTGGACGCGCCATGAGGGACCCAGAGGAGTTCGACGCGTTCTACAAGGACGCCCGGGACCGGCTGCTCGTGCAGACGTTCGCCCTGACCGGGGACGTCCGCGCCTCGCGCAGCGCGGTCCGCGACACCTTCGTGGTCGCCTGGCACCACTGGCGCAAGGTGTCCCGCGACGGCGACCCGGAGTCCTGGGCGCGACCGCACGCCTGGCAGCACGCCCACCGCCGCCACACCGCCCGCCGCTGGCACAAGGAGAAGGGGCTCGAGCCCGAGGTCGCCGCGACCCTCGAGGCGCTGGGGAGGCTGACCTACTCCCAGCGCCGGGTGCTGCTGCTCACGCACCTGGCCACGGTCAGCCTCGACCAGATGGCCCGCGAGGTCTCCCAGACCGTGGAGACCACGACCCGCGAACTGCAGACCGCGACCTCCCAGTTCGCCGTGCACCGTGACGTCCCCACGACGGTCGTGCCGACGGTCCTGCGCAGCCTCTTCGAGACCACGCTCGACGCCCGCTGGCCCCGGGCCTCGATCATCCGGCGGGCCGGTGCCACCCGCCGTCGTACCCACACCGCGGTCGGGGCCGTCGTCGCCGTCGCCGCGGTGGCCGTCGCCGGCGCCGTGGTCTCCGACCCCGCCGGCGTCCGTCCCACCCTCGACCGCGAGCCCGTCGCCGCGCTCTCCAGCCCCAGCCCTCCGGCCCCTACGACCACGCCGGAGACCGACGTCCTGCCCACCTCCGCCATGGTCTCCGTGGACCGGGTCGCCTCGCTGCTGCCCGGCCGGGACTGGGAGGAGCTCTCGACCCACGACAACACCCACGGCGACGGCCTGGTGATGCCCTGCCAGCAGGCGAGGTACGCCGACCCCCGTGTCGTCGACGCCCTGGTCCGCGAGATCAAGACGCCGCGGGGAGCCGACCCGCGGCGCAGCGTGGTCGCGAGCACCGAGGCCTCCCGCAACGAGCGGGCCGCCGGCCGCGCCATGGGGCGGCTCACCGAGTGGTTCGCCCGCTGCCAGGCCGAGCGCAGCCAGCTGCTCTCCACCAGCACCGTCACCGGCGTCGGCGACGAGGCGCTGCAGATCGTGCTCCGCGACTGGGCCGACCCGGTGACCACCACCGTCGTCGGGCTCGCCCGCACCGGCCGCTTCGTGGTCACCACCACCTCCTCGGTCCGCGACGACCGGCTGGAGGCGCCCCAGGCCCAGGCCCTGCTGCTGGCCGCCGCCGTCGACGGGGTCTGCGACCTGCCCGGCGGCTCCGCCTGCTCCCGCGGTACGCCGAGGACGGAGCGTCGCGACGCGCTGCCCGTCGGCGATCCCGCGACGATGCTGGTGGAGGGGGACCTGCCCCCGGTGAGCAGCGTCGACGCGCCGTGGGTGGGCACCCGCCCGGAGAAGGTGCGCGGCCAGAACGCCGCGGCCACCCGCTGCGACAAGACCTCGTTCTCCGGCACCACCGGCGGGGAGCGGATGCGGGCGTCGTCGACCCGCACCTTCCTCATCCCCGAGGCCGAGCTGCCGGTGGAGTTCGGCCTCACCGAGACCGTCGGCCGGCTGCCGGAGAAGCAGGCCCGCTCCTTCGTCTCCACGATCCGCCGCAAGATGGACTCCTGCTCCGACCGCGAGCTCGGCACCGAGGTGGTGACCGCCGCCTCGCGCAGCTCGGCGAAGGAGGAGCTCGCCGTGTGGCACGTGACGGTCGAGGTCACCGAGAACCGCTCGGTGAAGTACTTCATGGCCGTGGCGCGCACCGGTGGTCAGCTCCTGCAGCTCGGGTTCATCCCGGCCCCCGGCGTCGAGATGGACCGCGGGGCGTTCCTCGCGCTCGCCGAGCGCGGCCTCGAGCGCCTGCGCTCGGGCAGCTGACGCGCGCGCTCCCTCGGCGGACCGCTCCAGAAATCCCTGCGGCGGGGTGCAACCGCCCCGCGCCCCGCGGCGTACACACTGCGAGGACGGCGACGTGGCCGTCCCCGGAGACGAGAGCAGGACGATGGACGAGGTCGAGTTCGACGACTTCTACACGACCTCCTACGCCCGCGTCGTCGGTCAGGTGTACGCCATGATCGGCAGTCGCGACGAGGCCGAGGAGTGCGTGCAGGAGGCGTTCGTGCGGGCGTGGGCCCACCGCCGGTCGCTGGACCGTGCGGGCCACCCCGAGGCATGGGTGCGCACGACGGCGTACCGGCTGGCGGTCAGCCGCTGGCGCCGGGTCGCGAGAGGACGACGCCCGGCCGACCGGGCCCTGGCCTCCCCCACCACGGCGGCGGCCCCGAGCGAGGCCCACGTGGCCCTCGTGGCCGCGCTCAAGCAGCTGCCGGAGGCCCAGCGACGGGCTCTGGTGCTGCACCACCTCGCGGACCTCCCGGTCCACGAGGTCGCCCGCGAGACCGGTGTCCCCGAGGGCACCGTCAAGGCGCGGCTCTCCCGCGGGCGGGCCGCCCTCGCCGCCCTGCTCGCCGACCACCAGACCACGCTGCCGGGAGGAGCGACCAGTGCCTGAGAACGACCTCTTCGAGAGCTTCACGACGATGGACCAGACCCACCTGCACCCCCTGCCCGCCTCCGAGGTACGCCGACGTGGCGACCGCCTCCGCCGGCGCAACACCGCGCTCGCGGTCGCCGGCGGCACCGTCGCGGCGATGACCGCGATCGGCGTGCCGGTGGCGCTGAGCCAGGACGGCACGGACGCCCGTCCCGACCCGGGGCTCTACGCCACCGACGGTCCGAGCACCGACGCGGTCGCGTGGCGCGTCGACGTCCCCGAGGACTTCCCGCTCACCGACGGCTTCCCGCTGGAGGACCCCGACCGCACCCAGGTGCTCCCGGAGTACCAGCCGCAGGCGGTCGGCCCGTGCGCCACCAGCCCCGCCTGGGACGTCTCCGGCGCCCTCGAGAGCCTGCAGGCGGTCTACACCGACCCCAGCCAGGGCGGCATGGACCGCGTCGTCTCGGTCTACGAGGACGACACCACGGCCGCGGCCGCGCTGGAGGAGCTGCGCACGCAGGCCGAGACCTGCCGGCCTCAGGGGCAGCCCCGGGTCTCCGCCGAGGTGCTGACCAGCGACCTGGGCGAGCAGTCCGTCGTGTTCGTCAACGGCTACGACGACACCGGTGAGGGCTTCCTCCACCAGGCGGTCCGGGTCGGCAACGCGGTGCTGTACTCCACGTCGTACTTCCAGGGCGCCGGGGACCCCGCCGTCGTCGAGGCCGAGCAGGAGCGCGAGCAGGACCGCAGCGCCGAGGTCGTCGCGCAGATGTGCGTCTTCGCCGCCGACCCCTGCTGAGAGGCTCCCGCCAGGCATCACGCTCCGCACGCACGAGCGCCCCCGACCCGGAGGTCGAGGGCGCTCGTGGCGATCCGGGGTGCGGATCAGAGGTTGTTCATGATCTCCCGCATCAGCTCGGCGGTCTCGGACGGCGTCTTGCCGACCTTCACGCCGACGGCCTCGAGGGCCTCCTTCTTGGCCTGCGCGGTGCCCGCCGAGCCCGAGACGATGGCGCCGGCGTGGCCCATCGTCTTGCCCTCGGGGGCGGTGAAGCCGGCGACGTAGCCGACGACCGGCTTGGTCACGTTGTCCTTGATGTACGCCGCGGCCCGCTCCTCGGCGTCGCCGCCGATCTCGCCGATCATCACGATCGCCTTGGTGTCGGGGTCGGCCTCGAACGCCTCGAGGGCGTCGATGTGGGTGGTGCCGATGATCGGGTCACCACCGATGCCGATCGCGGTGCTGAAGCCGAAGTCCTTCAGCTCGAACATCATCTGGTAGGTCAGCGTGCCGGACTTCGACACCAGGCCGATGGGGCCCTTGCCCGCGATGGTGTGCGGGGTGATGCCGGCCAGCGACTCCTCGGGCGTGATGATGCCCGGGCAGTTGGGGCCGATCATCCGGGTGCCGTTGTGGTTCTTGTCCGACTGCAGGTAGGACCACACCTCGGCGGTGTCCTGGACCGGCACGCCCTCGGTGATGACGACCAGCAGCTTGATGCCGGCGTCGATCGCCTCGATGCAGGCGTCCTTGGTGAAGGCCGGCGGCACGAAGACGACCGAGACGTCAGCGCCGGTCTCCTTCATGGCCTCCTCCACCGTGCCGAAGACCGGCTGGGTGGTCCCGGCCAGCTCCACGGTGGTGCCGGCCTTGCGCGCGTTGACGCCGCCGACGATGTTCGACCCCGCCTCGATCATCAAGGTGGTGTGCTTGGAGCCCATCCCACCGGTGATGCCCTGGACGATGATCTTGCTGTCCTTGTTGAGGTAGATGCTCATCTGCTCGTTCTTCTCGTCTCTCGTCCGGGCTCAGGCGTTGGCCAGCTCGGCGGCCTTGTCGGCCGCGCCGTCCATGGTGTCGACCGTGGTCACGAGCGGGTGGTCCAGCTCGGCCAGGATCGCGCGGCCCTTGTCGACGTTGTTGCCGTCCAGGCGCACCACGAGGGGCTTGGTGGCGGCGTCGCCGAGGATCTCCAGGGCGCCCTTGATGCCGTTGGCGACCTCGTCGCAGGCGGTGATGCCGCCGAAGACGTTGACGAACACGCTCTTGACCTGGGGGTCGTTGAGGATGACGTCGAGGCCGTCGGCCATGACCTGGGCGTTGGCGCCGCCGCCGATGTCGAGGAAGTTGGCGGGCTTGACGCCGCCGTGGGCCTCACCGGCGTACGCGACGACGTCGAGGGTGCTCATCACGAGACCCGCGCCGTTGCCGATGATGCCGACCTCGCCGTCGAGCTTGACGTAGTTCAGGCCCTTGTCCTTGGCCTTCGCCTCGAGCGGGTCGGCCTCCTCGCGGATCTCGAACTCCTCGTGGTGCGGGTGGCGCACCTCCGAGGCGTTCTCGTCCAGCGAGACCTTGCCGTCGAGGGCCTCGAGCTTGTCGCCCTCCAGGCGCGCGAGCGGGTTGACCTCGACGAGGGTGGCGTCCTCCTCGACGAAGACCTTGTACAGCGACTGGATCATCGCCACGGCCTGCTCGAAGACGGGCTCGGGGAACTTCGCCTCGGTGGCGATCTCACGGGCCTTGGCCTCGTCCACACCGGTGCCGGGGTCGACGGCGATCTGCTTGACGGCGTCGGGGTTGGTCTTGGCGACCTCCTCGATCTCCACGCCACCTTCGACCGAGGCGATGCAGAGGTACTGCCGGTTCGCGCGGTCGAGCAGGAAGGAGAAGTAGTACTCCTCCTGGGGCGGGGTCGCCGGCGTGACGAGCACGCGGTTGACCGTGAGGCCCTTGATCTCCATGCCGAGGATGTTGGAGGCGTACTCGAACGCCTCGTCCGCGGTCTTGGCCAGCTTCACGCCGCCGGCCTTGCCGCGGCCACCCGCCTTGACCTGCGCCTTGACCACGGTCACGCCACCGATCTCCTCGGCGGCGGCCTTCGCGGCCTCGGGGGTCTCGACGACGACGCCGAGCGTCGTGGCCACACCGTGCTTGGCGAAGAGCTCCTTCGCCTGGTACTCCATCAGGTCCACTGGTCCACCAGTTCTTCTCTGTTGTCGTTCGGGCCGACTTTCGCGGCTCTCGGCGCTGGCGGCGCGCGGCAGTGATCGCACGCGGCGCCCCGGGCACCTTAGACCCGCGCCCGTCCCGGGGACGAGGGGCAGGGGCGTCGACGTGATGCACGTCATGTGACCTGCCGGTAACTGTGAGGACAACCGGAGGACACCGCGAGGCGTCCGCGGCGGTCTAGCCCAGATGGCGCCCAGGGGGCCGCGAACGTAACGGTTCTGCATCGTCGGGCGTTGGCCCGTCGAAGCCCCCACTTCGTCCGGGACCCACCCTTTCGGTTATCGTCTCGGGACGCAGCACAGCAGCACGCCCCCAACCCCCGGAGATCGCACTTCATGGGTCAGACCCGAGACGAGCAGGCCGCCTACGTCGGTCGTCGTCGCGCGAGCGTCGCTGCTCCCGAGTCCGGCACGCCGACCACGCCGTACGTCGGCAAGCGTCGCGCCGCCACTCCCACGCTCGAGCGTCCGACCCTGACGCTGCCCGCCGAGCCGATCCGCGTGCCGGCCGCACGCGTCGAGCAGCCCACGCCGGTCCCGGTCACCCCCGGACGGCGTCGCGCCGACGTGGACACCACCACGATCGAGCGGGTGCTCGCCGACCTCGAGCCGGTCGACGCCTCCACGTCCTTCGCCGGCGAGGACACCGTGATCCTCCCGCTCGAGCTCACCCGCCAGGCCGCCGCCGGTCGCCGCCGCGCCGCGCGCCGCGCCACCCGCACGGGCGTGCTGGCCAAGGTGCCCTCGGCTCCCGTCCTGGTCGGGCTGGCCGCGATGGCCATCTCCGTCGGTGGCGTCATGACCACCGATTCCCCCGACCTCGTCGCAGCCGGCCAGGTCCGCCTCGGCTCCGTGGGCGCCCTCAGCGGCACCGACGCCGTCGGCGCGGTCCGTCCCGGCGTCGTGAGCCGCGACGGAGACCGGGCTGCCGCCGAGTCCGCCGACCTCGAGGCGCAGGTCGAGGCGCAGGCCGAGCAGCGCAACGAGGCCCTGGGCCAGCTCGCGCAGAAGGCCGAGCAGCGCGCCAGCGTCCTCGCCGAGAACCGCTGGGTCCTGCCGCTGGCCGGCTACCGCCTCACCGCGACCTTCGGCGAGTACGGCCTGTGGTCGAGCTACCACACCGGCCTGGACTTCGCCGCCGACTCCGGCACCTCCCTCGTCGCCGTGGCGCGGGGTGTGGTCACCTCCACCGGCTACGACGGCGCCTACGGCAACAAGACCGTCCTCACGCTCGAGGACGGCACCGAGGTCTGGTACGCCCACCAGACCTCGATCTACGTCTCCGCCGGCGACGTCGTCGCCCCCGGTGACGTGATCGGCACCGTCGGCTCGACCGGCAACGTCACCGGCCCGCACCTGCACCTGGAGGTGCGCCCCGGTGGTGGCGACCCGGTCGACCCGCGGGCTGCGCTGATCGCGAATGGTGTGACTCCCTGAGGCTGACCGCCTCCACAGCCCGACTGATGTCTCGACACGCAGTCGCGCCTTCGTTCCTCAGGCGCGCGCTCGCTCGACCCTCTTCGGTCGCTGGCGCCCACTCGTGCCTCGTGGGCACCAGCGCTCAGAGCTTCTCCACCGGCGCGTAGCGCAGCAGCAGCCGCTTGACGCCGTCGCTGCCGAAGTCGATCGAGGCGACCGCGCGGTCGGCCTCGTCCTCGACGGACACGACCGTGCCCAGGCCGAAGGAGTCGTGGGTGACCCGGTCGCCGGCGGTGAGCGAGGGCACCGGGCGGTCGCGCTTGCGCGACTTCGACGCGGCGTCGGCGCGGGCCGCGGCGGCGGAGAAGTTGCGCCGACCCGAGGCGGTGGGGCTGCCCATCCCGCCGCCGGGGGCACCGAGAGAGCCGGAGAGGTCGGGCCGCGACCAGCGGGTCTGGGCCCCCTCGGTGCGGCGCCAGTCGACCAGGTCGACCGGCATCTCGTCGAGGAAGCGCGACGCAGGGTTGTGCGAGGGCGCGCCCCACGCCGAGCGGACCACCGCACGGGAGAGGTAGAGACGCTCGCGGGCCCGGGTGACGCCGACGTAGGCCAGGCGCCGCTCCTCCTCGAGCTCGGTCTGGTCGCCCAGCGCCCGCGAGTGCGGGAAGACGCCGTCCTCGAGGCCGGTGAGGAACACGATCGGGAACTCCAGCCCCTTGGCCGTGTGCAACGTCATCAAGGTGACGACCCCGACGTCCTCGCCGTCCGGGTCGTCGGGGATCTGGTCGGTGTCGGCGACCAGGGCGACCCGCTCGAGGAAGTCGGTGAGACCGGGCTCGACCAACCCGGCGTCGACGTCGGCGGGGTCGGCCGACGGTCCCGCCTGCGGGTCCTCGGCGAACTCGCGAGCCACGGCGACGAGCTCGGCGAGGTTCTCCAGGCGGGTCGCGTCCTGCGGGTCGTCGGAGTCCTCCAGCGCGGCGAGGTAGCCCGAGCGCTCGAGGGTCGTCTCGAGGACCACGTCGGCCCGCTCGCCGCCGTCGACCATCGACTGCAGCTCCTGCACGAGGTCGACGAAGCCGCGGATGCAGCTCAACGAGCGGGTCGCCAGGCCCGGGGCCTCGTCGGCGCGCTGCAGGGCGGACCAGAAGGAGATCCGCTCGCGCTCGGCGTACGCCGCCACACAGGCCACCGCGCGGTCGCCGATGCCTCGCTTGGGGGTGTTGAGGATGCGCCGCAGGGAGACCTGGTCCTCGGGGTTGGCCAGCATCCGCAAGTAGGCCAGGGCGTCACGCACCTCGCGGCGCTCGTAGAACCGCACGCCCCCGACGACCTTGTAGGGCTGCCCGGTGCGGATGAAGATCTCCTCGAAGACCCGGGACTGGGCGTTGGTGCGGTAGAACACCGCGACGTCGCCGGGCTTGGCGCCGCCGTCGACGAGGGTGTCGATCTCCCCGGAGACGAAGCGAGCCTCGTCGTGCTCGTCGTCGGCGACGTAGCCGACGATCCGCTCGCCATCGCCCGCGTCGGACCACAGCCGCTTGGGCTTGCGACCCTTGTTGTGGCCGATGATCCCGTTGGCGGCGGTGAGGATGGTCTGGGTGGAGCGGTAGTTCTGCTCCAGCAGGATGGTCGCTGCGTCGGGGAAGTCCTCCTCGAAGTCGAGGATGTTGCGGATGTTGGCGCCACGGAAGGCGTAGATCGACTGGTCGGCGTCGCCGACGACCATCAGCTCGGCGGGCGGCACCCGCTCCCCCTCCGCCTCCGTCGAGGACTGGTCCAGGGGGTCGGCGCAGAGCTGGCGGATCAGGGCGTACTGCGCGTGGTTGGTGTCCTGGTACTCGTCGACCAGCACGTGCCGGAAGCGCCGGCGGTAGGTCTCCTTGATCTCCGGGAAGGCCTCGAAGAGGTGGACCGTGGTCATGATCAGGTCGTCGAAGTCCAGCGCGTTGGCCTCGCGCAGGCGCCGCTGGTAGAGCGTGTACGCCGCCGCGTAGGTCTCCTCCAGCTTGTTCCTCGCCTCGGCCGTGACCTGCTCGGCGTCGCGCAGCTCGTTCTTGTGGTTGCTCACCCAGTGCAGCAGCGCACCGGGCTGGTAGCGCTTGGGGTCCAGGTCGAGGTCCGAGACGACCAGCGTCATCAGCCGCTTCTGGTCCTGGGCGTCGTAGATGGAGAAGTTGGACTTCCAGGTGCCGCCCTCGCGCTCGAGCGCGCCGATCTCCTTGCGCAGGATGCGCACGCAGGCGGAGTGGAACGTCGAGACCCACATGATGCGGGCGCGCCTGCCCACCAGCTCCTCGACGCGCTCCTTCATCTCGGCCGCGGCCTTGTTGGTGAAGGTGATGGCCAGGATCGAGCCCGGGTGCGCCTTGCGCTCGGAGATCGTCCAGGCGATGCGCCGGGTGAGCACCCGGGTCTTGCCCGAGCCCGCGCCGGCCACGACCAGCAGCGGCGCCCCCTCGTGGACGACGGCGGCCCGCTGGGGCTCGTTGAGCCCCTCGAGCAGCGCGTCGGCGGAGGGACCGGTCCGGGGGGTGCGCGGGGTCTCGAACAGCGTCTCGGTCAGCTCACTCATGCTGCCCCCAGCCTACGTCCGGCCGGGGACAGCACGAGTGCCGGTCAGGCGTCCGCCAGCCGGAGGAACTCCAGGTGCCGCTCGTACTGGTCGAGCACGTCGTCGATGAGCTGGGCCCGGGTGTAGCCCATGACGTCGTAGCCCTGGCCGCCGTCGCGCAGGTGCACCTCGAGGCGGTAGTAGCGGTCGCCGCCGCGCGGCACCCGACCGCCGTACGACGGGAGCGCGGCCGCGCAGCGCTGCACGCGGTAGACGAAGGGCTGCTCCCCCACGCCGGCGCGCAGCTCGGCAGCGGGCTCGGCGTCCTCGTCGATCACCGACTCGACCACCACGTCGACGCCCTGCGCCTCGAGCTCGCGGGCGACCTCCTCCAGCGCCGGGGTGGCGTCCTCGGCGAGGTAGTCGTCCGCGCGCTGCCGGTCGGGGAAGTCCATCGCCCGGTGCAGCCGCGCCTGCCACGGGGCCCGGCCCCGACGGTCGCGCTCGGCCACCGTGGTGCGGCCCGACAGGGCGCCGGTCACCGCGCGCCGGCTGTCGGCGAGGTGCCCCTCGGCCGACAACGCCTTCCACAGGCCCCACATCACGCCGATCATCACGACCGCGAACGGCAGCCCGATGATGACGGTGGCGTACTGCAGCGCGTAGATGTTGCCGGCCGCGACGATGGCCAACGTCAGCGCACCGGTGGCGACGGCCCAGAAGATGCGCAGCGGGGCGCCGGCGTCGTGGTGGGGCGACTTCAGCGTGCTGGAGAGGTTGGCCATCACCAGCGCGCCGGAGTCGGCGGAGGTCACGTAGAACAGCAGCCCGATGAGGATGAACGCACCGGCGACGAAGGTGAAGCCGGGGTACTCCTGCAGCAGCGACCACAGCGCGGTGTCGGGGCCGCTGGCGGCGTTCACGACCTCGCGCAGGTCGGTGTTGCCGCTGCGGATCTCGCTGATGGCGGCGTTGCCGAAGATCGTCACCCACATGACGATGTAGCTGAACGGGATGATCATCGTGCCGGCCACGAACTGCCGGATCGTGCGGCCGCGCGAGATGCGGGCCAGGAACAGGCCGACGAAGGCCGCCCACGCGATCCACCAGGCCCAGAAGAACAGCGTCCAGAAGCTCATCCAGTCGCCCGTGTCCTCGTAGGCGAAGGTCTCGTTGGTCAGCCCCGGCAGCATCCGGACGTAGTCGCCGACGTTGACCACCAGCGAGTTGAGCAGGAACGCGGTGCGACCGGTGAGCAACACGTACGCCGCCAGGCCGATCGCGAGCAGCACGTTGAACTGCGAGATCAGCTTGATCCCCTTCTCGACGCCCGTGACCGCCGAGAGGGTGGCGATGCCGATCGCCAGCACGACCAGTCCGATCTGCACCGGCAGCCCGACCGAGAGCCCGAAGACGACGTCGAGCCCGACGTTGAGGCTCACCACGCCGATGCCCAGCGAGGTGGCGACACCGAAGATGGTGCCGAGGATCGCCGCGGTGTCCGCAGCGGTGCCGATGGGGCCGTTGATGCGCTTGCCGAAGATCGGGTAGAGCGCCGAGCGCACCGCCAGCGGCAGACCCATCCGGTAGGCGAAGTAGGCCAGCGCCATGCCCATCAGGGAGTACATCCCCCACCCGGAGATGCCGTAGTGGAACAGCGTCCACACGGTGCCCTCGCGGGCCGCCTGCACCGTGCCGCCCTCGATGACCGGCGGGTTGAGGTACTGGTACGCCGGCTCGTAGACGGCGTAGAAGACCAGGTCGGTCCCGATGCCTGCGGCGAAGAGCATCGCGGCCCAGGCGCCGGTGGAGAACTCCGGCCGGGAGTGCTCGGGGCCCAGGCGCACCTTGCCGTAGCGCGAGAAGCCCAGGAAGAGCACGAACACCAGGACCGAGGTGGTCAGCGCGATGTAGTACCAGCCCAGGCTGGTGCTGACCCACCCGACGATCGTCTCGAGCGTCGAGTACGCCTGGTCGGGCACGGCCACGCACCAGATCGTCACCGCCAGGGTGACGGCGGCGGCGGTGAAGAAGACCGGCCGGTTGAGCGTCCAGTCCGGCTGGTCGTCGGGCGTGCCCGCGTCGACCGGGCGTTGCTGCGTCGTGGTCATCGTCAGCTCCTCCTCAGCGGACCCGGACGGTGCCGGGCACGGTGGCGTCGTTGCGCGGGTCGCCCTCGGGGTAGAGCGGCATACCGGTGCCGTGCTTGTAGAACGGGACGTCGAGCGCCTCGAGCGGCTCGTTGCCGGCGATCAGGTCGGCGGCCTTCTCGGCCAGCATCATCACGGGGGCGTAGATGTTGCCGTTGGTGACGTAGGGCATCACCGAGGCGTCGACCACGCGCAGGCCCTCGACGCCGTGGACCTTCATCGACGTCGGGTCGACCACGGCGTCCTCGCCGGTGCCCATCTTGGCCGTGCACGAGGGGTGCAGCGCGGTCTCGGCGTCCTCGGCGACCCAGTCGAGGATCTCCTGGTCGGTCTGCACCGAGGGTCCCGGCGAGATCTCGCCGCCGGAGAACGGCTTGAACGCCGGCGCCTCGAGGATCTCGCGGGCCTTGCGGACCATCTCGATCCACTCGCGGCGGTCGTTCTCGGTGGAGAGGTAGTTGAACTGCATCGCCGGGTGCTCCAGCGGGTCGCGGCTCCGGATCCTCAGCCAGCCGCGGACGTCGGAGTACATCGGGCCGATGTGGACCTGGTAGCCGTGCTCGGCCGCGGGCTGGGAGCCGTCGTACCTGATGGCGATCGGCAGGAAGTGGAACATCAGGTTGGGGTAGGCCACGTCGTCGTTGGAGCGGATGAACCCGCCCGCCTCGAAGTGGTTGGAGGCGCCGACGCCCTTGCGGCCGAAGAGCCACTCGGCGCCGATGCGCGGCTTGTGGCGGTGCTTGAGCCACGGTGCGATCGAGACCGGCTGGGTGGCCGCGTGCTGGATGTAGACCTCGAGGTGGTCCTGGAGGTTGGCGCCGACGCCGGGCAGGTCGGCGATCACGTCGATGCCGAGGCTGCGCAGGTGGTCGGCCGGGCCGATGCCCGAGAGCTGCAGCAGCTGCGGGGAGTTGATGGCGCCGCCGCACAGGATGACCTCGCCGGCCTCCACGCTGCGCTTGAGCTTGTAGCCGCGCAGGTAGTCGACCCCGGTGACCCGCTTCCCGCTGGTGCGCAGGCCGGTGACCATCGAGAGCGTGTGGACGGTGAGGTTCTTCCGCTTGCGCACCGGGTGGAGGTAGGCCTGGGACGCGGAGAGCCGCCGGCCGCGGTGGACGTTGCGGTCGAAGCGCGCGAAGCCCTCCTGACGGTAGCCGTTGACGTCGTCGGTCAACGGGTGGCCGGCCTGCTGCGCGGCCTCGAAGAAGGCGTTGAACAGCGGCGAGGTGGCCGGGCCCTGCTCGAGGACCAGCGGGCCGGAGCCACCGCGCCACGCGTCGGCGGCGACGGTGCCGTCGGCCAGCATGCGCGTCTCCATGCGCTTGAAGTACGGCAGCACGTGGGCGTAGTCCCAAGTCTCCATGCCCGGGTCGGACGCCCAGCGCTCGTAGTCCATCGGGTTGCCGCGCTGGAAGATCATCCCGTTGATCGAGGAGGACCCGCCCAGCACCTTGCCGCGCGCGTGGTAGATCCGGCGTCCGTTCATGTGCGGCTCGGGCTCGGACTCGTACTTCCAGTCGTAGAGCCTGTTGCCGATCGGGTAGGGCAGCGCCGCCGGCATGTGGATGAACGGGTCGAGCTTGGTGTCGCTGCGGCCCGCCTCGAGCACCAGCACGCTGACGGAGGGGTCGGCGGAGAGCCGGTTGGCGAGGGCGGATCCGGCGGAGCCCCCGCCGACGATGACGTAGTCGTAGCGCTCGGTGCTCACTTCTCGGACCCCTTCTCCTCGGTGCTGCCCTCGGTGCTGTCGCTGAACCAGCCCGCACGCGCGGGTCGGGTGTTGTGCCAGATGTGCTTGGTCTCGCGGTACTCCTCGAGACCGGCCAGCCCGAGCTCGCGGCCGATGCCGCTCTGCTTCATCCCGCCCCACTCGGCCTGCGGGACGTACGGGTGGTAGTCGTTGATCCAGATCGTGCCGTGGCGCAGCCGGGCCGCGACGCGCTCGGCGCGACCGGCGTTCTCGGTCCACACCGCCCCGGCGAGGCCGTAGATCGTGTCGTTGGCGATCGAGACGGCCGCCTCCTCGCGCGCCTCGCGGTCCGCGCCGGTGAAGCGCTCGACGGTCAGCACCGGGCCGAAGCTCTCCTCCTGCACGCACGACATGTCCGCGGCGCAGTCGTCGAGGATCGTCGGCAGGTAGAAGAACCCCTCGTCGTACGCCGCCCCCTCGGGTCGCGCGCCGCCGCAGCGCAGGGTCGCGCCCTCCTCGAGCCCGGCCGCGACGTAGGCCTCGACCTTCTCGCGGTGCGCGGCGGAGATCAGCGGCCCGGTCTCGGCCGAGTCGTCGAAGGGGCCGCCGAGGCGGATCTCCTTCGCCCGGCGCACCAGCTCGTCGACGACCTCGTCGTGGACGGCGTCCTCGACGATGAGCCGGGCCCCGGCCGAGCAGACCTGCCCGGAGTCGAGGAAGACCGCCGTGAGGGCGTTGTCGATGGCCGCGTCCAGGTCGGCGTCGGCGAAGACGATGTTGGGGTTCTTGCCGCCGAGCTCCAGGGCCACGCGCTTCACCGTCGGGGCGGCCGCAGCCATGATCCGGCGACCGGTCACGACGCCGCCGGTGAAGGACACCAGGTCGACCTCCGGGGCCTCGGTGAGCACCGGTCCCACCGCTTCGCCGGCACCCGTGACGAGGTTCGCCACGCCCGCCGGCAGGCCCACGTCGCTCAGCGCGTCCATCAACCACATGGCCGTGGACGGCGTCAGCTCGCTCGGCTTGAGCACGAAGGTGTTGCCCGCGGCCAGCGCGGGCGCGACCTTCCACGCGGTCTGCAGCAACGGGTAGTTCCACGGCGTGATCAGGCTGCACACGCCCACCGGCTCGTGCACGACCCGGCTGCGCACGTCGGGCATCCCGGGGTCCACAACGCGGCCGGCCTCGGCCTGCGCCAGGGAGGCGAAGTGACGGAAGACGCCGACGATGTCGTCGACGTCGATCTGGCTCTCGACGAAGCGCTTGCCGGTGTCGAGGGACTCCCGGCGCGCGACCTCGTCCTTGTCGGCCTCGAGCCGGTCGGCGAGCCGGTGCAGCAGTGCGGCACGCTCGGGGCCGGTGGTGCGCGGCCAGGGGCCGTTGTCGAAGGCGCGGCGGGCGGACAGGACGGCGGCCAGCGCGTCGTCGGCGCCGCCCTCGGACACGGTGCGCACCGGCGTACCGTCCGCCGGGCAACGAATCTCACGGGTGGCGCCGTCGGCGGCGTCGCGCCACTTGCCGTCGATGAAGAGGCTCGGGTCGGACATGGGGGTGCACGGCTCCTCGGGTCGGTGTCTGCGTCCGACGCCGGGGCGTGCGAGTGGGTGCTGCGACCACGGCCGCACCCGGCGTCCACGTGGCGGTGATGGCGGCACGACCGAGATGGCCCGACTGGGGCGTCGAGCGCGTGGCCGCCTCACCCCAGTGACAGCAGCGTGCCTACCTGAGAGCAGGCTGAAACGTCCCCTGGCTCACACCGAGGGAATCTTTACCCCTGAGCGGGCCAGGGGGGTCGGCCCAGCGGGTCAGGCCCAGGCGTGCGCGGGCGACCAGAAGACGGCGATCGCCACGTTCAGCACCGACAGCGCCAGCAGCCCGGCCCACAGGCCCTGCGGGATGCTCGGCTTGCGGACGTTCACCATCACCAGCACCAGCACGACCAGGCCGATGAGCAGCTTGACGCCGACCTTGGTGTTGTCGGGCTCCTGGTCCCCGGCCGAGAGCACCCCGACCAGCGCCAGCCCGGCGAGGAACGCGGTGCCCGCGCCGTCACGCATCGCCGCGTTGACCTTCTTCTCCCCCGGGCCCGCCTGGGCGACCAGGCCGCCGATCAGCGCGGCGAAGCCGAGAATGTGCACGAACAGCAGGATCAGGCGCAGGGTCTCCACGCCTGGATCGTACGGCCCCACCACCCCTGGTCGAGCAGGCGAGCGCCAGCGAGCCGCGCCACCCGCCGGTCGAGGAGGCGCGCCAGCGCCGTCCCATCCGCCGGTCGAGGAGGCGCGCCAGCGCCGTCTCGAGACCCCGTACGCCACCAAGCAACCTGCTCCACGGGCGACCGGAGGGTTCCTCGTGAACCCCCTTCACGGCAAACCCTCCAGTTCCCTCGGACTCCGTGGTCATCGTGGGTGCGCGCCTGGACGTTCGCGCTGCAGCAGGTCCTGCATTTATCGACGCCGTGCTTGCGGTCGACTTCGATTTCGGTTCTTGGTTGCGGCTCGCTCAGCCCCTGCGCGCCGCTGGGGTGCTCGCTTGGGTTGCGGCTGATTCGTCCTCCACAGATCCACTCCGGAGCCCACATCAGGGTTTCTTTCGAACTGGTGTTCTAGTAAACTCTGGACATGGCACTCGGGCACCAGGATCACTCGGCACAGGACTCCGCTCCTGTCCCGACCGGTGACTTGCTGGCCCTGGCCGTCGCGCAGAAGCAGGCCGCCGACGACGCCGACCGTCAGCTCTTCGTCACCATCGCCGAGTGGGCTGAGCGCCACACCACCGGCGCCCTGCTCCCCGACCTGTACGGCACGTTCGGGTTGCCCGACGACGACGCCCACACCGAAGCGGAGAACGCCTGGGTGTCCCGGTTCGGGATGCCCGGGGCCGACACGATGCTCGAGCTCGCCGGCCCGGGTGCACCTGAGATCTCGGAGTTCGCGGTCATCGAGCTCGCCGCCGCGCTGGGCAGGTCGACCGACTCGGGGCGGATGCTGCTCTCGGACGCCGTGGAGGCCAAGCACCGGCTCCCGAAGATCTGGCAGCGCCTGGTCGACGGCCAGGTCCAGGTCTGGCGGGTCCGCCGCGTCACCGACCTCACCCGCTCCCTCACCCAGGAGGCCGCGGCGTTCGTCGACGCCCACCTCGCCCACGTCGTGCACACCGCCTCGTTCACCACCGTCAAGCGACTCGTCGCCGAAGCAGCCGCCCGCTTCGACCCCGAAGCATGCGAGATGGAAGAGGTCGACACCGCCGCGTCGCTGCACGTCACCCTCGACCTGTCCACCGCGTGGTCGATCGGCACCGCCAACGGTGTCCACTTGTCGGGTCTGCTGGACCGGGCCGATGCCGAAGAGCTCGAGCACGCCATCCGCACCCTCGCCGACCAACTCCTGGCCGCCGGGTCACAGGACTCGTTGGACGCCCGCCGCGCCAAGGCCCTGGGCTACCTCTCCCGCGGCGACCTCACCCTCGACCTAGCTTCGCCGGTCGAGGAGGCGCGCCAGCGCCGTCTCGAGACCACGAAGCCCACCAGCCAGCCCCGCCAGCCCCGCCAGCCCCGCCAAGTCGTCCTCCACGTCCACCTCTCCGAGGCAGCGCTCAAGGGTGCCCCTGAGGTCGATCCCGACACCGGCAAGCTCGGCCTCCACCTCGCCCGCGTCGAGAACCACCACCAGACCCTCACCGCCGACGCCGTCCGCGACTGGCTCGCC
>Ga0208700_1000019_pt1 | contig 65387 bp, 58 predicted proteins | sample DeeseametaMP2016_FD_184179 | JGI IMG/M metagenome (GOLD analysis project Ga0208700, IMG submission 184179) | Marine microbial communities from the Deep Pacific Ocean - MP2016 (SPAdes) | ecosystem: Environmental > Aquatic > Marine > Oceanic | place: East of Hawaii, North Pacific Ocean | collected... | reverse complement strand
AAGCTCACACCGCTCTTCAATGGAGATCTGCGAATATCGGTTTCCCATGGCAACACCTTAACTTGGTGTTGCACTTCGTTTGTGAACTTAGGGAATCCAGGAACGCTCCCGTGATTGTCGGTTGGCTGAAGCAACCGATCTGGATTCTGGCCTTCGCCAGAATGACGGAGTTGGGCGCACTACCAAAAAGACCCTCAGCTAACAGTTGAGGGTCTCTTTATTCCCAGTGCCAGTGCCGTGGCGGCATCTCGTGGGTAGGTAAGACGCGTATCTGGAGAGCGGGAATCATGAAGGCCCGGTCGCAGCTCCGGCATCGCCATCGGCCAAATGGATGAAAGCCCTCAGTGGGGTCGATCTCCGTACTCCGGCACCTGGCGCACGCCTTCACCTCGTAGAGGGTCTCGTTGGTGGTCTCCTCGGGAATCTTGTCTGGTTGAGAGGGTGTGGTCATGCCTGTCGCCCTTGTTTGTTCTAGACATCACTTAACGGGAGGCGCCTGTTTTCCACTACTAGGGAAGGGGCATGGATATACTGACCGACGGCACCGGGAAGCGGGTCTTGTGACCTTCACCGGTCACGTCTTCCCACAGCCTCAAGTCATTGGGGCCGAAGCTGTGGATAGTGCCGTCGGCCATCTGGATATCAATCTGGCCGCTCAGCATGCTCATCCAGCGCCGGCGGGGAGCTGGATGGAACTCCGAGAACTCGGTGGGCTCATTTATCTGGATGGAACAACCGGTGCAGGTCTTAAGAGTCTCCAAGATGGGGTCATCCACTTGGAGCTCTTCCATGACGCTCTTGCCATCGTCGCCGGTGTACATCCGGAAAATGCCCATGTTTTTGTTCTCCTAAGTTGTCGTTTCGCTGGCGAATCCGTGCCTATGTTACCGTATCACCTTCGCCGGGTCTATCACTCGGTCTGCCGGAAGTGGTCGCGCTGGGTTGTGCCCGTGTAATGAGTCCGGTAACGGCCGCGCCTTTGCAGTTCCGGGACGACCAGATCCACGAACTCTTCAATGGCGCCGGGGTTGTAGATCGGCGAGAGCATGAACCCGTCACCGCCAACCTTATCGAAGAACGCCTCCAACTGGTCGGCGACGCTGGCCGGCGTGCCCACGAATTGGGGAAGACCCACGCTCTCGCCGTGACGTTGGGCGACCTCTTTCACGGTCATCGAGTCGCCGTTGTCCTTCTGGTAGACCCTGCGGGAGCGTTGGAGCTCCGGCTCGGTCCGGCTCATCATCTCGTCGTCGGGCGAGAGCTTTGATAGATCGAAGTTCAAGTGGCCCGACAAGATGGCCATGCCACCTTCAAGTGGAGCGAGGCTGTTGTGTTCATGCTGTTTCTCCAGCGCTTCGGCCTCGCTGGACCCGATTATCGGCTGGACTCCAAAAAGGACGGCGCAATGCTCCGGGTCGCGCCCCAGGTCAGACACCCTGTCCTTGAGCTTGGTGTAGTAACCAGCGGCCTCTTCAACCCGGGGGTTGATGGCGAACACGGCGTCGGCGTATTTTGCCGCGAGGTCGATTCCCCTGGGCGAGGTCCCTGCTTGAATCAGCGCCGGGCCGTTCTGCGGGGAGCGGACTACGTTCAACGGCCCGCGGGACCTGTAGTGCGGGCCTTCGAATTCGATGCGGTGGACCTTCGAGGCATCGGCGAAGACCGCGTTTTTTCGGTCCATCACCACGGCATCTTCGTCCCAACTATTCCAAAGCTGCTGACATACCTCGATGAACTCGTGGGCCTTCTCGTAGCGCAATTCGGATGGCTCCAGGCTCGTCTGACCGTAATTTGCGGCTTGGTTCTGGTTGAGGGACGTAACCACGTTCCAGGCCGCCCTTCCGCCGGTAAGGTGGTCAAGAGTAGCCCAGAGGCGGGCTACGTAGTACGGGTGCTGGTAGCTGACTGAGAATGTGGCTCCCAGGCCCACGTGTTTAGTCACTGCGGACATCATGGTGAGCAGTGGGATGGGGTCGTGCTCGGGGGCCTGGGTGGCGTAGCGCAGCGCCGGTTCTAGGGAACCCTTGTAGGAGTCGGAGATGAAATTCAGGTCGGCGAAGAACACCGTGTCGAACAGGCCGCGCTCACAGACCTGGGCTATATGCTGGTAGAGTTCCGGCTTGCGCCAACTATCTTCGGCCCAATCGGTGCGGGGATGACGCCACATGGCCAGGCTATGGTAGGTAGGTCCGTGCACCAGAAACTGGGCGAGATGAAATTTCTTCTTTCGATCTTTCACACGGCTATGCTCCGCGCTGGAGAACCGTTATTTGCCGTCTATTTTCGTCGAGGTGAGGGCCTTTTCGATCCGTTCGGCGAGGTTGGGGATGTTGAACGGCTTGGTGATGTAATCGAAAACCCCTTTTTCGATCCCGGCGGCTATGTCGTGCTGCTGGCCTTTGGCCGAAAGCATGATCACCGGAATGCCGTTGGTGGTTTTGTCATCTTGCAGGGGCCTCAGTACCTGAAACCCGCCCATCACCCGCAACATAACGTCCAGCAGAACGAGGACAGGACGGTCCGATTTGACCATTTCCAATGCCTGCTGGCCGTCCGTCGCCACTCGTATCTCGTGACCGATTCTCTTCAGTTGGTATTCGAGCAACTTCTGCAGGGAAGGTTCGTCTTCAACGGCCAAAATTTTCGCCATGATTGGCCTGTCACCTCAATCGATAATATTGATACCAGGCGGCCCGCCCAAGATTGAAGTCGGTGCGACCCGCTGATTCCAGGCCAATTATAACCTCATATAGCCGAGAATATCTGGGGTAGCGGATATTGGCATCACCGGGCACACTAGCATCGGTTTTGTTTAAACAGACGAAGCCGATGAGGAGCCCGATTCCTGGGCTGGCGGGGAATCAACCGCCACAGCACTCTTTTCGATGGGAATGGTGACTGTGAACACGCTTCCTTCACCCAGTTTGCTTTCGGCCCAGATCTTGCCGCCGTAGTGGCTTACGATCTCTTTGCAGATCGGCAGACCTAGTCCGGTCCCTTTGCGCACGTCTGCGAGCGTGTCCGTAACTTGCTTGAATTTCTGGAATATCTCGTCCAGTTCCCCGGTTGGTATCCCAACCCCGTTGTCGGAAACCTTGATCTCAACCATGCGCTCGCTCTTCTTGCCACCAGAGTTGGAGGCCTCACTAATCAATATCCCAATCTTGCCGTGCTCAGGCGTGAACTTGATGGCATTACTGAGAAGATTGGTCAGGACCCGGTTGATCTTGTCCTGGTCGCACCACACATCGGAGAGATCAGACTCTAGGTCCACGCTAATGTCCAGGGATTTTTGAATCGCCAGAGATTGAATGCCTGAAACCGCTGTTTCCACGATATCGCTGAGGGAATTGGGCGCGTCGTTCCAGATCTCCTGACCGGCCTCGTAGCGGGCCAGGTCGAGAACGTCGTTGATGAGGCGGGTCAGTCGGTCACTGTAGGCGTTCAGCGATAATGGGACACTTTTAAAAGGAGAAAAACATGAGGGTGGTGGTGTGTTCGGCCCCGTACATTCAAATGGTATAGGGAGATCGTTGCCCTCCATCTAATTCCCAAGCTAGGAAATATCCCGTTAAAGCAGCTTCAGCCGGCGGATATTGAAACCTATTACGCCGAGGCACGTAAAAATGGACGAGCGGATGGTGCAGGAGGGCTATCAGCGCAGACTATACAACACCACGGGCGGGTGCTGTCTCAGGCCTTGAATCATGCGGTGGCAACCCAAGTGCTGGGAAGGAACGTTGCCCAGTTTGTAAAGCCTCCGCGTCCCAAACGCAAAGATATTTCACCTTTGACTCGTGAAGGCGTAATAAAGCTTCTAGGGGCCGCTTCCCAAACAGAGTTTTACTACCCGCTGTTAGTAGCCATCTACACTGGCTTGAGGCGCAGTGAGCTTCTCGCTTTAACCTGGGCGGATATGGATTTGGAAGAAAGGTATTTGAGCGTAAATAAAGGCATCCATACCCATTCGTCCGAAAGTGAGCGTATTCAGCCTCCTAAAACGGACAAAAGTAAGCGTCTAGTTTCTCTTCCCATCGACCTCGTGCTGGCTCTCCGTCATCACCGGGAGACGCAAGAGGCAATTTGGGACGAACTAGGGAAATCCATGGGGATGGGAGATCGGATATTCGCAAGACCTGACGGGTCGGTTATTCATCCCGATAGTCTCAGCAAGGCTTGCGTCAGGCTGGCCAAACAAGCAGGATTGGGGGGGTCCACCTTCACACTCTCAGACACACATTAGCTTCAATGTTAATTCAACAAGGGGAGAATACCAAATCCATATCAGAGCGACTCGGTCATTCCAGCACGGCGTTTACTAACGATGTTTACGGCCATCTAATGCCGGGAATGGAAGAAGCGACGGCGGCAAAGGTGAACGCAGCACTTGAAGGCGTGATCATAGGCCCAGCGAGACCTCTTTCTTGAGCAAGGGATGTCCAAAAGGATGTCCACAGCCTAAAAATAAGACCAACTTCATAACGATTAAGGTCCTTTCTATGCCTGAAAAATGGAGCCGGTGATGGGAATCGAACCCGCGACCTGCTGTTTACGAAACAGCTGCTCTGCCACTGAGCTACACCGGCCCGGCCGCGGCAAATATGCGGCTGCCGCAGCAATTATCTTAGCATATGGCCGTGCCTGGGAACCCTGGTCCGGCGTCGTTTCGGGCGAGCAAACCGCCTGCCAGGGGTTCCAGTCAAAGCCGTTGATCACCAGGAATACGACTGGCTGACCAGGTCGGCGCCCTCCCGCATCGAGGCTAGTTTCATCCAGACGATGTCCTTGTCCACCCGGCTGGAGCCTGCCGAGGTGTCGAACCCGCAGTCGGTCCCGGCCATGACCCGGCTCGGGTCGCCGCCCACCGCGTCCACCGCCAGCCGCAGCCGGTCGGCAACGACTTCAGGGTGCTCCACGTAATTGGTCTTGGTGTCGATGACCCCGGCCACCAGCAGCATGTGCTCCGGCAGGGGAAAACGCTGGTATACCTTGTACTCGTGGGCGTGCCGGGGGTTGGCCATCTCCATCACCAGCGCTCCGACGTTGGCCTCGTAGACCAGCGGAAGAATGTCCTCTAAAGGCACGTCGTAATGGTGGGGGCCTTCGGTGTTGCCCCAGCAAACGTGGAGCCGCACCTGCTCCCGTGGGATGTTGCGGATGGCGTGATTGATAGCCGCGATGTGCAGCGCGACCACCTCTTGAAACGCTTGTAATGGCTCATCTTGGTAGGCCACGTGCCGTTCCATGGCCAGGTCCGGGCAGTCTAATTGCAGGACGACCTCTTGGTTGGTGATGATCTCGTATTCCTTGCGCATCTCCTCCGCCAGCGCCATCACGTATTCTTCGTGGCTGGCGTAGTGGGCGTTGCCCAGAGTGAGGGCGATGATCCCCGGAGACGCCGCGCTCATGAAAAGGTCCTTGTGGGCGGAGCCAGTCTCGTTCACGCCGTTGACCAGACCGTCCAACTCACGCTCCGCCAGGTCGGGGCGCTGGTATTCCAGGGGTCCGGTGCATTGGGGCATGTCCCGCATCAGTTGCACCGCCCGGGGACGGGCGATGCCGGGGAATTCGTTCTGGTCCTTGAGACCACGCCTGGTCCAGGAGCCACCGAACCCCGACATGCGCTGGGTAACGTAGGTAGAGAAGCTAACCCGCGACTGCTCGCCGCTGTTGACCACGTCGATTCCGGCCGCGCCCTGCTTTCGAATCACATCCAAAGTTGATTCATCAGCCAGCCGTTCCAGGGCAGATTGGTCCACCGACTCTCCCCGGGCGACGGCGGCGAGAAGCTGGACCAACTCGTCTGGCCTTGGGAGGCTGCCGGTGTGAGTGGTGAAGATACGGCCTTGGCTTTGTTTCATGGTTTTCCTTCTGGGGTTGGTTTGCGGGTATTAGTTTGGCTTGGCCGAATATGTCACCCTCATCCTATCCTTCTCCCCGGAGGGAGAAGGGACAATTGTCTTCCTCGAGTGAGGCTATTCGAAGCGGCTGGGCCGGTAGCCGGATAGTAGGTCTACCTCTGCTCCGTCGGCGATCTCCATGGTGGCCAATTGGGCCATCAGTGGGGCCAGCGTAACACCGCTGTGGGTCAAGGCGAGATAGATGTTAGGGGCTTTGGGCGAGAAGCCAAGCACCGGAAACCCGTCCAACGGCATGGGCCGGTAGCCCACGGGAACGGGGACGGCAGAGGAACCTTTCAGGGCGGGTACATACTCGGCCGCCCGTGCTAGGAGTTCATCGGCGTGGCCTTGAGAGTCATCTCTGGCCAGGCTCTCCTGGGACCCCTCGCCGATCATTGCTGAGCCGTCCAGGCATTGGCGCAGGTGAATCTCTGGCCGGCCTGGCTCCAGAGGAGGGGCGTAGATCACTGAGACGTTGGCAAGCAACGGCTGCGGGATGGGGTTGGTCCGAATCACCACGCCCGGACTGTCTTGCTGTGGGATGAATATCCCGGCCATGGCCGCCAATGGGGTGTTGTCCAAACCGCCGGCCAGCACCACAACGTCTGATTCGATGCTTTCCCCGCCCGCTACGACAGAGGCGGAACCGGAATCGGCTTGCAGGCTAGTAACTTCGGTTTCCAGCTTGACGGTGGCGCCGTGCTTGGCCGCCGCCCGGATGCAGGCTTCGGCCGCCAGAGTCGGTTCCACCATGCCGTCCAAATCGCAGTAGATGGCCGCGGTGACGTCGCCAAGAGACAAGGAGGGCTCCAGTTGGGCCGCTTGGGCGCCGTCTAGCATCTGGCAAGGGTAGCCCCAGGCTTGGAGCTGGGCGGCGCGAGACTCCAGTTCGGCGGCGCCCTCAGCCGTGGCGGCCCATTCCATCTGGCCGCCCCAGCGAAGTCCGACGTCGACGTCAAGGCCTTTTGCGAACCGCTCCCACATGCCCAGCGACCGGCGGTTGAAGTTGTGGTAGGGGACTGGGTGCTTGGCGGTGGCATTGATCCAAGCGAAAGAGTGGCTGGTTGCGCCGCCACCAGGCCGGCCTTTGTCGATGACGGTTACCGCCGCGCCGCGCCGCGCCAGGGAGTAGGCGATGGCGGCGCCCACTATGCCGGCGCCGACCACAGTTACGCTGGGTGTTTTTCGGGAAGAACCGATCGACATAAACAATCCTCAGACCAGATGGGCCTACCGGCCCTATTATCCGGTCTAAGGTTAGGAAGACTCAAGGGTTTGCGCCTTTCGCATCTATATCTAAAGTTAATGGTAATGCTGAGAATACCAATTGCGGCTAGCTTTTCACCTAAACGGACGTCGAAAATATAGAGGCGGAAATAAGGTCTAACCTCCCCAATTGTCCGGGTACCAAATTTTACTCGAAATATTCAGACTGAAATCTGAGGAAGCGGGTCCGCTATTTTCTGATGTTGATCAACAAGATTAACGCCACGATCAATGCGATCAGGGGCGTAAACAGAAGAAATCAAGATTTGGCCGCGGAACGAGCGGCATATGCCGAGATTGGCCGTATCTCCGGCATTCCGTTCAGCGTGGCCAATGTTTATGAGAGGTTCGCTAAGCAGGTCGCTAAAATCATCCCGTTCGACCTGATCGCCATCACCCAACTAGACGAGGAACGAGACACGTTTACCGTTCTGTACACCCTTGGGATGAAAGTGACAGGTCTGGGAGAAGGAGAAACGGTATCCCTAAAGGACTCTATCGTGGTGTCTGAGGTCAAGGCTTCCCAAGGAGCGATGCGAACAGACCATCACCCGGAAGGAGGGTCGATCGCCCAATCGTTGGTTGCAGCCGGCCTCCTGTCCCGAATAGCCACGCCATTGATCGCGAATGACAAGGTCGTTGGCACTCTCCATCTGTCTTCAAGCGTTCCATACGTCTACGGCGATGCAGACCTAGCAAGATTGGAGATCGTTGGTAACCAGATAGCGGGCGCGATCGCCAGTGGGATCCTGCTCCAAGCAGAGCGGGACCGCGCCAGCCAGTTGAAATCCCTTTATGAAGTTGCGGCCATCATTGCTCAACCATTAAGTTTCGAAGTGAAAGCCCAGAAAATCGTTGAAGAGTTAGTGGTGATTGCAGATGCGGACCGCGTCGTTTTAAGGAGGACCGATCAAAGCCTTGAAAACTTGATATTGGTGGCTGCGTCGGGCCCCGGAGCGATTGAATTTCAGCCGTCACTGAAGATCACAAACGCCAATTCCGCCACCCATGAACCCTATCGGACGGGAAAGCCAGTGTTAACCAACGAGTACCAATTGTTCCCCGATGCACAGCCAACCCTTTTGGCCCAAGGGGTGGAATCGATATTTTTCCTACCTATTACATCGGGAACTCGCCGGCTAGGGTCACTGAGCGTTGCGTCTAGAACCGCTAATCATTTTGACGAAGGCCATATCGAGTTGATCAAGGCGTTCTCCAATGAGATCGGGACCCTTCTCGACTCGGTTGAACAGGATGCAAAACTCCAGGAGTCAAAAGAGGAATCAGAAGCCTTGGGCCGGGAACTAACACGATCGAACCGAGCCTTAGAGAGTCATTACGCCGTGTCCCAGGTTTTCAGCGAAGGCGGAACATTTAGCGACAAAACCACGGCGGCGCTCGAAAAATTGGTAGCGCTTACCGGCGCTGATTGGGCAACTTTCAGGCTGACGAAACCGACAGGACCGGGGCTCCATCTGGCCGCAGCCGCCGGTCCGGCCGTGGAGCAATACCCACCGATACCGGTCCTCACAGTCGACCACGCCATCAGCACGGCGGCCTTCACTGAGAGCCGGGTGATCGTAACCGACTATTACGCTGCCGTGCCGACCGCCTCCAAATTTTTGCTCAGGATGGGAATGGAGTCTTTGATTTTCTTGCCGGTCAGAGTTGGGGACCGTACGGTCGGCCTGGTTACCGTGATCTCCAAGAAAAAGAGTGCTTTCAATGAGGAAATGATAGACCTCTTAACTTTCGTTGTGGAGAGGCTTGGCGTGGTCGTGGAAAACTCCTTGCTCCATGACGAGTCCGAAAAATCGCACCTGGAGATGCAACTATTAGCAGAGGAACTGGCCGCTTCCAACGAACGGGTCGTTGAGGCAAATCAGCGACTGGAAGAACGTGTCCAGGTCCGGACTCAAGAACTTGAGGCCGCAACGGAACGGGCGATGAGATCGGAGAAGTTGGCGATAATCGGGCAGTTATCAGGCGGTATCGCCCATGACCTTCGAAATCCTCTGGGGACGATCAGTAACGCGGCTTACCTGGCCAGACGCAAGTTCGCCGCGGGATGGTCCAGTGAAAACAATCAGAAAATAACTGAAATCTTAGAGCTGATCGACAGCCAGGTTGTCCGGGCGAATAATGTCATTTCGAACCTTTTGTCATACGGTTCAGGCCGGGAAATTTTCCTTTCGCAGGTCCAGATCGGTGATATCTTCAATGACTTGATGTCCAGTTTCGTGCTACGCGACGATATTGATTTTTCTATGGCCACCGAGCCTGATTTGCCCCCGATATTAGGCGATTCTTCTTATTTGATTCGAGCGCTGCAAAATCTGGTTTCGAACGCGCAAGAAGCCATGGAGACCGGGGGGCAGGCTCTGTATATCCACCAAGGGAATGAAAGATGCGGTTGAGATCGTCATCTCTGACACGGGGTCAGGCATCGCCCCGGAGAATATCGAGAAGATCTTTGACCCGCTATATTCGGGAAAATTAAGCGGGACGGGGCTGGGTCTCGCGATCTGCCATGAAATAATCAGCAAGCACTACGGCTCGATATCGGTCGAGAGCGAGCTTGGGACAGGAACTTCTTTCACGATTCGGCTGCCGTTCGCGGTCCAAGATGACTACGAGTTAACGGCTCGGGCGACGGTCTGATCAGGTCCTAGACTGGGGCGAGCGGTTTGAAGTGACCGCTACCGAGCTTTGGCCTTGGACCGATCCTCGGCTTTGGCGTGCTCCCAGCCAGCCAAGTCAGCGTGGTATCCGCGCATCTCGTCAGAAAGCACGTCGATGAAGTTCCGCACCGCCTGCCCCAGGAACTTGCCTTTGAGGGTGCAAACGCCAATCACGGAAGGCTCGAAGATGTGGTCCAAGCGCACCACGCCTAGCCGGTCGTGGTCTTGCGAGTGGAGAGTAAAGTCGGCGCATACCGCAACACCCATGCCGGTCTCAACATAACGTTTGATGGACTCGGTGTCGTCCAAGGCCAGCACCACGTCCCAGGCTACGCCCTGGTTCCTAAGCTCTTGCTCCACCTTTTGGCGGGTCAAGCTCTCGGGTCCAGAGAGGATCATCGGCCAAGGAGAAAGGTCCTGCAAGGTGACGTTGGTCTGCTCCAACAACGGGTGGCCCAATGGGGTCATCAGGACAACGTCGAAATTGAACAACGCCTGAAAATCAAGGGCCTGGTCATCCAACGGCGGCGTGGCGCAGAAAGCCAGATCTACTTCGCCCGACCGCACCAGGCGCAATAGCGGGGTATAAGGCCTGGCGAGAAGTTGGATGCGAACATCGGGGTAGCTCTTCCTGAAAACCTGGATCCCCGGAGGAAGGTGGTGCATCACCAGGTCTGGGTAGGCGCCGACCACGAAGGACCCACGCCGCTCGCTGTAGTTCATCTGCGTCTTAAGCGCGTCCACCGCCTGGACCACGGGCGTAACCAACTCCAATAGGATCGAGCCCTCGGATGTAAGCTGAATCGGCCGCTTTATACGGTCGAATAAAATTATCTCAAACTCGTCTTCCAGCTTTCGGAGGTGGGTGGTCACCGTTGGCTGGCCCAATGACAGTGTGCGGGCCGCTTTAGAGACGCTCCTAAGCTGCGCAACGTGGTAAAAACTGACAAGTTGCCGCAGTTCCATGTGGCATTGCCTCCCCCTTTGGCATCACGGTCGCCAATATAACATATCATTCAGCGCAAGGGTAGTAGGACTGAGATACCTAGAAATTCTAATTTCTGCAGCGGTTTTCCAATATTGGAACTGGGCCGGTAGAAAGCTATACTGGGCGGCGGCCAGATCACATAAAACCTAAAACGAAAAAGGGAGTGCGTTCAAGTGCGCAGGACGCTGGAAAGACCCGCGAAGATCACGCCGGATGGAGACGACGGCTATTTTGAGGAGATGACCAAGGCGGTATTCCGCGCCGGGTTCAGCTGGCCGGTGATTCGGGAGAAGTGGGACGGCTTTGTGGAGAGCTTCGACAAGTTCAACCTAGGCCGTGTGGCGTCTTACGGGCCCGACGACCTAGAGCGTCTCTTCGAGGACCGGAGCATCGTCCGCAACCGAAGGAAGATCGTGGCTACTGTGGAGAACGCCCGGACGATGCTCGATTTCATCGCGGAGCACGGTTCTTTTCACGCCTATTTGCGGTCTCTGGACCACTTGGACTACTACACCCGCGTCAAGGTCCTAACCCGGCCGTTCAAGGGCCTGGGCAGGACCTCCGCTTTCGTCTTCCTCCACTGCGTCAATGAAGAGACCCCGGACTGGCAGGACAGGTAGACTCGCTAGCGGCCCTCCTTGATGAAGTCGGCAACCTTCTCGCCGATCATGATGGTGGTCGCGTTGGTGTTGGCTCGGATGCAGTCGGGCATCGACGATGCGTCGGCCACCCGCAGGTTCTCGACGCCGCGCACGTGGCAGAACTGGTCCAACACGGCCATGGGATCGGAATCCGGACCCATCTTGCAGGTGCCGGAGATATGGTGAGAGGTCCCAATATTCCGCATCAGCCAGGCGTTCAAAGTCTCGTCTGATTCCATGTCAGCCTCGGTGGGGTTCACCATGTCTAGGAGCAGATCGCTGAAGCTGGACTGCTCGCAGATCTGGATGCACAGCCGCACAGCCTCCCGCATGCGCCGCAGGTCTTCCTCCTCTTGGAAGTAGTTGTAATTCAAGAAAGGCTGGACGTGGGGATCGGTGGAAGTCAGCTTCAACTCACCCTTGCCCAGGGCTAGCTGCAGGCTGGCGCTCATCCCGATGTAGTTCCCGTCGTCGTCGATCTCTACCTGAGCGGGACGGTGCTCGCTGGTCATGAGCATGGGGCTGATCTGCATGTCGTTGCGTACGTCGGAATCCTCCACGGTATAGCGCAGGCCGACCTGGATCACCGGCGCCTGGACATCGGGCTTTTCTCCCACGGCCCGGTAAAGCACGGCGGCGGAAGGATGGTCGCGCAGGTTCTGGCCGACCCCCGGAGAGTCGTGGACCACTTCTATACCCAAGGACCTGAGGTGTTCGGCGGGTCCGATTCCTGAAAGCATCAGCAACTGAGGGGATGCCACCGCTCCGCTACAGACGATGATTTCTTCTCCCTCCACTGTGAATACCTCGCCTCCGCTTTCGGCTTCGATGCCCACGGCGCGCTTGCCTTCGAATAAGATGCGCCGGGCGGTGACGCTGCCACGGATGTTGAAATTCAACCGGTGCCGGGCCATGTCCAGATAGTTCAGAGCGTTGCTCATGCGCACGCCGTCGATTGTGTTCCTGGCTCTGGGAGAGACGCCGGTGGACTCGGGGTGGTTCATGTCTTCGTCGATCTCGTACCCCACGTCAACGCAGGCTTGCTCGAAGGCCGTGGCGTAGGGCAGCCACTCGCCGCGGGGGTAACGCCGCACGGGCACCGGGCCATCGGAGCCGTGGAAGTCTCCACTGAAATCCAGGTCGGTTTCCAGTTTGTTGAAGTAGGGCAGGACCTTGGTGAAGGCCCACTCGTCATTGCCCATCGCGGCCCAGCCGTCATAGTCCTCGGGTATGCCCCGGAAGAGCACCTGTCCGTTGATGGCGCTGGAACCGCCGGTGGCCTTGCCTCTGGGGATGGTCAGGTTGGGTTGCTCCGGGGTCACCTGGGCCTTGTAGTCCCAACTGTGCGGGCCGTAGGCCGACAGCCACACGTTGTTGCCGAACTTGATGTCGTCGGGTAGCTGCTCAAAGACGGGATAGTCGGGGCCTGCTTCCAGCAGCAGCACCGACTTGGACGAATCTTCGGATAGACGCGTGGCGATGGTGCACCCAGCGGAACCGCCACCAACCACGATGTAGTCGTATTTCATGTCTCTAGCCTCCTGAATGTTACCCGAGAACGAACGCTCCTGGATTTATTGAGGCCATGATAATACAAGATGATAGGGAACGCACGCGAGGTAGATGCGGAGATGGTGGCCGATGATTTCTTGTAAAAGAAGCCCTATTCCAACTCGATCAGCGGGTCGTTGGTGCGGACGGTATCCATGGGCTGGACCATGATCTCTTTAACGACGCCGTCGCGGTGGGCGCGGATGCTCTGCTCCATCTTCATCGCTTCCACCACGCACACTTCCTGGCCGGCAGTGACCTGGTCTCCGGGCCGGACCATGATGGAGATCACGCGTCCGGATAGAGGGGAGGAAATGATGTTTTCCGGTCCGCTGGTTCCTGAGCCACGGGTGGGAGGGGGAGGGACAACGATGCCAGGGGTCTGGGTGTGGCCGCGGCGGGGACGAGCCGGGGGTGTGCTGGGCAGGCCTTCGACCTCAACCAAGAAGGTCTCACCTTCGACCGTGACCTCGACCGGTGAATGGGTCAGTTCACCGACTTCGACGTTATACCAGTTCTCGCCAACCTTGATCCGGAGTGTGGTTACTGCCAACCCCGGTTCCCCAGTGTGCGGGAGAGGAGTTGCTCCCGGCGCCCGTACAGACGCCACGGACTGAACGCGGCCGGCGCCACGGGCTGAACCGACTTCATGGCCATAGCCAGCGAGACGCCGATGGCGGCTGCGATCTCGCGTTCGCCGTTCTCTTGACCGTTCGGATGGCCGTTGGCCTGGCCGTTCTTGTGCCCGTTGCCGTTCTTATGCATCTTTCCGTTGGCGCATTTATTTTGAGCGCGAATCTGAAATTCTTCGATCCAGATGGTCATGGAGCCGGTGTGGTGGTTGGCCGCCATAAATTCCTTGGTGGCCAATACATCTCGCAGCAGTGGGACGTTGCACTTAACGCCCTCCACTCGGAATTCCAATAGGGCCCGTTGCAGGGTTTTAATCGCCTGATTCCGGTCCTCTCCCCAGGCCATTATCTTGGCCATGAGGGGCTCATAGTCTAAACCAACGGAATATCCATTGCATAGCGCGGAGTCGATTCGGATATTGTCACCCACAGGCTCATGAAGGTCTGTGATATCGCCGGCGTCAGGCATGAAAGTTTCCGGGTCTTCAGGGTAGACCCTCACCTCGATTGCGTGGCCGTTGACCGAGACATCGTCCTGGGTGATGGGCAGCTTTTCTCCGGCGGCAACCAGCAATTGCAATTCCACCAAGTCCAGGCCGGTTACCAGCTCGGTCACGCCGTGCTCCACCTGGAGCCGGGTGTTCATCTCCAAGAAGAAGACGCTGCCGTCGGCCGACACCAGGAACTCAACGGTGCCGGTGCTGGTGTAACCGATGAAATTCCCCAGCTTGGTCGCCAGGCTGCAGACCCGCCGGCGTAGCCGGGGCGTCAATTTGGCCGATGAGGGAGTCTCTTCCACCAATTTCTGGTTGCGCCGCTGTACTGAGCAGTCTCGCTCGTACAGGTGGACCAGATTGCCGTGCTGGTCACCGATGAGTTGGACTTCGATATGGGAGGCGTCTTTCAGGTAGCGCTCGAAGAACAACCGGGAACTGCCGAAGGCGCTCTCCGCGACCTGCCGGGTGCGCTCGATCAGTGGCATCAGTTCTTCTTGGGACTCGATGATATGGATGCCGATACCGCCGCCGCCTTCGGCCGCTTTGACCATCAGCGGGAAACCCAACTCCCAAGCCGTGGTCGCGGCGTGTTCGTTGGCCACGGCTTCGTCCGTTCCTGAGAGGATGGGGAGTCCGGCTTCCCGGGCCAGCTTGCGGGAGCGGATCTTGTCGCCCATCTTTTCCATGACGTCCGGGTCCGGCCCGACAAAACAGATGCCCGCCTCCTGGCAGAGACGGGCGAAACCAGCGTTTTCAGAGAGGAAACCGTATCCGGGATGGACGGCCTGGGCGCCCGACGCCTTGGCGGCGTCGAGTATCTTGCCCATGTTTAGATAGCTGTCATGAGGGGGAGCTTCGCCGACTAAGTAGGCCTCGTCGGCCATCTTGACGTGGAGAGCTTCCTGGTCAACCGTCGAGTAGATGGCGACGGTTTTTATCCCCAACTTCTGACAGGTGCGAATGATTCGGCAGGCGATCTCGCCCCGGTTGGCAATCAATATCTTGGTAAACACTATTTACCCTTCGTATCAAGGAACGGTAGCCCTAAATTTGGGAGTGAAACCACGGGCCCCGCTCAAAAATGAGCCATAAGCCCTAGATGTATACCTCAGGAAGGGTCTCACTGTTAAGGCGTTCCAAGAACGAGTTAGAGCGAATTTCCTTACCCAACCAGTAGCTGACGGTGGTGGAAAGCAGGCTCTTTAGCTCGGCAGCCAGGCTGTCGTCCAGTGACAGTTTACAGGATTCGGCGATCTCGCTTCGTTCCAAGAGGCGAAGCACTTTTAGTGCACGGAGGGAGAGCGGGCGCAGATGGGCGTCGTCTGGGTGGCAGTCCAGGCATAGGGTGCCTCCCACGTTGGGGCTGAACCGGTGGGCGTTGGGTTCCAGTTCCACTCGGCATTCCACACAGTGATACAACTCCGGCATGAGCCCAGACACCTGCAACAGATGGAACTCAAAGAACCGCAACGGCATGTCCGACGCCGGGTCGGCTTCTACGGCCTGTAGGGTGTCGATCATCAGCTGGTAAAGACTGGGGTTGGGGCTCGCCTCGGCTCCGAACCCGTCAACTATCTCCGCCAGGTATTGGCCCTTGGCGATGGCGGTTAGGTTTTCTTTCAGTTTGGAGAAGCCCTCGATCACCTCCGCCTGTGTGATGATGTCCATGCTGCGGCCGTGGGCCATGGACATCTTCACCGCGGTGAGCGGCTCCAGGTGACCGACCAGCCTGCTGGTCGACCGCCGGGCGCCCTTACCCACAGCCCGTACCTTCCCCTGGTCTCTGGTGAACATGGTGACCAGCAGGTCGGCTTCACCCAGCGGGGTATAGCCGAGGATGATGGCTTCGCAGCGGTAGGTCCTGGGAGGGGCCATGGGTCCAGCTCCGGCTTAGTTCTCTTGACTTAGATTTCTTGCCGACCAAGGAACGCCCGGCTCAAGGTGGTCTCGTCGGAATATTCCAATGAGCCGCCCACGGGCAGGCCGCGGGCGAGGTGGGTGATCTTCAGGTCGTCCCGGCCCTGATGGCGGCGGATGTACATCGCGGTCGCCTCGCCCTCCAGAGTGGGGTTGGTGGCCACGACCATCTCAACCAAATCCGGCCGGGCCAGCCGTGAGAAAAGTTCTTTCAGTTTCAACTGGTCGGGCCCGATCCCATTGATCGGCGATATTACCCCATGTAGTACATGGTAGAGGCCCCTAAAGCTCCTTGTGCGTTCCATGGCCAGCACGTCCAGCGGTTCTTCGACCACACAGATTATGGTCTGGTCGCGGCGTGGGTCTGAGCAGACCTGGCATGGCGAGGCGTCGGTCAGGTTCTGGCATTCCTCGCAGAAGACGATGTTCTGCTTCACTGAGGTCACGGCGTCAGCCAGGGCGTAGGCTTCGTCATCGGGCAGCCGAATGATGTAGTACGCCAGACGCTGGGCGCTCTTGGGGCCAATGCCCGGCAGCCGGTTCAATTCCTGCACCAGCCGGGCCAGGGAAGGGGCAGCTCCGGAGATGTTCTCTTGAGTCATGTTGAGTAGGCGGCCGGTGTGATACGGTCCCTAAAGTCCCGGGATATTCATGCCGGCGGTTACCACGCTCATCTTCTGGGCGGCCAGTTCCTGGGCTTTGGTTGATGCGTCGTTGACCGCGGCTAGGACCATGTCTTGGAGCAGGTCCACCTCTTCCGCGGCCTCAGGCTCGATGGTCACGGACTCCACGATCTGCTTGCCGGTCATGACGACTTTCACCGCACCGCCGCCGGCGCTGCCTTCGACCGTCATGGTCTCCAGCTCTTCCTGAATCTTCTGGAGTTGGGCCAGTTGCTTCTGCGCCTGACGCATCATGTTGCGGTTCATTATTCGATCTCCTCTAGGACTCTGGCGCCCATGCCCAGGGCCGTGCGGACCAGGGAACTCTGTTGGGCGGTCTTGGCTGTATTGGCGGTGGCCCCCACCCCGTTGGCCATGGTTAGGCGGAACTCGTAAGCGGCTCCGAACGACTCGGCAACCGCCTCGCTCACCTGACGGCGGGAACCGGGGTCTTCCATCTCTTCTTGCATCCGTTCCAGGTTGGCCTTGTTGGAGAAGCCCAACACCAGGGTGTTTCCTTCCAAGATGACAGCGTTGGCTTTGCAGTCTCGGAGCAGGGCCCCCAGGTTGTATTTCTTACCTTTGTGCCGGTTGAGCACTTTGATCGCCGCAAGCCATTGTACGCCCAGTTCGGATATCGGCGCGGCGTCCGGGGCCGCCCTCCGTTGCCCAGTAGGCTGGCCCTGTGTACTGGCCGCGGGCCTTGCGGCGGCAGGTTCCGGAGCGCGCCGCTGTGTGGGCGGTGGGCCGCTGGGGGCACTGCCCGGTTGTGGCGAGGCCGCGGCCCGTGTGGGCGGAGTTGCAGGAGCCGCTTGGGCCACCGGTTGGGCGGTGTCTTCGCAGATCTCCACGACAGCCAACTCCAATGGGAGCGTCGATGGCGAGTCGTAGCGCATATTCACATCGCCCCAGATCTTGAGACTCCTGATGATTCGCCATGACGGGAGGTTGACCACCAACTCCTTTAGCTGGTTGGTGACATCCTCAGAAAGATCCACGGCGTCCTCTGAGCCCCATTGCAGGTGCATAACGGCCCTGAGCAACTCGATGGTCTGCCGGTGCAATTGGCGTAGGTCAGTGCCGCTCCAGGCGGCGCGGTTCACCGCCGACAGCCCGGCCGAGGTATTGCCCATGAGCAGATATTTGACCAGTTCCAGGGAGCTTTCGCCGTTGTCCAGACCTAATAGTTCTTCCACCTGCTTCAGAGTCACGCCGTCGGTCCCGCTGGTGGAGGAGACCACCAACTGCTCCAACAGGTTCTCCGCGTCGCGCAGGCTTCCCGCGGCGTGGCGGGCCACCAGCCGCATGGCTTCTGGATCAACGCTCACACCCTCGGCTTCGGTGATATCAGCCAGCCGCCCGTAGATCTGTTCTGAGGGTATGCGGCGGAAGTCGAAGCGCTGGCACCTGGATATGATCGTCGGCAGGATCTTGTGGGCATCGGTAGTGCACAGAATGAAGATGACGTGGGGAGGCGGCTCTTCCAGTGTCTTCAGAAATGCATTGGAGGCCGCTTCGGTCAGCATGTGGGCTTCATCGATGATGTAGACCTTGCGCTGACCCTGGGCGGGGGCGAAGTTAACCTTCTCCCGAATGTCGCGTATCTCGTCAATCCCCCGGTTGCTGGCGGCGTCCAGTTCGATGATGTCCATGTACTGGCCGCTGTTGATCGTCTGGCAGGGCTCGCAGGCGTTACAGGGGTCGCCGTCCTGGGGGTCTAGGCAGTTCACCGCTTTGGCGATGATCCGGGCGGTTGTGGTCTTGCCGCTGCCCCTGGGGCCGCAGAACAGGTAGGAGTGGGCAACCCGCCCCTGCTTGAGGGACTGGCGTAGTGTGCTGGAGACATGTTCCTGTCCGACCAGCTGACTGAAGCTGGAAGGCCGCCACTTGCGGTAGAAAACCTGGGCGGTGGAGGCAGGATCGGTTATGGCCTGGCCGGTCATTGCAGGTCGGTCTCCATCATGATTAGTCTTGCCATTTACGTCTTCACGTTAAGTCTTGATGTTAAGTTTCGTCAGGGCTGTGCGTTCTTTGGCCTGCATCAGTTCGGTCTCGTCAGGTTCCAGATGGTCATGCCCCACAAGATGCAGCACTCCATGTACTACCAGAAGGGCCAACTCATGTTCAAGGGGTTCGCCACGCTCTTCCGCCTGACGTTGCGCCTGCGGGTAGGACACAATCACCTCTCCCAGGGGAGAATGTTCGCCGGGTGGCATGACAAAATCAAAATCCCCCGTCTCGACTGAATCACTGAGCGGTCCCGCTTCGCCTTCCCAGTGGCCGGGATGTTCCGCTGAGAATGACAGCACATCTGTTACCTCGTCCAGTCCACGAAACTGGGCGTTCAGGCTGTGGACGGTCTCGTCGTCGGTGATGACCAGGCTCATCTGCACCGCCTCCGTACCCTCCAGCGCCACATCCAGGGCTGCTTGCACTATTCCGAGGAGCCAATCTTCGGGCGATGTGCCCTGATCATCCCCTAGGATATCGCTGAGAATCCTGCCGGAAAAGGGCTCGTCCACGGATAGATAGACCTGACGGTCTTGCTGGCTGTTCAAATACGAATCCCGAGCCTGAAAAGGGCCGTTTTCGATTGAATGAGATGGTGAATCAGACGGTGATCCGAGGCTGAAACAATCATAGCACGGTGGCCGGAATAGGGACAAGAACCGAAGCGCCAGCAGACATAACGTATGCTAGTTTGACCGCGCCGGACGAACCCCGGAGCGATCGACCGCATCACATCGTTGTCCGTTCACGTTCAAGGAGGTCCGGCATTGGCCAATCGTAGAAGACGAAGAAGCAACGCTCGAGTCTCAGCCGGCGCGCGGCAGGGTGCCCAGCAACAGCAGAAGAACTTCATGAAATACTGGCTGGGCGCGTTGGCCTCCAGCAGTGGGAGCAGCGGCGAGGGCGCGAAGGCGCCTGACTTCGAGTTCAGCATGTTCCAAGGGATCGAAGAAGTGGGCTTTCGTAATGGCAACCTGGCCCGCCTCGAAGGCAAGCCCTTAGTCCTGAATTTCTGGGCCGGACTGTGCCCGCCATGCCGGGCTGAGATGCCTCAGTTCCAGTTGTTCTACGAGGAATTCAAGGAAGATATCCAACTGGTGGGCATCGACATCGGGATATTCACCGGTCTGGGCTCCCGCAGCAATGCCGAAGAGCTGTTGCGGGAGTTGGGCGTGACCTATCCGGCAGGTTGGACCGACGACGGCAGCGTCCCCCGCAAGTACGGCGTGACAGCCATGCCGACAACCGTTTTCATCAGTTCTGACGGCACGATCATTGAGAAGAGTGTGGGCGCCATCGACGCCAACTTCCTGGCGCGGGCTTCCCGGGAGTTGTTGGCAGCCGAGGCGGCGATTGGAGCGGACCGCGGCGGCTGAAGATCAGGCTAATGGGCTTTCCACACCTGGTGTTGGAACTCTTCGCCGACCAGTGTGTTAGCCGCGGCGCTTTCGATGTCGATGGCGAAGCAGTGGAATTCGTGCCCGGTCGGCTGGTTGCCGATCTTTTGGAATAAAGCCTTTAGGTAGTCCTGCCGCTCATCTGGGTTCGTGATGTCCATGGCCCGCCCGTACACCTTGAACTCGCCTTTCGATGCCATACGGTCTGAGACGGCGTTGTGGATCGAGCAGCGAGGGTCTCGCAGCAAGTCCAGGGCTTTTTGAGAGCGCCACATCATGCCCAGGTAGAGTTGGCCGTTGTGAAACAGCGGCTCCACGGGCGATATTCGGGGCCACCCGTTCTTCCGGAGCGTGGCGACCATGACCAGACCGTGGCGGTCCAGCCGCTCCTGGCCCAAGGCGGCTAATTCCGGGTCTTGTTGGGCGAACTCTTGCCAGGTCATAAGTCAGATAACTCCTGGGGTTCAACGATCATGGTCAAACTGAATACGCGGGCCGATCGTTCACGACTATTTTGCCTTGACACCTGCCCGGTCACCATATAACATCGCGGCACATTCGGGAGGGCGGTGTTGTTGATTGAGATTTGCTCGTTTGCCCTGGGGCAGCGAGCTTTTTTGTTCCCGATTCCGGCTGGCTGATAAAGCCCCGTCGCCAGCCGTCAACAGTATTACAAATTCAAGCTGAAAATGATTAAATTGTACGGTCGACCCGGCCACGATCGAGTGATGTATGTTCGATAGCATTAACGAGATATCAAACGGCGGAATCGTGCCTAGCGCATGGCTGAGAAAAGCCGTCCACGATGACATCATCTCCAGCGGCAAATATAAGATTCAAGAGGCCAATTTTCAGCCGGCAAGTCTTGACCTCAGCCTCGGCGAGAAAGCATACAGCCTGGTCTGCAGTTTCCTGCCCCTCACCGGCAGCGTAGAGAGCAAACTCCCCGAGCTACAGATCAGCGAGATCGACATACGGGACGGCGCCATCCTCGAGAAGGGCCGGGCCTATCTGATTCCTCTACTCGAAGAACTTCGCCTGCCCCAAGGCATTCGAGCTAAGACCAACCCCAAGAGTTCCACCGGCAGGCTCGATATCTTCACCAGAGTGATCACGGATTTTAGCGACCAGTTCGATATCATAGCTGACGGCTACGAAGGCCGCATGTACCTGGAGGTGTTTTCCAGGTCATTCACCGTCAAAGTCCAGACCGGACTGTCCCTGAACCAGATTCGGTTGTTCAAAGGGGACCAGGCTTGCAGCCCCGGTGAGCTTCAAGAAGCCCATCAGTCCAAGCCGATCCTGTTCGCCGCGACCGGCCAGCAAGGGCAGTTGACCTCGCCGAATTTCGACAACACCATCGGGCTTAGCGTGGACCTAAAGGGAACATCTGAAGGGATCGGCTTCAGGGCGAAGAAGAATAGCGCCCTGTTGGACCTTTCGCGGATCAATCACTATCATCCAGCGGATTTTTGGGAGCCCGTGTATGCCGACGACGATGAGCGGCTAATCTTGGAGCCTGAAGAGTTCTATCTTTTGTCGTCGACCGAGAGTGTTGGCATCCCTCCGGAATTCGCGGCGGAAATGACCGCTTATGACACTTCAAGCGGTGAGCTGCGGACTCACTATGCCGGATTTTTCGACCCGGGATTCGGGCACGGCGAGGATGGCCGCTTGGGGGGTATCCAGCCGGTATTGGAAGTAAGGGCACACGACGTCCCGTTCATGATTGGGCCAGGCCAGAAAGTGTGCACGCTTGCCTTTGAGAAGATGCTAGAAGCCCCTGAAGAGTGGTACGGCCCCAAGGTAGGCTCTTCCTACCAAGAGGCGGGCCGAATCCTGAGTAAACACTTCAAACCCGGAGTCTCTACCCGCCAGTTAAAGATGTTTGAGGGGCGCGTGGGGTAGTTGTACCTTCGAAGTTTGGGAATAAAATGAAAGAGGTCAGGGCGATATGGCCGCCTGGGCTCTTTCATTTTACGCCTAAAAAACTGGTACCCCGGATGGGCTTCGATCCCATGATCTCCACCTTGAAAGGGTGGCGTCCTGGACCAGGCTAGACGACCGGGGCACGTGCCTATTCTACTATAGCGAAGGCGCTATTGGTAGAAGTTTGAGTCGCCGAAATGATTTGCGCTTGGTTGATAGCTGACGGCTACGGATACACCGCCAACGCCTCCAGAGACGTTTCCTCTGGGAACCCGCACATCACGTTCATGTTCTGCACGGCTTGGCCGGCGGCGCCCTTCACCAGGTTGTCCAAGCAACTGATGATGATCAGCCGCCCCGTGCGTTGGTCGATGGACGGGTGGACCAGGCACAGATTGTTGCCCAGAGTCTGCTTGGTCTGGGGAGGCGTGGCCACCACCCGCACGAACGGGTCGTCGGCGTAATAGTCGCGGTACAGCTTCAAGATCTTTTCCTTGCCGTCGTCTCCCGACCAGTTGCCAGGCTCGGTCAGAGTGGCGTAGCAGGAGCTCAGTATTCCCCGGGTCATGGGGATCAGGTGGGTCAGGAAAGTCAGGTTCAGGGGTTTATCGCCCAGTGGCGCCAGCTCCTGGGTGATCTCCGGAAGGTGCCGGTGCCCGTCCAGTGCATAGGCGAAGACGTTCTCGTTCACCTCGGAGAAGTGGTTGGTCATGTTTAGGCTGCGGCCGCCGCCCGAGACTCCGGACTTACTGTCGACGATGATGTCTTGCGTGATGATTCCCGCGGCCACCGCCGGGGCAAGGCCCAAGATGGCGCTGGTGGGGTAGCAGCCGGGGTTGGCGACCAGGCGGGAAGTTCTAACATCGTCCCGGTGAAGCTCTGTAAGCCCGTATACGGCCTCTTCGAGGTACGTTGGGTCTGGATGGTCAACTCCATACCATTCTCGGTACTCGTCGGCCTTCTTCAAGCGAAAATCGGCGCTGATGTCGACGACCTTCACTCCCTGCTCCAACACCGGGATGCAGGCCTCGGCGCTGGCCTTGTGCGGCAGGGCCGAGAAAACTAAGTCCAGGCTCCCGCTCAATTCCGGGTCGATGGTCAGGTCCATGGCGCTCAGGTGGGGAAACACCTCATTCAACTGCTGGCCGGCGGCGCTTCTGCCAGTGACCGACGTTACTTCCACTTCAGGATGGCGGTACAGGATTCGCGCCAATTCACTGCCTGCGTAACCGGTGATGTTGATGATCCCTACTTTCATGTCGCTTACTCTTCGTTTATGAAGTTTCGGATTGGGGAAAGTGCGGCATCGGAGCCCCGCTGCTCCCAGCCAGCGTATTTTCTTCTTGGGCGGCCAATTCGGCTAGGTCTGCCTTGCTCATGAACTTCTTTCGAGACGGACAGAGTGCGCCGACCACGCACTCCGGGCAGAGCGGCCGTTGGGCCCGGCACACCTGACGGCCGTGATTGATGTACGAAACGTGGAAGTTGAAAACTTCCTCGGGATCGACCTTGTCCTCCAGGATATCGTGGGCCTTATCGACGCTCACTTTGGGGCCGATCACTCCCAAGCGTTGGGACACCCGGAAGATGTGGGTATCAATGGCCATGGCCGGCATGCCCAAGGAAAAGCTTAGCACGATTCCGGCCGACTTTGGGCCGATGCCCGGCAACTGCCGGAGCCACGCCTTTGCATCGTTTAGCGGCATCTCCCGCAAGAACGACAGGTCCAGCGAACCGTTCAGTTCCAGGACCTTGTTCAGCACCGCTTTGATGCGCGGAGCCTTGATCTTGGCCAAACCTCCGGGCGCGATGGCCGTCTCGATCTCCGATATCTCAGCTGAGGCCACCGCGTCCAGCGTGACGAAGCGTTCCATCAAGCGGCGGTAGGCGCGGCTGGAGTTGATGTCAGACGTGTGCTGGGAAAGGATGGTGAAGACCATCTCATCGATGGGAGGCAGGCGTGGCTCCTGGGAGAATGGGCCGTATTGCTCGGTCATCATCTCGATGGTCCGGGCGATATCGGCCTTATTCTTGGTCTTGGGGGTCCTCTTTTTTACGCTGGTCTTAGGCATTATTTTCGTCTGGCTAGCCGGGTGTCGATCTTGGGTCTGGCATAGGTGGAGATTTTACCACCTGGAAGGCTGATAACAAAAAACCGGGAGGCTCAGCCTCCCGGTTTTTGATGTCCTATCTTGATTGGAAACGTTAGAACAGGTGGCAACTCAGTGAGTGCCCGGGTGAGATCTCTTTGGTCTCGGGCTTGTCCACGGAGCAACGGTCCATCACTGCCGGGCAGCGGGGGTGGAAGTAGCAACCCGACGGTGGGTTGAGCGGCGATGGGACCTCGCCTGTGAGGATTATCTCCTCTTGTTCCATGTCGGGATGGGAAGGCAACGCCGCCGACATCAGTGCCTTGGTGTAAGGATGCGACGGGTTGGCATACAGGTCCTTCACCGGAGAGAGCTCAACCACCTCGCCCAGGTACATGACGGCGACCCAGGTGCACATATAGCGCACAGTGGCCAGGTCATGGGCGATGAGCATGTAGGCTACGTTGTACTCCGCCTGCAGGTCTTTCAGCAGGTTCATGATTTGAGCCCGGATGGAAACGTCCAAGGCCGATACTGGCTCGTCCAGCACGATCACCCTGGGGTTCAGGGCGAGGGCGCGGGCGATGGCTAGCCTCTGGCGCTGTCCACCGGAGAACTCATGGGGGAACAGGTTTGAGTGATACTCGTTCAACCCAACGTCGTTCAGCAGTTTCATCACCCGTTCTTGCTGTTCTGCCCGGGAAATGTTCCAGTTGATGACCATTGGCTCGGCAATGATGTCCTTGACCCTCATGCGTGGGTTCAAAGAACTCCACGGGTCTTGGAACACCGCTTGCACCGAACTTCGGTAGGACTTTCTGACTTCGGGCGAGGAATTGTGAACGTCCTGTCCCTCGAAGAGGATGTGGCCTTCCGTGGGTTCCTCAAGCATCAGCATCATCTTTGCGGTGGTGCTTTTGCCACAGCCTGACTCACCCACGATACCCAGGGTTTCGCCGGCCCGGAGTTGGAAGGAGATCCCGTCCACCGCCTTGATGTAGCCGGTGATTTTTGAGATCAACAATCCCTTGGTTACCGGGAAGTATTTCTTGAGGTTTACCGCCTCAAGCATCACCTGTCCGGTTTGCGAGATAGGAACTGACGACTCTGCTGTTGTCATTCAACCCGCCAACACGATGCCACGTGGCCATCGGATACTTGCATAGAATCTGGATATTGTTCCCGGCACTTGTCCATCACCACCGGGCAGCGGTCCGCGAAGGAGCAACCTAATGGTAGATCATGCAGCTGCGGAGGTTGGCCTTCGATCGAGAACAACCGGTCAACGTCGCGGTCCATCTTGGGCACTGAGGCTAAGAGGGCCTCGGTGTAGGGATGGGATGGGTTGTTGAAGATGTCCCTGACGCTGCCGTGCTCCACGATACGCCCGGCGTACATCACCGCGACTCGGTCGCACATCTTGGCGACGATTCCGAAGTCGTGAGTGATAAAGATGATCGCAAGGTCCGATTCCTTCTGAATGTCTTTCAGAAGCTTTAGGTACTGGGCCTGAATCGTCACGTCAAGAGACGTGGTCGGCTCGTCGGCGATGAGCACCTGGGGCTGACATGAGATACTGATGGCCCCCACAACCCTCTGGCGCATGCCCCCGCTCATCTGATGGGGATAGTCCTTGGCCCTGATCTCCGCGGCGGGGATATTTACCTTCCGCAGAACGTCCAGAGCCCGCTCCTTCACGGTGCGTTTCGGGATGTCCTGGTGAATCCTGATGGCCTCTTCAACCTGGTTCCCGATGGAGAAAACCGGGTTTAGGGAGGTCATGGGGTCCTGGATGATGAGAGCGATCTTGCTTCCCCGAATCTGGGCCATTTCCTGCTCAGAGATAGGGATGATGTCCTCGCCGTCCAGGACGATGGACCCTGAGACGATGCGTCCAGGGGGAATCGGAATCAACCGCATGAGGGATAGCATGGTTACGGACTTGCCGCAACCTGATTCGCCGACGATGCCCAGGGTCTCGCCCCGGCGCAGGTCGAATGATATCCCGTCAACGGCTTTAACCGTTCCCCAGCGGGTCGTGAAATACGTCCGCAAATCCTCGACCGTTAGCACGGTCTCGGTGTTTATCCTGGTGTCCGTGGTGACCATTTTGTCCTCGGGTTTATTAGATTGCTGCGCTATTTGATGACAGGCTGGCAGGTCACTCCAATTGGCGCAAGCGCGGGTCCAGAGTGTCGCGGAGCCAGTCTCCGAACCAGTTCAATGACATAACTGTCAGCATGATCGCGACGCCGGGGAAGGTGGATATCCACCAAACGCCACCGGCTAGCTTGTCGCGGCCGTCTGCGACCATGGAACCCCAAGCGGGCGTGGGCGGCGGTACTCCGGCGCCCAAGAAGCTGAGGGTCGACTCCAGCAGAATCACGATACCTACCTGGAGGGTCGCCACTACGATCAAGGTGTTAATGGTGCCGGGGAATATGTGTATGAACAGTATCCGGGCAGTTGAGGCGCCTGAGACCTTGGCCAGAGACACATAGTCCATGTTCTTCAGTTGCAAGACTTCGCCCCGCACTTGGCGGGCGAATCTTGGCCATATAAACAAGCAAAGCACGGTAACGATGATCCAAAGTGATTGGCCTAATGTGATTACCAACACGAGGGCTATCAAGATCAACGGAATGGCTAATTTGATGTCGACAAGACGCATCAAGAACTCATCGACAATGCCACCGTACCAGCCCGCCATCAGGCCCATGGTCACGCCTATAGAGCCGCCCACCACCAACGTGACGACGGACACTAGTATCGAGATTCTAGCCCCGTAGATCACACGGGAAAGAACGTCCCGCCCCAAGTGGTCTGTACCCAACAGGAACTTCGTGCTCCCGGCCGGCCTGACGAAGACCTCAATATTATTGCCCAACTGAATGTTGGGGTCAACCTCTCGCGCGTCGCTCAAAGTGACGCTCGTCGTTCTTTCAGAGATCGTCATTCTCTCGACGACGACTTTCACTTTCGTCTCACCGTTGGACCAGGCGGGAGGGATATTTCGTTCCCGAAGGTCGCCGCTCTCCGGGTCGTGGGGTGCGATCCACGGAGCGAAAACCCCGCAAACCACCACCAACCCCAGAACGAAGAGGGGTAATATCGGCAAGCGCTTTATTTTTCGATAGACTCCAGCCGCTTTTGCCCTACGTGTAGGGGGTGTAATGACAATTCCGCTAAGATCTGCTGCCACTTCTGACTCCTGCTTCCTAAGCGTACCGGATTCGTGGGTCTATATAAGCGTAGAGCACGTCCACGATGAATGCTGCAGTTACGTATAGCAGCGTGAAGGTAATCACCACACCTTGAAGCAGCGGGTAATCGAAGGCGAATAATGCTTCGATTGCCAGTCTGCCTAGGCCGGGCCAGGCGAACACCGTCTCAACAACCAATGAACCGGTCACCAAGGCGCCGATCGTTACCCCGGCGAAAGTAAGCGGTGGAATCAGTGCGTTCCTGAATGCGTGCTTCATTATGATGGTCCTAGAGTTCACACCCTTGGCCCGCGCCAGTTTGATGTACTCCGAGTCCAACACGTCGAGCATGGCGGACCGTACCAGCCGCATGTTGGCGGCGGCGTAATACCATCCCAAGGTCACGGCGGGCAGGATGATGCTGTTCCAGTCTTGTTTTCCATAAGGCGGCACCATCCCCAGCTTCACAGCGAAGAAGAACATCAACATGATGCCCAACCAGAATGGTGGCGCCGATTGCCCGATAAGGGCGACAATTTTTCCAAACCCGTCCACGAGAGAGCCGCGTTTTACGGCCGACAGAATCCCCAATGGCACTCCGATCAAGATCGAGAATGAGAAGGACACCGCACCCAACAACAACGTCGCCGGCGCGCGCTCAATCACAACTTCAGTTACAGGCCGGCCCTCCCGCACAGATTCGCCGAAGTCGCCACGTAAGGCGCCTTTCAAGAAGATGCCGTATTGCTGGTAATAGGGCTTGTCTAAGCCCAAAACCACGCCCATGCGGTCCCAGTCTTCCTGGGTCGAGTAGTCGTCCAGGTAGATGTGTCTGGGATCCCCTGAGACTCTGCTCAAAATGAAGATGATCAGAGACACCGCGGCCAGGGTTACGAGGGCGAGTAAGAACCGGCGTACCAAGTATTTCTGCATTTTATCTAACCGTCAGTGCACTGCGTTGTGGAATTGGGTCTGCCTTTTTTTGGTTATAAACGCTCGGGCCGTCGCGAAGACGATGCCCGCCGCATTTGCCACCACCGCTGATCCTAGAGCCGTGTAATAGACCGGAGATACCGTTGGCATGGCGCAACATTCAACCTCTTGATTAGATCCGTACTGATAACCGCCCCAGGCGCCGGCGATACCAACTCCTACAACGAATACTGCCGTTAAGATCAACACCCAGCCGTTTTCACGATCAAGGTGTAGCCATGCGACGAATGCGCCTGTTCCAGCGCCGAACCCTGCCCCGAAGAACAGGGAAGCCAGCCATGTTTGAATCGATTGACCCCCGAAAAATATATACAGGGACCAGGCGATAGCGATGCCAATCATGCTCAGCACCACGCCGAAGGTCACCCCTATGATTGTTCGACCGACAGGTACCAGATATGGGCCCACTCTTTCTCGTAAGTCCCTGTCGTACGGCGATTGCACCTAGTTTGGAACCCCTTGGATATTCATACGCCCGAAAGCGCTGGCTGAATCACTCCAGTGAATCAAGCTGCCGAATATGATAACAGGTTTACTGAGGCTCCATATACTCGTACCCGTTGATCTGCCGCAGGTCGCCTTGTTTTATGAATCCGTCCCAAGTTGCGAGCTTTGGACCGATCGGCCACACGTTGTCAAAGACGTACAGACCGACCTCGCCGAAGACGTTGTCCCACTGGAAATCAGCAACCTCAAGTTCCAGGGACTCGCGAGCGACGCGGTCCGTGGTTGTCTGGATTATCGGGATCTTCTCCTCTAGGAACGGGTGCTCGGTACCGTAGCTGAACACCGAGTCGTTCAGGTAATTAGCGTAGCCTTGAACCGGCGCCAAACGAATCGAAACCGAGTGGCAGGAGAAACCTTCGTAGGTGCGGGCCACGAAACTGGGCCGCAGTGTCCCGTAAGGGACATTCTGGAAGGTTACATCGATGCCTATGTCGTCCCAGTATTGGGCGATGGCCTCGCAGGCCTCTACCTCTGAAGGCGCCCCGCGAAGGGCGGGCGACAAGGTGAGTCCAAAGCCATCGGGAAATCCGGCCTCGGCCAACAAGGCTCGGGCACGGTCAGGATCAAAGTCCCAGACCATTCTGGCCGGCAGGCGGCTCTCGTCGGGTCCGCCCCAGTCTCTCAATGCGAGGGGGTGGCCGAATCCCAAAAGCAGCTCATCGACGATCGTCTGACGGTCTATGGCGATGGAGAGAGCTTCCCGTACCTTTCTAGCAGTCTCCCACTCCGGGGAATTCACGTCACTCGTTGGCGACACCCACGGAAGGTCGGGGTTGTAGTTGGGCCAGGGTGCTCCGCCACCGTCGCGGGCGGGTAGGTACGTCTGGCCGTAGATGTTGAGTCCGGCTTGGCCCGCGTTGGGTACCTGGAGCAATTGTGCGCCGTCGACCTTCTCAATCTCGGAGATGGAGTCCAGAGCCATCACGAAGGTGTCCAGGATCCCGGTCTTGAAACCAGCTACTCGGGCGGATTCTTCAGGAATCTCCCATTCCACCAATTCGGCGAAGGCCGGCGCCTTCCGCCAATGGTCCTCAAAGGCCTTCATTCGCCAGAACTCGCCGGTGCGCCATTCGTCGATCTCCCAAGGACCGGTGGCGGAGGTATTCCGGTTGGCTTCTTTCTCTCCATCCTGGTCGAACTGTTTCTTGCTGACGATCCAGGCAATGGTCGCCCGTGGCGTCGCCAGAAGCTCTAGGATCGGCACATCGGAGAAAGCCACGCCTGAGTTGACTACCCAGGTGTAGTCATCCGGGGTCGATTGGCTGCCATCATCAGGGAAGAAGATCTTCCTGGCGTTGGAGGCCCTAGCGTGCTTTTCGCTGTCACGTATCTGCCCGAAGGAGAACACGACGTCCTCGACGGTCATCTCGCCGAAGCCCTTATGGAACTGGACTCCCTTACGGATGTGATAGGTCCACGTGGTGCCGTCCGCGGAGATGTCCCAACTTTCGGCCAACATGGGTACGACTTTGTTGCTGGTGAAGTCATACATGCCGAGGGTTTCAGTGATCGGCGCGGAGTTGTTCAAGAAAATCTGTGGGTTACCTGACAGTTTTGGGCTGCCGAAATAGTTCTGCCCCACGTTGATGGTGCCCGAGGGCTTAACCATCACTTCGGGCATCGCGGTGGGCGCTGTAGTAGGAGCAGGGACCGACGTGGCCGAGCCACCGCTCGAAGACGGCACCGATGTCGGCGCCATGGCTGTCGGCGAAGGGGCTCCTGGGACTGCCGTAGCCGCCGCCGGGGCGGGCGTGGCGGTGGCGGATGATCCACACGCCAATATGGCGGCTAGCATAAGGGCCAGGGGCCCTAGAATAATTATATTTGGGTTCTTGAACCACTGGTTAAAGACCGAGTGACCTCCAAAAATCCTGTAGAAACCTGCAGTGCCATCTCACTCCCAATCGCCTTCAGAATCAGGAGGGTATTCGACACTCCAAAGATATTACCCGCGTGACAATAGTTAGGGAGGCGAACCTTGCCTCCCCAAAAGGATAATTAGATATATACTATCGGCTTTCTCAAATCAATAGTCTTGACCCACGAACTAAAAGTTATCAATCAGAGCGTGATTGAGGCTGTGGCGATTGGGTACAGACCCCTCTGGCGCAGCCTGTTTTCTGCGGACCAGCCTATATGAGGCTGTAGCAGGCGTGTTGCCCGCGCTGAAGCTAGTCAGACGCCTTAAAACAAAGTTCCGCCCGGTGTGGACCAAGAATGACTCGTCACTTCTCTTGGCCCATACCGGGCGGTGAATGTAACTCATTCGGAAGCTCATGTCTTCGACACAAGCCCTGGATCAGTTGCCTGGACTACTCCAAGCTCTTTGATTGCCTCGGAGGCTCGTGAAGATTACCGAGGCGTCATGTACTCGAAACCATTGATCTGCCGGAGGTCGCCTTGCTTGATGAAATCATCCCAGGGGTTGATATTCGGGCCAACCGGCCAGACGTTGTCGACCACATACAGACCGGTCTCGCCGAAGACCTCGTTGATATAGAACGCGGCGATCTCGTCCTCAAGGGCTATGCGGTCGGCTGTGACCACTGATTTTTGTGCCCTGGGGATCAGATCTTCAGTGATGGGGTGCTCGGAGCCCCAACTGAAGTTCCCGCTATTCAGGAAGCTGGCCATCCCCTGGATCGGGGCCAGCCGCGCGCCCACGTTATGACAGGAAACCCCTTCATAGGTGCGCGCAACCGCCGTTGGCCGGTAGGTCCCATAGGGAACGTTCTGGAAGTCGACATTGATCCCGATGGCATCCCAGAATTGGGCGACTGCCTCACAGGCCTCCACCTCGGAGGGCGCTCCGCGGATGGCGGGCGTGAGGGTTATATTGAATCCGTTGGGGAAACCGGCCTCGGCCAAGAGCCTCTTTGCCCGCTCAGGGTCGTAGGGCCAAGTCTCCTGAGGGGAAGGCAGGCGGTCTTCGAAGCCCATCCAGTCTTTGAGGGTGAGTTGGTGTCCGAATCCCAACAGCAGGTTGTCGATGATCGACTGACGGTCGATGGCGATCGACAAAGCTAGCCGGACATTACGGGCGTCGGCCCATTCCGGTGAGGTGATGTCACTGTTTGATGACACCCACGGGTTGTCAGGGTTGTAAGCCGGCCAAGACTCTCCTCCGCCATCGCGGGCAGGCACATAGAGTTGGCCGTAGAAGTTGATGCCGGCCTGTACGGCGTTGGGTACTTGCATCAATTGGGCGCCCTTAACCGATTCTACCTCTGTGATGGTATCCAGAGCCATGACAAAGGTGTCCAGGATACCGGTCTTGAAACCGGCTAGCCTGGCAGACTCTTCGGGAATCTCCTGGAACAACAACTCGGCGAATGCGGGAGTCTTGCGCCAGTGGCCCTCAACGGCCTTCATGCGCCAGAACGAACCGGTTTCTGCCTCGTCGATCTCCCAGGGACCGGTGGCGGCGGTGTTGAAGTTGGCTTCGTCCTCGCCTTCTTGGTCCCATTGCTTCTTGCTGACGACCCAGGCGGCGACTGCCCGTGGAGTCCCCAGCAATTCTAAGATCGGTATCGAAGAGAAGGGCACGCCGGTATCGACCACCCAGGTGAAGTCATCGGGGGTCGTCCGGCTGCCGTTTTCCGCGAAAAACATCTCTTTTGCGTTGGCAGACCTGGCGTGTTTGGTGCTGTTGGCGACTTGGTCAAATGAGAAGACCACGTCTTCAACCGTCATCCTGCCGAAGCCTTTGTGGAATTCAACATCGTCGCGGATGTGGAAAGTCCACGTCTGCCCGTCGGCGGAAATGTCCCAACTTTTAGCCAGCATGGGACCGACTCGGCCGTTGTCGAAGTTATACATACCCAGTGTCTCGGTGATGGGTATGGCGCTGTTCAAGAAGATCTGAGGGTTGCCGATCAGCATTGGGTTGCCTACGTAGGGCCCCAACTCTTTCTGGCCCACCCGTAGTGTGCCGGAAGGTTTGGGCACCGATGGGGGTGGCGGTGGCGCCGCGGTGGGCTGTGCGGTCGGAGCAGGCACCGTCGTGGCTGCCGGACCGCCACCGGTCGACGGCACCGAAGTCGGCGCCATTGCAGTCGGTGAGGCCGGTGAGGTCGCCGCAGGCATCGCGGTCGGCGCTGCCGGTACCGGCGTCGCCGTAGCGGAAGAGCCGCAAGCCACGAGGGCGGCAAGCAGCAGAGCCAACGGCCCTAGAATCATAAGTTTCGGATTCCTTAACAAGTGTTTCAAGACGGACTAACCTCCAACCTTTGTTTGGGATTGTGAATAGAGTGCGCCCGGGAACCCTTTCCAGAGTTCGAAAGGCGATTTGGAATTAATGAAGATTTGTTGATTCCGAAGAATTTTCACCGCTTCAGCTTGCGGCGAACCAAAAGCGCGAAAGCTATCGTTGTATTTGGTATAGGGCAGCAATGTCTACCGCAAAGTTGCCAGTTAGATATAAACTATCGCGCTACGCAAGTCAACGAGATGAGCCTACCAACTAAGAGTTAACAGCCGAAGTGAGCAAAACGAAGACCCGCTGAAGAACGCGGCCGGAACAAACGGCCATATTTCCGCGAAACGTAGAGATTGGGGGTTTATTTGGTTTTGTATCGAGGCTGTCGCTAGGCCGATGGTTCGGTGGGTGGGCGGCGCTGCGCTCCCCTGAGGAACCGTTCCAGGTCCCGGACCAGTTCGGCTGGGTCTGGGATCTCGATTGCGGCAACCGCCTCATCGTATTGACCTTCCAGCTTGGTCACGTAGGAGCTGATCTGTTCATCCTTGGCCACGGCTTTGGCCACTTCTTCATTGAAAACGTCGGCCGCGGAAAACAACTCAGCCAGGTCCAAGGGGATGTTAAGCAATTTGACTAGTATCTGCAGCAGCGTGGAGCCGATCCGGTGATTGGGCGCTGCTTGCAGGTAGTGGGCAGTGTGCCCCCAGATGGAGGTGTACTCCATCCCTTCATTGAGACAGGCTTCCATCACCGCCGAGCTGATCCCCGTGGGGCCTTGATAATTGGATGGACGAATACCCTGGCTTTCCAGAAATTCGTTGAGTTTGGGTTCGCTGGCGGTGCCGCTCAGCCTGACTGGGCGTGTGTGTGGGACCGCATCCAACAATGCTCCGATGTGGATGACAGAATCTACGCCGTGGTCACGGGCCACTTTGGCCACGGTCTTGGAGAAAGTGCGCCACTTCAAGTTTGGCTCCACTCCGGAGAACACCATTATCCCAGTCTCGGAACCGGGGTTCGTCAGGTAGGAGAATTCATTTGTGGGCCAGTGGATGCGGCGGTTTCCGTCCCGGGTCCGCGACGTGTACGGGCGGGTCTGGGAGAAGTCGTAGAACTCCTCCGGGTCGATCTCCGCGAACTTCTTGGCGTTTAATTTCCGCTGCAAGAATTTTATGGCGCTGGTGGCGCTTTCCGCCGCATCGGCCCAGCCGCCGAAGACAATCACCAGGCGGTCCAGCTTTTTGTCCGGCGTTTCGTGGATGGTCAGATGGTCCATTACTTCCAAGGCGGCGCGATGTGGGGCCGCTTCCATCAGTTTTATCTGCCTGTTAGCTAATCTTAGGAAAGCCCAGCATATCACCGCCCGCGATTCGCTCACAAGCGACGAGGCTGGTGACAAATGTACTAGGCGTCGAACCGGTCCAGGCGGAAAAGGCCTATATCATGGCGCGTCTCGCCGTTCTGCGCCAGGTCGGCCATGATCTCACCTATGACGCTGGCGAATTTGAACCCGTGGCCCGAGAACCCGGCGGCAACCGACACCTGGGGACGGTCCGGCAGAACGCCGATCATGAAGTGCTCGTCGGGCGTGTTGGTATACATACAGGTCTTCCGGTCCAGCAGCCGCCCTGCCGCCAAAGGGAAATACCGGCTGACTGCCTGACGCAAGATAGCCTCGTCTTCCTCGTGCACCTCTCGGTCCATCTCGTCCGGGTCTACCTTCTGCAGCAGATGGTGGGAGCGGCCGATCTTGAATCCGGGAACCGTGTAACTGGGAAAACCGTAGTAGCGGCCCTCCTCGGTCAAAACCCCGAAAACCGGGAAGGTCTCGGGTCGGAACAACTCGGGCTTTTCAGGCTCGAACCAGCCCAAAACCTGACGCTCCGGCACCGCGTGGGCGGCAACTTCTGGGACCAGTTTGGCGGCCCACGCCCCGGCCGTGACTACCAGCCGTCCCGCCGTATAGGTGTCCTTGTCCGTCCGGACCCGGATTCCGTCGCCTTGAGGCTCCCAGTCCAGCACCGTTTCTTGGCTGTGGACCTCGGCCCCAGCTTCCTTGGCGGCCATTACGTGATTAACGATACATTCCTCTGGGAGGAGGAAGCCGCCGTCGGGTTGGTATATAGAAGTGATCTCCTCTGGAAATGCGTAGCCAGGGAACCGATCATTTATCTCTTTTGCAGTCAGGACCTCATAAGGGATGTTGTGGACGTCGCACGACTCCAAGGCGTCCCGGAAGAAGGGGCTATCGGCGGGGCCGGCCCGGACTGAGCCGGTGGTGACCACCAGTTTTATTCCTGATGCCTCTTCCAGCTCGTGCCACAGTTCGTAGGCCCGGCGCACCAGCGGCACATAGGATGGATGCTCCTGAAGGGTGTAGCGGATCATCCGAGAGTAGCCGTGAGACGATCCCAGTTCATGGGGAATGTCGTATTGCTCCAGCCCCAGCACCTTCCAGCCGCGTTTGGCCAGATGGTAGACCGCGGCGCTCCCCATGCCGCCTACCCCGAGAACGATGGCGTCATAGTTAGGCACGGAAATCTAGTCTCGCGGGATGGCCGTGCCGGGTGTCTTCATGCGCATGCTGAAGACCGAAGTGCGCGCCGTGAAGAGCATGGTGCGGTTGTCCGGTCCGCCCCAGGCGCAGTTGGCCGGAATCTCAGGAAGTTTGATTATGCCTAGGTGCTTGCCGGAAGAGTCGAACACCCAGCAGCCTTCGGAGCCGGTGCAATAGATGTTTCCTTCCACATCCACTTTCATTCCGTCGGGAACGCCGTCCTCGGCGGAATACATGGTGGCGAAGACCCGGTTGTTGCTCAGGCTGCCGTCGGCGGCGACGTCAAAAGCCCGGATGAGCTGATGCTCGCACATCTGGTGGTTCTCTTTCTCTTCGAGACATCGGCTGTCTAGGCGGGTGATGGCCACGTACAAGATGCGCTCGTCCGGAGAGAAGGCCAGGCCGTTGGGATACTCGGTCTCGGTCGTTCCCACTGAGTTGGACCCGTCTGGACCGATGATGTGCACGCCGCTGTAGTCCAGTTCCCTCTCTTCCTCGGTGAGGCGTCCGCCCGGGTCCGTGAAGTAAAGGGTGCCGTCGGAGCGGCCGACGATGTCATTGGGGCGGTTCAGCCGTTTGCCGTCCGCATGGGTTGCGATGGCCGTGTAGGAGCCGTCAGCTCGGTGGCGCATGATCTGACGGTTGTCGCTCTCGCAGATCACCAAGTTTCCCTGTTTGTCGAAGGTCATGCCGTTGGTGCCGAAGCTGGGGTCCCGGAACGTCTCAAGATCGCCGCTGGTCGACATCTTATGTATTTGCAGCTTCCGGATATCCACGAACAGCCAGTAGCCGTCGGGATGCCATAAGGGGCCCTCAGTGAACCCAAAACCCCCGGCCAGTTTCTCTGCCGGTGAGTCGGTGATGTTGGCGATCTGATCGGACATGGTTCTCTCCCTTAGAAATGGTTGCCCCTACGTATAGAAAGGATCATTCCAGGTGTGCCAGGTACTGCCCTTCAAAATCCATGCCTGCCAGGTCGCTAAATGCGTCCATCAGCCGGCGGGTGATCACGCCGGGTGCCTTGCCTCCGGCCACGGGGGTTCCGTTCACCGAAGAGATCGGGCAGATGCACAGGCTGGTTGATGTCAAGAAAGCCTCGTCGGCGGTGTAGGCGTCATAGAGATCTAGGTCTCTCTCTTCGACCGGCATGCCCAACCCGCTGGCCAGGTTCATGGCGACTCCCCTGGTGATGCCTTCCAGGACGTACTGTCCCTTGGGCGTGGAAACGGCGCCGTCCTTGATCAGGAAGATGTTGGAGCCGCGGCCCTCGGTGAGGTTGCCGGCCTCGTCCAACAGCACCGACCAGGCGTCGGGGTCGCTGGCCTGGGCCTCCAAGTCGCCCAGGATCAGGTTCAGGTAGTTGTGGGTCTTAGCCCGTGGGCTGATGAAGCGCGGTGGAATCCTGGGCACGGACGGAGTGAATATCGCGGCCCCGTCCCTATATAAGGACGCTCGCCGGGCAAATGGGATGGGGTGGCTCTCTATCAAAACGGTGGCCCGCATCTCGTCGCTTGGCAGGATGGGCTCGATGCCCCGGCTGATGCGCTGCATGACCCACATGTCCTGGCCGGGCGGCAACAGCTTGTAGTTGTGCTCCACCACCTGGCGCGACCAGTCTTCCATCTCCGGAGGCTCCATCCCTGGGTCGATGCGCAGGTAGCGCAGCGAGTCGTACAGGCGGTGGACGTGCTCCGGAAGGCGAAAAGGCGTCCCGTTGAAAGTGCGGGCGGCGTCGAATACGGCGTCGCCGTAGAGGTAACCACGGTCTCTGATGGAAATGCCCACCTGGGACTCAGGTTTGAGTTCGCCGTTGAAGAACACGATGGGTTCGGCTAGCGCCATTTCCTGCACCTCAAGTTACTTGAGTTATTCATGCTGAATCGGGGAAAAGGGATGCTTAGCGCTTGAAAGCGTTGGCGCCGGTCACTAGAGCTGGTAGTCCGCCCATGAGGAACGCCACGCCCACGGTCTCTGCGATCTCTTCTTCGCTGGCGCCGGCGGCCCTCGCCCGGTTGGCGATGGTCTCAACTCCACCGCCGTGGCCCAGCAGGGCGTCGCAGAGCATGGTCATCAATGTCTTGGTCTTGTTCGAGAGCGCGCCGTCGGACAGGATTGATTCCCGAGCGCCGGACACCACCTTCATAAGTTCCGGAGCTCCTTGCTCCGTCAGTTCCAGCCAGCTTGCAGCCTGTGTCATCGTTACCTCTCCATCTCATGTAAGCAGATTGGCGTCATTGGACGAATCACGCACGAAAACATGATTTTTGGCTTGAGCCGCCATGATAGCACAGAGGGGAAAAGAGGATGGAGGCAGATGAGGTGGCAAAAAAACGTGGCCGAAGGGGAGGGTCCCTCGGCCACAAAGCGATTGTTTGCCGCACCCGCGCCGATCGGCGCAGGTTAAAAGCCTTACTAAAGGACGCTTCGGTATCTCGTGGTAATTCCGATTTTCCGCAACCTAGCGCCCGCATATTTGGCCCGAAGTCGAGCCAATGCTATTGTTTTCCACATCAATCCGGCAAATCTGTTGGCAGCCACCCAGTCCACACATCCCTACACACAACATAGGGTGGCTGCAACAGGCCAGATCCTGATGGTTGGGCGAGAACTAACGGCCTGGACTAAATGGCCGAACCGCCGGTACGCCGCCCGAAATCAGCGAAGAAGAAAAGCCAGAGGCCGCTGTTAAGCGGCCCCGATGCGAAATACCTTCGTGTTACACGTTGGACACGTGCCCTGAGTGGCGGGCTTCCCGTTCTTCATGGTGATCTTCTCGGGGTTCTTGATCTCGCGCTTGCTCCTGCACTTCACACAATAGGCTTCCATTAGAAACACCTCCCATCGTTACGGTCGTGATATTGTATCCCGGATGTTAAATCATGTCAACATATAGTATGCCAGTTTCTTAAATTATGGCAAGTAATGAGACTGTGCAGTCTCAACTACATGTAGTATGCCAAACATCCCACAACCATTAATAAACGACATTCGGTGTACTTTCAAGTGCTTCGTGTTTAGAATATTCACCAGAATGGGAACATTAATGATCGTCCGTCACGGCGAAACTGAATGGAACGCCGAAGGACGGATCCAAGGCCACACCGACATTGGACTCTCAGAGAAAGGCGCCGAACAGGCACGTTCGCTTGGGACACGCCTGGCTGGAATGAACATCGACGTTGCCTACTCCAGCGACCTCAAACGGACCTCCGAGACCGCCAGACTCGCCCTGGGCGGCCGGGACATCGTCTTAAATGAGACCGCCATGCTCAGGGAGTATCACAAGGGTGAATTCGAGGGACTGACTTTAGCCGAGATCAAATCCCAGTTCCCGGATGAATACCCTAAATACCTGGAGAAAGACCTTGACTACGCCCCCAATGGCGGAGAGTCGACCCGGGACGTAACCGCCCGCATGGCCACCATCATGAACGAGATCAAGTCCAAACATCTGGATGAAACCGTGCTTGTGGTTAGTCACGGAGGTGTTCTCCGCGCGGCAATGGTCTCCCTGTTGGGCATGCCGCTGGAAGGAAATTGGTCGTTCTTGTTTGGCAACTGCAGTCTGACGATGTTCGATACCCACCCAGACAACGCTGTGCTGCGTGTGTTCAATGACACCTCCCACCTTCAAGGCGCCGTGCGTCACGGAATGCTGGAATAACGCGATGTTTGCGCCTATCAGGCGGCTTCTTTAGATGGCCGGAAAGGTTTTGATGGTCCAGGGCACTGCCTCCCACGTGGGGAAGAGCGTGATGGTGTCGGCCCTCTGCCGCATCTTCCGCCAGGACGGGTTTCGTGTTGCTCCTTTCAAGGCCCAGAACATGTCCAACAACTCCTATGTGACGGCCGGCGGCGGGGAGATCGGGCGGGCACAGGCGGTCCAGGCCGACGCCGCGGGAGTGGAAGCCAGGGTTGAGATGAACCCCATCCTGCTGAAACCCGAGGCTGACCATATCTCCCAAGTGGTCGTGATGGGCCGGCCACTGCTGTCAGCCAAGGCCAAGGACTACTTCGGACTCAAACCCCAGCTCTGGGAGGCGGTCCACACATCCCTGGACTCCCTGCGGGCGGATTTTGACATCGTGGTCGTCGAGGGCGCCGGCAGCCCCGCCGAGATCAACCTGAAGAAGAACGAGATCGTGAATATGCGGGTGGCTCGGTACGCCAACGCTCCCGTATTGCTCTGCGGCGACATCGACCGGGGCGGAATCTTCGCGTTTCTGGTGGGCACGCTGGAGCTTTTGGAGCCTGAGGAACGGGAATTGATCAAGGGCTTCATCATCAACAAGTTTCGAGGCGACCCCAGTCTGCTAACCGACGGCATCACCTGGCTGGAGGAGCGCACGGGAATCCCGGTCGCCGGGCTGGTCCACTACTACCGGGACATCCATATCCCCGAAGAGGACTCAGTGGCCCTGGACGATGCCCCAGCGGCGCCGTCTCAGGTGGTGTTGGACGTGGCGGTGATTCAACTGCCCCATATCTCCAACTTCGACGACTTTGACCCCCTGGCCCGCCACCCAGGCGTGGAGTTGCGGTACGTTGATTCTCCGGCCCAGTTGGGCCGCCCTGACCTGGTGATCATCCCAGGGACCAAGACCACCATCCCCGACCTGGCTTGGATGAACGAACGCGGCTTGAGCCAGGCTGTGAAAGAGCTGCACGCCGGCGGCGCGGCGGTTATAGGGGTCTGCGGCGGTTATCAGATGCTGGGGACCAAAGTCAGCGACCCAGAACATATAGAATCGTCAATCACGGAACTGGACGGCTTGGGTTTGCTCGACTTGACGACGGTGTTCGAAGGAACCAAAGAGACCCACCGCATAACCGGGCGCGTGGTTGCGGCCACCGGCCTCCTGGCGGGCGCGTCAGGCATGCCTGTAAGCGGGTACGAGATACACATGGGAAGAACCGTGGGCGAGAGTTTCTCACCGCCGTTCCGCATCGAGGACCGCGCCGACGTTCTCGTGAGCGCTGCAGGCGAACTCGATGGCGCGCTCGACGCCTCCGGTAGCGTGATTGGCACCTATATCCACGGACTGTTCCACAACGGGGAATTGCGCACGGCCATGCTAAATGAGCTGGCCCGCCGAAAAGGGGTGTCGCTTCCGGACGTGACCAACGAGTTGGACCTGGACCGGGAGTACGACAAACTGGCGGACTGGGTGCGCTCCAGTCTCGATATGGACCTGGTCTACCGAATGACTGGACTCAGCCGTGACTATGACGCTGCCCAGGCTTCCAACGGCTGATGGCGTCCCAGCTTTGTCTGGTGCTGGGAGGCGTGCGGTCGGGCAAGAGCGCCTTCGCCGAGAGTAAGGTTGCGTCATTGAGTCAGTCCAACAGCGGCTCCGTGTTATATGTGGCCACCGGAGTGGCGGTCGACGACGAGATGAAGCAGCGCATCCAGCGGCACCAGGAATCCAGGCCCAAGGACTGGGTGACGCTGGAAGAGCCCACGGACCTAGTGGCAAAGATAGCGCCGCTGCTCAGTGACGGCCAGGATGTGGGCACGGTTATCATCGACTCGGTGGATGTTTGGGTCGCCAATCTTCTGATGGAACACCAAGCAGAATCCAAAGAGGCCATCGAGAAGATCGTGACGGACGCGGCGGACCAACTTCTTGTGCTGACGGCGGTCTCTCCTCAGGCCTACGTCATGGTCAGCAGCGAAGTGGGTCTGAGCCTGGTGCCGCCCGAACCTCTCGGCCGGCGCTTTCAAGACCTCCTGGGATCGGTGAATCAGCGGTTAGCAGCTACGGCCACCGAGGTCTATCTGGTCGTTGCGGGAATTCCCGCGCAGATAAAACCTTATGATTAGCAATGATTAGAAGAAAAGGGATGGAGTAGACCTTTTTGGCCTCACCAACTGATAAATTACCAGAAGACTCAGAAGAGGAAGGAGAAGGCGCTGCGCTTATCGGCAGCGCCACCGTGCGTGCGCCGGGAGTCTGCGGCGAACTGGCCCAGGGCGTGATCGAAGGGATCCACTTCTTGGTCACCTGCCCGGTGGACTTCTACTCCAGGGTCAGGGTCGATCTTTATGCCGATGGCCCCGGCGTTGAAGCGCCTAAAGATTGCGACAAGGCCGCCGCTGCCGTTCGCCGCACTCTTTCTACGTTGAAGAGCTCCAAGGTTAGAGCCAAGATCACCATCAACAACCCCATTCCCAGGGGCAAGGGCATGGCTAGCAGCAGCGCGGATCTGGCCGCGGCCATCGCCGCCACCGGGTTCGCTCTGGGCAAGGAAATGTCGCCCTATCAGATCGCCCAGATCGCGCTTTCCATCGAGCCCACCGACGGCATCATGATCCCAGGAGTCGCTCTCTTCGACCACCGTGCCGGCATCATTCGTGAAAGCCTGGGCCCGCCGCCTCCCATGGAGATCGTGGCCCTGGACCTGGGAGGCACGGTCGACACCGTGCAATTCAACATGGTGGACCGGTTCCAGCGCTGGCAGTCGGTAAAAGAGCAGACGGGGGAAGCGCTGCGCCTGCTGCGGCTTGGGATCGCCAACGAGGACCCGGTCCTTGTGGGCCAGGGCGCCAGCATCAGCGCCGAAGCCAGCCAGACCGTTCTCGCCAAGCCAAGGCTGGCCGAAGTGAAGGAGTTCGCGGATTCAGTGGGAGCGGTGGGAGTGAATGTTGGCCATAGCGGCACGATCATGGGTGTGCTCTTGGATGCCAGGGAAAGGCGGGGCAAATCGACTTATCACAAGGCCAAAGAAGCGTTCCCCGATGCTGACGCGGTGTACCATTTCCGCCTGTTGGGCGGTGGCGTGCAGCAGGTGGACGCCTAAATCTTCTAGAAAATTCAAAAAAGGACCGTGATGGCAGAGTACAAAGTGGCAGTCATCCCCGGCGATGGCGTCGGTTTGGAAGTGATCGACGAAGGCAGGAAAGCTTTGGAAGCCGTGGCTGGCGTGACCGATGGGCTCAGTTTCCAGTTCACCGAGTTTCCTTGGGGATCGGAATTCTACCGCGAGACCGGTAAGCTCATGCCCGACGACGGCATCGAGACCCTGAAAGGCTTCGACACCATATTGTTCGGCGCCGTGGGAGACCCCGACATCCCCGACCACATCACCTTGCATGGTCTATTGCTGCCCATGCGGCGGAGCTTCGATCAGGGGGTCTGCATCCGGCCCGCGTACCTGTATCCAGGCGTGGAATCGCCCTTGTCCGGAAAGAAAGCCGGCGATATAGACATGGTCATCTTCCGGGAGAACACCGAGGGAGAGTACGCTCCGGTGGGCGGGAGGCTCTACCCCGGAACGGCCCACGAGACGGTGGTGCAGACCAACATGTTCACACGCAGGGGAACAGAGCGCATCATCCGAGCCGCGTTTGAATTCTGCGTGCGCCGCAACAAAGGCAACAAAGTCACATCGGTGACCAAGTCCAACGCCCAGTCCTTCGGCATGGTCTTCTGGGATGAAGTCTTCACGGAGGTGGCGGCCGAATTCCCTCAGATAGAGACCGAATCGCTGTTGGTCGACCGGGCCGCCATGGACTTCGTGCGTTGGCCCGAGGACTTTGATGTGGTGGTGGCCTCCAATCTGTTCGCGGACATACTCTCAGACATCGCGGCGGTGGTCACGGGCAGCATGGGTCTAGCGCCCAGCGCCAACATCAACCCGGAGAAGATCTACCCGTCGTTGTTCGAGCCAGTCCACGGCGCGGCCTTCGACATAATGGGCAAGGGCATCGCCAATCCCCTAGCCACAGTCTCCGCCGTGGCCATGATGCTGGACCACCTGGGAGAGCAGGAAGCATCGGAACGGGTGGACAGAGCCGTGGCCCGCTGCCTGGAGCAGCGCACCATCCTAACCGCGGACCTAGGCGGTACCGCCTCAACCGTCCAGATGGGCGACGAAGCCGCCCGGCTGATACGCGAGGGGTAGAGTAGCCAGACGATCATCAGGGTTATCACGATCAGACCAAAATCGGGAGAAGAGAAATGCCGTACGTAGACAACTCAGGCGTCAAGATTCACTATCACGTTGAGGGAGACGGACCTCCTCTGGTGATGCAACACGGACTCACCAACAGTCTGCAGACCTGGTACGCCTACGGGTTCGTGGAGGAATTGCAGAAGGACTACCGGCTGATACTGGTCGATGCCCGAGGGCACGGCCGCAGTGACAAACCACACGACCCCAAAGACTACGACCTCAAGCTGCGGGTGAGTGACATTCTGGCCGTGATGGACGATCTGGGCGTGGACAAAGCCCATTACATGGGATATTCCATGGGCGGCCGCATCGGTTTCGGCCTGGTAATGCACGCTCTAGACCGGTTCCACTCGTTGGTCCTCGGCGGGATGGGCGCCGACACCGCGAATACGGACACTCCGCCCCAAGACCGCATCGATCTGCTGCGCCAGGGAATGGCGGCCTACGTGGCCAACGCCGAGGCTAACGAAGGACCGATGGAGGCGGGCCGCAAGGAGCGCTTGCTGGAAAACGACCCAGAGGCGTTGATAGCGGCGACACTTGCGCCCAGGGGCACGGACGGCGTGGGAGAACTCCTGCCGGGACTGGACCTGCCCTGCCTGCTGTACTGCGGGGATGCGGACGGCTTCTTCCCCGGATCCAAGGCGTCTGCCCAGGCGATTCCAGGCGCGGTGTTCGTGTCGCTGCCCGGCCTGAACCATGGTGAGGCCTCCAGGGCTGGGGAATTAGTGGTGCCCCATGTCAGTGAATTCCTAAAAGGGGCGGCGATGAAAGTGGGAGCGGGCCGCTAGCCTCGTTTTTCGGCTATTTCCGGTACGAAATAGATCAAGAAGAAGGTGTTAGATTGGGGATAGGTTGGGCATTAATCGGCACCGGGAATTACCCTGACTCCCGGATAGCGCCGGCCGCGGCATTGGCTGAAGATACATCTATCATCGCGGCCTACAGCCGAGACCAACAGCGGGCGGACGCATTCGCAAGCAAACACGGCGCTTTAGCAGCCTATACATCGGTCAAAGAGTTGCTTGCGGATCCCAGGGTAGACGTCGTTTTTATCGCATCGCCCAACCACCTGCACACTGAGCACACTATTTTGGCCGCCAAGGCAGGAAAACACGTCTTCGTCGAAAAACCGATGGCAACCAGCATTAACGATTGCGTGGCCATGATCAAGGCTTGTAAGGCGAATGGGGTCAAGTTGGGTGTCGGATTCCAGTTGCGGTTTCATCCTGGCCACATCGAGGCCAGCAGGTTCGTTCGGGACGGCGCTCTGGGGAAAGTTGCCCTCGTTCAAGGACTGTTGGGCTCAGGCGTGAGAGGGGAAGCGGCGCGGGAGTTGCGCACCGGCCTAAGAGAATGGTGGGAAACGCCGGACATGGTCGGGAACTCCAGGTCAATGATCGGCTCCGGCGTCCATTGCCTCGATGACCTGGAATTCATATTGGGCCAGACAGTGGTGGAAGTAGCGGCCATAACCGACGGCCAAACGCCGGAGGCTCCTCTGGAGAACCTGGCTTCTCTGTCACTGAGGTTCAGCGGCGGGGCCATCGGGACGATGGTCTGCGGAAACCGGATGCCAGACGCCATGAACGACGTGACGGTCTACGGCAGTGACGGCCGGGTGTTTCTCAAAAACTCCGCAGGGCCGGCGCTTGGCGGCAGTCTCGAAGTTACCAGCGAGACCGTGAATACCACCGTCTCCTACGAGCCTGACCCTCTGGCTTTGACCAAGTGGCAGATAGAGGGCTTCAACCGGGCCGTATTCCAGGACGAAGAACCCAGGGCCTCAGGAATGGACGGTCTCCGGTCAGTGCAAGTCACCGAGGCTATGATAGAGTCGGCCAAAACACGCAGGACCGTTAGCGTGGAGCCCGTTAACGTCTAACGGAACCCCACGCTAAAAAATAGCGACGGTGCTTAACCTGGCTTTGAACCCTCAGCTAAATCGGGTTAAAATCTTAGTGTTGGCCCGATAACCGGAGTAAGCATGAAACATCAATTCACAGCAGTAATTTCACAGGAAGACGAGTGGTTCGTCGCTCAATGCTTGGAAGTGGACGTTGCCAGCCAAGGAGAGTCTCAAGAGACGGCTCTCAAGAATCTGGGTGAAGCCCTGGAATTGCATTTCGATGAGCCTCGGTCAACTGTGACACCAAGTGTCCAGACCCTCGAGATAGAGGTTTCAGGCGATTAGACCGCTCACCTACCGGGAAGTTGTTCGGAGGTTGAATGAGTTGGGCAACGGGGAAGCCACGTCAAGTTTGCCAAGTCCACTGACGCCGGGACTTACAATACAGTCCTCCCCCGACACCGGGAAGTGGCGGCCGGCACGCTAAGAAGCATTTTGAGGCAAGCCGGGCTCTCCGCTGAAGAGTGGGAATCGCTCTAGCCCCCGTAAAGTCGAACCAGCACCACCCGAACGATGCCCTTTTCAAAGGCTTGGCTCAGATACTGAACTCGTTTCTGGCGTTGCTAGTAGCCAACAGCGCCGATGAGCGCCACGTCCGACAGGTGGGCCTACCGGAAGTTCCCTACAGCTCAGAAGAAAAGCGACGATGCGGCCTCACTGATACAGGACCGGCAGTACCCAGAATTGACCGAGAGTGTAGAATCCTCCGGGAACTACTTTTTAGTCTGTTGATGATTGGCCGGTCTAAGAGAACGCCGCACCTGATGAACTTAGCAACTGTGCCTCACAGGCCATTAAGATTCTAAACCCCGATTCAATTCACTCGGCAAGGAGCGACTGATACTGATGGCAACCTACGACCAGATCGGCGATGCGTATGATCTCGTATACCCGGACACCGGCGACAGAGTCCCGTTCGTCGCGAAGGTCTTAAAGAACTTCGGCAAGCAAACTGTTCTAGAACTGGGGATCGGGTCTGGTTTATTCGCCATCCCTTTAACTAAATCCGGCTTGAACGTCGAGGGGTTGGAGATCAGCGAAGTCATGCTTGACGTCATGCGTAAAAAAGCTCCGGACCTCAATGCCTACCAAGGGGATATCAGAGATTTTTCCCTGGGCAAACAATATGAAGCCGTGTTGGCATTGAGTTCGATCCTCGTGCTGCTCAAAGACCAACAAGAGATCAAACGATGTTTGCGATGTGTTTATGAGCATCTAGAACCTGAGGGGCTCCTGTTGCTCGAATTACCCAATCATCCCGTCGAGATTGCGCAGAGCAACAACAGCCAGGAGGTATTCTCCAATGACGGCAACGGCACTGTCGTCGTGATCCAAAGCGGAGTAGAGGGCGAATTCTGGACGGAAACCTGGCATATCCTCAAGCGGGACGGGGATGGATTCAGCTACGAAAACGTGCTTTGCCGGGAACTGATCTGTCCACCGGAGACCTTGATCGAGCAGATCAAAGAAGCCGGGTTCGGCGTCATCGAAGAGTACGGCGACCTGCTGGGCAGTCCCTTTGATGCGGAGTCCTCTTGGCGGCGGGTCCTTATCTGCCGAAAGAACGGCGTCACAGCGTAAAGGGGCGAGATTTGACCACAGGACCAGAGCCATCCCAAAGTATCATCAAGGCCTTGGAACACTACGAGAGCCAGGAGGCCGACCGGTTTTATCTGCGGGTCTGGGCCGGCGAAGATATATTCATCGGCATCGGCATGTTTGAATCAGCCGGAGATACGGTCCATGACGCCTGCCGCCGGACGGTGAAAAAAATGGCGGCATTGTTGCCCGAACTTGGGCCCGGGGCACGTGGACTTGAATTGGGCTCAGGTTACGGCGCGGCGGCACGATATCTAGCCAACGATCTTGGATTCCACATCGACTGCCTGAATCTTAGCCTGGTCCAAAACCAGCAGAACCGGCAAATCAACCAGGACCGTGGGCTCGGAGACCGCATAGATGTGGTGGATGGCAGTTTCGAGGATATCCCGTTCGGTGCGCAGACCTACGATTTCGCATGGTCTCAAGACGGGTTCCTTCACAGTTCTGATCGCCGAAATGTGTTGGAAGAGGTCGGCCGGGTCCTGAAACCTGGCGGCCATCTTGTTTTTACCGACCTGATACAAGACGAAGATTGCCCGCCTGAAGTCCTAGAGCAAGTCTTGGCACGCTTTGAACTCGAGAGCCTCGGCACCGTGAATTTCTACCGGGAATCGGCCAAGGAATTAGGATGGCGTGAACTTGAGGTGATCGATCTTTCCGGGAATCTCGTGACACATTACGAACGGCTGCTCCAGGAATTAGAGCGGCGCCACGATGAACTACTCGGCGAATTCCGGGAAGAGTTTCTAGAAGGTCTACGGAACGGGATGCAAAGTTGGGTGACCGCCGGGAAGAAAGGCAACTTCAAGTGGGCGATGTTCCACTACCAGGTGTAGCGAACGGCGGCCGGTAGCGGCATGCTGATCTAACGGCAGAAGAATAGGACCGGCTCTGGCCCCTAACTCGAACCCAGCACCACGCTTACCATGCGTTTTTCCAAGGTCTGGCCAAGCTGCTGGACCTGGTCTAATCGTTCGTGAGCGCCGACGGCGCCGATGAACACCACTCCCAACAGGCGGCCCACCCGGAAGTCCACCACGGTGGACGAGATCAGGCCGTCTACTCCGCCCTGCAACACCCGCAGGCCCACCGCCTCATCGAAGAACCCCTGAGGCTCTAGACGGGTTACGGAAACCAGTTGGTGACCCTGGCCAATGCTTTCGCCCACCCGGTCTTCAAAGTCCTTCAAGAAGATATCGTGCATCCAAGAGTGGACCGACTCCGGGGAGTCGAATAGGTGAACCACCGACGCCGCCATGAAGTCGAACCCGTCGGACATCGACATGTTCGATGTTGGTCCCAACTCCCGCATCACTCCCGTGACTCGCCCCGCGTCGGAGAAACGCTCGGAGGTGCTGCCTTCGAACCCGTTTTGGGCTAGGGTGTCGTTGTTCAGGGACCCTTCACGGACCACCTGATGACCTTGAAACAAATCTGGGAACTGGGCCTTCTCCAGGACCATTAAGTCCAGGGCGGCCTCGCCAACGCTGTAGGTCGCCCTGTCGATCGAGAAACTTGTCAATCCAGTCTCCTGTATTTAGGACGTGCCTGTAGCGCGGGACCAATCTAGGATTCGTGCCACCGCTAAGGCAAACGTATTGTGATCTGATAGATTTTGGAACGGCTAACCGCAGACCATCCGGTATACATGCAGATAGCGTGAACTCTCACCGGGGAGTACGCTCTTGGACCAGTTACTGCCGCCGTCGGAACTGCTGTAGACCTCTCCGCTGTACTCGGCGCAATAGATGTGGTCCGGAGCGGCGGCGTCGATGGCGATGGCCATCATACGTCCGGGCACCGTTTCGCCCAGGTCCAGCCGGTCCCAGGTCTCGCCCACGTCGCGGCTGCGGAAGAGCGCGCCCTCTTGGACCGTATCCGGAGGCGCGGCCCCGCCGCCGGCCCCGGCAGCCAGGTAGATCGTCTTTGGGTCGTCGGGCGCAACGAGCAGGTCACGGCAGTAAGAACCGCCGGGGAACATCTCTTCAACCTGAACGTGCTCCCAGCGCGCGCCCTTGTCGCGGCTGCGGAACATGGCCGTCTGGGTGGCGATGTGCACCGTGCCCGGAGCAGCGGCGCTGACCTCGACCTGGTGAAGGTCTAGGGTGTTGTTCTTGAGATATGGGCCGTCGATCATCGAGACCCAGGTATCGCCGCCGTCACGGCTGGCGAGCAGGCCGCCGACTTCCACCGCGGCGTAGATGTCTTTGGTGTTAGAGGGGTCGAACGCCATGCCGATGACCCGCTTGGCCGTAGGGGGCATGTAGGTCGTGATAAAGGGATATACCACCTGGCTGGTATCCATCATCTTCCAGGTGTCGCCGCCGTCTTCGGAGCGGGAGATGGAGCAGGGGTCATATCCGGCTAAGATCACATTTGGGTTATCTGGATGGATGGCCAGAGACCAGACCTCGTGTCCGGAGGTGGCGTCGTTCAACGCCTCCCAAGTTTCGCCTCGGTCCTTGGAGCGATAGACTCCCGTGTCGGTCCCGGCGAAAACGGTCGTGGGGTCGTCAGGCTGAATCGCCAACGCCCTGACTTGGGCATTCTCCGGCAGGCCTTTGGAGATGTCCGTCCATCCTTCTTCACCGTCGGCGCGGCGGACGATACCGCCCTCACCGATGTAGTCACCTTCGCCGGCCAGGCCGACGTATACAAAAGTCCGGTGGTCTACGGCTACCATGGTGTACCTCCAGCCTATGGTTCTATTTGAGAATAAGATACATGATTTCCTGAAATATTCAATACCTTTATAGGCTCGGAATCAAAATAGGCGATACGCGGCCCGCCGAACAACCGCCTATGGCGCGGTTCACCCGTCTGCGGTAGTATTTAACCCGCCCACGAGCGGGCATATTCAGATTCCGTGATTTCTCTCGGAAATTCCAAGGTAATTCATGAAGAACAAGATTTACGAAACCATGGACGCCGCCGTGGCCGACATCCCAGACGGCGTCACCATACTCAGCCCCGGATTCAGCGGCGTGGGTGTGCCCAGGAACCTGTTGGCCGCATTGAACCGCCAGGGCGCCAAAAACCTGACTGGCGTGTCCAACAATGCCGGCACCGTCGACGAAAACGTGGACATCGGCACATTGGTGGAAGCCGGGCAGATGAAGAAGATGATCTGCGCCTTCACAGCCGCAACCCACCCTTCCCAGGTAACGCCCTTCACCCGCATGTACAACAACGATGAGATCGACGCCGAGTTGGTGCCTCAGGGCACGTTGGCCGAACGCCTTCGTTGCGCCGCCGCCGGCATCGGCGGGTTCTACACGCCGACCTCGGTTGGGACCGAGTTGGCTGAGGGCAAAGAGCACCGGGAGTTCAACGGCCGGATGCACGTTCTGGAGTTGCCGTTGCCCGGCGATTACGGGCTGATCCGGGCCTGGAAGGCCGACACCGCCGGCAACTTGGTGTTCCGGCTGACCCAACGCAACTTCAACCCGCTGATGGCAATGGCGGCCACCGTGACGATCGTCGAAGTTGAGAACGACATCGTGGAGGCCGGAGAACTGGACCCCGACCTGATCCATGTTGCGGGCATCTACGTCGACCGGCTGGTGCGCATCCCCGAAGACGGGATCTGGGTCTAGGAAGCAGTCAGCTAAATTACCGGAGATAGCGAATGGCCGAAAAAGTGAAACTGGAACGACAGGCGATGTGCGACCGTCTGGCCATGGAATTTCAAGACGGTTGGATCGTCAATCTGGGCGTGGGTATGCCTACATTGTGCTCCAACTACTCGGATTCCAGTAGGGAGATCATCAACCACGCCGAGAACGGAGTGATCGGCTACGGGCCGCTGGCCAAGGAAGGCGAGGAAGACCGGCACCTAGTGAACGCCGGCGGACAGAAAGTCGTTCCCCTGCCGGGCATGGCCTGCGTGCACCATGCCGATTCATTCATGATGATTCGCGGCGGCATGATCGACGTCACTGTCATGGGCGCCTATGAGGTTGCGGAGAACGGCGATTTCGCCAACTGGCGCATCCCCAGCCGCAAGGGCGGCGGCATCGGCGGGGCCATGGACCTGGCGGCCGGCGCCAAACGCGTCTTCATCGCCATGGAACACACCACCCGCGACGGCGCGACCAAACTGCTGAAGAAGTGCACGCTGCCGATCACCGCTCCCGGCGTGGTGAAGATGCTGGTCACCGACCTGGGCCTCTTTGAGATCACTCCCGAAGGTTTCAAGCTGGTGGAGTATGCCCCAGGCTGGAGCCCGGAAGAGATCCAAGAGCAGACCGAGGCCAAGCTCATCATCCCCGACGATCTGAAAGAGTTCCGCTTTAGGAGCTAGGCCCGGCTCAGCTTCACGCCTAAAAGAAGTCGGTCCCGCCGTTTATGTGCAGCGTCTGGCCGGTCATGAAGCCGCAATCGTCGGTGATCAGGAACAGGCAGGCCGAGGCTATATCGTTCACCGTACCCAGGCGGCCCACCGGGATGTCCGCCGTATCGCGCATCCCGCCTTGGGGATACCAGCTTAGGTCGCGGGTGGTGTCGATCCGGCCTGGAGAGATCACGTTCACCCGGATGTTTTTAGGAGCGAACTCCGAAGCCAGCCCCCTGGCCAGACCGATGACCCCCATCTTGGCCGCGGAAACGTGGGCGCGTTGGGCCGTCCCTTTGAAAGCGCCGTCTCCGGTGAAGAAGACGATTCTCCCGTAACCGTTCTGCTCCATGTTGGGAATGGCTGCGTGGGCCACGTGAAACGCCCCGTCCAGCACCACGCCCCTGACGCGCTGCCATTCTTCCAAAGTGAGGCCGGTGAAAGGTTCGTGAGGGCGGATCGCGGCGTTGCTAACCAGAATGTCCACTCCCCCGAACTGCTCCGCGGCGGCGGCGAACATATTCGTAACCTGCTGGTGGTCTGAAACGTCGGCGATGTACGGCAGGGCTTCCACGCCCAAGGCCCGGGCCTCGGCCGCCACAGAATCCGCTTCTTCCTGGTTGCTTCTGGCGTTCACGACCACGTTGGCGCCCTCTTCAGCCAGCTTCAAGATGATGGCCCGGCCGATGTTGCGGCCAGAGCCGGTAACTAATGCAGTCTTGCCTTCCAATCGCTTCATGGCTTGTCCTCAGATCCAGACGAGATTTAGATGATTCAGGCACGTTTAGATACGGCCTTTAACCGGTGGGCGGGATTATAGCATGGGGTTCCTCCACCACTCCCAGACCGCAACGTAATCCGCTATCCCCCGGAACGTCGTATAATCCATTGCGCTCATGCCGATACTTAATATTCATGGTGCTACGTACGCACCGTATACCGCGCCCACGTCAATGACTGCTTCCAGAAGGCTGTTCTTCGCCTGTGACCGGGAGGGCCGCTAAGCTTCATGCAGCTACTGTCCCTGGTCACCTGGTTGTTGCGCCGGCGGCTGCGCCAGTCCTGGCTTCTGCTGGCGGTCACGTCTTTCGGCATCCTGGCTTCGGTTACGATCATGTCCACGGGAGCCCTGTATTCGCGCGCTCTGGGCGACGCCGGGCTGCGCCACTCGGTCGCCTCGTTCAGCCCCGAGGTGCACAACGCCCAGATCACGGCCCAGAACCGTCCGTTGGGGCAATCGGATTATTCGCCTCTGAAAGCGCTGGTGGAACAGTCGTCGAACGAACGCCTGGGCGGGATGCTCCGGAACATCGAGCGGCTCGGGCGGACCCAGCCCAACTTAACGCTGCTGACCACGCCGACCACACCCATCCTGGGCTCGCCGTCGGGCCGGCCATTCTTCCTCACCAGCTTCGCTGAACACACGACGCTCACCCAGGGCCGCTGGCCGGTTAGCGGGGCGTTCAAGGACCCGGACGGCGATGGCGCGATAGAGATCGTCCTAGGCTCGGGATCCTCCCGTAAGTTGACCTATCTGCCTGGAGAAACAGTATTTCTGGTGCCACGCCGGGGGTCTTCGGAACGTCTTCCCCTGAAAATTGTGGGCGTGGCCGAGCCCATCAACTCCGGCGAGGAATACTGGATGGGCGCGCTGAATTATTTCGACCTCATTCCCGTCGGCGAGTCGGTGGTCGTGCCGATCTTCGTGAACGAAGAGGACTTCTTCCAGGGCATAGGAGCCCGGTATACGACCCTGGTTGGCGACTTTGGGTTTAACCTATTCCTGGACGCGGGTTTCCTGACCGCGGGCAACGCCAGCGACGTGAAACAGCAGGTTTTGGGCCTGGAGACCGACCTGAACAAGGTTTTCCCGCGCACCCTGGTGCTGAGCCGCCTGGGCCTGACCGTAGACGAGTTCGAGAGGGCGCTCACCCTGGCCCGGATCCCGCTGTACCTGTACCTTTCCCTGGTCGTAGTCGTCGTCCTGTATTTCCTGGCCCTGATTACCGGCACGCTGGGCCGCAGCCAGGCCGAAGAGGCTGGACAGCTCCGGAGCAGGGGGGCCAGCGTGATGCAGGTGAGCGGCGTGCTGGCCATGGCCGAGGCTGTGGTGGCCCTTGTCTCCATGGTTGTGGGACCGTTCCTGGCCTGGGTCATAGTCAAGTACCTGTTGTTGGACACCATCAACCCCCAAGGAGAGTTCGCCACCGATATTCCTTTGGGCTTGGCCGGGGATATGTTCTGGATGGGGGCATTGGGCGGCGTGTTGGCTCTGGCGGTGCTGTTGATCACAGCCACGGGCCGCGCTAGGATGGGCACGCTGGAGACATTGTTGTCCAGGACCAGGCCCCCGTCGGTACCCTTCTTGCACCGCTACTACTTGGATATCTTGGCCGTGGCCACCGTACTCGTCATCTGGTTTCAGGTGCGTGGCCGGGACGGGTTCGTGGCTGAAGAGTTGGCGTCCCAGGGGATAAACGTGGACCCGACCCTGGTCCTTGGTCCGGTGTTAGGACTTTTCGCGGCTGCCGTGTTGTTGCTGCGTGTGCTGCCGTTGGTGGTCCGGTTGCTGGCCTGGGCCGGAGGGCGGGCCGGGGCCGCCTGGTTCCAGTTCTCCCTAATTCGGCTGTCCAGAGACCCAATCCCCCACGGCTCTTTGGCCGTGATCTTGATGTTGGCGGCGGCGTTGGGAGTGTTCGGAGCCACCTTCCAGTCAAGCCTATCCCAGGGCCAGAGCGACCAGGCACGCTACAAGATCGGCGGGGACATGGTGGTGAAGGGCCCGGCCCTCTCCGCTGGGGACGCGGAGAAACTGGGCAGGATAACCGGAGTTATCGCGGTCAGCCCTGTGCTGCGGGACTCGGTCAGGCTTCTGGACGGCACGTTGGGCCGGAGCGTGGACCTGTTGGCGATGGACCCCCGGTCCCTCGATAAGACCGCCTGGTTCAGGGACGATTTCTATCCTGGCGGTCTGCCGGCGATCAGCCGCTTGCTGCGGCCAAGGGCCTTTCCGTCCAGCCTCGCCGGGACCGGCATACCGTTGCCCGAAGACAGCGTGTCTCTGGGTATCTGGGTCGACAGTAGCAAACTGTTCGAGAAAAACCTGCAATTCCCCGTGAACATGTGGGCTAGGGTGATGACCGCCGAAGGCATCTACCGCACCTTCGCCATGGGCAACATACTAGAGGCCGACGGCCCAGATGCCACCGATGTGGCAGCAGTCGATGGAAAATGGAGGTTGTTCACCGGAGACCTCCCAACGCTAGGCCTAGCCGAGCCGCCGTTCGAGCTTGTGGCGGTGTTCTTTTCGACGAGACCGTCCAACCGGCTGTCCGACGGGATAATCAATATTGACGATGTTACGGTGTTTGGCCCGTCCTCTGGACCCGATGGGGTCGTGATCGAAGAATTTGAGGGCTCGGCCCCTTGGACGGCTTTGGTCAACCAGGGCTCGAAACCCGACGTTACGGAACAGGTCCGCACCGGCGCCAGGAGCGGAAGTACGGGCCTTCGGTTCTCCTGGGAGGAGCCGTTCTCCAACGGTCAGCGGGGGATACATCTGCCGCCGGGCCCCTTCCCCATCCCGGCCATCGGCGGGCCCGACTTCCAGGTGGGACAACAGGTGCGGGTCAAATTGGGGAGTCTGGCTGTGCCGGTCCAGATCGTCGGTGTGGTCACCCATTTCCCGACGCTGATACCCGACCGGAAACCGTTTTTCGTGACGGACCTGACAGACTTCACCGAATACACCCGGCGCCTGCCTTTGAGCGTATTGGCGGAGCCTGCGGAGATGTGGCTGGCCCTCGACGAAGAGGCCGACCGGGAACAGGTAACCGCGGATATCAAAGAGTTGATACCGGGACTGCTCTCGGTGAAAGACTCTGAACTTTCGGCATCTCTGGCCGAGCGGAACCCTCTGGCAGGCGGCGGCTGGAACGGGCTGACCATCTTCAGCATGGCGGCCATCGGCATCGCGGTGCTTCTGACCCTGACCGTTCACGCCTTGGTTTCCATCCGCATGGGCCGGATGGACCTGGCGGTGGTGCGGGTCCTGGGCTTCTCACACCGCCAATTCCTGCTGTCCCTGGCAACGGAGCGTTTGATCATTGCGGTATTGGCCGTCGCCGCCGGAGCCGCCATGGGTTACTGGCCAGGACTTGAGATACTGGAATTGGTGGACCTGACACCCCAAGGCGGCGATCCCGTGCCGCCCCTCGTGCCTTCCGTGCAGGGCTGGTTGATGGCTACGGTGGTGGCCGGACTGCTGGCGGGTGCGGTCTTGTCGGTGGTGTTCGCCGTGGTTGCGGCCCGGCGGCTCAATACCGCCGAGGTCTTGCGGGGTGGCGTCTGATGATGCCCCTAAACGGTGGCATCCGATGATGCCCATGATTCGTTTCGCCTATGTGATGGCCGTGAGGCGGGCTGTGTCCGGCTGGCGTCTGGAGTCTGTGTTGTTCGTTGGCATCCTGCTGGCAGTGGCCCTGATGGCCAGCGGCGTTATCTTCTCCGACCTGCTGTCGAACGCCTCTCTGCGTCACGAGTTGCTCCGGGCCCCGGCTGAAGAAGTCAACATCACCGTGCGGTCTTTCAGCAGCCAAGACGAACCGTCAACCACCGCGGGACGCCGAAGGGTCTACCAGGAGCGGTTGGACTTTGCCCGAAATGAGATCGCCACCGTCTTCGCGCCTTATATCAACGAGCAGGCTCGGGTGATCGACACCGCCACTTTCTACTTCAAGGGACACCCCCAGTTGGAGCTGGACAACGAGGTCCGGCCGAGAGGGTCGATCATCTACATGTCGGGTTTTGAGCCCGATCGAATAACAGTGCTCCAGGGAAGCTGGCCCGGCGCGGCGAACGCGGCCGCGGGCTCGGACACGCCGATGGACGTGGCCGTGGACACTTTGGGACTCGAGCTTCTGGGACTAGAGATCGGCCAGACCATGGAAGTCTTTCCGGCAGCGTCTTTTACTGACCCGCCCTCCATGACGGTGCGCATCGCCGCGGAGTTCGAGCGTGTCGACCCTGAAGACGAGTTCTGGTTCGGAGTCGATTCGGACTTCAGCCTGCACAACGACCGCTGGACGATAATTCCGCTATTCGCCACGGAAGCGGCCGTGATGGACCGGGTGCTCGGTGAGTATCCGACTCTATACACCGACGTCACCTGGTATTACTACCTGGACCGGGAGGAGCTCCGGGCCAAAGATGTGGGACCGCTTCGCCAGACGATCTTTCAGGCTGAAACCAACATCAGATTCAACCTGAAGAATTCCAGCTACACCATCCGGCTGGACAACCTTCTCAACAGCTTCGATGAGCAACTATTGTTGGCCAGGGTGCCCCTGTTCTTGGTGGTGTTTTTGATGACGGGCATCCTGCTTTACTACCTGGCGTTGGTGGCTGGCCTGATCGTCCGCTCCCGCTCCTCCGAGATATCCATGCTGAAGAGCCGCGGCGCGACCACGGCGCAGGTGGGAATGTTGGGTCTGGGCGAGGGCCTTTTATTGGGCATCCCGGCGGTGATAATCGGACCCTTCCTGGCCATGGGCGTGATCCGGGTGCTGGGCAAACTATTCTTCAGCTTGGGCGGCGGCGCCGACGAGCTGACTGGCGTGCCCGTGACCGTGTCCCAAGGGGCCATCGTCTTAGGGCTTATCGGTGGGGCTCTGGCGGTCTTGGTGTTCACATTTGCCACGCTGGCAGCGGCCCGGCACGGCATAGTTGAAGCCAGGCAGACCGGCGCTCGCCCGCCGACCGCGTCCTTCCTGCACCGTTATTATCTGGATTTCTTGTTGCTGGCTCTGATCGGCCTGCTTTGGTGGCAGATCCAGAGCCGGGGCTCTTTCTTGATCCAATCGGTGGGCAGCCAGCAATTGGAACTCGATTACTCCCTGTTGCTGGGTCCGGTGCTGGGGCTCGTGGCGGTCGGCTTGGTGATTATGCGGGTATTCCCATGGTTCGCGTTGATACTGTCGCGGCTGGCCGGTCCGGTGGCTCCAGCCTGGCTGGTGCACGCCCTGCGGCACGTAGCCCGGGACCCCATGGTGCCCGGAATCTTGATCGTGTTGCTGACCATGTCCACCGCGATGGGCGTTATCGGCAGCGCTTTCAGTTCGACGTTGGAACGAAGCCAGGAGGAGCGGTCCCTGTACGCGGCGGGCGCCGACCTGAGGGTGAGGCACAGCGGTGTCTCCAGCGCCAGAGAGGATGGGAGATTAGCCGAGGCAGTCCAACAACACCCGGCGGTGCTCGGCGCCGCCGAGGTCTACCGCACCACAGGGCAGATAACCACTACCGGTTTCAGTACCTCGGCTTCCGTTTTGGCGATGGACGCATCACGCATCGCGGACGTCGCTTGGTTCCGGGACGATCTGGCCGACGGGCGATCGATCAACGAGTTGGCCGAGCTGCTATTGGACGGCCCTGAGGTACCAAAAGGACTGCTCTTACCGTCGGATGCGAGAGGTCTAGCCATCTGGGTGCAGCCGGGTGGCCTAAATCAGGGCGCCAACCTTTGGGCCAGACTGCGGGACGCCCGGGGACTGTATTTCGACGTCTGGTTGGGCGGTCTGGCAGGCGAAGGCTGGCATCTGGTCCAGTCCGACTTGACCCCGGTGGTTGCCGCGGGACGGCGATTCATCAATCAGGAACGCAACGTATCGGTGCTGCCTCCGTTCTCTCTCCAGGCCTTCCAGATAACCGACCGTTTCCGCACGTCGGCATCCAGCGACCTGGGAGCGGTGTTCTTGGGAAGGATCGACGCACTGACCCCCAATGGCCCCGTAACCGTGGCCGATTTCCAAGATTCAAACGACTGGTCGGTAATCCAGGACTTCGCGCGGCCTGGTCTCTACGCTGTCGAGACCAGCACCTCGGCGTCCGGCGGCCAGTTCCCGGTCTCCACCCGTTACAGTTGGGCTACGGGAGGGGTCGGCATGCGGGGACTGAGGCCCGGTCCCACCGAAGGCGCGGTCCCGGCGGTGGTCAACCAGGAGTTCTTGGAGTTGGCCGACGCCTCTGTCGGCGACGACGTCATATTTGGTCTTTCAACCTACTCCGTGATGGTGAACATCGCCGGGGTGGCCGATTATTTCCCGACCATGGACCCGGGAAAGAAACCCTTCGTGCTGATGGACCTGGGGATATTCGAAGCTGTCTCCAATCAACATAGTCCGATACCCTTGGTCGGTGCCAATGAGATATGGCTGGACCTGACCTCCACCCCCGGTTTGTCGGACCAGGACGCGGACCAGGATGCGTTAGATGGCCTGGGAGACAAAGTAGACACCGGTCAAGTATTGGATTTCATACGTGAATCGGGCGTGAGCGTCAGGGAGGTTTTCGACGCGGATGTCCTGGTCGCTGAGCGGGTGGACCAGCCTTTGGTAAATGCCGGCTGGGGCGCCCTTCTGGTGCTTTTGTTCCTTGCCGTGGCATTGGCCACCGGTTCAGGGGTGATGCTCTTCTCCTTCCTGGATACCAAGGAGCGCCAGACTGAGTATGCCCTGCTGCGGACCCTCGGTTCCTCTGGCGGCCAGTTGCGGGGCATCGTATGGTTTAATCTATTCTTGATAGTTATCTGCGGAGTGGTCATGGGGACCTGGGTGGGACAACTCATCGGTACAAGCCTTCTGCCCCTGATGGAGGTGGCGGAAGAGGGCGAGCGCGTAACGCCGCCCATGGCCTTCACCGTCAATTGGTTGTCGCTGGCGGTTTCCTATGGGGTTTTGGCTCTGGTTACCGTGGTAACGGTGCTCTGGCTGGCTTGGCTGAGCTCCAAGATACAAGTACAACAGGTGCTTAGAATGGGAGATGCGGGATGACCCAGTTCAGTGGCTACCGGGAAAATACAGGCACACCGGCCGGGAAAACGGGCTATTACATCGACTGCCGTGATCTCTTTAAGATCTACAAACGCGCCGACCTGGAGGTCGTTGCGCTCCGGGGGCTGGACCTCAGCGTCGAAGCCGGCGAGCTGATCGCAATCATCGGCGCCAGCGGCAGCGGCAAGAGCACGTTATTGAACATCCTGGCAGGCTTGGACCGGCCGTCAGCGGGCCAGGTGCTGGTCGGCTCCCGAGACCTGCTGGACGTCTCCGAAAGGGATCTGGTGATGTACCGGCGGTCGGAGGTGGGTTTTGTCTGGCAGGCTACCGCCAGGAACCTTGTGCCATACCTCTCGGTCGCCGACAACATCGCCCTGCCCATGGCGCTGTCCGGCGAGCCGGCCAAAGCGCGCCGCGCCTGGTCGGACGAGTTATTGGAATCGCTGGGCATGGCCGACAAGAAGGACCGCTTTCCCTACCAACTGTCCGGCGGCGAGCAGCAACGGGCCGCCATCGCCGTGGGTCTGGCCAACAAGCCGCCCCTGCTGCTGGCCGACGAGCCCACCGGAGAACTGGACACGGAGAACGCAGACAATATCTTCGAGATGATCCGCGGTCTGAACCGGTCCTACGGCTTGACCGTGGTCACCGTGACCCACTACGCGGGGGTGTCGCAATTCGTGGACCGCGTGGTCCACATTCGCGACGGGCGCATCGGGTCCGAGACATTCTCCCGGCCCGATTACCAGCGTGACGGCGGCATAGTTGAAGAAGAATTTGTGGTGGTGGACCCGGCGGGACGGCTCCAGTTGCCGCCGGAATTGGCGGAGCGTTTCCGCCGCGGCGGTCTGGCCAAGATCGGATCAGACGGCGGCCGGATCACCATCGACCCACCGGGGACCAACCCCCGGCAGACTAAGAGCAGGAGCCAACAGTAATGGCGACTAATAGTTACGACGGGCCGGTGATCACGGCCGTTGACGTAAGCCGGGTTTTTGGCTCAGGCGCAACTGCGGTGACGGCACTGTCGTCGATCAGTCTTACGATCGATCAGGGCGAATTCCTGGCGGTAACCGGTCGGTCCGGGTCCGGGAAAACCACGCTGTTAAACCTGCTTTCCGGTCTGGACCGGCCCAGCACGGGGACTGTGCATTTCAACGGGAATAACCTGGCGGAACTGCGTGAGTCGGACCTGGTGGAGATGCGGCGGCATAAGATCGGGTTTGTTTTCCAGTCGTTCGGGCTCATGCCATTGTTGTCGGCCCAGGAGAACGTGGAACTGCCGTTGCATATCGGCGGCATGTCCTGGCGGGAACGGAGGCAGCGGGCCAGCGAAGCGTTGAAGGCAGTTGGGTTGGGCACCCGCGCCCGTCACCGCCCCTTCGAACTCTCCGGCGGCGAACAACAGCGAGTGTCCATCGCCCGGGCGCTTGTGGCCGAGCCCGAAGTGGTGTTTGCCGACGAGCCCACGGGAGAGCTGGACACCGCCACCGCCCGGTCCATCGCTGAGACCTTGGGCGAGGTTGCCGCCTCCAGACGTGCCACCGTGATCGTGGCCACCCATGACCTAGACCTCGCAGCGATGGCGCAGCGGCGTCTGGACCTGGTTGACGGCGAGGATGTCACCCAAGGCTAATCTCCGCTTTTCTTCCGTGTATACTTCGGCGGGGTCAGATTCCCCATATCTACCTAGTCGAGGTTTCTACATGTTTGTGCGTATCTACACCGGCGACGACGGCCAGTCCCACCTGGAAGAGATGGACCCTCTCACTGAGCCCACCCACCGGGTCCCAACCAAACCGGGCGAAGACCTGGTATTCCGCACATTCGAGGCGGGCCGAGGCGTTGAGTGGCACAACCCGGGCCGGCGGCAATACCTTTTCATGCTGGCCGGCCAGATGGAAGTTTCGGTACAAGACGGCACCGCCATGATATTCAGTCCCGGCGACGTGCTGCTGGCCGAAGACATGACGGGCCAAGGCCACCTGACCCGGACCATCGGCAGTTCCTACACGTCGGTGTCTATGGGGATACCCGAATGAGCTAAGATCGACGCCGGTTGACAGTGGCAGTCCGTTATTTATAATGGCAATCAAATAACCCCGGCAGTAACGCCAAATACACTTGGCCTAAATCAAGATCGGAAAGGGATTTGAAATATGATCACTAAATTTGACAGTATGTATGCCGGCCACGTAGATATGACCGATGTCGGCTACGGCGGCGAGCCGGTGAACGACCGGAAATTCGACAACGATCACTTGATGACCGTTTTCGGCAAGGCCGAAGCCATCGCGAAGACCTTGGATGATAATGGCTTCAACACCATGTGGATGGCCGAGCACCATTTCCAGCCGGAAGGCTACGAGTGCATCCCTAACCTGATCATGCTGAACGTCCACCTGGCCCACCTGACCAAAAATATCAAATTTGGCTGCGGCTTCAACATCGCTCCCATGTGGCATCCCCTCCGCCTGGCTGAGGACTACGCCACTGCCGACATCCTGACCAAGGGCCGCGTGATCTTCGGCGTCGGCCGCGGGTACCACACCCGCGAGGTCGAGACGTTTGGCTCGCCCCTGACCGACCAGGACGCCAACCGCGAGAAGTTCGAAGAAGCGGTGGACATCATCTTCAAAGCGTTCAACAACGAGTCATTCTCCCACCAAGGGAAGTACTACACCCTGCCTCCCGAGGTCCCGTACCGGGGCTACACCCTCAAGGAACTGACCCTGGTCCCCCGGCCCACGACTCTGCCGGTGGAGTGCTGGCAGCCTATCCAGGGGGGTACCACAAGGGCCTTGGATTTCATGGTCAAGCACGGGATCAAGGGGATTCTGGGCGGAGGCGTCGCCGAGGGCGGCGTCATGGACAGCATCATGACCGGCTACCGCGATGCCCTGGTGCGCGCCGGAAAGACCGACGCCCAACTAGGCGAAGGCCTGAGCGTTGGCTTCCATTTCCACCTGGCGCCCACCGTGGAACAGGCCACTAAAGAGGCCAAGGGATTCTACGAGGAGAACCTTAAGATGTTTGGTCCGCTGCGCTTGCATCGGGGTCTGAGCGATGAGCAGATAGAGATAATGGGCGATCCTCGCCGGGCGCCGGACGGCGGCCTGCCATCCATCGAGGACGCGGTTAAGTCCCAGGCCTTTCTGGCGGGACCGCCGGACCGGATCATCGAGCAACTCAAGTCTGTGGAGACGGAATATCCCGGACTGGAAAGCGTCGGCATGAGCCACCCCGTAGGCACCCCCCAGAGCGTGATCACGGAGCAGCTAGAATGGTTCGGAAAAGAGGTCATGCCCGCCTTCAAAGGGAAAGTAGGCGCCAACGCCTGAGCGAAGACCCCATCAAATTCTGGCCACCAGTAGGGGCACGGCATTGCCGTGCCCCTACGCTTTTGTAGGTAACCGCTCCTGCCATCTGCTATTCTGAGCCCCCGCCCACCCCTGTCATTCTGAGGCCGCAACCGAAGAATCTCGTTGCCATTGGGCGAGCGCGGTGGTGGAGCGAAGTGCACTCCGCCGCAGTTGCGCACCGCCGAATCCGCACCATATACTTTCATTAACGACAGTACGCAATCAGGTATTAATATCGTGGATGAGAGCAAAAACAATCTAGCCAAAGCGGTCATCGCCAACGCAGTGCGTGGTGGAACCAAAATTATTCCTGTGGTGGGCGCTCTCCTGGGGCAAACGATTTATGGGGCGAAGGACCAGGTAGCTGCGCAAAAGGGAGCCGACCAGGTTAAGGCTGCATTGGCGGGCATACGAAGCGAGATAGAAACGGGCACAGGGACTGTTGCTGAACTACTCGAAAAAGTCGGCGAACAAGCGGAACTCAGTAAGGAAACATCCACCCTCCTTCAAGATTTAATGGCCGTAATCCGCCAAGGTGAAATGGCAGAGCCATCTCAGGCGTTGGGACAAGCGATAGAAGCGCTGTTCCAGCAACATGGCCACCGGTTGGAGGACGTGGCGGCTAATATTGAAGAGTCGGCATCCAGGCTGGAACAGGCGCTGGAAACGATAGAAATCATTCGCAGTCAAGGCGACGATCCGACGGCACCGACGGATGTGGACCGGGTGTCACTGATTTTGAAGTTGAATGAACTTAATTCCCTCAGTCTGGGAATGTTAATCGCTGCAGTTGGCGCCTCCCACTTTGTCTCCGCTAGCGCAGCGCCTCAACAACGCGTTACTGACCTCGTTGAATGGGCTGATGGCGCCGGGCCCGGCCTTTTGGAGGTGTATCGTGTCGCCAGGAAACTTGATCCAAACTTTTTGTAGACCCACCGTCCAACGATAGGCCGGAGCCGGTGGGTCCAGACTCGCCGGCCACTATCTGGAACGTCCCTCATCGCCGAAACCTCGATTTCTCTGACAAGCGAGGCTTAGTTGGTACACTTCGAACTGCTGTGGCCTCTGGAGGGACCACTGCTCTCACCGCCGTCAACGGTATGGGCGGAGTAGGCAAAACTCAGCTAGCTCTGGCTTACGCTTACTCCTACACCTCACACTACCAAGCCGTATTATGGGTACCTTCGGAAGAACCTGCCGCCTTGGCCTCGGCATTTGCCGGTCTTGCCCAGGAACTCGGGCTCCAGGAACAAGCCGAAGTCGAACAAAGTATTGCCATCGAAGCAGTGCACCGTTAGCTCGGCGCTAACACGGCCTGGCTGCTAATTTTCGACAGCGCTTCGGGCCCCAAAGAACTCGACGAATATTTGCCCAAAAGGGCCACAGGCCACGTGATCATCACCTCTAGAAATCCCAATTGGGGTGGAGTAGCAGAATCACTCCAGGTGGAGAAATTCCAACGCGACGAGTCCATCGAATTTTTGCTGACGCGTACCGGAGAGCCGGACCAGGTTGCGGCAAATGAGTTGGCGGAGGAATTGGGAGACCTGCCTTTGGCATTGGAGCAGGCTCGCGCCTACGTAGAGCGAACCGGCGGCACCCTTTCCCATTACCTAAGCCTCTTTCGGGACAGATTCCAAGAACTCTGGCGGCAAGATGAACCGCCCCAGAGCTACGACCAAACCATCGCTACCACCTGGAGTATGTCCATCGAGCAGCTTCCGCAAGCGGCAGCGGATCTACTCAATTTCTGCGCATTCTTTGCTCCGGACGATATTTCACGGGAGCTGATCGCCGGAGCTGCCGGCAAACTTCCTCAGCCATTGGCGAGCGTTGTGTCCGATGATTTGGCCCTAGACGGAGCCGTTGCCGAGTGGCGTAGCTACTCAATGCTAGAGGTGGGTGGTGATTCCTGGTCGGTACACCGGTTGGTTCAGGCAGTGGTCCGTGGTCGCCTGAGTGACGCTGCCCGGGATGTCTGGGCCGCCGCCGCGGCAGAGGTAACGAGTGAGGCCTTTCCATATGACAGTGATGAAGTGGAAAACTGGCCCACCTGCTCGCGCCTTCTGCCCCACGCCTTGGCGGCGGCGGATCATTCCGAAGGTCTTGGAGTTGCTGCTGCGGCCGCAGGCTATATGCTGAATCAAGTGGGGCTATATTTACAGCAGCGGGCCCAGTTGTTCCAGGCTAGAGCGGCTTTAGAAAGGGCTGTTAAAATCAGCGAAGAGGCGGTCGGTTCGAACGATCCCCTGGCGGCCGTTCGACTAGGCAACCTGGGCAATGTCCTTCGTGGATTAGGGGATTTGGAAGGTGCGCTGAATCATGCCAAGCGCGCCCTCGGTATTGACGAAGAGGCTTATGCCTCGAACCATTTCGCTGTGGCCAGAAGTTTGAACAACGTAGGCGCCGCCCTCAGTGAATTAAAAGACTCTGAAGGTGCGCGAGGATACTACCAGAGAGCCTTGAACATCAACGAGGTGGCTTTGGGACCTGACCACCCTGATTTGGCTATCGGTTTGTCCAACATGGGTGACATCCTTCTCACATTGGGGGAGGTGGAAGGCGCAATTAATCATATCAAGCGCGCACTGAAGATACACGAAACGGCTTACGGTCCTAACCATCTCGATATAGCTACAGATCTGAACAATCTGGGCGCCGCCCTCCGCAGAGACGGGGACTTAGCAGGCGCACGAGAATCTTTTCAGAGAGCCTTGGGAATCTCTGAGGCAGCCCTTGGCCCTTGGCCCTTGGCCCTTGGCCCAGACCATCCGACA
>Ga0208700_1000018_pt1 | contig 65446 bp, 63 predicted proteins | sample DeeseametaMP2016_FD_184179 | JGI IMG/M metagenome (GOLD analysis project Ga0208700, IMG submission 184179) | Marine microbial communities from the Deep Pacific Ocean - MP2016 (SPAdes) | ecosystem: Environmental > Aquatic > Marine > Oceanic | place: East of Hawaii, North Pacific Ocean | collected... | reverse complement strand
TTTCGGGTGGCATTGGGGAAGTTCGGCAGCCAATAGGTCGACAAGCGGTCGAAAAGAATACCTAGATAGTACAAGAACCAACAACAAAGCCCGAATTTCAGGCACGGTCAGCTCGAAAAATAGATTCTCAGGCCTGACAGGCTCGTTACGTGATGGGAAATAGTATTGAAATCAGGCGTTTTCGTTGCGTACCAGCACTCCTAGCCCTCGTCGATGTCAGCGGCTACTGCCCCACTGAGAACTTCTGGATACGGTCGATGCCATTAACGTCAGTCGTTGAGCTTCGCGACCCATTCTTGCTGGGTTGGGGTGTTGGCAGGATCCTGAGGCCGTAGATAGTAATAATAGTCGGCCATGGGCTGGTATAGCTCATATACCCGCCGCAACTCACCTACCGGCTCATCGTGGGCATCGACTCGTAAGTCCATCCAGGGATAAGACTCCTCGACACGGTAAACAATCAACGCTGCTGAACGCTGCCCTTCAGGTTGCCCGCCAGCATCTCGGCCAGCTTCTAAAGAACAGAGCAGCCGCTCTTCCAAGACTTCCGTCTCCGTAGACTCAAAGGTGCGTGCCATGGCGTCCACAACTTGAGGGCCGACCATCACATTGCCCATGGCCACGTAACCCTCTCCCGTTTCATGCCCGGCCCAGTCTCTTGCCTTCGGCCCTGTATATGCTGCCACGTCGCCTTGGGCATCCACGATTCCAATCTGCCGGTAGTCGGCATACGAATCGGCATCTTGCATCCCTTTCAAAGCCTGCTCAGCTGACGACCCTGATTCCAGGATTTCCATTCCTATCGGACGCAACCGCGGGTCGGCGAAGGCTTGGCTGGCAAGAACGCCGGCCTGCGGATTGATGGCCGGACAATAGCCACCTACTCCTAAAGAATAGGTAGCTATGGCAACGCCCAAAGCGCCGGTGTACGGGCACTTGGCCAATATCGTGAATGTATGTCGTTCTACGCCAAGACGGATTTCGTCCATTTGCAAACCTCCCTACGGGAGAATCTAGGTATCGCCAATTGGCGACACCTACACGGAAGCCCCCTCAATCGCGGGGGCTTTTCTTGTTTCTGGTACACCCCACATCGGGAAGCCTAGGGTGCGGGGTACTGGTGACGGTGGCGGTGTGCTCATCGGGGTGGGGCGGGCTGAGAGTAGATAACTTTCCGCAATACGATTATGCGTTGGTCGGCCTCATGGTGTGCCAGGTTGTGGCTTTCTCATAGGTGTGGGCGACGTTCAAAATGGTGGCCTCACCCCCTGGTCGGCCTGCAATCTGTAGGCCGATGGGCAATCCTTGGGCTCCAAATCCACAGGGTACGGAGACAGCCGGTGTGCTTGACAGGTTAAAGCTGTTGGTGCGCATGAAAGGTAACCGGGAGGTTGTCTCTTTGCTTGTCACCACCGGGTCATCTTGCAGCGTGGGAGCCACTTTGCCCGATGTTGGCATTATCAGGACGTCGTACCTCTCCAATGCATCAAGTACCTGCTGCCGGAGCATAGTCCTCAATTTCTGGGCTTTGTAATACACTTGGGCCGGGATGATGCTACCGGTCAGCAGGCCGATTCGGTTGTCGTGACCGAAATCCTGGAGTCGCTCCCGCACCCATTCCCCAAGGTTGGCCGCTGGCTCTGTGTTCAACAAGACCGAACCAATGGAGTTAGCGTGGGCAGTCAATGGAATAGCGACTTCCTCAACCACGGCGCCTAATTCGGCCAACAATGCCGTCGCAGCAGTTACTGCGTTCTCCACGTCCGGCTCCACCTGGTCGCTGTGAAGCAACTCTTTGACGATGCCTACCTTGACCCCTTTGATGTCACCGGTCAGTGCTTTCCTGTAATCGGGCACCGGTATGTCCCAAGTTGTTGGGTCATTGGGATCGTATCCGGCGATTGCGCCCAGGGTGATTGCTGCATCCTCCACAGTGCGTGATATTGGGCCGATGGTGTCCATGGACCAGACCCCTTTCATAACCCCATACCTGCTCACCCGCCCCCAACTGGGCCTTAACCCCACCAATCCGCACCATGCTGCTGGCCGCCGTATCGACCCGCCGGTGTCCTCGCCCAGTGACGTGGCGCATAGGAAAGCTGCGGTCGCCGCACCCGATCCGCTACTGGAACCTCCGGCTGAGATATTCAAGTCCCAGGGGTTACGGGGAGTGCTGAATCGGTGAGTGAACCCGGTGATTGCGAGCTCGGTCATGTTTGTCTTGCCCAAGAGCAAGGCCCCAGCTTTTTTTAAGTTGGCAATCGCTGTCGCATCTTCTTGGGGAACGAAATCGGCTAAAAACCGGGAGCCGCCGGTCGTTCGGACATCTTTGGTCCAGAGTTGGTCTTTAACGCCCACTGGAATACCATGCATAGGGCCCAGGTACTCGCCTTTGGTGATTGCCGTCTCTGCTTCAAGGGCCTGTTCCAGCACCTCTTGGCGGCAGACTGTGAGATAGGAGTTGAACTTGAAGTCCAGTTTGTCTATACGACTCAGGTAGGCTTCCGCAACCTCTACTGGAGAGACCTGCTTGCTCTCTATAAGCTGGGACAGCTCAGCGACAGATTTGTAGACAATGCCCGTCTCGCTCATCTCCCCTCCGCTGGCTTCGTAGGTTTCTGACACTAATAATGCTTCGCTATAATCCTCGAAGTTACGTATTATTGCAATGATCGGTACCCACCGCGGGGGATTGACATAGACGGGCGTATCTTTAATTGCGGCTTGATATGACCACTGCTAACAGCTCCAATAACAAGCTAACCCCCTGGAAGCCAGGCCAGTCTGGCAACCCTAGTGGCAGGCCCAGAGGCACTAGAGACCTAGCAGGCTATGTGCTTGAGAGCACTGATGGTGGCAAGGAACTGGTAGATGCCCTGGTGTCCATAGCCAGGGGTGTCATGCCCAATGTACCGGTGCAGGAAGGCTCCAGGCCGAGGAAGGACCAGCAAGTGCGGCCAGCAGACCAGTTGAAGGCCATAGAGATGCTTCTGGACAGGGGCTTCGGCAGGTCACCACAACAGCTAGACATAGCCCATAGTGTCTCTGACAGGCCACTGAAGCACCTGTCTGATGAGACGCTACAGCTGTGGTTGAGCCCACTCTCGATATCGATGCAACGGTTGAAGCGAGAGTTGCCCAGGAACGGGCAGTGGATGCAACGGTAGAGGCAAGGTTAAAGGAAGAAAGGGCTTCTCAACCCACTTCAATTCCAAGCCCAACCAATACTGAGGCCCCCATGCCGACGTATACCCCTTATCCTACCTACACGCCTTACCCCACACCTACAAATACGCCTACGTTAGTACCTACTGCTACTTCCGTACCAACGCCAACGCCCAGTCCAATCCCTACGCCTACACCTCGTCCAACACCTACGGCCACTCAACAAACTCGTGGAATAATTTCGTTTTGGCCGGCATCAGGGCTTCCAGGTTCTCAGATAGACATGGTCGGAACCGGTTTTACACCGAACTCGTTTATTGAAGCTGGTCCAAATGATTGCTTAGTTTCAGGAATCACATTGGCTGGTAAATGCGAGAAAGGGAGTCATCCGAGAACTTTGGTTAGCTCGGCAGGGGAATTTGTCCTTTCTTATACTGTCCCGATGAACTCTGTCGCAAACGCTTCTGGCACTCTCCTAGAGTTGAAGGTCACCGATAGCGGCGGGACAGTCGGGTCTTGCCTTTGCTTCAACCTTATCGTAGCCGAGCCAACGCCCCCAACTCCCACGCCTCGTCCTACTGCGACTCCGCAGCCTTCCCGTGCGACATATTTCGACGACGGTACATGGGTAGTCGGTGGTGACATTAAAGCCGGTACGTACCGTTCTTCCAAAGCAGAATATAGCATGACTAGCAGACTCAATCTATACCTGTCCTCTTTCCGTGGGTGTTCGTGGATGACCTGACCAGCTCCAGGGGAAGTGGGGCAAAAAGTGGGGCAAATCAATTGGCCCCCACTCATGGTGGGGGCCAATTCTATTTTAAGGAGGTTCACTATGCCAATCGACAAGACAATCAATCAGCCTGACGGCGCCGATAGCCGAGGGCCGAAACCGCCAACCAATCCAGGCGATGCTGCGCGAATCACCACCGCCGGTGAATACCTAGCGTCCTTCGGGGTGGCAACCCCGAGTGTGGTTGGGGCTGGACACCGACCCAAACCGTCTTACCGGCCTACTGGAGAGCCACGCCCGGGCGGCGCAGAAATAGGCTTTGGCGGCCTAGATGCCGTAAAAACGATGACAGGCCGGACCGGTCCGATTCGCATCGCTTGGGCGATTTTTGTTGTTATTTTGTCGTTATTAATGGGCGTCGCTACAAGAGAGATGAGTATCCGCCAGCGGCGCCCTTGAAAACGGCTCTAGCGGCCGGCATGGCTACTGGAGGAGGCTGCCAGCCGCATTGAGCCCCTAGGTTTACCCTAAAGTTTTAATATTCTTCTGCTGAGCCATCAGGCAAAACACGCACTCGCAGCAGCGGAGCCACCTTGTCGTTGTAAATCTTGGCTGCTTCGGAGTTAAGTCCACCGGCTCGTGTTATCCAGTTTGGCAGAACCTTGCTGATAGCCGCCTGCCGCATGGATTCGACCAGTTCATCGTTGAACTCGATGTACTCCATCCCCCCAGCCACGTTCTCATCAATACCGTTCTGGTCCCAAATCGTCGTGGCGTTCTTCATGGTCAGCGCTTCGTGTTTAGCGGCTTCCTCTTGAATGATGCCCTGGAGGTCCGCCGGCATCGCGTTCCACCGGTCGCCATTGACAGTCACCCAGCTATGCCCCAGGGCAACTATCGGTCCGACCAGATATTTGCTTACCTCGTACCATCGCAGGCCCGACCCGCAGGTCCCGCAGGACACAGCCGTGTCCAAGATCCCGCGTTCAAGGGCGGTGTACACTTCGGAGAATGCTACGAACTGGGCATTGGCACCCATGCCGTCGATCAGGTCGCCGAGCACCGTGCTGTGGCTCCTGGTCTTCATTCCCTTGAAGTCTTCCCTGGTCCTTAGAGGTTTGTTGGCGAAATAGAAGTTGTTGGGGTACAACTGGTAACCCAGCACCTTAGCCCCACCGGCCGACTCACCAACTATCCGGAACAGATCGGTCCCCGGAGTTATCCGGGGGCCGATCTGTTTTCCAAAATCTTAGACGGCGGCTGAACTGCCGGTCGCCGTGTGACGCCTTATTTCGTCTTGGTCACCGAACCGTCGGCTTCGATTTTTAGGCCGACGAGCGGTCCGATGTGGACATTGAATATGTCGGTGATCACCGGGTGGGTGCCGCTACCGACGCGCTTCACCCAATTCGGCAAGACACGTTCCATGACGGCACCGTTCAAGCTTTGATCTTGCATCGCTTCTGAGAACGGTATGAATTCCAAGCCTTCCGCCTGGTTCTTGATGAGCCCCATCTCGTTTTGGATCGACCCGATCCGGAGCGCCTCCAATTCGGACTTGGCGGCTTCTTCGATCAGGATACGCTGGAGGTCTGAGGGGATAGATTTCCATTTGTCGGCGTTGATCACGTTGTTGACAAAGGGCCAGCTGATCAACGGCCCGATCATGTAATTGGTTACCTCATACCAGCGCTGGCCGTGTGAAGCGTCAGCACCAGTCACACCACAGTCCAGGATGCCCCGTTCCAAGGCTGTGTAGACCTCGGAGAAGGCTATGAATTGGGCCGAGGCGCCCATCCCTTCGATCCAGTCCGACAATGCCGCGCTGTGGCTACGGGTCTTCTTCCCTTTGAAGTCTGCAAGGCTCTCAACCTTGTCTTTGCAGAAGAAGTATTGGTCGTTGCCCGAGAAGAGGTGGTGGTTCAGGACCACCCCACCGGTCTCGGCCAGTACCAACGCCTCGATATCTTCGATGATCAAAGCATTGGCTGTGAACTCTTGTTCCATGCTGTCGTAGAGCCCCCAGAGGTTCTGGACCTCGACGGCAGGCAACTCGCCCCCCACGTAGCCGCCGTAGATGGTGGCCGAGGCCAGTACACCACTTGCGACTAGGTTGAGGGTGTCTGGACCAGCCAGCCCCAACTCCGGGAAGGAGCTGATGACGAATTTCAACTGACCGTTGGTCCGAGCCTCAAGCCAAGGCACGAGTGTCGACTCCAGTACTTTACAGGGCCCCAAAGCCCGGTTGATGCAGGCGTGCTGAATTGTGATGGAAACGCCTTTGCTCTTCAGAGGGGTTGGGTTGGTGAGATTGGCCTTCGCCAAAATCTTCTGGTAAAAATCGCTTTCGTAGACGTAAGCGTGGTTCTCGATGGCAGACAGCGGGACGTTACCGTCGAAGTCGCCCTGGTCAACCGTTGCTGCAGGGCCAACCAGCTGGTTCAGGTCTCCTACGTATATCGCACCGACCCCGCCGGCATGCTTGGCGGCGTATTGTTCAAGTAATTCTTCTTGTGTTGGACCGGTGGGAGCCGCAGGGGCTGCGGTCGCTGCAGGGGCTGCGGCCGCTGCGGCCGCTGCGGGGGCTGCGGGGGCTGCGGGGGCTGCGGTCGGATCCGAACCGCAACCGACCAGCATAATTGAAACCACGACCAGCAACATGGCAGTTAATCGGAATCTTAGCATTTCTGAACTCCTTGCGATATTCAATTCGGTTCTAACACGGGGTCGAAGATCTTCTCAATCGTCCCGGGAATCGAGATTTGACCGTTACCGGCTACCTTTGACCAGATCAGGCAGCCATAGAGCGATCTGCGGAAAAAGCATAACTAGCACAACGGTGATTCCCATACAAGCCATAAACGGTAGTACGCCTATCCATACGTCGGCGATAGTGCTCTCTTTCACAATCTCATTTGCGAGTCGCGCTTGCTCGCGGTCGACATCCTGCCGTACTCCGTGGAGCACATAAAGGTTAATCCCCTCCGGAGGACTAATCAACGCAGCTTCAACCAATATCACCATGATGATGCCGAACCAAACCAGATCAACACCAGCCTGCTCCAAGGTAGGTACCAGGATGGGCACGGTCGTGACCATCATCGCGAAGCTTTCCATGAAAGTGCCAAGTATTAGGTAGAACACGATCAGCACGAGTACCAGCATAGTTGGAGACAGATCCCAACTGGTGATCGTATCCGCGATCTGCGCAGAAATTCCCAACCGGGCGAATGCAAAACTCAAGGTAAAGGCGGCGAGGATTATCAGGAAGATCATTCCAGTGGTACGCATAGTAGATATCATTGCGCTTACAACGATATCGAAGTTAGTGTTTAACGTTGCCCTCAACACCGCCCAATCTGGCATCGTGTGAGATCTCATTTCTTCTTTGAAGCTATCAGAGACTATATTGATCAATCCGGTCAACATTAGGAATTTAGCAAAAATTGGTGCGACTATGCCCTGAGAATTCATGAGAATTGCCAAGGCGAAAGCACCAGAGACACCGAACGCGGCTGCCTCACTGGGAGTCGCCCAACCCGCATAAATGCTGCCTAAGACGATGAATATCAGCACGATCATTGGGATTAGGCCTACTAGACTGACTATCCTGTCCACCCAGCCGTCCCATGAACTGAAGCTCGCCCCTTCTTCTCGCGGCGCCATACCCTTCCACACGATGGCCAGCCCCGCAATCATTAACATGAAGATGCCAGCGAGCATGAACCCGGGAATGAATCCGGCGAGATACAGTCTCCCAATTGATTCTTCTACTAGAACACCATAGATGATCAAGCTGATACTGGGAGGAATCAAGATTCCCAAGGTCCCACCTGCAGCTAAGGATCCAATCACCATCCGCTCGGAGTAACCGCGTTGCCGGAACGACGGGAGCGATACACGACTGATCGTTGCCGATGTTGCAACACTAGATCCGGAGCAAGCTGCAAAGATGGCGCAAGATACAATGTTGGTGTGGATCAGGCCTCCCGGAAGAAAGAAGATCCATTTAGATATTGCGGAATACATTTTCTCGCCCATTCCGCTGCGGTTCATCAACTCGCCCATTAAGATGAACAGAGGGACAGCCACGAGGATGAAGCTTGTGTTTGATTCCCATGCTTTGTTCGCCATGATGTTCCAGAGGGGAGCATCGGAGAAGAACCACATGATGACTAGAGAGAGGCATCCCAGAGCGGCGGCGACATACAGTCCCGCCATGAAAAATGCCCCCATTAGGCCAAACGCTACACCTAACGCCACTTTTAATACCCTCTCAATCCCCAGTTACAGAGGATTTTACTAAATTAGATATCCTTTGGAACCTAGGCCGGGCCCAAGCTACGCTGCGCCCGCCGCTTCTTCTTGGCCCATTACGTCTAAGGATTGGATCTCGTCGCCTCCCAGTTTCTTGTGCAACCTGGGCAGCCATGCCTCAGTAATCAACGATATCATCATCTGCACTGCGGTAATGACTAGAAGTGTGAAGCCCAGAGCAACAACTATTTTAGGTATAAAAAGCGGCGTGAGTGGGTAGTCATTGGTAACGACACCCCGTTGGTAGTTGTCCACAACATTCGCCCACATCTTCCACGCTGTGACGTAAGCGAAGAACGCAACGGAGAATACGGCCACCCAGTCAGCAATCGCTCGGATGTTTTTACTCATGTAAGGGAGCAACACATCTATCCGAACGTGAGATCCAGATCTGAGGGAATACGAAAAAGCCCATGTGGCAGCCATCGCTAATACATATCCACTCATAACATCGGTCGCGGGCGCCATTACCCAAAGGAATTTACGTGCGATAACTTGATAAGTGATGAAAAACCCGAGCAGCAACAGTTCCAGGCCGCAAACCCAGGCCATCATGAAATAAATTTTGTCCGTAACTCGTGTGATGGCCCGAAATCCATACAGAAGGTTCGAGGCTACGGTCGCTTTTGCTTGGTAGCCAGCTTGGGCTTCTGACGCCATATCTATACTCCAGTTGGTGGTGCTCCAGTTGGCGGTGGCGGATTAGTCTAACACTATTCCTGAAACATTTCTGCGTTTATCTATACCATGGGGTCTCGAAATCAATCTGTTTGCTATCGTGGCATAGGGTATTTCATTACTGTGCGTCACTACCTAGGCCCTTTTACCTTATCTGGTAACCATAGTGCAATCTCCGGAAACACCATAAGTATCCCGATGACTATTGCCATACACGCCATGAACGGTAAAACTCCTATGTAGACATCCTTTATAGTTTTGGGTTGTTCTGTGCCGTCACTAAATATATTTTGAGTTTCAATTTGAGCGCCACGAAGGGCAAATAAGCTAAGCCCCTGTGGTGGGCTGATTTGAGCAGCCTCTAGTAAGATGATCATGATTACGCCGAACCAGAGTAGATCGATTCCGCTTGCCTGAAGCGTCGGAACGATTAACGGCAACGTGGTCAACATCATTGAATAGCTTTCCATGAAAGTTCCGAGTACTAAATAAAACACCACCACTATCAAAATTAGCTGGACCGATGAGAGATCGAGGCTCACGACCCATCGCGCCATATCTGAGGAAATTTGAAGGTATGCGAAAGCAAACTGGAGGGTAAAAGCAGCCATCAGGATGAACATAATCATGCCTGTGGTTTTAATACATCCCATGAATGCCTCAGTGAGCATGTTGAAGACGGATAAGAGGGTTTGTTTGATTATCTGATTGTCATATCCTGCTGCCGTTTCGGCAGCTCTTTCGATCGGAACACGTAATCTTCTAGGCAGTATTGCCAGGAGCTTCGCCTTGCGGCAGGCTAATGCGCATACGTTAAACACCACTTCGTAGGTCTGGTTTAGGACTGCTATGATGAATGCTCCACTGACTCCAGCTGCCGCCGCTTCGGTAGGCGTGGCCCATCCTCCGTATATGCTGCCGAGCACAAGAACTATTAAGACAGCTACCGGGACAATTGAGAGGGTCCCGAGTAAACGGTCACGCCAGCCTTTGATGCTCATGTAACTATCATCGGAAGTCCTCGGAGCAATCCCCGGCCAAATGATTGCCGCAATAAAAATCATTAACATGAACGTTCCGGCTAACAATGCACCCGGGATGAAGCCGGCTAAGAACAAGCGGCCTATCGATGTACCTGTAGTCAAACCGTAAAGTGCGAGGAGGATGCTTGGAGGGATCAAAATACCCAAAGTTCCACCAGCTGCCAGTGAACCTACCACCATACGCTCGTTGTACCCTCTTGCCCGAAAAGCGGGTAGCGCTACCCTGCTGATGGTCGCCGCGGTAGCGATGCTAGATCCGGAGCAGGCGGCGAATATAGCGCATGAGGCAATATTGGTATGGAGGAGCCCGCCGGGGATAGGCCCAAACCAACGGTCTAACGCTTTGTACATTCGGTCGGCGACTCCGCTTCGAAGTATTAGTTCACCCATAAGTATGAAAAGCGGAATCGCGACGAGTAGAAATCTGGTGTAGGTCTCCCAGGCGCGATTCGGCATGATATTCCACAATGGCGCATCGGAGAAAAACTTCATCATTATCAGCGACAATGACCCTATAGCGCCTGCTACATACAAGCCGGAGAGAAAAAACACGGCCATGAGTGCAAACGCGACTATTATCGCCAACACAACCGCCAGAGCGAAGGAATTGGGGCTATTGAAATGTTTTTGGCAAGGACTCCTGATTTAACTGCATGCGAGAAGGCCTCCCATGACACACGGTGATGATCTTTCAGGGTCCTTGCGAAAAGACCTCCTTTCCCGTCGCATCTCCCGGTAGACAGGGTATTAGCGTAGTACTCCTGAAAGTTTGCAGGTTGTAATTTATTCAGCTGGACGTTACCTCAAAAACCTCAAGTCAGACTGGCCGATACTAGCTCATGTTACAGGTTTTTTCTAGCTACGGCCTGAATGCTGGGACAGAACATCCCGTAACGCAGTATCACTACGGTGACGTATTAGCAAATACTAACGGGACCAATATACGAAAAGACTCTAATTCGAGGGGGCTTTCGTCATTTTAGAGACGGGGATTAGACAACTCTCACACTGTGGGCGTTCACCGATAATGGGACACGTTTAAGGGGAGAAAAACCTGAGGGTGGTGGTGGGTTTGGACTCGATGCTGACTCACGACTTGAGGAAGGCATTTGGTTCGGTGCTACTGACCAGGGGAGTGGACATCATGACCGTTTCTCACTGGATGGGCCATTCTAGCCCAGCAGTGACGATGAAAATCTATGCCAAGGTTCTCCCCGAAGCGGAGAAATGGCACAGCAACACGATAGGCAAGGCACTGTTCCGATAGGGCCGAATTAATGTGCCAAGGCGGTGCCACCGTCAATCGAAGGTGGCACATTTGGAAATCTGAAGCCCCTACATGGGGCTATTTTTATTTTTGGAGGTATCCCTATGGTTACAAAACTCAAAAAGCACAGACAGGCAGAAGCAACGGATTAACTGGAGAAGGCGCAGAAGGACGATGACATCGTTGGCAAGACTGCCAGAAGCATCAGCCATTGGGTGGACAAGTATGGCGACTATCAGATGGCTTGGCATCACGGGATTCTCTACCATCTGGAAAGCTGGGTGGAGTTAGCCGAGGTGTCCACTATCGTCAGGACTCACAGTCCAGAGATGGCCACTGCCATCGGTGAGTTCATCGATTACCATCTGGATAGGTAGCCCAGCGGTAGGTTTCGTAATTTGGCCGATTTCCTGGCCGAAGTGGGGCGAAATATGAGGCAAATGCCAATTAACAGCTACAAGAGTAGAGGAGAAAACCGCTCAGAAATGCCATTGTAGGCTCAAAATGGATGGTCGGGGTGGGGAGAATCGAACTCCCGACCTCCTGCTCCCAAAACAGGTAGCGGTTGCTATTGGCAACGTTAGAGCGGCTTCAGCGGTGAACTTGACGACATCATCGCTAACGGAGTCACCGATGCTATTTGGGCAGTGGAGATTGCATCGACTGATGCTGGCTTCTCGACAGAACGATGTGGAACCTGGACAGAAGCAACATCAGCGACTACGTCGTCGCTAACCAGCCCTTTTGGGGATGGCGTGTTTCTCGTAGGGATGGATATCAGTCCTGGCACGTGGAAGTCTCCAGGTGGAGACTATTGTTATTGGGCTAGGCTATCTGGTTTTAGTGGAGAATTGGGCCATATAAAAGCTAATGGCGTTGGAGGGTCGAACAACATTCTCACAATCGAACCGGCGGACAAAGGTTTTGAGTCCAGCAATTGCGGCACATGGACCAAAACAGGCTAATAGGATGGCGTAACGATTGCCGACATTTTGCCGACCAAATCCCCGTTACAGGGTATGGGCGATTGACAGCCAAACTGACAGCCACACGGGTGTACATCTATGAGTCGGGAAACACTCGTGTGGAATAGTGATGGGTAGAATCGAGGCTATATGGACGTCAGTGGACGTTGGTGAACAGGTCTATACCAGACTTAAAATCCGTTATGCCTCGTGACGAGCGGGGTAGGTGGGTTCGACTCCCTCGCACTCCCGCCAGACATTTTTAGGCATGGAATCGCCTGATTTCAGCCAATAAGAAGCCCCAGCGCCATAATGGTCGGGGGCTTTGTTTTGGATCAAATGGTCACGAACTTTTTCGGGCCTAGAATGAGTGGTGCCGAAGGTCAGAGTCGAACTGACACGGAGTTGCCCCACCGGTTTTTGAGTTCGACGCTGGTCGTTTTACCCTGTCACTCCCCGTCCCAAATAGTCCCGTTTCGTAGCTAGAGTGGCAGGTCTATTTCCCTGTCGATACCATCAAGTTCCACCCTGTTACTGGGATTTGGTCGGCAAAATGTCGGCAATTTCGGGCACTTGGCCTACCTGTTTTTGGACGGCCACACGGGTGGACGTCCAAAGCATGGCCTTCTCTAGCTACATATACCCGAAGTGTCTCGACTGCTTATTAAGAATTTCCCCGGGTTAAACTTCAAGCAAATCGTACCCGTAAGAATTAAAGATTTCGCAACCTTCTGACGTGATTAGAATCATGTCTTCTATCTGGAATGACCCTACGCTATCAGCATAATAAGGGGTCTCTAGGCATATCACCATATTTGGTTGGAGGATAGAGTCTTCATCTGCACTAATGAACGGTGGCTCTTCTACGAAAGAGTCCAGACCGATGGAGTGACCGTAGTGACCGCGGCTATAATTTGGAAAACCATGCGACCGAATTTCCTCCGTGGCAACACGAAATATCTCGGACAATTGGACTCCGGGACGCATCAATTCTCTCGCCCGTGAGTGGGCTGATTGTAAAGCGTGGTGCATCTTTTTTTGGATGTCAGTCGGCTTGCCGAAGGAGAATGTGCGACCACAGTCACTGTGATAACCGTCCAATGTCACGCCACAATCGAACTTAATCAAATCTCCCGGAGACAACCCTGAGGTTCCTCCGAAGCTTAGGCGAGCCCCTGACCCAGCACTAACAAAACCAAACGCGCCCTGGAAATCTCCTAAAGATGGATCGGCTTTAGCAGCTTGAAGCGCTCCATCCATGTAGTTGTATTTGATATCTAGTGCTGTTTGTCCTTCATGGACGTTCGCAATGGCTTGGTTTTGGCCTGCCTCGTAAAGCCGGGCTGCTTTTCTGAGTGTTTCAATCTCATGAGGTTGTTTGATGGCCCGCAACTGGTAAAGCACGTCAGTCACATCGACGAACTTGCACTGGGGATTAGTCTCCTTCAGTAATTCTATCGTTTGGTGTTGAACGTACCGCAAATCCGTACCGATAGTCGCGTGGTCTAGATTTCTTTCGCCCAAGATATCCCGCAGTGCTGTGTGAATCTCGGCTTGATCCCATTGGGGAGGCCGAGACAGATTAGCACTGGTTATTGAGTTACTTAGGATGTCGACGTCCCTGTTTTCGACCCACATCTTGTAAGTTCTAATGTCTTCGATATCCGTAGACGCTCTTGCGGGTGTTTCTACAAAATCACTTGTTATTAATGCCGGAGAGAGGGTTGGGTCGGCAGGTATCAAACACAGATCCGTTCCCATGAGCCGCCACGAAAGAGCAACCACTGGGCTCAAGAATCCAGTCGTATAGAATAGGTTTGACGGTGTATAGGCCAGATAGGCATCGATGTTGTGTTTTTGTAACTCTTGCATCAACCTTCTTCTAACTTTGTCAGACATCAAGAGCCTCCTGTTTTTACTCCGGGGCTATCTGCCAGTTTCAATCGACCACCTCAGGACATTCCTCAAGCTGCTCGACATTTTCCAACAGCAACATTAACATCTCATCAGGCAAATTTGCGAATGGCCTGTCAGAGACACTGTGGGCTATGTCTAGCTGCTGTGGTGACCTGCCGAAGCCACGGTCAAGCAGCATCTCTATGGCTTTCAGCTGGTCAGCTGGCCGCACCTGCTGGTCCTTCCTTGACCCGGAGCCTTCCTGCACCGGTACATTGGGCATGACGCCCCTGGCGATGGACACTAGGGCATATACCAACTCCTTGCCACCATCAGTGGTCTCAAGCACATAGCCAGCTAGATCCCTAGTGCCTTTGGGCCTGCCACTAGGGTTGCCAGACTGGCCTGGCTTCCAGGGGCTTAAGTTGTTATTCGAGTTGTTACCAGTGGTCATGATGTGCGCTCGGATACAAGAACGATTGCTGCCGTTTTCCGGTAAGGGATTAGCCACGCTCCACCTGTTAGGTGTTGCTTCCACTTCTTGGTAACATCGCCAGAAAGGTTAGGGATTTAATGGAATGTCTATCCCCAAAATCACTATTGGTGTGACCGGACGGTTTCCGGCTATTGTGTCGGCCAACGAGATAAGGTCCTTAATAGCGTTAACAAGGGCAGTGAAACCGGATAGATTTCCAGAGCGTAGATATAGACGTTGGGATTCGATTGGTTAGCAAGAGGTTAGCAAACGCAAGAATAAATGGCTCCCACAAAATCGGTGGGAGCCTTTTCAGTCTCATAAAATGGTGCGCCCGGCGAGACTCGAACTCACAACCCCTGGGTTCGAAGCCCAGTACTCTATCCATTGAGCTACGGGCGCATCTAATGAGGGAATCGGGTAGAATTGCTGGTGGGGCGAGCGACGGGATTCGAACCCGTGATCTCCTGTGCCACAGACAGGCGCCTTAGGCCTCTTGGCTACGCTCGCCACGCTGGAAGTGCTGTGCCGAAGAGGGTTGGACCCAGCCGAACACAGTTGCAATCAGGCTTAAATATGGTAGCAAATGAGCGTGGCTCTTACAAGGAGTCACAGGTCGCGCCGACGGGCTAGATATATCAAAATCGCGACGGCGTTCCGCCTGACCGACTGGCCGGTCCCATTGAAATAAAACCACCGCCCTATCTAAAATAAGACTAAGTCAAAAGCCGCAACCGAGTCCCATTGCGATGAGAGGACTCTACCCCGGTTATCGAGGAACGAAAACATGGGTTGGAAGACACTACTGCTAGCCTTTGGACTACTTTTCTTGGTGGCGGCCTGCTCCGGGTCCTCTGGCGGCAGTGAAACCACGGATTCTGAAAGCGGATCCCCGGAACCCACTGCCTCCTCCAGCGCACCGGAGCCGAGCGGTTCCTCCGGTGACGGTAAGCCACTGGAAGGCGGGCGTTTCGTCCGGTTATTCGTTGACCCGCCAAGCCTTGACCCCCACCTGACCACCGACGCAACCTCCGCCCAGATAATCGTGGAGGTATTCGGCGGACTGGTAACTATTGATAGAGACCTAAATGTGGTCGCCGACCTCGCCGAGAGTTGGGACGTGTCCGATAACGGCCGGGTCTACACCTTTAGAATCCGTCCTGACGCCACATTCCACGACGGCAAGCCAGTCACTGCGGAAGACGTCCGCTGGTCATTGGAACGCGCCACCGACCCCCTAACGGAATCGCCGAACGTCGACCAATATCTGGGCGACATCGTGGGCGTGGAAGCGAAGATCGCCGGAGACGCCTTGGAGATATCCGGGGTACGGGTGATCAATGAACTGACGATCGAGATCACTATCGACGGACCTAAATCTTTCTTTCTGGCCAAGTTGACCTACCCAACGGCCTTTGTCCTGGACAGAGAAAACGTTGAAGCCAACCCCAAGAACTGGTTCCGCAAGCCCAACGGCACCGGTCCCTTCAAGATGACCGAATATGTAGTCGGCGAGACTCTGATCCTAAGCCGTCATGATGGCTACCACCTAGGTCCGGCGAAGATCGCCGAGGCGGAGATGATCCTGAGCGGCGGGACTTCGATGCTCATGTACGAGAATGACGAGATCGACATCGCCGGCGTGGGATTGGCCGACATCGACCGCCTGCAAGAGCCGAGCAACAGCCTAAATGCCGAGCTCCATCAGGCATCTCCCCAATTCAGCATCCAGTACATCGGCTTGAACGTTAACGAACCGCCACTGGACGACATTAAGGTCCGCCAGGCGCTGAATCTGGCCATCGACAAGAGAGAGATCGCGACGATCGTGCTGGGAGACCAGGTTGTCCCGGCCACCGGGATCCTGCCGCCGGGATTCCCTGGTTTCAGCGAGTCAGTCTCCGGTTACGCCTTCGACCCGGAAAGGGCTATGCAACTCTTAAAGGAGTCCAAGTACGGTAACGACTTGGATAACATACCTCCCATCACCATCACGACGCCTGGTAGTTTCGGGGCCAACGTGAGTCTGGACATGGAAGTGGTCCTGGCGATGTGGGAGAAGAACCTGGGGATCAAGACGGAGTTTCAGCAGACTGAATTCGCCACATTCCTGAAAGACCTGAACAAGCGGCGTTTCCAGATGTTCGACATCGGCTGGATCGCCGATTATCCGGACCCCGAGAACTTCTTGGACATACTGTTCTACAGCGACAGCAGCAACAACCACACGAATTACAACAACCCAGTGGTCGACGCGCTTCTAGAACAGGCTAGGGTCGAGACCGACGAGACGAAGCGGTTCCTCATCTACAACGAAGTTGAACAAATGATCTTGGACGATGCGCCTTGGATACCCCTGTGGTACAGCGGCGAACGGTACTTGCTGATAAAACCCTACGTGAAAGACTATCTGCAGACGCCGCTAATCATCCCCAGACTCCGGCATGTTTACCTGACAGACAAGTAGGGCCGGGCGCAAGCATGGGCACATACGTCATCCGCCGGTTGGCTTGGCTGCCAGTGATCCTATTGATCATCTCGTTCATCACGTTCGTCATGGGCCGGTTTGGGCCGGGCGACCCGATCGAGATCCGCATGGGTCAATACAATAACGAAGAGGCCATCGAACGCATCCGAGAGCAACGCGGCCTCAACGATAACATCATGGTCCAGTACGGCCGCTATCTAAAAGACGTGACCCGCGGTGACTTTGGCGATAGTATCGCGTTGCCAGGACGCACGGTGGGAGAGCTCCTCAAAAAGAAGATGTGGGTCTCAGCCCAGCTAAACATCGCGGCCTTGTTCCTTTCGGTGTCTATCGGCATTCCGCTGGGCCTGTTTGCGGCCCTGAGACAGGGGACATTTTGGGACACGGGCATGGTGGCATTCACCCTTCTAGGGCAGTCCATACCCGTTTTCCTCACGGCGCCACTCTTATTATTGGTGTTTGCGTCATGGCTCGACATCCTACCGACGCACGACTGGGGAGGGCTGTTCTCCACCCACACGATCTTGCCGGCGATCGTTATGGGCGTTCCGGGTATAGCGATCATCACTAGATTGACCCGGGCCAGCACGCTTGAGGTGATCAGCCAGGACTACATCCGGACCGCCCGGTCCAAAGGCCTGTCGGAATCGACGGTCCAGCGGCGGCACGTCCTCAGAAACGCCATGATTCCAGTGATCACCATGCTTGGCTTCTCCTTGGCTGGAATAGCGTTCACTTCGTTCATCGTGGAGCGGTACTTCGGCATCCCCGGGATCGGAGACCTGTTTATCAGTTCTATCTTCGCCCGGGACTATCCAATCATCAATGCGATAGTGATCATAGGCACTACGCTGTTTGTGCTCGCCAACCTGACAGTTGACCTGATCTACCCCTGGCTCGACCCTAGGATCAGACTGGGCGGCGCCCATGTTGAGTGACGAGGCCCAACCGGCAATCGCTCCGCGGCGCGCGTCCAGCCGCAATTATTGGGCCATTTCACTCCATAGATTGCTTCGTAAAAAAGTCGGCATTGCCTGCTTGACGATAATCCTGCTGATGTACGGCTCAGGGATACTGGCCCCCCTGGTCACGCCCTACGGGTACAACGACCAAGACCTATCGATCACCAAGCAGGGTCCAAGTATCGGTCATCCTTTCGGTACCGACCGTTTGGGAAGGGACATCCTCACCCGCATCATCTATGGGTTGCGGACCACCGTAATCATCACCGTAGTGACGCTGGTAACCGGCAGTCTCATATTGGGCATCACGATGGGGTTGCTGGCGGGTTATTTCGGAAAATGGATAGACACCCTCGTCATGCGGGTGGGGGAGGTGACTTCTGCCTTTCCCGAGATTTTCCTGGTGCTGATTATCATATCGACACTAAAGCCGCCGATCACCGATTGGGTGCGCGGCATCGAAGAAACAGTTGGCATCGATATCATAAGACTGGGTGTCGTGGACTACTTCGTGCTGTCTCTGGCGCTGGCCATCTTTTCGTGGTTCGGTATGGCGAGACTTGTCCGCGGCCAGGTGCTGCAAGCCAGGGAGAACCAATACGTGGAGGCGGCGCGGGCGATCGGCGCTTCAACGCCACGGATCCTGGCCAAGCACGTGTTGCCCAATGTGATGGGGCCGGTGATCGTGATGGTGTCGGCGGGCCTGGCCGGCGTGGCCGGGTCTGAGATATTTCTCAGTTTCTTGGGAATCGGAATCCAGCCGCCAACGCCAAGTCTTGGCCTCATGATCTTTCAGAACGGCAGTATCTCTGTCCTGAGGTCAGATCCCCATCTGTTGCTCTTCCCCGTTCTCACGCTGTCGCTGCTGCTATTCACGTTCAACCTATTGGGTGACGCGGTGAACGACGCCTTCAACCCCCGCGCCCGCTGATCCACCTACTCCACTCTTTTCGCCAGGCGCAGCTCTACCGCCATCAGGCATGGGTAGTTTGCCGGGCCTTTAATTAATTAAATGGCCAGCGGCGGCGTAGACGCGGGAAGGCCATCAGACCCAGAGGAGCGCCCAGAAGCAACAACATCCCAACGCCCGTTGGGCCGCCTGATCCACTGGCAGGTGCACTACATCCCGGAGAGCTTGAGCCGCCATCAGGATCTTCGCCGTCATCTCCGGTGGTGCCGGCGGGGAGAGCATCTTCGCCATCGGTAGCTTCAGGCATCTCTGTCGCTTCGGCTGCGGCTGGGGTGTCGCCTTCAGTATCTTCGGTCGGCTCTTCAATCTCGGAACCCTCAGCAGGAGAAGCGTCCGATTCAGGAGCCTCGGCCGCTTCATTTAGCTCGGATGCAAGTTCTTCGGGCGACGGCAGAGGCTCGAGGCCTAAGGCTTCCCGCCAGGCGGTATCCAGCCCGAACTGGTCCATGCCGTAGACTTCCAGCAGTGCTTGGTCGATGTCCAAGGTGCGTTGCAGGACCGGGAAAAGGGCGGCCATCCGCGCCTCGCCGTAAGAGTCGATCATATACTGGACCACCGAGCGGCCCTGACCGTAGGCGATGATGATGTCCTCGGGCGTTCCCCCGAAGGAACTCAGATACCAAAGTGGTTTTATCCGGCGGGTGAAGATGCCGTAGCGGAGAGCGGCATCGTAGTCGTCCGTAGGGTCTATGTTGCCATACTCGGCCAGACCTTCGTTGAGCCAAGAAGGCACCTGACTGATTGCCGATCCGGCGGCTTCACCAACCAACAAATGGGTGAACTCATGAGAGACGGTGCCGGTTACGGTTGGGTCGAATCCATGGACCAACAGCACCCTTTCGTTGCTGAAAGCCATGCCTTGGGTCTGTAGTCCTTCGCTCACAGCCTGGGACCGGAATGGCAGGGCCGAGGACATGTGCCGGTAGTTGTTGTAGGAAACGATACGAAGCGGCTCGGTGGGCGCGATACCCAGCACGGGCAGCATCTTCTTCATGTTCTCTTTTGCCGCTTCAAGAACAATGTAAGCGCGGTCTTCAACGTACTCACCGTAGTAATAAACCGTGATCAGGTCCTCAACGACCGTGAGCCATTCGAACCGGTTGTCCTCGTAGACAAAATCTTGAGTCTCGGTGCGGACCACCGCTCCCGCCTTGTCTCGAACTTCAAAGGAGAACTCGATCTTGGTGCCGGGCGGGAAGTAACTGCCGCCAGTGCCACTGGGGAGAATCGACTCTCCAACGACGCTCTCGCCAGGCTCAAATTCCACGGAACGGTAGGCGCTTCGCCCTTTCTGGTCTACTTTACTGAAGAAGACACGTATGTCGTCGATCTCATCGACGCTACTGGCGACCACGGAGAATCTGATACCGTCCGGAAATTGGCTCTCCGCCTTGGCCTCGACCACCTTGATATTTCCCTCATCGGCGTAGGTAACCGCCGACGATGAGAACGCCCATCCAGCGAACAAGACCATACTTATCACGAACACGATATTGCGCAAGGCTGCCTCTAGAAGCAAGTTTACGTTAGCCCTACGCCAATGTCGACAAACCGAACTTGCTGCGCGCTTAACCCCTGCGCGTAGATCTAAGCTGGCCAGAGTCGTCTTGACGGTGATTTTCAATACGCCTAAAATCAGGATGCGAATCACCTAGGCACGCCTCTTTTAATCGGTGCGCGTGTCTCGGGACTGCCAAAAGCAGATTGCGCCAACGGCTCCCTCAATCAGGCGCTTTTTGAATATATCCCAACATTTACGTGGTGTAGATAGATGGCAATCACTGTCGGCCGGGTCATCGACCTGAATTTTGAGCCCTTTTACATCGATATGGTACGCCGAGGCATCGTCCTGAAAGACGTGAGTCTTAAAGACATTCCGCAAGCCCTGCGCGATGGCGAGATCAACGCCGGACCGGTGAGCCTGGTGGACAGTTTTGGCCTGGAAGACATCTGCCTCCCAGTGGCGGGTTTTTGCCTCTCGGCGTCGAACAAGGCAGGCAGCAATCTGCTTTACTCTAAGAAACCCCTAGAGGAACTCTCCGGGGCCACCATCGCAACAGCCACTGCTGACTCAACCACTCGGAAGTTGTTCCAGGTGCTATTGGCCCAGAAGCACAATGGCAGCACCGATACATTCGTATCGTTGCCCGATGAGCATGACGCCTTCGTGATCTCCGGGGACGACGCGCTGCGCCGCCGGCGAGGCGCCAGGGGTTATGGACACCGGTACGACCTGGGTGAAGAATGGCACACCATGACCAGCCTGCCCTTTGTGTTCGCCCGCTGGATGGCCCGCAAAGAACTGAATGAAGACGATACCCTGTTGGTGGAAGATACCCTGTACGTGGGCTTAGAGGACGGTGTGGACAGCCTGTTCCACCTCGCTGATCCCAAGGACCATCTACTGATGATGGCCCGGGACATCGTCGATTACATCATCGGATACCGGTATTTCGTCGGGCTTTCCGAACGTAAGTCCATCGAGCTATTCAGAGGGTACTTGGCCGAACTGCCTTCCTAGCACCGGCAGCCTTTTCCCATCGATTTATACTGGAGGTGCGCCTGTAGTGAAGATCACCGAAGGCTCCTTCGAAGCTACGGGCCACACGTCTGTGATCTGCGACTTCTCCCCTCCCCGCTCCGGGGACGCGGCTGTGGTCGGCCAGGCACAGATCGACGCCGACTTCATCTCGGTGGCGTACAACCCGGGAAGGGCCGTTAGGACCAACTCAGCCATGTTGGCCGCCGCCATACAAAATTCCGGCAAGGACGCGGTGTTTACCCTGGCCACCCGGGACATGAACAAACTGGCGCTCCAGACCCAGTTGCTAGGCGCCCAACTGCTGGGAGTGCAGAACGTGGTGGTCGTCCAAGGCGATCCTTTTGGCGAGCGGGACCAAACGAGAGTGGCATCGGTCAACGATTACACGCCGTCCGGCTTGATCGCAGCCATCGCCCAGATGAACCAGGGGCAGGACTTCAAAGAGAGCAAGTTGGGGCAACCCACGGACTTTTGTATCGGCGCGACGATGGACCTGGGCCGCGGCATCGAAGAAGAAGCCCAATTGGCGGTGCGAAAGGTAGAAGCTGGGGCCGAATTTCTGATCACCCAACCCATCTTCAACGTTGACCACGTGGCCCGCTACCGGGAATCCTTCGGGTATCACGCCGGCAAGGCCGGGACTGTACCCATCTACTTAGGGCTTCAGATTTTGGAAAAAGATGGCGTGCTATTCAGTTCCGTCCCTGAATCGGTGCGCAGCGAACTGGAAGACGGCCGCACCGGGGTGGACATTGCTTTAGAGCTCTACCGAAAGTTCCAAAAAGCCCGCCTCAACAACATCTACCTCATGCCCCCCATCAAACGCGGCGGCGCCCGAAACTACGAAGCAGCCAAAGAGTTTCTGGGAAAGATAAAGAAAGCCTAGTAACTCCTTGGTCATTCCTTCGAAGGCAGGAATCCAGGAATCGTCTTGCGAATGACGGTAGAAAAAGGCAGGCAAACTGGATTCTCGCCTTCGCCAGAATAACGGGAGATGGCCCCAGAGAATTATTCTTTGACGATCCGGCCAGGACGCGATGGTTAGCTGACAGCTACTACGGCGCCCAGGGGACCGGGGCTTCGCTGTTGAACTGGTCGGTGACAACGTCCACCACCGCCGGCCGGCCGGAGGCGATGGCCTGTTCGATGGCGCTCTGGATGTCTCCGGGCTTCTCGACACGGATGCCGAAGGCTCCCATAGATTCGGCGACCTTGGAGAGGTCCACGTCAGTGAACTGCCACAACTCTCCTGGCGAGCCGCCCTCGATTCCTTCGTACGCCCGTTCGTCGCCGCGTTTGTCCTGGGATAGGGCGTGGTTGTTGTTTATCACCGTCACCACTGGGATATTGTTCCGGACGGCCGTCTCCAATTCCGCGATGTGATACCAGAACCCACCGTCGCCGGTGAAGCAGAGCACCGGCCGGTCGGGCAGCGCGCACTTGGCACCCATGGCCGCCGATAGTCCCCAGCCCAATGAGCCGGCGCAGCGGATGTAACCTTGGGTAGGTTCGTTCATGTCGATCATCGAACCGGTCCAGATGCCGGCGTGTCCGGTATCGGCCACCAACATGGCGTCTGACGGCAGCCACTTTGTAATCTCCGTGCAGAGTCTCTCCGGGATGATTGGCATTGCGTCCGAGTTGGCCAACGGGGCCACTTCGTCCCGCCATTCTTTAACCAATTCCTGGGCCCTAGAAACCCATGCGGAACGGTCGCCGACGGGCTCCGAGGCCTCGATCAATCTGCGGACACTCGCTTTGGCGTCGCCCTGCATGGCCACCTGCGCGGAATAGGTGCGGCCCAGTTCCGACGGGTCGATGTCTATCTGGATCACCGGCGTTCCGATGGCCGGGACACGCCATTCGTTGGTCACTTGGCTGCCGGTGTGGCTGCCGATGTAGAGCACGAGGTCAGCTTCGTGGACCACCCGGTTGGCGCACCAACGGGAGTAGGAGCCGACAACTCCCACGGCCAAGGGGTGATTGTCAGGGATGGCGCCCTTGGCGTTCAGCGAAGTGGCCACTGGAATGTTCAGCAACTCGGCCAGTTCGACCAACTCTTGTTGGGCCCCAGAAGATGTGACACCGCCGCCCGCCACGATGACCGGACGTTGTGCGTTGGCCAGCACCTGGGCCGCTTCCCGGACTCGCTCGGGTTCCGGTTCAGGCCGGAACGCGGGACGCTGAGTGAACGACTCTTCCAACAGGATCTCCAGGTCGGCTTCACCGTCCTCCACGACCTGCCCTCCGATGCCTTCCAGGTCCAGATGGACCGGGGCCGGCGCGCCGGTGGTAGCCTCGCGGAAAGCCTGCCGGAGCAAGCCCGGAAGGTCGTTCACCGTATCTACGACGGCGCTGAACTTCGTGGTCGCGGCGAACGGCCTTGAGTGATCGATCTCCTGGTAGGCGTTGCGGTTCCGTTGGAGGTTCGACTTATGGCCGGTCAACGCCAGGACCGGCGACAGGCCCAGATAGGCGTCTTGAAGACCCGCGGCCAGGTTGACCGCGCCCACCGACTGGGCCATGCAGACCCCGACTCTGTTGGAAGCCCTGGCGTACCCGTCGGCCATGTAGGCGGCCGCCTTTTCGCCGTGAGTCACCACCCGCTTGATGCCAAGTAGGTCCATCTCCGCCAGTGACCTGCGGAGCGTGGCCGGCACGAAAAACACGTGGGTGACGCCGTAGGCTTTCAAGGTCCCGGCCAGGTATTTGGCTCCGGTCATCTTAGGCATGGTTGTCCCTCTTAATCGTCAGATATGGGCGGTGGCTGAGCTGCGGGTTGTTTAGATCCCTCTTTCGTCAAACACTTCTTTCGCCACCCGGACGGCGTTGGCGCCCACCGGCCAACCGGCGTAGAAGGTGGTGTGCAGGATCACTTCGCTGATCTCCGACTTGGTGACGCCGTTGTCCAAAGCCCGGCCGATATGGCCCTTGAGTTGGTCGGTCCGGTAGAGGGCAACCAGGTTGGCCACGGTGATCAGGCTGCGGTCCCGCTTGGACAGCTCTGACCGCTCCCAGATGTCTCCAAAAAGAACATCGGCGGTCATCTCCGCTAGTTTGGGTGAAACCTCTTGCATGGCACTGCGTGATGTAGTCATTTGGCTCCTTATTTTTTGGTGGATTAACGATTTACGGAGCGGGCGCCCGTATGGCAGGCCCCCAGTTGATGCCGAAATCGGCCCTTTCGACCCGATGTCCCGAGAATGTGGACGCTTTCTGGGCGGCCAGCCAGACCGCCGCGTCGTTGATGGAATCCGGCTGCTCCATAGGTATGTGGCCGGTGCCGGGCCAGTCGCCGTGGCGGTTCATCCACGTATCGACGCGGCCTGGGCTCAGCACATTGACGGCGATTTCGTGCTCCCGCACTTCTTCGGCGATGCTCAGGTAGGCCCGGTCCAAGGCCGCCTTGCTCATGGAATAACCCACCCGGCCCTCGCGGTAACCCTGAGATGCGCCGGAGGTGATGCAGAAGATCGATCCGCCGCCCTTCTGCTCGATCATGGCCGGAAGGACGTATTTGCAGAGCAAGATCGGCCCCCGGATGTTCACCGTGAGGGCGCGGTCAAGCAGGTCTTCGTCCAGGTCCACCACCGGGGACTCGCAGTCGACACCGGCGTTGGAGACTACGATGTCGATGCGCCCGAAGTGTTTCACCGTCCGGTCGGCGAGGTTCTTCAGGTCCTCCGACTTGGTCACATCACAAGCGACCGCCATGGCTTCTCCGCCGGCTACGGCGATCTGTTGGGCGGTGTCGTTGATCGTGCCGGAGCCGTACTTGATGAAGGGGGAGTCCGGGGGTGGTTCGTGTTCGGTCCGTGAGGCGACCACCACCTGGGCGCCTGCCGCGGCGAATGCCAGACACATCGATCGTCCGATGCCACGGCTGCCGCCGGTCACGATGGCTACCTTGCCCCGGAGGTCTTCTGTGGCGGCCATGATTACTCCGTAGGTCCGCCGGCCGAATGAATGATCAATTAAGCGGCCAGGCGGAATTTGGGGAGGGTGATCGTGTCGTCCAGTACCTCGAAGACCACTTCAACGGCCATGCCGATCTTGATGTTGGCCGGATCCGGGTCGGCGATGACCAGGTTGCTGGGCATGCGGGGGCCTTCTTCCAGTTCAACGATCACCGGCACATAGGGCGCTTTGTCGCGGAAGGGAGGAGTCGGGCCGCGGTGGACGATGGAAAACGTGTGGATGATTCCCTTGCCGCTACTCTTGGTCCAGTCGGTATCCCGGGAGAAACATTCGGGGCAGATGTCTCTGGGATAGAAGTAGGTTGAATCGCAGGACTTGCAATGGCGCAGCCACAATTCTTCTGCTTTGCACTTTTCCCAGTAGAAGTCGGATTCAGGTTGCGGCTGGGGCGCCGGGATCGGCGGCGAAGACTGCTGCTGGGTCATCTCCCACTCCTGTGATTCAGATACATAGGCGGCTCTGGAGCAATGCCACCAAAAGAATAGGGACAAAAACCACGGGCGTCAAGAATCGTATACCGGTCTCAGTGTTGCGCCCCGGCCGGGCATTCGAGTAACGTTGGCTGTGCAATCACGGAAGCCCAGAGGTGCCGAATCATGCGAATCGCGGTCATGGGAACTGGAAGCATCGGCGGATATTTCGGTGGGATGCTGGCACGTAACGGGAACGAGGTGTCTTTCATCGCCCGCGGCGCTCACCTGGAAGCGATCAAGTCCAATGGGCTCAAAGTGGTCCGGGATGAGGAGGAGTTCACGGTCCGATGCCACGCCACGGACGACCCGCACGAGATCGGGTTCGTGGACCTGGCGATGCTATGCGTGAAAACCTACCAAAATGAGGTTGCCGTCCCCCTCATGGAGCCTCTGGTCGGGCCGGACACCACAGTGCTATGCCTGCAAAATGGGGTAGACAGCTACTTAACGGCCGTCGAGACCCTCGGTGAGGAAAGAGTGCTGCCGGGGGCCGCATTCATCGAAGCCGGGATGCTCGGGCCCGGGGCCGTCCAGCAGACTGGGGGTGTGGTGCGGATAATCATGGGCGAGACCAGCGGCGTTGAGACACCCCGTTGCCAAGCGATACGCGACGCGTTCTTAGGCGCAGGTGTTCCCGCTGAAGTGCTACCGGACATCCGGGCCGGTCAGTGGGAGAAATTCATGTTCATCGCCACCATGGCCGGCGTCACGTCAATGGCTCGGGCCACTCTGGCGGAGCTCATGCCCCAACCTCATTGGCGCAAGGTCGTTCTGGCTTGCCTGGCTGAGATAGACACCGTCGGCCGGGCCAGCGGGGTTGGGCTCCCCCCGGGCATCTTGTCCGACACGGTTCATTATATGGAGAATAACTTGGGTGATCTAAACGCTTCCATGTACACCGACCTGTTGGCCGGTCGCCCGATGGAGCTCGATGCGCTGAATGGAGCGGTGGTCCGCATCGGACAACAGACCGGGGTCGCGACGCCGATCAACGACGTGATATACGCCATGCTAAAGGAATTCCAAAACGGGAGCTGAGCAGATGGCCGAGACACCGGACCGCCACGACCTGGACAAGCTGACTAGATGGCATGAAGGGCTAATGTCCGCGTCGGGACAGGGTTTCCCCGTTTGTGCCCTGTTCTTGGCTTCGGGGGAAGATAACCGGGCCCACGACATATTCCGGACCTACCGGACCGCATTTGAGGAGATGGGCGCCGGTTTTCATGACCTGGTCATCTTCGGCCAGCACGGCATGTCCACCACCTGCGCCGCGCTGATACCCGGTCTGGGACTTTCCGGCCTGCAGACACCAGCCTTGGTGCTGATCAATTCCGGAGACGCAGGGTTCGTCCTCCACACAACTGGCCTGCCGGTCGGGGCTTTGGCTGAAGGGGAGTCTGAAGAAGACAATAGTGGGATTCCCTGGCGTAAGGTGTTGGAGTCCATCAAACAAGCAACGGCTGGAGGCACAGAACTTTCGCTGGACGACGTAAATGGTCTGGACCGAACGGAATATTCCGGTTGGACTCTGGTGGAAACCGTAGGTGCGGTGAAACGCCGGATTGAAAGCGATTAGGAAAAAAGAGACGGGTGGGTTGGTTGGGCGTAAGCTGGATATCCGCTCACGGTGAGCCTGTCGAACCACTGCTTTGGCCAAGTTTGTCTTCCATCCACAGCGTGACTTATGCGCGCCCTTCGACAGGCTCAGGACGAGCGGTTTTGTTGGAGGCTGGATTTCCCCTCCGACTCATCGTGTGCTTCAGCGAAAAGATGTCTTAGGACTCAACTGCGGAATTGACGTGCGCCCTAGAACGCAGCCGCCAAGACGGCCCAGGCGCCCCAAGCCACCAGCAGTCCTCCCGTTATCTTCGAGACCTTTTTCCCGGCGGGGATGACCTTTTCCGCCAGCACGAAGGCGGCGAGCGCGGCGATCCACACCAGGTTCATCACGCCCAGAACGAACAGCAGAGCCATGAGTATCCAGCAGCAACCAAGGCAATACTTGCCGTGCTGCAGACCCATCTTGAACGCGCCACCGGTCCCCTCTCTCCAATCGGACATCAGGAAACTCATCGGACTGCGGCAGTGGGTAAGGCAGACATACTTCAACTGGCTCCACTGGAACAAACCGGCCACCAGCAGCAGCCCGCCGCCCAGGTAACCGCTGGAACTGCCACCCATCATGGACGACAGCAGCGAAGCCTGGTGCAGGCCCCAGTTGCCTAGCGTGGCTACCAGCGCGAAACCGGCCCAGATAACCAGATACCCAGAGAGAAAAATGCTTGTGGCGACGAATGGGCGGGACTGTTCGCGGCGTCTTCGGTTGACGGTGGCGAACAGCAGCACCATGGGCGCCGCGCTGGGGACCATCATGGCCACCATCATCACCGCCCACATCAGGTACATCAATGAGAAATCCGCGCCGTTCCAAGACCTTACATTGCCCATGGCCATGCCCATCGACGCTCCCATATCGGCGTTGCCTTGGGCTATGTAGATGGTGTATCCCCAGGCGATCGCCACCAATGCCACCACCCCGGATATAACGATGGCCCGGTCGCGCTTTAGGAGTGATTCGATGTGTGTCGATGTCTGAGGCATGTTTAAAAGGAGTGGGGGCCGCGGATCCCACGGCCCCACTCTGCGTATCTAGTTGAGCCGGGAAGGGACTATTGGTTGGTCCATTCAACCGGAGCGAAGATGGCGCTTTGGCCGGAATGATCGAATTTGATCGCCCCGGTATCCACCTTCATCACCGAAGTCTTGGCGTTGTCGCCGTCATTCCAGATCAGGCCGCCTTTGGGGAAGACGATGTGGACTTCGTTTTCGTCGCCGGTGACGGGATTTATCAGAGGAGTAAATTTGGCCTCGCAGATCCCGTCGATGCTGAACCCGCTATTGCGGCCGTTGACGTCCATCTTGATGGACTTCAGGTGGGGGCCGTCCAATGAGCTGAGCGTAGTGGCCAAGATTTCCCAAGGCATCCCGCCCGCTTGTCCGGTGAGTATTGTGGCTATACCGCCGACCTGCTCTTCGCTAGCCGATTCGTCGATGTAGATCGCCGCCGCCCCATCGCCTTCATGGATGGCTTTGGGCCACTTGATGGCCAATACGATCTTCATGCCCGAGAGGTCGGTGTCTCCGATATTTCCTCCGTCAATCTGAATCCCGATCAGGGCCTCGCAGGAGCCGTGATCCGGGAACCCGCCGAAGTTGCAGTTTCATCCCGAATCGCAGTTGCAGGTCTCCAAGAATACGCCTTTGACGCGATAAGGGGTTTGGGTTTGGGTTTGGGTCATCTAGTGATCCTCTTTATCTGTTCGAATGGACACACGGAATCATAAACGTGTTTACGAGATGTGGAAAGGCCCATTTTGGGAGTTAGCGGTCAAGTATGGTAGAGCCAGTGGGCGGATAATAATTACAGCTTGACCGTGTGTGCAGCGATGCTATAATTCCCGGGGCAGGAGGTGTCCTATTGGAACCGTTTGACTTTGTTACACCCAGTACCATCCAGGAAGCCGTCACAGCCTTGGCTTCCGCCGGAGACCAGGCCCGAATCTTGGCTGGCGGGACCGATATGCTGGTGCAGATGCGCGCCGGACGCCGGACCGCCCCCCTTGTTGTGGACATCAAAGGCATCCCCGAATTGAATGTCATGGCATATGACGCCTCCAAAGGGCTAACTTTGGGAGCGGCTGTGCCCTGCTACAGAATCTATCAAGATGCAACCGTAGCAGCGGCTTATCCAGGCCTGACCGACTCCGCATTTTTGATCGGAGGGATCCAGATTCAAGGCCGCGCATCCATCGGCGGGAATATCTGCAACGCGGCCCCCAGCGGCGACGCGATCCCCGCGGTGATCGCCTTAGGCGGCGTTTGCAACGTTGCAGGACCGAACGGCACACGGGAGATACTGTGCGAAGACTTCTGCACTGCTCCTGGCCGGAACGCGTTAGAGAACGGTGAGATTCTTGTTTCCATCTCCATCCCGGCGCCCCAGGAGAAATCGGGAGCCAGCTATCTTCGATTCATACCCAGGAACGAGATGGACATCGCGGTTGTCGGAGTAGGCAGCGCTGTTCAACTTGACGCCTCAGGCCAGAATTTCGTATCGGCCCGCATCGCCCTGGCTTCGGTGGCGCCCACACCGGTGTTCGCCAAAGAAGCCGGCGACAGCCTGGCTGGAAAGGCCGTATCCGAGGAGGCGGTCCAGCAAGCCTCCGAGTTGGCCCAGGCCGCGGCCAAGCCCATCAGCGATATGCGCGGGACCATCCGCCAGCGCACCCACCTTGTTGGTGTATTTACCCGCCGAACCCTTAACAACGCCATCGAACGAGCCAGGGGAGGTTAACAATGCCCGGAGTTACCCAAGTACAGACCACTTTGAACGGTGAGGTTATCAACTTTCTGTGTGAGCCTCGCCAGAGCCTTCTGGAAGTCCTGCGGGACGTCCTGGGCATGACCGGCACCAAGGAAGGATGCAACGACGGCAACTGCGGCGCCTGCACCATCATATTGGACGGCATAATCGTCGATTCGTGCTTGGTCCTCGGCGTCGAAGCCGAAGGCAAAGACATCATGACCATCGAGGGCATGGCCTCTCCAGAGGGCCTGCACCCGCTGCAGCAGTCTTTCCTCGAGAACGCCGCGCTCCAATGCGGCATCTGCACCCCTGGTTTCCTGCTGGCCTCCAAGAGCCTGCTGGACCAGGAGCCCGAAGCCGACGAAGGGCGGATCCGTCACTGGTTGGCGGGCAACCTCTGTCGCTGCACCGGCTATGACAAGATCGTCCGGGCCGTGATGCAGGTAAGCAAAGCCAAATAACCGGCAATCACTAATGGCAATCAATCGGAGCTCTTCAACCAAAACTTGGGGCTCCGGTTTTATTTTACGGGGGTATTGAGACATGACCTCAAACCAAGTTTTATCGGAAGTAGAATACGACGTAGTCGGCAAGCGGCCAGTGCGGCCCGATGGCGTAGACAAGGTTACCGGCCGGGCCCGGTACGGGGATGACACGAACTTGACTGGGACGCTGCGGGCCAGAGTGTTGCGCAGCCCCCACGCCCACGCCAGGATCAAGTCCATCGACACCAGCAAAGCCGAGGCGTTCCCCGGCGTGCGGGCAGTGATCACGGCCAAAGACCTGCCATTTGCTTCTCTTTCAAAGGAAGAATTGGGCGGCGAATACACGTCCCTCAAGTTCGCCTCCGACCACATGATGGCCAGCGATAAAACTCTGTTCAAAGGCCATCCCGTCGCTGCGGTCGCCGCGGTGAATGCCCATGTGGCCGAGTCGGCCATGGCGCTGATCGAGGTCGATTACGAAGTATTGAAACCCGTTGTAGATGTCCGTGAGGCCATGCAAGACGGCGCCCCGCTGCTCCATGAAGACCTGCGGACCAACGACATGGGCGAGACCGGGGACAAACCCTCCAACATCGCCACCCATATGAGCTACTCCACCGGCGACCTTGAAAAAGGGTTTGCCGAAGCCGACCTGGTGATGGAGAAGGAATACACCACTTCGACTGTCCACCAGGGCTACATCGAGCCCCACAACACCACGGCGTTCTGGAACTCCGATGGCCAACTGGACCTCTGGACCAGCACCCAAGGGAGCTTCCAGGTCAGAGGCACCGTTGCCACCATCCTTAGATTGCCGGTGTCTCAGGTCAAAGTTACTCCCATGGAGATCGGCGGCGGCTTCGGCGGCAAGATAACTGCCTACTTGGATGCCATCTGCGCCGTCCTGTCCAAGAAGACGGGCGCACCGGTCAAGGCGCTGATGACCCGTACCGAGGTCTTCGAAGCGTCGGGACCAGCCCCGGCTTCCTGGATGCGGGTCAAGATCGGCGTGAAGAACAACGGCAAGATGACCGCCGTCGAGACCGAGATGGCCATGGACGCCGGCGCCTACCCCGGGTCCCCGGTCATGCAGGCCATCGTCTGCGCCTTCGCCTGCTACGACGTGGAAAACGGGAAGGTCGACGGCTACGACGTGGTCGACAACAAGCCCAAAACCGCCGCTTACCGGGCCCCCGGTTCGCCTCAAGCGGCTTTCGCGGTCGAGTCGTTGATCGATGAGATATGCGGCGAACTGAAGATGGACCCCATTGAGTTCCGCCTGCTGAACGCGGCCAAAGAAGGCACCCGCCGCATCGAGGGCTTGGTTGCCCGCCGTATCGGCCTGATTGAATGCCTCGAAGCAGCCCGCGACCACGACCACTATAAGTCCAAACTTGACGGGTCCGGCGGCCGGGGCGTGGCCTGCGGCTACTGGCCCAACCGTGGCTTCCAGTCCAGCGTGGTCATGACCGTCAACTACGACGGCGTTGTCAGCCTGTTAATGGGATCAGTGGACATCGGCGGCACCCGGGCCTCCATAGCCCAGCAGACCGCCGAGACCCTGGGAATAGCCTACGAGGACGTGAAACCAACCGTGGTGGACACCGACTCCATCGGCTATACGTTCATCACCGGCGGCAGCCGGACTTGCTTTGCCACCGGATTGGCGGCAATCAACGCGGCCGAGGACGTGAAGAGCCAGATGATCTCCCGGGCCGCCAAGATCTGGGACACCAATGAAGATGACATCGAATACGTGGCCGGGGTCGTCCAGCACAAGTCTGACGAGGAACTGAAGCTAACCTTCAAGGACCTGGCGCGCCAACTGGCCACCACTGGAGGCTCCGTCTCGGGCCGCGCTAGTGTCGACCCCAGCGGAGAGGGCAACGGGCACGCCGTGCATATCGCGGATGTGACCGTGGATCCCGACACCGGCAAGACCGACGTCACCCGGTTCACCGCGGTGCAAGACGCCGGCAAGGCGGTCCACCCCAGCTATGTTGAAGGACAGATGCAAGGTGGAGCGGTCCAGGGTATCGGCTGGGCCTTGAACGAAGAGTATTTCTTCGACGATTCAGGCAAGATGATGAACCCCACATTCCTGGACTACCGGATGCCCACTTCCCTGGACCTGCCGATGATCGACACCGTGATCGTCGAAGTCGCCAACCCCGGCCACCCTTATGGGGTGCGCGGAGTGGGAGAGGCCGCCATCGTTCCGCCCATGGCCGCCATCGGCAACGCCGTCAGTGCGGCGACCGGCAACCGGATGCGCAGTCTACCCATCACCCCCGGCAAGATTCTCGAAGCCGGCTGGGAGAACGGCAAGAGCTAACCCGGGTTTGGTCCAAAGCGCCAACGCCGTCCTTCCGGGCAACCTGCCGGGAAGGACGGTTTTTATTGAGGTTTGCTGAAGGGCAGGTTCTCAAATGGCCGAATAACCAATCGTCGTTCCAGCGAAGTCTGGGATCCAAGTAGGCCCCGTAGGAACATGCTTGGCTTGGGCAAGCGATCTGGATTCTGGCCTTCGCCAGAATGACGTTGGAACACACCGTCATTTCCCAAAAAGAGAGGAGGGCTATGGTGGTACCTCTCAGGAATCGGCCGAGTATGGGGTTGACAACCTAACCGCCATATCAGAACCTGGATACGGCGGACCGAATCGCGCCGCCATATCTGGGAACTCGGAGAAAACCCCGGAAGTTGGCCAAGATCTTCATCCCAACCATGCTCCAAAAGTTGACGGACGGCGTTAAGCAGGTCGAACTGGAAGCACGGAACGTCCGCCAAGTCATTGAACAATTAGACGGTCTTTATCCCGGAATGAAAGACCGCCTGGTGGAAGACGACGATATTCGCCCCAACCTGGCCGTCGCCATTGATGGCGACGTTGCGACCATGGGTCTGCTGCAGAAGGTTGGAGAGAACAGCGAAGTCCACTTCATCCCGGCCATCGGCGGCGGTTAGACACACCAAAGGCTGGATGGGCCTACATGCCGTCGCCCGGCTGGACCTGGACTCACAGAAGGACACGATTATATGAATGGCAAATCCCGGGTCGAAAACCCGGTCTCGGCTGGAGGCGTGGTCTATCAGACCATTGCCGGCCGGTTGGAGACAGTGCTTTGCGGCCGTAGCCAGCCGGTGCGGTGGAGTTTGGCCAAGGGCACTCCTGACGCCGGAGAGACCCTGGAGGAGACCGCCCTTCGGGAGGTCCGGGAGGAAACCGGACTGGAAGTTGAGATAAAGGGGTCACTGGGAAGCATCGATTATTGGTTCGCCGACCGGGACCGGGACGTCCGGTATCACAAGACGGTCCATTATTATCTGATGGCGCCGGTAGGCGGGGCGACGGACCAACACGACCCAGAGTTTGACGTGGTACAGTGGTTCGACGTAAAAGACGCGCTTAAGAACCTGGCCTACGCCAACGAGGTGAACGTGCTAGAGCGGGCATTGGAGCTGATCGCCGAGAAAGACGGCGCCGACTCGGAAGAGAGGAGCTAATCTAATGGCGGTCCCGGGCGGAGGCCCCTATTCGGAACTATATGGCGGCAGGATCGTCTTGCGTGACAAACGGTCAGACGACGCTGAGAACGACTACCGGTGGCGGAGCGACCCGGAATTGGCCCGCCTGGACGCTGCTATCCCTTTGACCATGTCCTTCGAGCGCTACCTCAAGCTGTTCGAAGACCAGATGAAGTACCCAACCCCCGGCTCCCACCATTATTCCATCGACACGCTGGACGGCCGGTTCATCGGCAATTGCATGTACTACGACATGGACACGGTGAACCTGGAAGCCGAACTAGGGATCGTCATTGGCGACCGGGATTATTGGAGCGACGGCTACGGGTACGACGCGGTGACCACACTGTTGGACCACATGTTCAACGCCCGCAGCCTGAAGCGGGTCTATCTGCACACACTGGAATGGAACGGGCGGGCCCAGAAGAGTTTCTCGAAGTGCGGGTTCAACGCCGTGAAACCCGTCCGGCGGATGGCCCATGACTTCATCCTGATGGACGTGCTTCGGGCCGGTTGGTTCGCCAACGCTGAAGAGCGCTTGGCCGCCCGGTTCAAAGAACAGGGCGATGTTGGCAGCCAGGGCTCTCCATCAAGTCAGACGACCGCTGACTAACCTACGGCAGCCAGGGCCTCTGGCAGGCTGACCGCCCCCGTATATAGGGCCCTCCCCACGATCACACCTTCCACTCCTGTTGGCACCAACTCTTTGATGTGTTCTACGGTCGCAACACCCCCCGACGCCAATACCGCCAGGCCCGTCTCTTTGGCCAAGCGGGCGTTGGTCGTCAGGTTGGGGCCGGTCAGAGCGCCGTCCCTGGCGATGTCCGTATAAAGCAGCCGCTCAACCCCTAATCCAGCCATCTGGTGGGCGAGTTCAAGCACGGTAACACTGCTGGTCTCCTTCCATCCCTTGACGGCGACGAGCCCGTCTTTGGCGTCCACCGAGACCACAACCCGCCGTGCGCTATGTTTGCGGCAGACCTCTTTCACCATATCTGGGTCGTTTACCGCGGCGGTGCCAATAACAACCCGGTCGACGCCGGCCTCCAGCCAGGCGTCGGCGGCGGCCATGTCCCTGATGCCGCCACCCACCTGGACCGGGATGTCCAGGCCGCGGACGATGGCTGAGATCACTTCCAGATGGACTGGTTTTCCTTGGACGGCTCCGTCCAGATCAACCAAGTGCAGCCGATGGCCACCCTGTTCTTGCCACGACAAGGCCATGGCCAGCGGGTCATCGGAGAACACCGTCTCCTGATCGAAGTCGCCCTGAAAGAGACGGACACAACGGCCGTCTTTCAGGTCTATGGCGGGGATTACTTCCATATATCTTCCAGGGATTGGGCCTGCGGATAGCCGGATGCGGCTTATTTGGCGCCGGCCATCCCGATAAAGTTCTTGTAGAACCTCAGCCCAGCCGGACCGCTCTTCTCCGGGTGAAACTGGGTGGCGACCAGGTTGTCTTTGGCGTAGATGCTGCAGAACGGGATTCCGTATTCGGTTGTGCCGCTGACGCCGTCGGAGTCTTCGGGCGCGGCGTAGTAGCTGTGTACGAAGTAGAAATAGCTGTCTTGGGGGATGCCGGCCAATGCGGAGTGCCGGTCTGACTCTGGAGAGTTGAACTTGACGCTGTTCCAGCCCATGTGTGGCACTTTCAGTCCGGCCGGGAGCAATTTCGCGTTCCCCTGCACCACTCCCAGGCAGGGCGCGTCACCCTCTTCGGTCCGGTCCATCAGGAGCTGCAGGCCGAGACAGACGCCCAAGAACGGCCTTCCCGAGGCGATGTAGTCGCGGATGGGGCCGACCAAGTTTCGCTGTTCCAGGGCGTCCATGGCCGCGGGTCCTGAACCTACGCCGGGCAGCACCATGGCGTCGGCGGCGTCAAACTCCGCCGCGTCGCCGGTGACCAGCGGGGTCACGCCCTGGGATTCCAATGCCCGCGACACGCTGCGCAGGTTGCCCGAGTCGTAATCTATTACCACCAATTTCATTTGCTTTTCTATGCACCTAGTTGGATGGCTTCTTTTTGTTTTCTACCATCTAGATCCGTTCGCCGGGATTCCGTCGAACGTTCCCTTGGCTAGAGGATTGGTCGTCCGGGCAAACCATGACATATGCGCGTCCTTCGACGAGCTCAGGAGGAACGGCACTCGGAGAGCGATTCCACCCGCGTTTTTCTGGCGAAGGCCAGAATCCAGATCGCTCTGGTTAACCAAACGTCATCTATGGGAGCATCCTGGTTTCCAGCCTTCGCTGGAATGACGGGTTGGGGCCTAATTTGTCATTCCGCCTGGAGCATGACTTATGCGCATCCTTCGACGGGCTCAGGACGAGCGGATGTTTTGTAATTCAACCAGCGGAATTGGATATGGTTACGTCGCCCGTTCTATGGGTATCTCCCGGTCTTCATAACGGGCAAGGACGAACAGTAGGTCGCCCAGGCGGTTTAGGTAGGTCATGATCAGATTGTTGGTGAGCAGGTCTTGCTCGGCCATGGCGACGACCCGGCGTTCGGCTGTTCGGATCACGCAGCGGGCCAGATCGATGGCTGCCGATGCCTGCGAGCCGCCAGGCAGGATGAAAACCTTGGGCATCTCAAACTCCTCTTCCAAAGAGTCGATGGCTGCTTCCAGCGATGTAACCATCTCTGCGGTTACGGGCTTGAAATGCTGCTGGAAAAGCTCGTATTTGCCGGGGTCGGTGGCCAATTCGGCGGCGATGGTGAATAGCTCGCGTTGCAGATCGCGCAACAGGTCGTTCACACGCTGGTCGCTGGTCATGGCCCGGGCCATACCCATCACGGATACGGCCTCATCGGTGATGCCATAGGCCTCAGTATTTGGGCTATTCTTTGAGATCCGGCCCCCGTAGAGCAGGCTGGTCTCTCCGGAGTCGCCGAACTTGGTGTAGACCTTTTTCCTGTATTCCCCCGGAGTTTCAGATGTGGAAGAAGACACGTGATGCACCTTCGAATTTACTGGTTGGAAGTTTCGCCAACGGCCAAGAATCAGGCGTGAATTCGCCCAAGAAGCTAGGCTGTAGGCAGTTGGAATTGTAGCACAGGGGTTTGGTGGGGGCTATACTATCCTCCACTCTACGAGAGGTGCGACGCCATGCCGCCGGAAGTGCGGGTTATCGGAATCGAGGGCATGCCTGAGTTCAAGGACGGCGATGACTTAGCCGGGCCGATGATGGACGCAGCCCAGGCCCAGGGCACTGCCGTCGAAGCCGGGGACATCCTGGTGGTGACCCAGAAGATCATCTCCAAGGTGGAAGGCAAGGTCGTAAAGATAAGCGATGTTGAAGCATCGCCGTTGGCCATCGCCATAACCGAAGGCCACCGGCGAGACCCGCGTCACACCGAGTGGGTGCTCAGGGAGTCCAAACGCATCGTCCGGATGGACCGCGGCGTGATCATCTCCGAGACCAAGCACGGGTTTTACTGCGCCAACGCAGGTATCGACGCATCAAATATCCCGGGGGAGGACACCCTGGCGCTGCTGCCAGACGATTCCGACGCCTCGGCCCGAGGCATCCGGCAGGCAGTGAAAGACCGCCTTGGCATCGTGGTCGCCGTCATCGTCTCAGACACATTTGGCCGGCCCTGGCGCAACGCCGCCACGGATGTGGCCATCGGCGTTGCCGGTATCGACCCCATCCGCAGCTACGTCGGCCAGATGGACAGCCACGGCCACGAGATGTTCACCACCGAGATCGCCGTCGGCGACGAACTGGCCGCCGCGGGGGAACTGGTCAGCGGCAAGGTGGACAGAGTACCCGTCAGCATCATCCGGGGCTACCAATACACCGTTGACGAAGACGCCAGCATCCAACGGATACTGCGAGGTTCGGAAAAGGACCTGTTCAGGTAGGAGCTAGACGGTGGACAACACCCTTCTCTTCCACTGTCATTCCGAGGCCTTAGCCGAGGAATCTCTTTGCCGACGGGCCAGCGCCTGCGAAAAACCAAGAGACCCCTCGCTTCACCCGGGGTGACAGGCCTAGGTCGCTGCCCTTTTATTCGTCAGAACTCGCTCCTGCCAGGCCCTCATCATCGCCAAACAGCGGTAACTGCTGCACCACCGGTTCCACTGCCTCGGTATCTTCGCCGAAGTTGGTCATGCCGACGCCCAACAGGCGGAAGGTCCGGCCCGGTTCCAATTCCGCCGCCAACAACGCCCAGGCGGCCTCTTTGATCGGCTCTTCGTCGCTGGTGTGGTAGGGCAAGGTAAATTGACGGGTGAAGGTGGTGAAGTCGGCCAGCCGCAGCTTCAGCTTCACTGTCCGGCCTCTAAGGCCGTTTCTTTCCAGAGAGTGGGCCACTCCCACGGCTTTGCGTTCCACCACCTCTCTTAGCTCGGTCTCGTCCCCGACGTCGGTGGCGAACGTGGTCTCAGATGAGATGGATTTGGAGGCGCTCTCCGTGTGGACGGCATCGTCGTCCCGGCCCATGGCCTTGTCGCGAACGCCGGCGGCGCGTTTGCCAAACATCCGGGCGAACCATTCCAGCGGCTGGTCAGCCAACTGCCCGATGGTCTCGATGCCCTCGTCGTGGAGGCGTTCCGCAGTCTTTGGGCCGATGCCCCAGAGCTTGCTCACCGCCAAGGGCGCCAAAAACTCCGCTTCGTCGCCGGGTTGGACCACCACCAGACCGTCGGGCTTGTCCAAGTCCGACCCGATCTTGGCTACTGTCTTGCAGGTGCCCACACCCACTGATACGATCAGGCCGGTCTCATCAGCGACTCGGCGTTTCAGGTCCAGGGCGACGGCCAGCGGCTTTTCTCCCCCTTCCACTACCGCTGTGATATCCAAATATGCCTCATCCATGGAGAGGGGTTCCACCAGGTCGGTGAGTTCACGAAAGATGCTCATGACCTCGCCCGATTTTTCCTTATAGCGGCTAAATCTGGGCGGGACGATTATCCCCTGGGGGCACCGGTGGACGGCGGTTCGCATGGGCATGGCTGAGCGCACGCCGAACACCCTGGCTTCGTAGGAAGCGGTGGCGACGACGCCCCGGTTCTCTGGGCGGCCGCCGACCAGCACCGGCTTGCCAACCAATTCCGGGTTGTCCAACTGCTCAACGGCGGCGTAGAAGGCGTCCAGGTCGGCGTGGATTATGTGACGCAATGGCCAAGACCTCGTCTATCCCAAACCTAACTGTGCAAGTCCAAAGTTTCGATAACCTATTTTACTGCGATTGGCCGCGAAGGTCAGCCAGCCGATTTCAGACGAATAACTCGGATTTCTACGGTACTGTCTAACGAAGCGGTTGGATGGGTTGACCGGTTACTGAACCTAAATTTGACAGATCAGAGGCGCCGCATTACGAACGAACATTCGTTTTTATAGGTGCCCCATGCCAAAAGTAACAGAAGCTCACATCGAAGCCCGCCGTCATCAGATATTGGAGGCGGCACGCACGTGTTTCTCACGGCAGGGGTTCCATCAGACCACCGTCCAGGACATCTGCAAGGAAGCAGGTTTGAGCCCCGGTGCGGTCTACCGGTATTTCCCAAGTAAAGACCACATTATCGCAGCCACCTGCCTTCGTAAGAATGACGGTGGGCGCCTTCCACCGCGTCGAGACAGCCATGATTCCGGCCCGCTTGCCGTCATCTCGGGCCCGAAGCGTGGCGCAAGCCCGCCGCAGAAGTTACAATACCCCGTATTCTGGGGCACGGCCCAGCGAACTTAAGGAGGCCCGATGGCAACGATTCTCGAAGACTATATCGCCAAGCACCCTGGTTCCGCCCAACGGTACCTGGAAGCCTCCACGATATTCCCGGGCGGCGTTACTCACGACACCCGCTACGCCCAGCCCTTCCCCCTGTACATGACCCACGGCGAAGGTCCGCGCAAATGGGACGTGGACGGCAACGAGTACGTTGATTACGTCTCCGGCCACGGTGCGCTTTTGTTGGGTCACTCGCACCCAGCCATCGCGGAAGCCGTCTCGAAGCAGATTCAGCTTGGGACCCATCTGGGCGCGTCCACCGATGATGAGATCCGCTGGGCCAAAGCGATCATGGCGCTGATGCCGTCCATCGAGAAACTCCGTTTCCACAGCTCCGGCACCGAGGCGACTTTGATGGCCATGCGCTTGGCCCGCGCCTACACCGGCAAGGACAAGGTCATCAAGCTGCAGGACCACTTCCATGGCTGGCACGACTATGCCATGGCCGGTTCCGACCGCTCCGCCCCCGGCATCCCAGAAGTCACTTGGGGCACCATGGTGATCGTTCCCCCGGGTGACTTGCCAGCCGTAGAGGATGTCATCAAACGCGACCCAGACATCGCCGCAATCATTCTCGAGCCCACCGGCGCCCACTTCGGCCAACTGCCCTTCGACGCGCCCAACTACCTTACGGGACTGCGGGCACTGACGGCCCAGGCCGGAGTGATACTGATCTTCGACGAGGTAGTCACCGGGTTCCGGGCGGCACCGGGCGGGGTACAAGAACGCTACGGCGTTAGGCCCGACTTGACGACGATGGCCAAGATCGTGGCCGGAGGGTTGCCGGGAGGCGCCGTGGGCGGCAAAGCTGAAATCATCGACATGATCGCCCACCGCAATGACCCCGACTGGGACAACAACCACCGGGTCTACCATCCGGGCACATTCAACGGCAACCCGCTCTCGGCCGCCGCCGGCGCCACCGCCCTGGAGATGATCGCCACTCAGCCCATCAACCAACAGGCAGACGCCATGGCCGACCGGCTGAAGACGGGAATCAATGACGTACTAGGCAGGCTAGAGATTCCCGGCCACGCCCACGGCATTGCATCGATGATCCACGTGGTCTTGGCCGACTGCGATTGCGACCGGGAGCTATGCACCATGTCCCATGCCAAGATCGTCGAGGCCAACGCGTCACCGGCCGTAACGGCCATGAAACGCGGCCTGCAGAACCGGGGCGTGGACATCATGAGCCGGGAGACCTTCTTGGTGTCGGGCACCCACACCGAGAAAGAGATAGACCACACCCTAAACGCCTTCCAAGAGGCCATGGCGGCGGTCCGGGCCGATGGACTGACCTAAGTCGTTGAGTCAACAGACGTTGATTCTGTTAGAATTCCGAAATCCAAGTCCAAACACGCATAAAAAGAGGTGCATCATCATGCCTAGCTTTACTGACAAGTTAACCGTTGGCGGCAGCGACATGGACATGTACGCGGCGCTGCCCGATGGCCCTGGTCCCCACCCAGCCGTGGTGATCGCCTTCCATGTGGGCGGGCTGGACGACTTTGACCGGAAGATGGCCGACCAGCTGGCAGAAGCCGGCTTCGTGGCCGTGGTGCCTGACCTGTTCCACCGCTACTCTCAGGAGATCATGGACGGCCCCCGTTTGGACCGTCTGGGCCACCTGAAAGACGCCGACATAATCGCCGACATGAATGCCGCGGTAGACTTCCTAACTGGTAACTCCGCCATCGACAACGACCGCATCGGCGTCACCGGCTTCTGCATGGGCGGGCGCATCGCCTGGCTGATGGCCGCCACGAACCCTATCTTCAAGTGCACCGTGCCCTTCTACGGCGGCAATATCATGGGTAACTGGGGTCCCGGAGACACGCCATTCTCGATGGCCGCAAACATCAACTGCCCGATGCTGTTCCACTTCGGGTCAGAGGACGGCAATCCGTCGCCGGATGACCGGGTCAAGTTTGACGCGGAGCTCAAGCGCCTAGGCAAGGACTTTGAGTTCCACACCTACGACGGCGCCGGTCACGCATTCATGGACTACACCAACCCGGAACGCCATCATGAGGCGTCGGCCGCGGCTGCTTGGCCCCGGACTATCGATTTCTTCAACAAGCATTTGAAGTAAAGTCCAGGGTGCCCTCATCCTAACCTTCTCCCTTGCGAGGGAGAAGGAACTTACCTCTTCCTTCTGGGAGAGTTTAAGAGTGCCCGACTCGCCATTGTTGAATATTATCTGAGAGGGGTTGTATGGCGTCATTTTGGGAAAAGGTGACCGTTAACGGGTCCGAGATGGATGTCTACGCCAGCGTGCCCGACGGCTCCGGCCCCTTTCCCGCCGTGGTGGTGGCCCAACATGCCAGCGGCGTGGACAAGTTCATCCAGGATATGGCCGATAAGTTGGCGGCAGCGGGTTATGCCGCAGTGGCGCCCGACCTGTTCCACCGGATCACCGACGGGATGGTGGAAAGCACCGGCAAGTCCAAACGAGACCAGCTTAGCGACCCGTTGATCATCGACGATATCAAAGCCACAATTGACTTCATGGCTGGGCATGCCTCCATTGACTCGGACCGCATCGGCATCACCGGGTTCTGTATGGGGGGGCGGGTGACTTGGCTGGCCGCCGCCACGATCCCGGCCATCAAGGCTGCCGTTCCTTACTATGGAGGCAACATAATGGTGCCCTGGGGCGACGCCACGGAACCGCCGTTGGCGCTCACCTCGGGGATCAAGTGCCCCGTGCTGTTCCACTTCGGGGAGATCGACGAGAACCCTTCACAAGCGGACATGCTGGTGCTGGATAGGGAACTCTCCGCCAACAGCGTGCCGCATCGGTTCTACACCTACCCCGGCGCCAACCATGCCTTCATGAACCCGGCCAATCCTCCCCGCTACCAGAGGGTGGCCGCGGAGATGTCCTGGCCGCGTACCATGGACTTCTTTGGAACCCACCTGAACGGCCCTCCGACCCCCGGTTATGACGGACCGGCCTGCGAATAAATCAGACACATATCTAGGAGAAACCATGCCCCGCGTATCACTGGACTTGGAACTGGCAGACGACCGTGAGGTCGTGAAATCGGACGGCTGGAGGATCGCCCCCGGCCTGGTTCCCGGCGAACCCAATCAGGGTCTGACCGCTGAGATGGGGGATAGCCCGGCCCGGCTACCCGACTACGACGACTCCGGATGGGAGAACGATTCGGACATCCAGAAGCGCCGCTCAGTGGGCTTCACCTTCGCTTGGTACCGCATCAAGGTCACCATTCCCGCCCAGGTCAAAGGAGAGAATGTCGCCGGTGGCAGGGTCTGGTTCGAGACCAACGTGGACAATTACGGCGAGGTCTATGTGGACGGCCACATCGACCGGGATAAATGGGTAGTCACGGGCAACAACACCCCAAAACGCGTCCTCATCGAAGACCCGGCGGTCCCCGGAACGGAGCATACTATCGCCGTTCTGGTGGCGAACGCTCCCTTGGGCGCTCCAGTGGGCACTATCTTCATGCGCTACGCTACTTTGGCATTTGAGCCGGCTCCCGGTCCATAAGCTAACGCCGCGAGATCAAGAGACTTTGAATTCCGGCCGGCGCGCCTGTTTAAAGGGCGCCGGCCGGTCTGATTTACCGGCCGTTTTGATTTAAAGGAGGCACAATGAGCAGCCGTCAATTCGCCGGCCAATTGGCCGCGCCTGAATTTCCGCCGGAGTTGGAGTGGGTCAACTCCGACCGGCCACTGACGATGAAGGAACTCCAGGGAAAGATCGTCATCCTGGATTTCTGGACCTACTGTTGAATCAACTGCGCCCATATCTTTCCGCAGTTGCGGAAACTGGAAGAGAAATACGCCAACGAACTGGTTGTGATCGGAGTCCATTCAGCCAAGTTTCCCAACGAGAAAGAGACCTACAACGTGGAAAAAGCCGTTCGCCGGTACCAACTGGAGCACCCGGTGATAAACGACGGCCAGTTTCAGGTGTGGCAGCAATATTCGTGCCGGGCCTGGCCCACGTTGATGTTCATCGACCCCAAGGGCAACGTTGTCGGCAAACATGAAGGCGAGATGTCCTTCGAAGCCTTTGACGGGCTGATCAGCCAGATGGTGTGCGAGTACGACGCCGATGGGACTCTGGACCACAAGCCTCTGCCTTCCGGCTACAACCGGCCTGACGACACCCCACTCAGCTTCCCCGGCAAGGTGCTGGCCGACGGACCGGGTGACCGTCTGTTCATCGCAGACACCAACCACAACCGCATCGTCGTCACTTCTCTGGACGGCGCACTGAAACAGGTTATCGGCAGTGGCGAAGAGGCTCTGACCGACGGCAGCCTGGCCTCATCTGCCTTCAACCACCCCCAGGGTATGGCCCTGGACGGCGACACCCTGTACGTGGCCGATACAGGGAACCACGCTATCCGCAGGGTGGACCTGGCAGCCGGTACGGTGGAGACCATCGCCGGGACCGGAGATCAGGGACACAACAGGGAAGGCCGTGGGCCGGGCCGGACCATGGAACTATGCTCGCCTTTTGACCTGCTCCAGCACGAGGGAACGCTCTACATCGCCATGGCCGGCATCCATCAGCTTTGGTCAATGGGCCTGAAAGACGGCATGATCGGGCCCTTCGCGGGCACCGGCGGGGAAGCCATCACCGACGGCCCATTGGCGACTGCGGAATTAGCCCAGCCTTGCGGCATCACCACCGACGGGCTAAAACTCTATTTCGCTGACAGCGAGACGAGTTCGGTCCGTTCTGCCGATATCGACCCAACTGGGAAGGTGCGGACGATCGTCGGCTTGGACCTGTTCGTGTTCGGCGACGTCGACGGCTCAGACCACCACGTCCGCTTGCAGCACCCCATCGGCATCACCCATTACGACGGCGTGCTCTACATCACCGACACTTACAACCACAAAGTTAAACGGGTGCTGCCGGCGATGAGAAGCGCCTTCACGGTGCTGGGGAACGGCTCGGCGGGCCACGTGGACGGCCCCGCCAGCCAAGCTCAATTCTCCGAGCCCAGCGGCATCAGCTTCGCCAACGGAAACATGTACATCGCCGACACCAACAACCACGTCATTCGCGTTGCGGGGATCGAGTCAGGTGAGGTTTCTACGTTGGAGATTTCGGGTATATAAGCCCCGGCCGATTACTGGAACGCCGCCATCCTTCGCATCTGTCATCCTGAGTGAAGCGAAGGATCTGCCGATTTCGGTCTGGAATACCAAAGCTCTCGTGAATTCGGCGGGTGCGGCAATGCCACTAACTGTCATTCTGGCGAAGGCCAGCATCCAGATTGGTTGCTATAGCCGACCGTCACCCTTAAGAAAACCCTGGATTCCAGCTGTCGCTGGAATGACGGGCAAGTGGTGGAAAGCGTGATCGCTGGCGCCGAGCCATCCCGTGCGTCTGTCATCCTGAGTGAAGCGAAGGATCTACCGATTTCGGTCTGGAGACCCATGCTCTCGTGAAGTTGCCAGATGCGGCCATGCCAACTGTCATTCTGGCAAAGGCCAGAATCCAGATTGATCGCGATACCCGACCGTCACCCTTAAGAAAATCCTGGATTCGAGCCGTCGCTGGAATGACGGGCAAATGGTGACTCCGTCCTACTCCACGGCTTGCCGGTGGATGGACAAGATTCGGTCCATGCCGGCCAGGTCTTTTTCCACGCTGGTTGAGCCTTCCGGGAAATGCTGTAACGCCAGCTCTTGGACCACTGGAATCTGGTCTGGGTCGATCTCCAGCAGGATGATTCCGTGGCTATTTAGCTTGTCTTCGGCTTGAATCAGGAGCCGGCGGACCAGGTCCAGACCGTCGGGGCCCCCGTCCAGAGCCAACACAGGCTCTTGTTGGACCTCTGGCTGTAACGTCGGGATGCGGTCCGTGGGGATGTAGGGCAGGTTGGCCACGATCAGGTCGACGGGTTCCGGTACCGCGTCCAACAGGTCGCCGATGGCCAGGTTCACCCGGTCGGCCACGCCGTGGACGCGCACGTTATAGGCCGCGACATCCAGCACCGCGTCCTGTACGTCCACAGCATAGATCTTGGCCGAGGGCAGGTGAATGGCGAGATTTATGGCGATGGCCCCGCTGCCGGTGCCGACGTCGGCGATGGTCAGTTCGGTGGACTCCATGCCCATCAAAGCCATGAAAAGGGCCTGCTCTACCAGTCCTTCGGTCTCAGGGCGCGGTATCAGCACCGCCGGGGTGAGGACCACATTGATGCCGTAGAACTCGCGTTGGCCCAGGATGTAGGCCAAAGGTTCCCGGCTGTAGCGGCGTTCCAAGAACTCATCCAGAGCGGCCTGTTGCTGTCCGGTGACCTCGGTCTCCTGCTCGGCGAAGATGCTCTGGCGCGCCATGCGCATCACATTCATCACCAGCACCTCGGCCTCCAGCCGGGCATCGGGGATCCCGGCCGATTCCAATTTCTTATGGGTATCTTGGATGATGGTACGGAGCACAGGCATGAGACAGAGTTATATCCTAATTTGTAGACTGAAGATTCGGGACGCACAGGATTATAGAGGAAATCCCGGTTGGGTAGACGCCATAAATGAGGAAACGCCCTTGTAGGGCCCGCTAGGCGGTGGCTTCGGCTAGCAGGCGTTCTTGTTCCCAGGCGCTCAGCCGGTCAAACATGCCGTCCAGGTCGCCATCCATAACCCTAGGAATGCCGTGGAAGTTCTCGTTACTGCGGTGGTCCGTGATCCGGTCTTGGGGGTAGTTATAGGTCCGGATCTTCTCCGATCGGTCTGCCCCGCCAACTTGAGCGCGGCGGTTCTCGCTGATCTCGGCGTCGTGGCGAATCTGTTCGGCTTCGAACAACCGGGACCGGAGCATGGTCATGGCTCGCTGCTTGTTCTTGTACTGCGAACGTTCGTCTTGGCAGACAACAGTCAAGCCCGATGGCTCGTGGACGATACGCACCGCCGTTGCCACTTTGTTGACATTCTGGCCGCCGTGGCCGCCGGCGTGAAAGATATCGATACGAAGTTCGTTGGGGTCTATCTTCACCTCCACTTCGTCCGCCACCGGCAGCACTGCCACCGTGGCCGTTGAGGTGTGGATCCTACCTTGAGTTTCGGTGTTGGGGACACGCTGGACCCGATGCACGCCGCTCTCAAACTTCATGCGGCTGAAAACGCCCTTGCCTTGTATCTCAAAAACGATCTTGTTGAACCCACCAACCTCGGTGGGGTTGGAGTCCATGACTTCGACTTTCCATCCTTGGTTCACGGCGTAGCGGGAATAGGCCCGGTAGAGATCGGCGGCAAAGATGCCAGCCTCGGCCCCGCCGGCCCCAGCTCGAATCTCCATTATCACGTCCCGCTCGTCGTTGGGGTTCTTGGGGAGCAGGGCCAGACGCAGGTCCTGGCTTAACTCATCGAACTTACCCTGGGCAATGGCCAGTTCTTCCTTGGCCATCTCGATCAGTTCGGGCTCAGAAGTTTCCTTAATAAGGGATTCCAGGTCCTCGATCTCTCCGACCAACTCTTTGTATATGGCGGCGATCTTCACCAGCGTTTCCAGGGACGCCCGCTCCCGGGCCAACTCCTGGACGCGCTCAAAATTTGCCGCAATCTCGGAATCTCCCATGGATTCTTCAATCTCATGGTAGCGTTGAATCACCGGCTCTAGTTTGTCGAATATGGTGGCCATGATAGTTATTCCGTTGATACTCGCGAGCCCACGTTATGGCGCAACGTGGGGTTTCGAATACCGCAATGTTGTAATCAGTTTAACTTAGGCATGGATGTTAAACAAGCTCAATTCCGCTATTCCACGAGGGGAACGAAAGAGCCTTACCCTAGTTTGGCTGGCCCGCTTTAACTCCCCAATGCAAGGCAACGGTACCGAAGCCCAGACGCCGGTAGGCGACTTCAATCAGTCCCAAGCTCGACAGCATTTCCGCCAGCCGCCCGGCCTCCAGAAAGTGGTCAACCGACTTGGGAAGATAGGAGTAGGCCGACCGGTCTCCAGCCACCAACTTGCCGATCAGAGGCGCCACGTAGTGAAACAGCGGACGGAAGAGGACGGATCTCAGCCCGGTGCTCATGGGCGAGAGTTCCAGAATCACCACCCGCCCTCCTGGCCGCACCACCCGGACCATCTCAAACAGCGCTCTCTCTACATCAGGCATATTGCGGAGACTGAACCCGGCGGTGGCGCAAGCGAAACTTCCATTGGCGAAGGGCAGGGATAGAGCATCGCCGCTCATCATTGCGACGGTCGCCGACAGACCCCGGCTTTCAGCCTTGGACTCCGCCAGGGAAACCATCTCAGGGAGTAGGTCCAGGCCCACGGCGTATTCGACGCCCGGACGCCGGGCCAGTTCCAACGCCAGGTCTCCAGTGCCGGTGGATACGTCGATGGCCGGGCCGCTGAGCCCCTGGGCTGCCAGCGCGGCGGTCTGCCGCTTCCAGCGGCGGTGCATGCCCAGGGTCATCAGGTCGTTCATCAGGTCATAACGGCCCGATATTCGAGAGAAGAGGTCGGCAACGTAACGTTGTTTCTCAGCGCCCTGGAGTTCAGCCATGGTCCGGGCCGGGCTACTCCGCGGGACCCTGATATTGCATGTCATCGGGCATGGTCCGGTCCAGGCCCAACGCCACGAAGATCCGGGCCACCACAAAATCGACTATGTCCGAGATACCCTGGGGCTTCAGATAAAAGGCGGGCTCAGGCGGGACCACCACGGCGCCCATCCGGCTCAGCGTGAGCATGTTTTCTAGGTGGATGCTGTGCAGTGGGGTCTCTCTGGGCACCAGCACCAACGGACGCCTTTCCTTGAGGCAAACGTCGGCGGCACGGAGCAGCAGGTTACCGGATAGACCCCCGGCCAGGGATGCGATGCTATTCATGCTGGCGGGAACGATCACCATCCCGGCGGTGGGGTAGGTGCCGCTGGCCACCGGCGCTCTCAGGTCGTTGATCGGGTAATGGACAAAAGCCGGATGTTCTTGCCACTCAACCAGCGTGTCGGCGAAGCTCTCCCCCATCTCTTCCTGCCAGACCATGCGGGCGGGATTGGAGCAGAGCGCCACCGTGGGGATGTCCCGGCGCAACAGCTCGTCCACAGTGGCCCGGGCCATCACGGCGCCACTGGCCCCGGTGATACCGACCACCACGGGACTCACATTCTTCCGGTCCGTCATAACTCAACCGCCAGGATAGTGAACAACAGCAACACCATCGAGATCACACTGTTGTATTGGAAGAGGGGTGAGCGCAGTTTGGAGAGGTCGTCGGCCTTGAGCAGACTGTTCTCCAGCGCCAGCAGGCTCACGGCGATTGCCCAACCGATGAAATAAAAGAAGGACAGGTCCAGCCAAAAACCCAGGGCCAAGAGAGCGGTTGCCGATGCGGCATGCATCACCTTGGTTGTCCGCAGGGCCGCGGCGATGCCAAATCGCTTGGGGAACGAATTGACACCGTACTTCCGGTCGAAGTCGATGTCGGCGCATCCGTAGATGATGTCGAAACCGCCGGCCCATAAAGCAACCACCACCGACAGCAATACGGCTTCGGGATCGAGCCGGCCGGTGACGGCGATCCAGGCCGCTGATGGAGAGATGGCCAACGCCCACCCCAAGAAGAAGTGGCAGGCCCAGGTGTAGTACTTGGCGAAGGAGTACACAACGACGTAGGCGGCCGCCACCGGGGCCAACGCCAGGGCCAGGCCGTTCAACTGGGCGGCGGCATAGAAGAACACTCCGGTGCCCACCAGCATCAACCCGACCACCTCGAAGGGCTTCAGTTTTCCCGTGGGGAGGTGCCGGTTGGCGGTCCTGGGATTGTGCACGTCTTCTTTTCTATGGAGGAACCGGTTGGCCGCCATTCCTAAGGTTCGCACCCCGGTCAAGGCCACGGTGATCCAGATGAAGACGCTCCAGCCAGGCCATCCGTCGGCGGCCAGAAACATCCCCATGAAACAGAACGGCAGGGCGTAGAGCGACTCCCAGACACGGATAGTGCTGAGGTAGCGCGGAATTCTGGTGGCGACAAACCCGGCGGGGGTGGTTATAGCGCTTGCGGCAGACATGTTCAGTATCTTCTCACATCGCCGAATGCGACGCCTCTAAGCGAGACCGTAATCGCTCCATTTCCCGTCGACCAGGTCTTTCACCACCTGGTCCATGATGATGTCCGGCGGCCACTCGCCCTGACGGCCACCTTCCAGCGGCAGCTTGATGGTGGCGTCGATGCCCACTTTGCCGCCGACCCCGCGTGTGGAAGACCCGATGTCCAAGTCATCGATGGGTCCGGCGGAGAATACGAAGTCTTGGGATGGGTCGATGTTGTTGGTGACCCGCCAGGCCACCTCGGACATGTTGTGGACGTCTACGTTGTGGTCCACGACGATGATGGTTTTGACCAGGCTCATCAATCCCAATCCCCAGAGACCGTGCATCACTTTTTTGCCGTGACCCGGGAATTCCTTTTTGATGGACACGATCACCAGGTTGTGGAAGGAACCTTCCGCGGGCATGTTGATATCCACAACTTCAGGTAAGACTAGTTTCATCAAAGGCAGGAAGACCCGTTCAGTCACCTTGCCCATCCAGTAGTCTTCCATGGGCGGGCGGCCGACCAAGGCGGCGGGGTAGATGGGCTCCTTGCGCTGAGTGATACACGTGACGTGGAAGACCGGGTAGGGGTCTTCCATTGAGTAGTAGCCGGTGTGATCGCCAAACGGCCCTTCATCCCGCTCTTCGCCCGGGACCACGTACCCTTCCAGCACGATCTCGGCCTGGGCCGGCACAAGCAGGTCGTTGGTCTTGGACCTGACCAGTTCAACGCCCTCCTCCCGCAGAAAACCGGCTATCGCCATCTCGTCCATGTCCGGCGGCAGCGGCGCCGAACCGGTCCAGATGGTTGCGGGATCGCCGCCCAAAGCTACCGAAACGTCCAGTTTTTCCAAGCCCAGTTCATGGCTCAGACGGTAGTGATGGGTGCCCACTTTATGGGTCTGCCAGTGCATGCCAGTGGTCTGTTTATCGTAGACCTGCATCCGGTAGGTGCCGTAATTCTGGACGCCGGTTTCCGGGTCCTTGGTGACGACCAATGGCAGAGTGATGAATGGGCCACCGTCCAGGGGCCAGCATTTGAGGATCGGGAACCTGTAAAGGTCGATGTCGCTCCCTTGAATCACCACTTCTTGGCAGGGGGCGTTGTTCACTGTCTTGGGCTGAAACGACGCCAGATGAACCAACTGGCCCAAAGCCTTCAGCTTACCCATGAGTCCTTGAGGCGGGTCGTGCATCAGGTCCAGCAAACCCTCGACCCGGCCGGTCAATGCGTCTAGGCTTTCCACGCCGAGAGCCCAAGCTGTGCGTTGTTCGGTGCCGTACATATTGACCAGTACCGGAGTGTCGAACCCGGTAACGTTCTCGAATAAAAGCGCCGGGCCGCCAGACTTGATCACCCGGTCGGTGATCTCCGTGATCTCTAGCTCGTGGTTGACCGGCGCCGTGATCCGGCGCAGCTCACCCTTATCTTCCAGGAAACGTATGAACTCTCTGAGGTCTTTGAATTTCATTGTTGGGGTCGATGCCTTATGAACAGTTGGACGACATGATCAGATATTGCAGCGCCATGACATTGTAGCCGCTGGCGACTCATGGCTTCAACGGAATGGTGTGTAGGTGCGGGTTTTCAACCCGCCCAATTGCGCTACTCGCGAGGTTGTCTGAGCCTTGAGGCACGGGGAGAAGGAACACCTGTTCGTAATTTTTCTCTCGGCTCGGAACTTCATTTACGAGAGCCACGGCGGGTTAAAAACCCGCGCCTACAGAAGCACACAGTACCGGACATAGACCTCAGTCAACGAAAAAGGGCTGGCATTACGCCAACCCTTTTGTCCGCCACGTCTGGTTTCCGCCTAGACGCCCGGTGAAGCCTCAGTCCGCATCTTGCTGAAGCAATCACTGCAATACACCGGCCGGTCGCCCCTGGGCCGGAAGGGCACCATGGCGTCCTGGCCGCACTGGGCGCAATTGATCGGATACATCTCCCTGGGTCCGTCTTGGTACATCCCCCCAGACCTTTGCTCGGAACGGCGCACTGCCCGGCAACTGCGGCAGCGCTTGGGCTCGTTGCCGAAGCCCCTGGCTTGGAAAAATTCCTGTTCCCCCGCAGTAAAGATGAATTCTCCGCCACACTCCACGCAAGTTAATGTCCTGTCTGCTAGTGCCACTGGTTGACCTCCTGGGTCCTCACCCCTAGTTTGGCGCCACCGGGTCAACTTGCGCTGGTTAGAATCGGCCCCCCTCACCGGGGGTTTCCGGTAACCCGCTCATCCTGACCTTGGTTTTGCCTGGGGCACATTATACCCATTACAATTCCTGATACAAGCGTAATTTACGCCCATTCTTAAATGCATTGGCAAAGGTAATCCAGTATTGTAATTCCAAATAATAGACGTTATTCGTAACGCAGTTTAACGGAAAATTGCCACCGTTTGCCGGTGATTGGCTGTGTTCTTGTCTTGACATAACCGATTTGCTCTTTTGGACAAATCAGGAGATTAGGACCATTGGACCAGGGCTTCGACGAATACTAGAAAACCGGCCGGAATTTGGGCCGCGGCTGACGTTTAGACCCGGTTTTCGTCCACCAAGAAACAGGACGAGGCCTTAAAAACGGCCCACAGCCGCTGTCCCGGCTGTATCCCCATCTCTTCCAGAGCCGCGCCGGTTATGTGGCAGCGAATGGGCTGGCCGCAGTCTAACGTCACGGCGTAGCCGGGAGGTCGGGACTCGACCGATATCACTTGACCGGACAGCCGGTTTCGCGCCGATGAGCCCTGCAGGTCTTCCTTGGATAAGATGATGTCCGATGCACGTATCCCCACTGTAACCCGGTCCTGCCCACCTCCAGGTGTCCCGGTTTCGGATACCTGTGAGTCTAGAGGCACTTCCAGACGCAGACCGGGGCCGACGCAAGTCATCGTCCCATCTCGGGGATTTCGCTCTTGGACCGTCAGGTCAAATAGATTTTCCACGCCTACCAGGCGGGCGACTCTGCCCTGCCCCGGCTGTCCTAGAACATCCAACGGCACTCCGGTCACCAGTGTGCGGCCCTCGTTGATGACTTGCACCGAATCGCCCAATGCTAGCGCCTCCTCCCGGTCGTGGGTCACCAGCATCACCGGCACTGGCGACTGCGCCAGCATCGCGCGGAGCTCCCGGCGCAAGGTGCGGCGAAGCTCGGCGTCCAGCGATGCGAACGGTTCGTCCAACAACAACATGGCCGGCTTGGAAGCCAGTGCCCGGGCCAAAGCAACTCGCTGCTGCTGACCTCCGGATAGCTCCCAGGGATAGCGGTCGGCCAGGCCCTCCAACTGAAACAGACTGGTCAATTCCAACACTCGGTCTTTCCCCGCGTCCGACCTGCGATCGCGGAGCCCGAAAGCAATATTGGCCGCAACTTTTAGATGAGGGAACAAATTGTATTGCTGCGTCAGATAACCTAGGCGCCGGTCGTGGGTGGGCACCCAGGTCCCGGCATCGCCGTCATAGACTACTTGGCCGCCGACCTCGATGTGGCCGCGCACCGGACGCAACAGCCCGGCGATGGCCCGGAGGGTGGTCGACTTGCCGGCGCCGGAGGGCCCAAATAGCACCAAGACCTGCCCGGGTGATACTTCCCAGGTTGTCTCGAGGTGAAAGTCGCCCACCCTGCATTCGACCCAACCACTGGCGGCGGACGCAACCGCCTGGGTCGTCATGACCGGCCCTGCCATCGGCGGCGGGTAAGCAGCCCCAACAGGACCAGCCCCATGATGGAACCCGCCAACAGCATCACCGAGAGAGCTAACGCGCCGTCTAGGCTCTTTTCCATGGCGGACATTATGGCCAAGGGCATGGTCTGGGTCTCGCCGGTCAGGTTCCCGGCAAACATCATGGTCGCCCCGAACTCGGAGAGCGCCCGGGCCCAAGCCAGCCCCAGCCCAGTGAACATGGCCGGCGCCGCCAATGGCAGCGTGATGCGAAAGAAGGTCCGCCACGGCGAGACCCCCAGGGTCTGGGCGATGTCTTCATAGTCTTTGCCCACCGACTGAAACCCCAGTTTCGCCGACCGGATGAAGAACGGCGAGGCGACGAATATCTGGGCAAACACAACGGCCGTGGTGGTGAAGGGGATGGTCAGTCCGATACTCTCCAGTTCGGATCCGATCAGGCCGTTTCGCCCAAAGGCCATCAGCATGGCGACTCCGGCCACCACCGGGGGCAGGACCAGAGGCAGTTCCACCAAACTGTCCATCAACCGCGCCCAAAGGCGGTCACTGCGGGCCAACAGGTAGGCGAAAGGCGTGCCCAGCAGCACCACCACCGCCATGCTGATGACGCTGGTGATCAAAGACAACCGGAGCGCGGTCAGGGCCGCATCGCTGGTCACGGCGTCTAGGAAATCGCTCTGCTGGGCCGCCCGAACCAGCAACGCCAGCACCGGCAGGCCGATGAACAGCACGTATAGCACTGCGCCGCCGCCGCCCAATATCCCGGCAGGCTGGTTTCTTATCCGGGAGACCGGGTTCAATGCCGCCAAATCGATCTTCCTTTTTCCAGGCTCATGGTGAGGAGAACCCGTATCTATTGAGCAGCGTTTGGCCGATATCGGACAACACGAACTGCACGAACTGTTGGGCCAACTCCGGCTCCGGTGCCTCCTCCAGCACGGCTATGGGATAGCGGGCGCTGACATTGGCTGCATCAGGAATTGGGATGAAGAGGATGTTCATCGTTCCCGCATCAAGGGCCTTGACGGTGTCGGTCTCGTAGACGATACCGGCGTCAGCCTCCCCCAGGACAACTTTCTGGAAGAGGTTATCAACGTTGGGTTCCTCCGATACTCGATTTGCCAGAACATCGTCCTTGAACCTGCTGCCCAGACCATAGATGGGGTCCTGAGACAGGTTTTCCAGCACCTGACCGGAATATGAACCCACCGGAACAGCGTCGTTGGCCAAGACCACCTTGACTCCCGGGCGGGCCAGGTCGGCAATCTCATTCACCGGACCATTGCCCATCGCCAATACAACCAGCGCGTTCAAAGCGAAATCCACCGGGAATCCAGCGACAAAACCCTGTTCTACCAAGGCGTCCATCTGAATGGCGTCGGCCGAGGCGAAGACGTCGGCCCTGGCCCCGAACTCCAATTGGGAGCGCATCCGCTGGCTACCGCCAAAGTCGAGATAGACCTTAACGCCGGGATTTTCGGCCTCAAACGCCTGGGCGATTTCATTGAACGCTCCGGTCAGCGATGACGCCGCGAACACCCTCAAGGAATTGCCGTCTCCGCCGCATACGACGATCGATAAAAACATCGGAAGCAAGAATATCTTGGCCTGCCTCGAAAGCAGGAATCGGCTAGTTGAATCGAGCATATTTCAGAACACACGCAGTGTAAAGTATACTTGATATAATATCAAGATTAGTGTACCTTTAAGCCATGCCAAAGAACAGTGGCAGCCTAGAAAATAACCTCAAACATGCTCGCACCGGGCTAGGTCTGACCCAAGGCGGATTGGCCCGCCGGTCTCGCATCAGCCGGCAGGCTTATTCGTCGTTGGAGTCCGGCAGTGCTAACCCTTCCACTGAAGTTGCCCTACGGTTGGCCCAGGCCCTCGGTGAAAGAGTTGAGTCGCTCTTCTATCTGACGGAGCAGCCACCAGTGGCCTTGGAAGCTGAACTTGTCTCGGGGGTTTTTAGCGACGCCGCTCCCGGTGGCCCTCCACAGCGCGCCCGGTTGTTTCGCGTCGGGTCGAAACTTTTAACCCGCCCCCTGGCCGGTGCCGACAACACCCGCCACGCTGTCGTCGCCGCCGAAGGACTGGTTGTTTACCACGGAATGGATGGCCAAGACGGTCGAGTCACTGTACAGCCCTTCGACCTAGAAGAAGTCGATTCCCCAACCTTGGTCATGCTGGGCTGCGATCCAGCGGTGGGGCTGTTGGAATCTGGGCTCCGTTCCAGAGGTGTGGCCTTGGTTGCCGCCGAAGAAAGCAGCCGCCAAGCTCTGATTGGTCTGGCCAACGGCGAAGCGCACGTGGCTGGCTGCCACCTGCTGGATGACGCCACCGGCGGATATAACAGTTCGTGGGTCTTGCAACTGGTGCCATTCCCCTGCACGTTGGTTACCTTCGCCGTCTGGCAGCAGGGACTGATCCTGGCCTCTGGGAACCCAAAGCAGGTCTCCGGCGTCGCAGATCTGGCCAACTCTGGAATCCAAATGGTCAACCGGCAGGCAGGCTCGGGCAGCAGGGACCTTCTCGACCGGGCTTTGGCTGGGGCAGGACTCTCCGGAGAAAACCTAGACGGCTACCAAAGAGAGGAATGGGGTCATCTGGCGGTGGCCGCCGCCGTGGCTTCTGGCAGCGCCGACGCAGGAATCGGAGTCAAGGCGGCCGCCTTGGCCATGGGCCTCGATTTTCTCCCATTGGAAGAAGAACGCTACGACTTGGTGGTCCCTAACCACTTCCTGTCCGATGGGCCGGTCCAAGTGCTGTTGGACCTCCTCCGCCGACCGGTGCTCCACCGCCGGGTTGAGAGCCTCGGAGGCTACGACGCCTCCAGCATGGGCGTTCAAGCCTCCGTGAATTAGCAGATCTTAGCCTCCATCTCAACCATCGCGCTTGACGGCTTGGTGCGCCTGAGTTGTAATGGGTCGGCCAAACGGCGGATGAATTCCGACCTAGGACCGGAGGTAAACCATGGCAATGGTACGATGTGTCACCGAGATGGGAATGGGCGTGGACGTTCATGGACTTGATTACACCAAAGCGGCCACCCGGGCCGTGTTCGATGCGATCCATCACAGCAGTCTGGGCTTTCAGCGGATGATAGGTAAGACAGCCGACGATATGACCGTTGACGTCACCATCGGTGTGTCCAAGCCTGACCAAGTGGACACTGATGCAGTCCAGGCGACACTGCCCCACCAAAACGGGAAAGGCAGCTGCAAAGCGGTCCTGGGCGGCCTGGAGATTCCCAGCGTGGACGGCAATGACGGCATGCTAATCGCCAACGCAGTCATTATCGTCAGCTTCGACGACGGCAAGTAGAACCGCTGGGCAATCCCCAATCGGCTGATCGGAGTAAATCATGCCATTCGTCATGAAAGGCGATGCCGAGGCCGGTAGTTCCACCTCCGGCACTCAGACGGCAACCCTGGTGAGTAAGGACAACGGCGGAATTAATCTGACCGTGGTCGACGCCGGTATCGATCCGGGCGCCGGCTTGGCTCTGCACATCCACCCCGGCTACGAGGAAGCAACCTTGGTGGTCGAGGGGAATATCGAGGCGGTCCTGGAAGGCGAGACCCGAACCTTGGGTCCGGGCGACCTGCTTCTGGCGCCGGCCGGCGCCAAGCACACCATCACAAATCGGTCGGACAAGCCGGCCAAGGTGCTGGCCATTTACCCGACCGCCAACCCGGAGAGGGTTTTCGTCTAGGGCGTCCTTAGATCTAGTCCGCTGGCAAATTAAAAAGCCCAGGCAATGCCTGGGCTTTTTTCGTTCCGCTGTTAACCGGCGTGGGCCGGTGATGCCGTGGCTTAACCGTTGTTGGTCTTAGTTGTAGCCAGGATGTTGGCTGTCATATCGCCTTCAACCTGATGTACAGAAGTCAGGTGCTCAAGCATTTCCTTAACAACATCGTCGTCCGAGGCGCCTTTAGCGACATAACGGCAACCCTTACCGGAAGAATCCAAAGCCAGAGAAAGTAGGGCGTTGCAACGTGCGAATCTAACCATCTTTAATCTCCTCCTGTTGTTGGCCCGACCATCAGGTCCGGCCTCAACCTGGCGAATTTTCAGTGCATCTAGGCGGCGGTCCCAGTTGATTAAAACCGAGATCTAGCCAAGCCGCTTTAGTGCAACGGCCCTAGTTTACTAGACAGAACTCAACTCGTCCACAATCGGCGGCGGCGAATTTCGATTAGCCGGATTTTTCACGGGCTAGCCTGGCGACGTCCCACACCCGGTCGGCGTGGTCCACGCCGCTCAACGTGATCCGGACCAACGCCCGTCCTTCTACGAAGAACAATGTCGACGCATCTTCTCCGTGTAACCGGTCCGCCAAGACTCCCGAATTGGCTTCAAAACCGTCCACGGGATGAGCGTCCACACCTTGAGATATCTGGTCTTGCTTAATCTCTGACAGGAGGGCAAGGGCTAGGTCAACGGAATCGAAGAGCACCAGACTCTCAAGCACCGTGAAGTCCAAGCTGGTTAACTCCACCTGGACCGCCGGTTCAAACTGATTGGTCTCACCTGTCTCCCGGCTGGTCTCCGTGACGCCGGCCCGAGGGAAGTCGTCTGGGCTTAATAGCAGGTCTCGGGGTGGAGTAGCATCGCCTGGACATGCCGTCAGCAACAACGCAAACATGACGATGAATACTGGGGAAACCAGCCGGAAGGCCCCCACTAAGAAGCCTGTTCGCCTTCGGGGGCGCCCCAGCCGCCGGCGCCGGGGGTCCAGATGCTGATCACGTCCCCGGCTTCCACGTCCACCAGTTCTTTACCGGCCAGGGTGATCTCCTCGTACCCGCCCCGAAACAGGACGTTCTCGCCGGGTTCGCCGTGATGGCCTCCGTGATATCCGGGTGGGGGCAGCTTGCGCCGCTCCGACATCAGGGTAACCCTGGCGGGTGCTAGGAACTCTACTTCCCGAATGATGCCGTCTCCGCCCTTGAACCGGCCGTCGCCGCCGGAGCCTCGCCGGACCGCGTACCGCTTGAGCCGCAATGGGAAGGCGAACTCCATGGCCTCCACCGGGGTGTTCATAGTGTTCGTCATGTGGGTGTGGATAGCGGAGATGCCGTCTTTGTCAGGTCTGGCGCCCATGCCGCCGGCGATGGTTTCGTAGTAGACGAATGGTTTATTCCTGACCGGATCATGTCCTCCGATGATCATGTTGTTCATCGTCCCTTGGCTTGCCGCTGGAATAACCTCGGGCAGCGCCTGGGCCAAGGCGCCCAACAGCACATCCGTTATCCGCTGTGAGGTCTCGACGTTGCCGGCTGCCACCCCATGCTGAGGCTCAGGGTTTACCAGACTGCCCAAGGGCGTGATGATGTTTAACGGACGCAGGCAGCCTTGGTTGGCTGGGGCTTGTTCGTCCAGCAGACAACGCACCACGTAGAGGCACGCCGAATTTGTGACCGCCACGGGGGCGTTGATACAGCCGGGCCGCTGGGGAGAAGTCCCAGTGAAATCTATCTTCATCTCGTCGCCGGAAACCGTGATCGCCACGGTTATCGGCACCAACTCTTGGGTCAGGCCGTCGTCGTCCATGTAATCGGTCACTTCGTACCGGCCATCGGGAATCTTTGCGATGGCTCTTCGCGTCACCCGTTCCGAGTAGTCCAGCAGCGCCGCCATATGTTCCAGGGTGTCATCAAGACCGTAGCGCTCATTAACCTCCCGCATGCGCTGTTCGCCGACGCGGATCGCGGCGGTCTGGGCGGCCAAGTCGCCCTTTCTTTCGTCCGGCGTCCGGGAGTTGCGGCAGATCAACTGGATGATCTCTTGGTTCAACCGTCCTCGCTTCGCCAGCTTGACCGGAGGGATGATCAACCCTTCTTGATACAACTCAGTTGAAAGCGGGAGAGATCCGGGAGTCATGCCGCCCACATCGGCGTGGTGGCCGCGGTTGGCCACGAATCCGGCCAACTCTTTCTTTCCGTTGCGTTCGGCGTAGATCGGAGCAACCATGGTGATGTCGGGCAGGTGGCTGCCGCCCATGTAGGGGTCGTTAAGCATCACGATGTCTCCGGGATTCAGGGAATCGGGGAAGACTTCCAGGGCGGCTTGGACCGACGCGGGCATGGCTCCGAGGTGTACTGGGATATCGGCCGCCTGCGCGACCATATTCCCTTTGGGGTCGAATACGGCACAGGAGAAATCGCGGCGTTCTTTGATGTTGGGCGAGTAAGCGGTCCGTTGCAGGGCGACGCCCATCTCCTCGGCGACCGATTCAAATTTGCTCTTGAATACTTGCAGGCTGATCGGGTCTACCGGCATCTACCACCCCTTGGGAGCTGCGTCTTACGGACCATCTTAGGGTAACTCCGCGAGGATATCTTCCTGGGATCCACCGCCTTTGGGTTGGTTGAGGTAGAAGTACTCGGTGCTCATCCAGGCGGTCATGAATTCAGGCGCCATGGCGCTGAAAGGGCCGTTGGGGTCAAGTTGGGTCTGATGGCAATTGAGCGATTCTTTCTTGATGTCCACGTACTCCGATACGTCTCGTACAGTGGTCAAATAGTCGTCGGGAGACCCTATTTTTTCCATTTCTTCCTTGGCGAAGGGCGGAGTGATGCCGGCATCGGTCATTTCTTGCCACAGCTTGCGGAAATTACTCTTGGGAAAACACACGTAATACAGGTGAGGCCGATCATTGGTCATAGCCTCGACTGCCGCCGTGGCGCGTTGGTAAGTGGTGAGATGGTCAGGGTGTCCGTAGCCGCCGGTTGGGTCGTGGGTGAATACGATGTCGGGTTTCAGTTCGTCCAGCAACGCAGAAACCTCGGCCTCAACCTTAGACGGGTCGGCCTGGAATAGACATGCAGGATTTTCGTTATCCGGAGTGCCGTCCATACCGGAATCCCGGTAGCCGAGGAACCGGACGTCCGTGATCCCCATAACAGCCATCGCCCGCTGCATCTCTTCCTGACGCACCTGCCAGAGGTTTTCCGGCGTGGCAAGGGCAGGGTCGCTGATCTCTCCAACATCACCGTTCGTGGCGCATACCGCAGTCACTTTATGACCCTTCTGCACCAGTTCAGCCAACGTACCCCCTGAGCCGAAAGCCTCATCGTCTGGATGGGCGAAGATGGATAGGACGGTGAGCTCTGATATTTCTTTAGACCCTTGGGGCATGATTGCACTCCATCAAATGAGAGTAGAAACGCTATTCCGGTTCCAACAAGAGATTGCCGAAGGGGTCCACGACTCCGCCCCAACCTGGGGTCAGAACCGTGGTGGAGTCCATCTGGATGATCAACGCCGGGCCAGAGACCGTGTTGCCGCAGGTCAGTTGATCCCGCTGATACAAAGGCGATGCCAGGGCGCCCTCTTGGAAGACCACTTCAGCTTCTCCGATAAGAGCGTGCGCCGAGTCAGCGGCGCCGGTGCTCTGCGGCTGGACCGACGGCTTCTCCATGGCGACCTCAAGTTTGAGACGCAGGTTGACCACCTCTACCGGTTCCGCCCGGTCCGCGTAACCGAATCGTCTCAGATGGGCCTTGTAGAAATTGTCACCGATCACCTTGGCCAGATCGGTCTTGGTGGGCCGGGACGGATAGTCGACCGTCAGTTCAAAGGACTGGCCCACATAGCGGACGTCCAAGAAACGGCGGGCGGCCATCTTGTCCACGTCCAAGCCTTCGCCGGCCATCTCAGTCCTGGCTTGCCCCTCCATACCTTGGAACTCTTCGTCGATCCGGGACCGGTCCAGGTCGGCCCCTCTAAGCATGACCGTACGGGAGTAATCTTTGACGATGTCGGCGATAGCCACTCCCAAAGCCGAAAGGATGCCCGGGTTGGACGGCACCAAGATCCTGGGTATGCCCAGTTCTTGGGCCAGTTCGCACGCGTGCATCGGACCGGCGCCCCCGAAGGGCACCAGGGTGAACAGCCGCGGGTCGTAACCCCGCTCCAGGGAGATTTTCCGGATAGCCTGCTCCATGTTGGCGTTGACCACGCGGTTGATCCCCAACGCGGTCTGGTGGGCGTCGGTGTTGATCTGGCCTGCCAATGCCTGCATCAGCCCTACCACGCGGTCACGGTCAAGGGCAATGCGTCCGCCAAGGAACCGGTCCGGCAGCAGACGCCCCAGCAGCAAGTTGGCGTCGGTGACCGTGATCTGGTCTCCCACACCGTAGCAGGCTGGGCCCGGCTCCGCTCCCGCCGATTCGGGACCGACGACCAACGCGCCGCCGGTATCGACTCGGGCGATTGACCCGCCGCCTGCGCCCACGGTGTGAATGTCGATCATGGGCACGCCGATGGGATAGCCGCCCACATTGGCGGAGGTTGTCTCTTTGATCTCACCGGGGCATAACGAGACGTCGGTGGAGGTGCCGCCCATGTCCACGGTGATGATGTCCGGATAACCAGCCTGCATGGCCGTATAGAATGCGCCGACCACGCCGCCGGCCGGACCGCTGAGGATGGTGCGCACTGGCTGCTCTGAGGCCAAGCCGACGGTGATGCTACCGCCAGACGACTGCATGATGCGCAGGCCCTTGCCCAAAGGGCCTTCAAGCTCCCCCAGGTACCGGCTCATCACCTGGCCTACGTAAGAATTCACCACCACGGTACTAGTCCGCTCGTACTCCCTGAATTCGGGCAAGACGCGGGACGAAATCGAGATGTAAGGTGGATTTTTCATCTGCCGCAGTGCGTTCAAGACCATGTCTTCATGGGCCGTATTCAGGAAGGAGAACAGGAACGAAACAGCCACTGCTTCGACTTTGCTCTCTTCCAATAAGCCGATCAGGGTCTGGATGGCCTCTTGCGTCAGGTCTTCGACGATGGCGCCGGTGTGATCGACTCGTTCCGGCAAGCCAAAACGCAGCTCCCAGGGAGCCAGGGCTGGGGCCCGGTCCATCTCGAAGTTGTAGAGTTCGGCGCGGCTTTGACGCCCTATCTCCAACACGTCTTCAAATCCCATGGTGGTGATCAAGGCGGTGCGGGCGCCCTTGCCCTCCAGCAGCGCGTTGGTGGCGACGGTGGAGCCGTGGACGAATTCCGCGGAAGTGACGCCGGTCTCTTTCACGCCTTGGAGAATCCCACGGGATGGGTCGGCGGGGGTGGAGGGAAGTTTGTGGACCGTAAGTTTGCCGTCTTCCAAGACGGCGATGTCGGTGAAGGTACCGCCCACGTCAATCCCCACAACTCGGCGGAGGGCGCTGGTGTCAGAAGCGGGATTGTCGGGCATTGGGCAGTGCGCCTCCGAAGGAAGTTGGCTGGGCCGCGAAGATGTAACTAATCTTCTAGGGCGATGCGGATCCGCTTGTTGATGCGGCCTTTGCTCTCATGGCCCACCACCTTGATCACTCCGACCTCCCGGGTGCTGGCCACGTGTGTTCCACCGTCGGCCTGTAGGTCCAGCCCGTGGATGTCTATGGTGCGTATCTCTTGAATGTTTGGCGGCAGAAGGTTGATCTTGGTGCGGATCAGGTCTGGTATTTTGTCTGCTTCTTCCCGGCTGAGGTGATGGACGCTGATGTCCCGGTTCGCGGCCACTTCAGCGTTGACCTTTGCTTCCAGTTCCCCGGCGAATTCAGCGGAGAAATTCTCGAATTCGAAATCCATGCGGCCCTCGCCGGGCTTCATGTCGCCACCGGTCACCTTGGCGCCGTAGTCCCGCCAAACGACCCCGCATAATATGTGGAGGGCCGTGTGGGTGCGCATCAGAAGATACCTTCGGTCCCAGTCGATGACGCCGGTCACGGTTGAACCCACGCTGGGCGACTCGCCGGATATCTTGTGCACCAGCTTGCCGTCGTCGCGCTTGATGCCGGTGACCTGGTACTCCTGGCTTCCCGAAGTCAACGTTCCGGAATCGGTGGGCTGACCACCGCCGCCCGTATAGAAGGCGGTGCGGTCCAGAACAACGCCGCCCTCGACCACATCGGTCACGGTGGCTTCAAATTCTTTTAAGTAGGCTTCATTGTGAAAAAGAAGTTCGGTCATGTGGACTTCCGGGGTAGGGTTTGCGGCTTGGCGTCAGGCGGAAATTCGCTCAGATTCGAGCGCGGGCCTATTATAGCAGACACAAAACGTTCGGCACTTTCGGATTCCGGGGACAAAATGAGTCTAAAAGCCGGGAATAACTGCATCTTTTAAGTTGTTTTTACTCAGGCGGAATGACATAATACGCCTGCCTTCCAGAAGCGGCTTCTTGAGCGGAGGCGTCTTAGCTTTACAAATTGAAACCAAGGCAATCTACCAGGTGGGCGGAAGATGAAGATATCGTGCTTGCAAGAGAACCTCAGCCGGGGCTTGGCCGTGGTGGGCCGGGCGGTGGCCAGCAGGGCCACTCTGCCGGTGACCCAGAACGTGCTGCTTAGCGTCGACCAATCGATGCTGAAGCTGTCAGCCACCAATCTGGAGATCGCCATGACCACTTGGGTCGGGGCGATGATCGAAGAAGAAAGCTCGATCACGGTGCCGGCCCGGCTGCTCACCGAGTTCGTTAACTCGCTGCCCAACGATAAGATCGAATTGGAGTTGGACCAGGGTTCCGGTCTATTGCAGATATCATCGGGAAGTTCCAATGCTCACATCAACATCACTGACGCATCGGAGTTTCCACCCATCCCCACGGTAGACGACGGGGTCGCCGCCGAGGTAGACCCGTTGGTATTGAAATCAGCCATCACCCGGGTGGCATTTGCCGCTGCCACCGAGGAATCGCGACCGGTATTGACCGGGGTCGAGATGAAACTGGAAGGCAGCAAGTTCACCATGGCCGCCGCGGACGGCTTCCGTCTAGCGGTGCACCACGGGGCGCTGCTCAAGTCCGTGTCTGAACCGATGACCATGATCGTACCCGCCCGGACGATGACCGAGGTTAACCGGATGATTGGAGATCGGGATGAACCGGTGGAGATTCTGATGACGCCGGCCAAGGGACAGGTCATGTTCCGGGTGCGGGGCGGCGACACAGTGGAGATCGTTTCCCAGTTGCTCCAAGGCACCTTCCCCAACTACGAACAGCTCATCCCCCAGAGCTACACCACCCGGGCGGTCATGGACCTGCCCACCGTGCTCCGGGCCGCAAAGACGGCTTCGATCTTTGCCAAGGACGGCAGCAACATAATTCGGATGCACCTGATGCCGGCCACCGCCGACACTGAGTCGCCCAAAGTGGAGATATCCGCTAAGTCCGAGGAAGTTGGCGACAACCAAGACCTGGTCGATCTGGATGAGATAGAGGGTGAAGAGGGCAAGATCGCCTTCAACAGCCGCTATCTACTGGACGTGCTTTCCGTACTGGAGAAAGGCAAAGTAGCCCTGGAGACCACCACATCCTCCAGCCCCGGCGTCTTCAAACCCACCGACTCCGACGACTACATACACGTGGTCATGCCGATGTTTGTTCAATGGTGATAAATTCCAGGATGTAAGTGGTGTTCCGTTTAGGGTCCGATTAACGCTTTGAGCCCTTCATCATCCCTTCCAAGCAGACCAAACCCCGGTCATAAACTCCCGTCTCACTTTAATGGCATCTGTTTTAATTCCATCGGTTGATGCGAGTCTCCAATTCATCATCGGTAGGGAACAGCCATGGCACGACAAGGCGGGGATAATCGGGCGTTTACTTCGCCACATGGGCGGGACCTTCTGTACGCGCGCCTTGTGCTGGAGGCGATGTGCAACGATAC
>Ga0208700_1000017_pt1 | contig 68180 bp, 69 predicted proteins | sample DeeseametaMP2016_FD_184179 | JGI IMG/M metagenome (GOLD analysis project Ga0208700, IMG submission 184179) | Marine microbial communities from the Deep Pacific Ocean - MP2016 (SPAdes) | ecosystem: Environmental > Aquatic > Marine > Oceanic | place: East of Hawaii, North Pacific Ocean | collected... | reverse complement strand
CGCGCTGCGCGCGTTCGCCGAGCAGCGGGTCTCCTTCATCGAGGCCCGCTTCGAGGCGACCCGGGAGGCCCACCCCGAGCTCACGCCCGCGCAGGTGCTGGCCCGCGTCTTCACCGACGAGGGGTACGCCGCGGGAGTCCGCGAGCTGCCCGTGGTCAACGGCCAGAGCGCCGGTGAGCAGCTGTGCCAGCAGCACTGCCCGGTCTCCCACGTGGCCCACGAGTTCCCCCAGCTGTGCGAGGCCGAGACCCAGGCGATCAGCCGGGTGCTCGGGCGCCACGTCCAGCGGCTGGCCACCATCGCCCACGGCGACGGCGTCTGCACCACCTGCATCCCCGACCTCCCCACCACGTCCACGACGTCCAGCACAGAGAAGGAGAGGGTCACCTCATGACCTCGATCGAAGAACTCAACCCCGAGCTCCAGGGCATCGGCCGCTACGAGTTCGGCTGGGCCGACCCGGACGTCGCCGGCGCGTCCGCGCAGCGTGGCCTCAACGAGGCGGTCGTGCGCGACATCTCCAGCAAGAAGAACGAGCCGCAGTGGATGCTCGACCTGCGGCTGAAGGGCCTGAAGCTCTTCGACCGCAAGCCCATGCCCACCTGGGGCTCGGACCTGTCGGGCATCGACTTCGACAACATCAAGTACTTCGTGCGCTCCTCGGAGAAGCAGGCCACCTCCTGGGAGGACCTGCCCGAGGACATCAAGAACACCTACGACAAGCTCGGCATCCCGGAGGCGGAGAAGCAGCGCCTGGTCGCCGGTGTCGCCGCGCAGTACGAGTCCGAGGTCGTCTACCACTCGATCCGCGAGGACCTCGAGGAGCAGGGCGTCCTCTTCCTCGACACCGACACCGCGCTGAAGGAGCACGAGGAGCTCTTCAAGGAGTACTTCGGCACCGTCATCCCCGTCGGTGACAACAAGTTCTCCGCGCTCAACACGTCGGTGTGGTCCGGCGGCTCCTTCATCTACGTCCCGCCGGGCGTCCACGTCGACATCCCGCTGCAGGCCTACTTCCGGATCAACACCGAGAACATGGGCCAGTTCGAGCGGACGCTGATCATCGTCGACGAGGACGCCTACGTGCACTACGTCGAGGGCTGCACCGCGCCGATCTACAGCTCGGACTCCCTGCACTCCGCGGTCGTCGAGATCGTGGTGAAGAAGGGCGGCCGCTGCCGCTACACGACCATCCAGAACTGGTCGAACAACGTCTACAACCTCGTCACCAAGCGCGCCACCTGCGAGGCCGGCGCGACGATGGAGTGGGTCGACGGCAACATCGGCTCCAAGGTGACGATGAAGTACCCCGCGATCTACCTCATGGGCGAGCACGCCAAGGGCGAGACGCTCTCGATCGCGTTCGCCGGCGAGGGACAGCACCAGGACGCCGGCGCCAAGATGGTGCACGCGGCCCCGCACACCTCGAGCTCGATCCTGAGCAAGTCGGTGGCGCGCGGCGGTGGCCGGACGTCGTACCGCGGCCTGATCCAGGTCAACGAGGGCGCCCACGGCTCGAAGTCCAACGTGCTGTGCGACGCGCTGCTGGTCGACCAGGTCAGCCGCTCCGACACCTACCCCTACGTCGACATCCGCGAGGACGACGTGTCCATGGGCCACGAGGCGAGCGTCTCGAAGGTCTCCGACGACCAGCTCTTCTACCTCATGTCGCGCGGCATGGAGGAGGACGAGGCGATGGCGATGATCGTCCGCGGCTTCGTGGAGCCGATCGCCAAGGAGCTGCCGATGGAGTACGCCCTCGAGCTCAACCGCCTCATCGAGCTGCAGATGGAGGGCGCGGTCGGCTGACGCCGGCCATCGCTCCCACCTGCACCCCCGACGCCCCAGACGCTAGGAAGACACCCCACACGTGACCGTGACTGCTGACCCCCGCGACAGCGTGGCCTCCGCCCTCGAGGTGGACCACGTGGAGTCCCACCTGCACCCGGTGAGCTCCTTCGACCTCGACGACCACCCGATGCCCACCGGCCGCGAGGAGATCTGGCGCTTCACGCCGCTCAAGCGGCTCGCCGGCGCGCTCGACGACACCCCCGGTGACGCCGACGGCCTGGCCGTGGAGACCATCGGCGACGCGTCGTACGTCGTCGGCACGCTCGCCCCGGGGCAGGCCCCGCGCGGCGTGGCGCTCGTCCCCGACGACCGCGCCTCGGCGCTGGCCTCCAAGCACGCCGGCGACGCCGTGCACGTGAAGGTCCCCGCCGACGCCGAGCTCGCCGAGCCGATCGGCCACCGGGTCACCGGCACCGCCGGCACCCGCACCCACCGCCACACCGTGATCGAGGCCGGCACGCACTCGCGTGCCACCTACGTCCTGGACCACCGCGGCTCGGGCGTGCACGCCGGCAACGTCGAGGTCGTCGTCGGTGACGGCGCCGACCTGACCGTCGTCACCCTGCAGGACTGGGACGACGACGCCGTGCACGTCGGCACCCACGAGGCCGTGGTGGGCCGCGACGCTCGCTACCGCCACATCTCCGTCACCTTCGGCGGCTCGGTCGTGCGGACCAGCGCCAACGTGCACTACGCCGGTCCCGGCGGCGAGGCCGAGCTGCTCGGCCTCTACTTCGCCGACGCCGGCCAGCACTTCGAGCACCGCCTCTTCGTCGACCACAACGCGCCGCGCACCAAGAGCAACGTGGTCTACAAGGGTGCGCTGCAGGGCGAGAAGGCGCGCACCGTGTGGATCGGCAACGTGCTGATCCGCAAGGTCGCCGAGGCCATCGAGACCTACGAGGAGAACCGCAACCTCGTGCTCACCGACGGCTGCCAGGCCGACTCGGTGCCGAACCTCGAGATCGAGACCGGTGAGATCGAGGGTGCCGGCCACGCCTCGGCCACCGCCCGTTTCGACGACGAGCAGCTGTTCTACCTGCGCAGCCGCGGCGTCTCCGACGAGGAGGCGCGCCGGCTGGTGCTCCACGGCTTCTTCCAGGACCTCATCCGCAAGATCGGTCTGCCGGAGCTGGAGGAGAAGCTCACCGCCGCCGTCGAGGACGAGCTGGCGCGCAACGTCGCCGGCAAGGTCCTCTGATGGCCTTCGAGCGCGCCTGCGCCCTGGCCGACGTGCCCGCCGACGAGGCCCTCGCGGTCGTCGTCGGTGAGTACTCCCTCGCCGTCGCGCGCGATGGCGACGGGCCCGACGCCGAGGTGTTCGCGTTGCAGGACCAGTGCAGCCACGCGGCGGTCTCCCTCAGTGAGGGCGAGGTCGCCGACTGCACCGTGGAGTGCTGGTTGCACGGCTCCCGCTTCGACCTGCGCACCGGCAAGCCCTCCGGGCTGCCCGCCACCGAGCCGGTGGCCACCTTCCCCGTCGAGGTCAGAGACGGCGACATCTTCATCGACACGACCACCACCCTGAACGGAGTCACCCCCGCATGAGCACCCTCCAGATCACCGACCTCCAGGTCTCCGTCGACACCGAGGACGGCCCGAAGGAGATCCTCAAGGGCGTCACGCTGACCATCGACAGCGGCGAGACCCACGCGATCATGGGGCCCAACGGCTCCGGCAAGTCGACCCTGGCCTACTCGATCGCCGGGCACCCGAAGTACACCGTCACCGGCGGCTCGGTCACCCTCGACGGCGAGGACGTCCTGGAGATGTCGGTCGACGAGCGCGCCCGCGCCGGCCTGTTCCTGGCCATGCAGTACCCCGTCGAGGTCCCCGGCGTCTCGGTCGCCAACTTCCTGCGCACCGCCAAGACCGCCATCGACGGCGAGGCGCCCAAGCTCCGGACCTGGGTCAAGGACGTCAACGCGGCGCTCGAGCACCTGAACCTCGACTCGACCTTCTCCGCGCGCTCGGTCAACGAGGGCTTCTCCGGTGGTGAGAAGAAGCGCCACGAGATCGCCCAGCTCGAGCTGCTCGACCCGAAGGTGGCGATCCTCGACGAGACCGACTCAGGTCTCGACATCGACGCGCTCAAGGTCGTCTCCGAGGGCGTCAACCGCTTCCGCGAGCGCGAGGGCAAGGGCGTCCTGCTCATCACGCACTACACCCGCATCCTGCGCTACATCCAGCCCGACAAGGTCCACGTCTTCGTCGACGGCAAGGTCGCGGAGTCCGGTGGCCCCGAGCTGGCCGACAAGCTCGAGGCCGAGGGCTACGAGAGCTACATCAAGGCCCCGGCCGCCGGTTGAGGTGGTTTCGAGACAGGCGCTAGCGCGCCTTCCTCGACCCACGGACCTCGAAACCCGGTGACTCGAAAGGAATGCTGATGGAAGGCCTGCTGCCTGACCTCGAGGTCGTCCGCAAGGACTTCCCGATCCTGTCCCGCACCACGCCGGACGGGCGGCCGCTGGTCTACCTCGACAGCGCCAACACCTCGCAGAAGCCACAGGTGGTCATCGACGCGATGGTCGACCACCTCGAGCGCCACAACGCCAACGTCGCGCGGGCCATGCACCTGCTCGGCGCCGAGGCGACCGAGGCGTTCGAGGGCGGCCGGGACAAGGTGGCCTCCTTCATCGGTGCCCCCGAGCGCGACGAGGTGATCTTCACCAAGAACGCCTCCGAGGCCCTGAACCTGGTCGCCAACACCCTTGCCCTGCCCGGTCCCCGGCAGGTCGGGCCGGGCGACGTCGTGGTCACCACGGAGATGGAGCACCACTCCAACATCGTGCCCTGGCAGATGCTGACCCAGCGCACGGGCGCGGACCTGCGGTGGTTCACCTTCGACGACCAGGGCCTGCTCGACCTCTCGCAGGTCGACGAGCTGATCACCGAGTGCACCAAGGTCGTCACCTTCACCTGGGTGTCGAACATGCTCGGCACGATCAACCCGGTCGCCGAGCTGACCCGCCGCGCCCACGAGGTCGGTGCGATCGTGGTGGTGGACGCCTCGCAGGCGGCTCCGCAGCTGCCGATCGACCTCGCTGCGATGGCGCCGGAGGAGCGCCCCGACGTGGTCGTCTTCACCGGCCACAAGGTCGTCGGGCCCACCGGCATCGGCGTGCTGTGGGGCCGTCGTGAGCTGCTCGAGGAGCTGCCGCCGTTCCTCGGTGGTGGCGAGATGATCGAGACCGTCACGATGGAGCGCTCGACGTACGCCGGGCTGCCCCACAAGTTCGAGGCCGGCACCCCGCCGATCGTCGAGTCCGTCGGGCTCGGCGCTGCCGTCGACTACCTCGCCGCCCTCGACATGGAGGCGGTGCACCGGCACGAGCAGGCGATCACGGCGTACGCGCTCGACGGCCTGGCCGGCGTGCCCGGCCTGAAGGTCCTCGGGCCGCTGGACGCGCGGCTGCGCGGGGGAGCGATCTCCTTCGAGCTCGACGGCGTGCACCCGCACGACGTGGCGCAGGTGCTCGACGTGCGCGGCGTCGCCGTGCGGGCCGGGCACCACTGCGCCCGACCGGCCCACGCGAAGTTCGGCGTGCAGAGCTCGACCCGCATGTCGTCGTACCTCTACACGACGCCGGCCGAGATCGACGCGCTGGTCGAGGCCCTGCACTACACCCGTTCCTACTTCAAGGTGGACTGATGTCTGCGGAGCTGGACTCGCTGTACCAGGAGATCATCCTGGACCACTACAAGAACCCGCACCACAAGGGACTCCGTGATCCCTTCGAGGCCGAGGTGCACCACGTCAACCCGACGTGCGGCGACGAGGTCACGCTGCGCGTGCACGTCGCCGACGGCGTGGTGGCCGACGTCTCGTACGACGCCGTCGGCTGCTCGATCTCGCAGGCCTCGACCTCGGTGATGACCGACCTGGTCATCGGCAAGCCGGTCGAGGAGGCGATGAGCATCCACGAGGAGTTCCTGACCCTCATGCAGGGCAAGGGGAACGTCGAGCCCGACGAGGAGGTGCTGGAGGACGGCATCGCCTTCTCCGGCGTCGCGAAGTTCCCCGCGCGCGTGAAGTGCGCACTGCTGGGCTGGATGGCGTGGAAGGACGCCACCGGCCAATCCCTCGACAGCCAGTCCATCTCGAGCCAGGGAGGCACCGATGACTGACACCACCCACACCCCCGACCACTCCGACCTGCCCAGCGACGTGCCGGCGCCCTCGAGCTCGGCCTCGACCGTGACGGTCGAGGAGGTCACCGAGGCGCTCAAGGACGTCGTCGACCCCGAGCTCGGCATCAACGTCGTCGACCTCGGTCTGGTCTACGGCGTGCACGTCGACGAGTCGTCCAACTGCGTCGTCGACATGACGCTGACCTCGGCCGCCTGCCCGCTGACCGACGTCATCCAGGACCAGACCGACTCCGCCCTGGAGGGCCTGGTCAACGACGTCGCCATCAACTGGGTCTGGATGCCGCCGTGGGGCCCGGACAAGATCACCGACGACGGCCGGGAGCAGCTTCGCGCGCTTGGTTTCAATGTCTGACGGCAGGACGTCACGAGGGACGAGTGGCGTCCTGACCCGAGGAGGTCGAGCGAGGGCCACGGCCGAGCCTGCGAGGCCGTGACGCCCGGGTCGAGACCCACGGGTGGTGGTCACAGGGCCGGCCGGGCATAGCCTGGCGCGATGACCGCCCCTGAGACCGATCCCCTCGAGGACGCAGTACGCGCCTTCTGGGACGTCGCGCGCTTCCACGCCCGGCTCAACGTCGCGCCGTCGTACTTCGGTCCGACGACGCTGGAGGTCGTGCCGCCGCCGACGTGGTCCTTCGGCGAGGAGCCCGAGGGCGAGCGGATGCTCGTCGAGGTGCTGTCGGGCTCGCGCACCTCGTTGGAGGGCAGCGTCGAGGAGTACGCCGACGAGCTGCCGGTCCCCGGCTCGCTGAGCATCCTCACCGACTCGGCCGGTCATCCGGTGGCGCTGCTGGAGGTCACCGACGTCGTGGTGGACGGTGGCCGGGTGGTCGAGCACTTCCGGGTCGTCCACCAGGAGTCCTGACGTGCCCGACTCGGGTCTGCTGGTGCCCCCCGACCGGGTCCAGCGGTGGGTCGAGAACTTCCAGGGCCGGCACGGCACGACGGCACTGACCGTCCTCGACGGCGGGCTCGAGGGGTCGGCGAGCGACGGCTCGACCTTCCGGATGGACCTCCCCTTCGCGACGAGGTACGCCGGACTGCCCGACGCCTCCGCCTTCGCGGTCGCCGCACGGACGGCCCCGCCGGCGGACTGGGGCGTGCTGCTGGTGCGCAGGGGCGGCTTCGCGGTGGCCCGCCTCTCCGGCACCCGCACGAGTGCGAGCAAGGTCGGTCAGCGGCACGTGCAGGGCCGGACCAAGGCGGGCGGTCAGTCGCAGCAGCGGTTCGCCCGGAGGCGCGACAACCAGGCGCGGCAGGCGTTCGAGGCCGCGGCCGACCACGCCGTACGCCTCCTCGGAGACCTGGCCGGCCCGGTGGTGACCGGCGGGGACGCCGCGGCGCTCGAGGCCGTCCTGGAGGACCCGCGCCTGCGCGCGCTGCAGGTCCTCGAGCGGCGGCTGCCGGTGCCGGACCCGCGCCGAGCCGTGCTGGAGCAGGCCGTGGCGGACGCCTGCTCGGTGGGGGTCGCGGTGCACAACAGCGACGGGCCGTCATGGCCGGGGCGGAGCAGTGCGGACGGCGCCGACGGGCGCTAGCGTGCCGGGCGTGGACGCTCCGATCGTGATCCAGGGCCTGGTGAAGACCTTCGGCAGCACCCGGGCGCTCGACGGCCTGGACCTCGAGGTGCGGGCCGGCGAGGTGCACGGCTTCCTGGGCCCCAACGGGGCCGGCAAGTCGACGGCGATCCGGGTGCTCCTCGGCCTCCTGCGCTCCGACGCCGGCGCGGTCAGCCTGCTGGGCGGGGACCCCTGGCGCGACGCCGCGGCCCTGCACCGACGGCTGGCCTACGTCCCGGGTGACGTGAGCCTGTGGCCCAACCTGAGCGGCGGGGAGTGCCTGGACCTGCTCGGGCGGCTGCGCGGCGGCCTGGACCCGGTGCGGCGCGACGCCCTGGTGGAGCGGTTCGGCCTGGATCCCACCAAGCGCGGCCGGTCCTACAGCAAGGGCAACCGGCAGAAGGTGGCGCTGGTGGCTGCCCTCGCCGCCGACGTGGAGCTGCTGCTGCTCGACGAGCCGACCTCGGGCCTCGACCCGCTGATGGAGGCGGAGTTCCAGGCCTGCGTCCGGGAGTTCCGCGACGCCGGCGGCACGGTCCTGCTCTCGAGCCACATCCTCGCCGAGGTGGAGAGCCTGTGCGAGCGGGTCAGCATCATCCGCGATGGGCGGGTCGTCGAGGCGGGGACGCTGGCCGAGCTGAGGCACCTGACCCGCACGTCCGTGACGGCCGAGCTCGAACGACCGGCCCCCGACCTGGCGGGCCTGCCCGGCGTGCACGACCTCGTGGCCGAGGGGGAGCGGGTGCAGTTCGAGGTCGACACCGCGCAGACCGGCGCCGCGCTGGGGGTGCTGGTGCAGGCGGGCGTGCGCACGCTCACCGCCCAACCGCCGACGCTGGAGGACCTGTTCCTCCGCCACTACGGGGACGCTCCCGATGCCTGAGGTCGCGGCCGGCACCGGCACGCTGCTGCGGGCCGCGCTGCGGCGTGACCGCTGGCTGATCCTGTGGTGGAGCCTGGGCATCAGTGCGTTGTACTGGTCCCAGGCCGTCGGCATCGACGGCCTGTACGCCAGCCAGGCCGAGCTGGACGTGGCCGCCGCCAGCATGGGCGAGAACACCGCGATGATCGCCATGGCCGGCCCCGCCCGGGCCCTGGACACGGTGGGCGGGCAGGTCGCCTGGCAGTCCAGTGCGTTCGGAGCCATCGCCGCCGGCCTGATGTCGATGTCGATCGTCATGCGGCACACCCGCACCGAGGAGGAGACCGGCCGCGACGAGCTCGTCAGGGCCTCGGCCGTCGGGCGTCTCGCCCCCGTGCTGGCCACGCTGCTCGCCGCGCTGGTCGCCAACGTCGCGGTCGGCACCGCCACCGCCGCCAGCCTGGTCGTCTACCCGCTGGCTGCCGCCGACTCGATCGCGCTCGGCCTGGGCCTCACCCTGGTCGGGCTCTGCTTCACCGGCACCGCCCTGGTCGCGGCGCAGATCTCCGCGAGCGCACGCACCTGCTACGGCCTGGCCGGCCTGGTGATCGGCGCGAGCTACGCACTGCGCGCGGTCGGCGACGTCAGTGCGCCGGCCCTCACCTGGGCCTCGCCGATCGGGTGGTACCAGGGCATGCACGCCTTCTCCGGGGTGCGCTGGTGGCCGGCCCTGCTGCTCGTGGGTGCCACCGCGCTGACGCTGGCGCTCGCCTCCGCGCTCCTGCAGCGACGCGACATCGGCGCCGGCCTGCGGGCCGCGCGTCCCGGTCCTGCGCGTGCCGGGCAGCTGCTGTCGAGCCCGCTCGGGCTGGTCTGGCGGCTGCAGCGGCCGACCGTCCTCGGCTGGACCGCCGGGCTCTGGCTGACCGGGCTCGCCTACGGCACCATCGGCGACGACGTGGAGTCGCTCCTCGGCGACAACGAGACCACCGTCGAGCTGATGACCCAGGGGCTCGCGGACCCGGTCGCCGGGTTCTACGCCACCGCCCTGCTGATGCTCGCCCTGATCACCTCGGGTTTCGCGATCAGCTCGGCGCTGCGCCCTCGGGCCGAGGAAGAGGCCGGGCACGCCGAGCTGCTGCTGGCCACGATCGTCTCGCGGAGGCGGTGGCTGGCGTCGTACGTCGTGGTGACGGTGGGTGGCGTGCTGCTCGTCCTGGCCGCGGGCGGCCTCGGCACCGGCATCGGCTACGCGCTGGTGACCGGCGACGGGGGAGCGGTGCTGGAGTACGTCGGTCCCGCGCTCGCCTACGCCCCGCCGGTGCTGGTGCTGAGCGCCCTCGCCCGCCTCGTCCACGGCGTGCTGCCGCGCCTCGGGGTGCTGGCGTGGCTGCCGTTGATCGGCGCCGTCGTGGTGATGCTCCTCGGGCCGGTGCTGAGGATGCCGGGATGGGTGCAGGGGTTCTCGCCGTTCCACCACCTGCCCGCGATCCCGGCCGAGGACGTCTCGGTGGGCGTCACGCTGGCGCTGCTGGCGGTCGCGACGCTCGTGTCGTTCGTGGGCCAGTTCGCCTTCTGGAGGCGTGACATCGGCTAGCGTCGCCATCATGTGGCAGCCCCAGCCCGGCTGGCATCCGCTCCCGAGTGGCACCTCCATGTCCACGATCGGGGTCTGGCGGGCCGTCGTGGGGGACGAGCCGGTGGCCGTGAAGCGGCTCGCCGCACCCGGCGAGCACGACCCGTCCGAGCTGTCCGACCCGCACCACTTCGCCTACTGGCGACGCGGCGCCGACGTCGTCACGTCCGGGGTGCTGGCCCGCTCGCAGGGGCTGCGCCCACCGGTGCGCAGCTACGTCGTGGAGGACGTCGAGGGCATCACGATCACCGAGGACTGGGTCGAGGACTGCGCGGTGAACGGGCTCTTCGCCGCCCACGCCCTGGGCCGCTTCGCCGGTACGCCGGTGCCCGACGTCTCCTGGCTCGCGCGCGACCAGCTGCGGGACCGGCTGCGGCGCACCGAGCGCCGGGGCGGCTGGCCCACGCTGGCCCGCACCACCGTCGCCGACGTCGCCGAGCACCTCTGGACCCGCCGGGAGGTCCACCTCGCCACCCTCGACGCACTGCCTCAGGTGCTCCAGCACGGCGACCCGACCCCGTCGAACCTGCCCGGCCGGGAGGGCGACGACGTCGTGGCGATCGACTGGTCCTGCCTGGGCACCGGACCGGTGGGCGGCGACCTCGGCTACTACCTGCTCTCGGCGCGCGAGGAGTTCGACCCGCTGCTCGAGGCCTACCTGATGGGCCTGCCCGACGGCGTCGCGACTTCTGAGGAGGTCGCGGTCGGTGCCCGCGTCGTCGCGGTCTACACCGCCCTGTCGCGGGCGGAGTGGGCGCTCTCGCGGGTCGCGAAGGGCGAGGGCGCGCTGGCCGGGAAGTTCCGCCACCCCGCCGTCGCGCCCCACCTGCGCGCGCTGCAGCGGCAGTTCCCGCTCATCGAGGTGCTGATGGCCGGCTGAGGCCGGAGCCCAGCGGCCCGACGGCCGGGGCTACAGCCGTGACGCGGCGAACGTGTCGCAGGCGTCCAGCGAGCCGCGCTCCAGCCCGACGCGGAACCACCGCATCCGCTGCTCGGCCGACCCGTGGGTCCACGACTCCTCGGTGACCTGACCCTGGGTGCGCTGCTGGATGCGGTCGTCACCGACGGCCGAGGCGGCCTCGAGCGCGAGCGTGATGTCCTCGTCGGTGAGCTCGCTGATCAGCACCTCGCCCGAGGAGTCCTCGGTGCCGGTGGCGGAGCGGGTCCACATCCCGGCGAGGCAGTCGGCCTGCAGCTCCAGGCGCACCGCGTCGGAGGTCGGCCCCTGCTGGGTGCGCACCCGGGACATGTAGCCGAGCACGTTCTGCACGTGGTGGCCGTACTCGTGGGCCAGCACGTAGGCCTCCACGAACCCGCCGTCCGGCCCACCGAGCTGCCGCTCGAGCACGGAGTCGAAGAAGCCGGAGTCGAGGTAGATGCCGGCGTCGACGGGGCAGTAGAACGGCCCCACGTCCGAGGTGGCGTTCCCGCACCGGGTGGACACCGACCCCTCGAACGTCGTCAGCGCGGAGATCGGGCGGTAGCGCGAGCCGAGCTCGTCGGACCAGTAGTCGTGCAGGGAGTTCTCGACGCCGACCCGTGCGCAGTCCGCGGAGGAGTTGGCGTCGGCGCCCGAGTCGCACGCGGCGTACCTGTCGGTGTCGTACGACGGCGACGAGCCGCCCCCGAGGTAGGACACGGCCGCGAAGATCACCACCGCCACGATGACGGCCCCGATCGAGCCGCCGCCGAGAGCGCCGCCGGGCAGCCCGCCGCGCCCCAGCGATCCGCCGCGACCCAGGGAGCCACGGCCGCCGCCACCACCGGAGTGCCGCGTGCGACCGGTGTCGAGCCGGGCCTTGGTGTTGAACCGCACAGAGCCTCCTGGGGCGTCGTGGTGACGGCATCGTGGTGACGGGCCGACGAATCGCTCGGGACCCTGCCGCGAGCCTAGAATCGCACCACCATGATCACCGCACACCAGCTGGAAGTCCGAGCCGGCGCGCGACTGCTCATGGAGGACGTCAGCTTCCGGGTCGGACCGGGCGACAAGGTCGGTCTCGTGGGCCGCAACGGCGCCGGCAAGACCACGCTCACCAAGATCCTGGCCGGTGAGGGGCTGCCCGCCTCCGGGCAGGTCACGACGTCCGGCGACGTCGGCTACCTCCCGCAGGACCCGCGCACCGGCGACCCCGAGGTGCTCGCCAAGGACCGCATCCTCTCCGCCCGCGGCCTCGACGCGGTCGTCGCCAAGTTGCGGCGCGCGGAGGAGGAGATGGGCTCCGACGACCCGGCCGTGCGCGAGAAGGCGATGCGCCGGTACGCGCGCGCCGACGACGAGATGCACGCCGCGGGCGGGTACGCCGCGGAGTCCGAGGCCGCCACGATCGCCGCCTCGCTCGGCATCGAGGAGCGCATCCTCAGCCAGCCGCTGAAGACCCTCTCCGGCGGTCAGCGCCGCCGCGTGGAGCTCGCGCGCATCCTCTTCTCCGGCGCCGAGGTGCTGATCCTCGACGAGCCGACCAACCACCTCGACGCCGACTCGATCATCTGGCTGCGCGACTTCCTCAAGGCGCACTCCGGCGGCTTCATCATCATCAGCCACGACAACGACCTGCTCGCGGCGACGGTCAACAAGGTGATGCACCTCGACGCCAACCGCTCGGTCATCGACGTCTACAACATGGGCTGGAAGCACTACCTGCAGCAGCGCGAGACCGACGAGGTCCGCCGCCGGCGCGAGCGGATGAACGCCGAGAACAAGGCCAAGACCCTCACCGACCAGGCCAACAAGATGCGCGCCAAGGCCTCCAAGGCCCAGGCGGCCCAGTCGATGCTCAAGCGCGCCGAGAAGATGCTCGAGGGCGTCGAGGGGGAGCGGGCCTCCGACAAGGTGGCCCGGATCGCGTTCCCCAAGCCGGCCGCCTGCGGCAAGACCCCGCTCACGGCCCGCGAGCTGTCGAAGTCCTACGGCTCGCTGGAGGTCTTCACCGGCGTCGACCTGGCCATCGACAAGGGCTCGCGGGTGGTCATCCTCGGGCTCAACGGCGCCGGCAAGACCACGATGCTGCGGATCCTCGCGGGCGTCGACCAGCCCGACACCGGCATGGTCGTGCCCGGGCACGGGCTCAAGGTCGGCTACTACGCCCAGGAGCACGAGACGCTCGACACCTCGCGCACCGTCCTGGAGAACATGCAGTCCGCGGCGCCACAGCTCACCGACACCGAGGCCCGCAGCGTGCTCGGGTCGTTCCTGTTCTCCGGCGACGACGCCCACAAGCCGGCCAAGGTGCTCTCGGGCGGCGAGAAGACCCGACTCGCGCTGGCCAGCCTCGTCGTGTCCAGCGCCAACGTGCTGCTGCTCGACGAGCCCACCAACAACCTCGACCCCGCCTCCCGCGAGGAGGTGCTCGCGGCGATCCGCTCCTACGAGGGCGCGATCATCCTGGTCACCCACGACGAGGGCGCCGTGCACGCCCTCGAGCCCGACCGGGTGCTCCTGCTGCCCGACGGCGACGAGGACCTCTGGAACGACGGGTACGCCGACCTCGTCTCGCTCGCCTGACCGAACCGCCTGGCAGCCGGTGGGGTGCTCCACCCCCGGGGTTCCTAGACTCCGGGGCATGACCTCCACCGCCGTACCCCGTCCCGATGCGCAGGAGCTGGCCGCGGCCGGGCTCGCCCTCTCCGTCGAGGGACCGGTCGCCATCGTGACGCTGGACCGCCGCGAGGTCCGCAACGCCCAGACCCCTGCGATGTGGCGGATGCTCGCCACGCTGGGTGAGTCGCTCGTCACCGACGACGCGGTGCGCGTGGTCGTGCTCCGGGGGGCCGGCAGCACGTTCTCGGCCGGCCTGGACCGCGCCATGCTCGACCCGGCCGGGGCCGGCGACGGCGTGGAGACCGTCGCCTCCCTGCTGGCGCTCGACGACGCCTCGATGTCGGCGGTGATCGACGACTACCAGCGCGGCTTCACCTGGCTGCGCGACCCGCGCATCCTCTCGGTCGCGGCCGTGCAGGGTTACGCCGTCGGCGCCGGCTTCCAGCTCGCGCTCTCCTGCGACCTGCGGGTGCTGGCCGAGGACGCCCAGCTCTCCATGAAGGAGTCGGCGCTCGGGCTCGTCCCGGACCTGACGGGAACAAAGCCGCTGGTGGAGGCCGTTGGGTACGCACGAGCACTCGAGATCTGCGTGTCGGCCCGGATGGTCGGCGCCGCGGAGGCCCTGCGGATCGGGCTGGCGCTCGAGGTGGTGCCGACCGAGGCGCTCGACGAGACCGTCGCGGGCCTGGTGCAGGCCCTCACCTCGGCCGCGCCGGACGCGGTCCGCGAGACCAAGGCGCTGATGCTCTCGGCGGCCGCCACGCCGCTGGAGGACCAGCGCCGTCTCGAGCGCGAGGCCCAGGCGCGGCGCTTCCGCGCCCTCGCCGGGGGCTGAGCCCGGGGACTGGTCCCTCGAGGCCCGTGCCCCACCGGGACGGCTCACAACAGCAGGAGGACACGTGTCGGGGATGATGAACGCCGGGGCCGCCTGGCGGCACCTGCGCTCGGACCGCAGCGCGCTCGACAAGCGCGTGGGCCGAGCCACCCTGCGCCGGGTGCTCGGCTTCGCCGTGCCCCACCGCCGCACCATCTCGGTGTTCCTCGCGCTCACCGTGGTCGACGCCAGCCTCGTGGTGGCCTCGCCCCTGCTGGTCCAGCGCATCGTCGACGACGGCATCCTGGACGGCGACCGGTCGCTGGTCGCGTGGCTGGCGCTGGCCATGGCCGGTCTGGCGGTCTTCACCGCGGGCATGAGCATCCTGCTCGCCTGGCTGTCGGCCCGGATCGGCGAGGGTCTGATCTACGACCTGCGCACCCAGGTCTTCGGGCACGTCCAGCGTCAGTCGATGGCGTTCTTCACCCGCACGCAGACCGGGGCCCTGGTCAGCCGCCTCAACAACGACGTCATCGGCGCCCAGCGCGCCTTCACCAGCACCCTGTCCACGACGGTGTCCAACGCCGTGGCCGTGCTGGTCGTCGGGATCACGATGCTGGCGCTGAGCTGGCGGGTGACGCTGCTGTGCCTGGCGCTGTTCCCCCTGCTCATGGTGGCCTCGAAGTGGGTCAGCACGAGGCTGGCCGGCCTGACCCGGCAGCAGATGGACGGCAACGCCGACCTCGGCAACATGATGACCGAGCGCTTCAACGTCGGTGGCGCCCTCCTGCTCAAGCTCTTCGGCCGACGCGACGAGGAGGACGAGGCCTTCGCGTCCAAGGCCGGCCGGGTGCGCGACCTCGGTGTCCGCATCACCCTGACCACCCGGGTCTTCGGCGCCGCCATGCTCGCGGTGCCCGCGCTCGCGACGGCCCTGGTCTACGGCGTGGGCGGTCAGCTCGCCGTCTCCGGGACCCTGTCGGTCGGCACCCTGCTCGCGCTGGCGACGCTGCTGCTGCGCCTGCTCGGGCCGCTGCAGGGCCTCTCGAACGTACGCATCGACGTGATGACCGCGCTGGTCTCCTTCGAGCGGGTCTTCGAGGTGCTCGACCTGCCGTCGCTGGTGCAGGAGAAGGACGACGCCGTCGACCTGCCCCGCACCGCCGGCCGGCTCGAGCTCGACAGCGTGGACTTCACCTACCCCGGTGCCGACGAGGTGTCGCTGCCCTCGTTGGAGGGCGTGCAGCGTCCCGACGTCTCCAGTCCCGGGGGACCGGTGCTGCGCGACGTCTCCTTCGTCGCAGAGCCCGGGCAGATGGTCGCGCTGGTCGGGCCGTCGGGGGCCGGCAAGACCACGGTGACGCACCTGGTCGCCCGGCTCTACGACGTCACCGTCGGTGCGGTGCGCGTCGGAGGCGTCGACGTGCGCGACGTGTCGCTGCAGTCGCTGGAGGACGTCGTCGGCTACGTCACCCAGGACGCCCACATGTTCCACGACACCATCCGGGCCAACATGCTCTACGCGCGTCCCGGGGCGGACGACACCGAGATCTGGCGAGCCCTGGAGGCCGCCCAGGTGGCCGCCCTGGTCCGACGGCTGCCCGAGGGCCTCGACACCGTCGTCGGGGACCGTGGCTACCGGCTGTCCGGCGGTGAGCGTCAGCGTCTCGCGATCGCCCGCCTGCTGCTCAAGGCCCCGGGCATCGTGGTGCTCGACGAGGCCACCGCCCACCTGGACTCCGAGTCCGAGGCTGCCGTGCAGCGTGCCCTGGACGCCGCACTGGAGGGGCGCACGTCCCTGGTGATCGCACATCGCCTCTCCACCGTGCGCGACGCCGACCTGATCCTGGTGCTCGAGGACGGTCGGATCGCCGAGCGCGGAACTCATGCGGAGCTGCTCGCCCGGGGTGGGCTGTACGCCGACCTGCACCGCACGCAGTTCCTCGACGACACCTCGGACGCACCGGCCTGACCGGCCCCGGCCCCGGCAGCGGTCAGTCCGCGGCGGAGGGGGCGGCGCCCGGCGTGCCGCGCGAGCTGCGCCGCGGCCGCTGGCCGCGTGGACCACGACGTCGCTCGTCGTAGGCGAGGTAGCCGAAGCCGAACACGGCCAGGATGCCGAAGAACCACCACTGCAGCCCGTAGAAGAAGTGCGGTCCGTCGTTGAGCTCGGGCAGCTCGACCGGCTCCAGCGCGGTGGCGGGGGCAGGGTCCTCCGAGCGCAGTTCCACGAAGCCGCCGTAGACCTCGCGGTCCAGCGCCTCGCCCACCTTCTCGCTGTCGATCGCGCGCGTGGACCGGTTGCTCACGGTGGTGCTGTCGCCGGAGCCGTCGGCTCGGACGTAGCCCGACACCGTGACCGTCCCGGACGGCGGAGCGGGCACGTCGTCGGGCTCGGCGGTGCCGGCGTTCTGCGTGCGCAGCCAGCCGCGGTCGACCAGCAGCGAGGTCCCCGAGTCGGTCACCAGCGGCACCACCACGTCGACGCCCGCGATGCCGTCACGGGTGCGGTAGCGGACGATGACCGTGTCCTCGACGGCGTACTCCCCGGTGGCGGTGACGACCCGCCACTCGTCCTCCTCGCGGACCTCACGGCCCGGCGCCAGGATGTCCGCGACGGGGGCCGGCTCCTGGGTCTCGTTGGCGCGGATGATCGCGTTGTCGGACTGACGCTCCTCGAGCCGGTCGAACTGCCACTCACCGAGCCACCAGGCACCCCAGGACAGCAGGGCGACGGCGAGAGCGAAGAGCAGCCACCGCCGCGACAGCAGGAAGCCGAACGAACGCACGCCCCGAGGCTAGCGAGCCGCCGGGAACCCTCAGGCACCGGCCGTATGCTTGCGACCATGGTCACCCGCCCCCTCGCCGACCGCTTCGGCCGCGTCGCGACGGACCTGCGGGTCTCGCTGACCGACCGGTGCAACCTCCGCTGCAGCTACTGCATGCCCGCCGAGGGCCTGGACTGGCTCCCGAGCGAGCAGGTCCTCACCGACGACGAGGTGGTCCGGCTGATCGGGATCGCCGTGGAGCACCTCGGTGTCGACGAGGTCCGGTTCACCGGGGGAGAGCCGCTGGTGCGGCGCGGCCTCGTCGACGTCGTACGCCGGGCGCGGGCTCTGGGCGAGCACCTCAACCTCTCCGCCACGACCAATGCGCTCGGGCTCGCGAGGACGGCCACGGCGCTGGCCGGGGCGGGCCTGGACCGGGTCAACGTCAGTCTGGACACGGTGCGGCGCGACACCTTCGAGACCATCACGCGGCGCGACCGCCTCCACGACGTGCTCGACGGGCTGGCGGCCGCCCGTGACGCCGGGCTCGGCCCGGTCAAGGTCAACGCGGTCCTGCTGCGTGGCGTCAACGACGACCAGGCGGGCGAGCTGCTGCGGTGGTGCCTCTCGGAGGGCTACCACCTGCGCTTCATCGAGCAGATGCCGCTCGATGCCCAGCACGGCTGGCACCGTGAGGCGATGGTGACCGCCGACGAGATCTTCGCGCTGCTGGAGCGCGAGTTCGTGCTGTCGCCCGCCTCCGAGCCGCGCGGCAGTGCTCCCGCCGAGCTGTTCACCGTCGATGGCGGCCCCGGCACGGTGGGGGTCATCGCCTCGGTCACGCGCCCGTTCTGCGGCGACTGCGACCGGGTGCGGCTGACGGCTGACGGGCAGGTGCGCAACTGTCTCTTCGCGCGCGAGGAGTCCGACCTCCGCACCGCCATGCGCGAGGGGGCCAGCGACGAGGAGCTCGCCGACCGCTGGGTCGTGGCGATGCGTGGCAAGGCCGCCGGCCACGGCATCGACGACGAGACGTTCCTCCAGCCCACGCGTCCGATGTCGGCCATCGGTGGCTGACCACCGCCCCTGCCGGGGGTCTCAGCGCCCTGAGGAGCAGCCGGCGAGCCTCAGACGGTGTGGTCGGCGCCCTTCTCGTGCTCGACGACGTCACGGATGAAGCCGCGGGACCCCAGGAACGACTGCAGCGACTTGAGGTGGTCGGGGCAGGCGAGCCAGGCCTTGCGACGCTCAGGCGTGTGGATCTTCGGGTTGTTCCACAGCAGCGCGTGCGTGGCCGCCGCGCGGCAGCCCTTGCCGGAGCAGACGTCCGGCTCGTCCAGCGCGCCCACTCAGTGCTCCGAGGACGCGCCGAGGGGGCGCTGGGAGGAGCCCGAGCGGCCCAGGGCCCGGTGGGTGAAGGCGGCGTCGCGCAGGTCGTAGTCCTCCATGCGGGTGGCTCGCACGTTGGCCAGCACCACCGCGATGTAGGGGAGCACCAGCGCGCCGGCGATGAGGATGGGCCACAGCCAGTCGATGCCGGCCAGGCCGGCGACGACCGCGCCCACGAAGCAGGCCGAGCGCAGGCTCATCGAGAGCAGGTAACGACGTTGCCGGCGGCGCAGGTCCTCGTGCGGGCTGGGCGCCGCGGAGGTGATGCGGACCGCGGTGTCGCGGTCCTCGCGCTGGCGTGCCATGCGTCGATCCTACGGGGCTGCCGGTCGGCACCCGAGGCCTCGCGGGGTGAGGAGCGCCGCACGGGAGTAGGGTCGGCGCGTGACGAACCGCACCTACCGCATCACCGAGATCGTCGGCACGTCCCCGGACGGGATCGACCAGGCCATCCGCAACGGCATCGAGCGCGCCGCTCAGACGCTGCGCCACGTCGACTGGTTCGAGATGACCCAGGTCCGTGGCCAGGTCAAGGACGGCAGCGTCGAGCACTTCCAGGTGGGCCTGAAGATCGGCTTCCGCCTCGAGGACGACTGAGCCACGACGGCTCCATCGCCGGTCGACGACGGGTCGACCGGCCCGCCACGGTGCTCGTGACGCGCGCTGCTGGGACGCTCATTTCGGGTACCCCTCGGTAATCACTAGCGTCGATCCGCGTGAGCGACGCACCAGTTCCCGAGCCCCGTTCGGTCCTCGTGACCGGAGGCAACCGCGGCATCGGCCGCGCCATCGCCGAGGCCTTCCTCGCGCAGGGTGACAAGGTCGCCGTGACCACCCGCAGCGGCGGCGCCCCCGAGGGCGCCCTCGACGTGCGCTGCGACGTCACCGACCCCGACGCCGTCGAGGCGGCCTTCGCCGAGATCGAGGCCGCGCACGGTCCGGTCGAGGTGCTGGTGGCCAACGCCGGCATCACCGCTGACACGCTGCTGCTGCGGATGAGCGAGGACGACTGGTCCTCGGTGCTCGACACCAACCTCACCGGCTCCTTCCGACTGGCCAAGCGGGCCTCGAAGGGCATGCTGCGCCTGCGGCGCGGTCGCATCGTCTTCATCTCCTCGGTCGTGGGCCTCCTCGGCTCGGCCGGACAGGTCAACTACGCCGCCTCCAAGGCCGGCCTGGTCGGCATGGCCCGCTCCATCGCGCGGGAGCTCGGCTCGCGGTCGATCACCGCCAACGTGGTGGCGCCGGGCTTCATCGAGACCGACATGACCTCGGTGCTCAGCGACGAGCAGAAGGACACGATCAGGTCGCAGGTGCCGCTGCAGCGGTACGGCACCACCGACGAGATCGCAAGCACGGTGCTGTGGCTGACCGGCCCCGGCGCGACGTACGTCACCGGGGCCGTGATCCCCGTCGACGGTGGACTGGGAATGGGGCACTGACATGGCAGGGATTCTCGAGGGCAAGCGGATCCTGGTCGCGGGCGTCACGATGGACTCCTCGATCGGCTTCGCCACCGCCAAGGTGGCCCAGGAGCAGGGCGCGACGGTCCTGATCTCCAACTTCGGTCGGGCGCTGGGCATCACCCGCCGCATCGCCAAGCGGCTGCCGGTGGAGCCGGCCGTGCTCGAGCTGGACGTGACCGACCCCGAGCACCTCGAGCGGCTCCCGGACCTCGTGCGAGAGCACCTGGGTCCCGATGCCGGCCTCGACGGGGTGGTCCACTCGATCGCCTACGGCAACCCCGAGACCCTGCTGGGCGGGCAGTTCCTCGACGGTCCGTGGGAGGACGTCGCGCAGGCCGTGCAGGTCTCGGCGTACTCCCTGAAGTCGCTGGCCACCGCCTGCCGCCCGCTGATGGGCGAGGGCGGCTCGGTCGTCGGCCTCACCTTCGACGCGACCGTGGCGTGGCCGGCGTACGACTGGATGGGCGTGGCCAAGGCAGGTCTGGAGTCCTGCTCGCGCTACCTCGCCCGTGACCTCGGCCCCGAGGGCATCCGCGTCAACCTCGTCTCCGCCGGCCCGCTGCGCACGCTGGCGGCCAAGGCGATCCCCGGGTTCACCGAGCTCGAGGACATGTGGACGACCCGCGCGCCCCTGGGCTGGGACAACACCGACCAGGAGCCCACCGCCAGGGCCGTCTGCGCCCTGCTGTCGGACTTCTTCCCGGCCACCACCGGCGAGATCGTGCACGTCGACGGCGGCTTCCACGCCATGGGTGCCTGACACCGGCACCGACACCCCGTTGTTGAGTGGGCTGCGCGCGCCTGGGAGATTGGGTGAGTGCCCGACAACGCCCGCAAGGACACTCCCCGCCGCATCGTCGTCATGCGCCACGCCAAGGCCGAGGCGCACGGACCCTCGGACTTCGACCGCCACCTCGCCGACCGAGGCGTGGAGGAGGGGGCGATGGCCGGACGCTGGCTGGTCGAGCAGGGCTTCGAGCCCGACCACGTGCTGGTCTCGGCGGCCCTGCGCACCCGCGAGACCTGGGCCGCGGTCGCCGACGGCGCCGGCTGGGACGCCGACACGATCGAGACCGACGAGAACGACACGCTCTACGAGGCCGGTCCCGAGACCGCCCTGGACCTCGTCCGCGAGGTCCCCGAGGACGCGGTCGCGCTGCTCGTCATCGGTCACAACCCGACGATGGGCTACCTCGCCCAGCTCCTCGACGACGGCGAGGGCGACGAGGAGGCCTCCAACGCCCTGGTCATGGGCTACCCCACCAGCGCGATGACGATCTTCGACCTCACCGGTGACTGGAGCGACCTCGACGAGCAGGGCGGCACCGTCGTCGCCCACCACGTCCCCCGCTCCTGAGCGCATCGAGCCGACGCATCGATGCGCCGGCTCGGCAGGGATCGGACTGGGCGCTCAGACCGGGGGAGCAGGGGTGGTGACGCCGGCGGCGCTGTCGGCGGCCTCGATCTCCTCGCGGGAGATGCCGAGGAGGTACATGATCGTGTCGAGGTACGGCACGTTCACGGCCGTGTCCGCGGCGTCGCGGACGGCGGGCTTGGCGTTGTAGGCGATGCCCAGGCCGGCGGCGGCGAGCATGTCGAGGTCGTTGGCGCCGTCGCCGATGGCGATCGTGGACGCCACGTCGACGCCGACCTCGTCGGCGAACTCCCGCAGCGCTGCAGCCTTGCCCGCGCGGTCCACCACCTGGCCGACGATACGGCCGGTCAGGCGGCCGTCGACGATCTCGAGCTCGTTGGCTCGGGCGAAGTGGATGCCGAGGTCGACCGCCAGCCGGTCGGTGATCTGGCTGAAGCCGCCGGAGACGATCGCGAAGCGGTAGCCCAGCCGGCGCAGCGTCCGCACCATCGTGCGCGCGCCGGGGGCCAGCTGGATGGAGTCGTAGACCTCGTGCAGCGCCGAGGCGGGCACCCCCTCGAGCAGCGCGACCCGCGAGCGGAGCGACTCCTCGAAGTCGAGCTCGCCGCGCATGGCCCGCTCGGTGACCTCGGCGACCTCGGCCTCGCAGCCGGCGTGCGCGGCGATCATCTCGATGACCTCGCCCTGGATCAGCGTGGAGTCGACGTCCATCACGATGAGCCGCATCCCACGGCGCAGCAGGTCGGCGGGCTGCACCGCGACGTCGATGCCCTGCCGCGCGGCCTCGGCGGCGAGCTCGGCGCGCAGCGCGTCGGGGGCGGCGCCGGAGACGTGCAGGTCCAGCGCGGTGACGGGGTAGCGCGCCATCCGCTCGATGCGGTCGATGTTGGCGCCGGCGTCGGCGATACGGCCGGCCACCGCGGCCATCGCCGCGGCGGTGAGCGGGGTGCCGAGGACGGTGACGTGCGCGCGTCCGTGCGAGGGCTGGCTGGTGTCGCCGCTCCCCGGCTCCACCTCCAGGGTCATCGACAGGTCGTCCGCGGTCGCCTGGAGGTCCTGGCGCAGGCTCTGGACGTCGTCGGGGGCCGTCACCAGCAGGCCGAGGATGAGCCGACGCCGCAGCACGATCTGCTCGAGGTCCACGACCTCGACCCCCGCCCTGCCCAGGGTCGCGAAGACCGCCGAGGTGACGCCGGGGCGCTCGCGGCCGGTCAGCGTGACCAGCAGGGTGTCGGGTCGGTGGGCCCGGTCCGGGGCGCTGTCAGAGGTGCTCATCGCGGCACGAGGCTATCGGTGGCCGCCCCTGCGCTCATGCAGGCGGCCAGACCTCGGGCGAGCAGGCGGCCACCAGGGCGCGTCGTGCCGCTGCGCCCAGCGGGAGGATCGCCTGCTCACGGCGCGTGATCTCGTGCAGGCTCAGTGCCCCGCCGTCGTCCTCCAGCGCGAGCTCGACGACCTCCCACGCGTGCAGGGCGCGGGCGGCGAGGGAGACGCAGCGCTCGGGCACGCCCGGTGGCGCGGCCAGCGGGTCGCGGTGCCGCAGGTCGGTGAGCCGGTCGGCGACCTCGGGGCGCCAGCGGGCCACATCGAGCGCCGCGAGCGCCTCGGCGCTACGGAGCAGCGCCGAGCGCAGGCCGCGGTCGGCCTCGCCGACGTCGGGCAGCTGCCGGCGTACGCCGCGGTGCGCGACCCACGTCGTGGTCGGCCCGACCCGCTCGGGCACCAGACCGACCGCGGACCCGTCGTGCAGCAGCACCACGACGGCCTCGCCGGCCCCGATCGCCGCACGGTTCAGGCCGGGGGGCCCGCCCAGGCCGACCGGGTCGCCCTCGACGGGGAACGCCGCGCCGAACGAGGCGACCCCCTCGGCGCGCAGCCGCGCCAGGCCGCCGAGCAGGGTCTCGGAGACGTCCTCCGACCCGCCGAGCCCCAGGCCGGCCAGACCGGCGACGGCGTGGGTGACGTCGTCGCCGACCACCTCGTCCAGCATCAGGTCCGTGACGACGTGACCACCCAGCCAGGCGGTGCCCCACCAGGCGAGGCGGGCGGCGGCGGGCAGAGGGGACGTCACGGCCGCAGAGGCTACGCGCACGACCCCGGCGGGGGAGCGCCGACCGCAGCGACGGCTCGTTAGGGTGACGCCATGGCTGCGGTTCTCGAGCTCGTCGACGTCACCGTGCGCCGTGGGGACTCCGTCCTCCTCGACCGGGTCAGCTGGACCGTGGAGGAGGACGAGCGCTGGGTGGTGCTGGGTCCCAACGGCGCCGGCAAGACGACCCTGCTGCAGATCGCCTCGGCGCAGCTGTTCCCGACCCAGGGCTCGGTGGACGTCCTCGAGGAGCGGCTCGGGTCGGTGGACGTCTTCGAGCTGCGACCGCGCATCGGCCTCACCAGCGCCGCACTGGCCGAGCGCATCCCGCGCCACGAGACCGTCCACGACGTGGTGGTCTCGGCGGCGTACGGCGTGCTGGGCCGCTGGCGGGAGATGTACGACGACCTCGACCACGACCGCGCCGAGTCCCTGCTGCGCGAGCTCGGCGCCAAGCACCTGGCGCCGCGGACCTTCGGCACGCTGTCCGAGGGGGAGCGCAAGCGGGTCCAGATCGCGCGGGCGTTGATGAGCGACCCCGAGCTGCTGCTCCTCGACGAGCCCGCTGCCGGGCTCGACCTCGGCGGCCGCGAGGACCTCGTCTCGACGCTGTCGATGCTGGCCTACGACCCCGACTCGCCCGCGACGGTGCTGGTCTCCCACCACGTGGAGGAGATCCCGCCCGGGTTCACCCACGCGCTGATGCTGCGGCAGGGCCGTGTCGTGGCCGCCGGCCTGCTCGACCAGACGATCACCGAGCAGAACCTCTCCGCGACGTTCGGGATGCCACTCACGGTCAGCCACGACGAGGGCCGCTGGGCCGCGCGCCGCCGCACGCGCGCCCGCTGAGCGCTGCTCCGCTCGGGTGTCCTCACCGCCTTGTAGGGTCGAGTCATGGACTGGCTGAACGACCATGCATGGGCTGCCTGGCTCGGGCTCGCCGCCATGTTCGGCGTGGCCGAGATGTTCAGCCTCGACCTGATCTTCCTGATGCTCGCCGTCGGCGCGATGGGCGGCGTGGTCGCCGGCGCCTTCGACGCACCGCTGGCCCTGCAGGTGCTCGTCGCACTCGGCACGTCGCTGGCGACCCTCACCCTGCTCCGCCCGCCGCTGGTGGCTCGCCTGCACGGTGGCCCCGAGCTGCGCCTCGGCACCGGCAAGCTGATCGGCACCCAGGGCGTGGTCACGGCTCAGATCACCGGCACCGAGTCCGGCCGGGTCCGCCTCGCCGGTGACGTCTGGTCGGCGGCCCCCTACGACGAGCACCTCGTCATCGAGCCCGGCGAGACCGTCGAGGTGCTCGAGATCCGCGGCGCGACGGCGTACGTGCACCCCACCGGCGACCCGCTGCCGCCGGCCCCGCCGGTGCCCCCGAGCGGCTCCACCACCTGACCCCCGACCGATCTCGGCGTCCCCGGGATCGCCCCCCGACCGTCCACACGAAGGAGCACCATGGGTCTCGCGATCCTGATCCTGCTCGCACTGATCTTCCTGTTCGTCCTGACCGTCCTGGCCAAGACGATCCGGATCGTGCCGCAGGCCCGGGCCGGCATCGTCGAGCGGTTCGGCAAGTACCGCACCACCCTCGACCCCGGCCTCAACGTCGTCGTGCCGTTCATCGACAAGGTCCGCTACGTCATCGACATGCGTGAGCAGGTCGTGAGCTTCCCGCCGCAGCCGGTGATCACCGAGGACAACCTCGTGGTCTCGATCGACACCGTCATCTACTTCCAGGTCACCGACCCGGTGGCGGCGACCTACGAGATCGCCAACTACATCCAGGCCATCGAGCAGCTGACGATGACCACGCTGCGCAACATCGTCGGTGGCATGGACCTCGAGGAGACGCTGACCTCACGCGAGTCCATCAACGGTGGCCTGCGCGGCGTCCTCGACGAGGCGACCGGCAAGTGGGGCGTGCGCGTCAACCGCGTGGAGATCAAGGGGATCGACCCGCCGCCGTCGATCAAGGACTCCATGGAGAAGCAGATGCGCGCCGACCGTGACAAGCGGGCGGCGATCCTCACCGCCGAGGGTGACCGGCAGTCGGCCATCCTCACCGCGGAGGGCAACAAGCAGTCCGCGATCCTCAACGCCGAGGGCGAGCGGGAGTCCTCGATCCTGCGCGCCCAGGCCGACCGTGAGGCCGCGATCCTGCGGGCCCAGGGTGAGGGGCAGGCGATCCAGACGGTCTTCCAGGCGATCCACGACGGCCGCCCGGACCAGTCGCTGCTGGCCTACCAGTACCTCCAGATGATGCCGCAGATCGCGCAGGGCGACGCCAACAAGGTGTGGATCGTGCCGAGCGAGATCGGCAAGGCGCTGGAGGGCCTCGGCTCGACGATGAACAACCTGCAGGGCATCCCGCAGGAGACCTCCGGCCCCGCCAAGCGGGTCGACATGGGTCCCAGCGAGCCGGCCGTCCCGGCCAGCGGGAAGTCCTCGGCCGACGACGCGGTCCAGGCCGCGATCAAGGAGGCCCAGGCGGCGGCCAACCCGCGCCGCGGCTCCAGCGCCGCCGGTGGCACGGAGCAGTCCGGCCCCGCCGGCGGGGAGGACCCGCTCGGCTGAGCGCACCGGCACGCACGACGGCCCGCACCCCCGGGGTGCGGGCCGTCGTCACGTCCGAGCGGTCAGCCCTTCTCCGCGGCCTTCTTGGCGCCCTTCCGGGCAGCCTTCTTGGCGGCCTTGGCCTCGGCCTTGGTGACCGTGGCCGCCTTCGACCCGCCGCGCACGAGGAGGCCGAGCAGGCCGGAGAGCACCGCACCGCCGGCCACGCCGGTCATCATCATCCCGGCCTTGGCATCGATGCCGTCGGCCTTCGGGCCGACGTAGCCGGCGTAGGCGTCGGCGCCGTCGACGCCCACACCGAGCAGCACCAGGCCGGTGCGGCCCTTGCCGGACGCCACGAGCGTCGCCGCGCCCAGCGCGATCTCGCGCGCACCGAAGAGGCGGGTCATGAACGCGGTCTGCGGGTTCGCCGCCACGTCGAGGCCGAAGGCCTTCGTCACCATCGTCGGGTTGGCCACCGAGGCGGCGCCGATGATGATGCGGCCGAGGGAGAGTCCGGTCACAGGGTTCATGCAGCGACCATAGCGATGACGGCCAGCCGGGTGGGGGAGGCCCGCACCGGTGCGAGTCAGTCGGCGACGTACGCCGCGTGCCACCGCTCGAGCTCGGCGTACACGCGCTCGCGGGCGGGACGACGCGAGAGCACGACGTCGTGACGCGCGCCGCGGACGGCGACGTAGGTGACGTGCGGGCCGACGGCCGTGGCCCAGCGGCGGATCTGCGGCACCTCCAGGACGACGTCGGACTCGTGGACGTCGTCGGTCATGTCGGTCGGCAGCGAGGAGCGGTCCGAGGACAGGACCAGCACCGGCGCGGGCACCTCCAGGCCCTGCTGCAGCCGGGCGTGGCCGTCGCGGATGGCGCGCAACCAGCCGGCGTGGATGCGGAACGACTCCAGGGGCTTCCAGTCCAGGTCGAAGTCCCACTCGCCGTCGTGGTCGCGGTGCAGCGAACGGCCGTAGAGACCGTTGACCTCGCGCTTGATCTCCTGGAGCGGGCGCCGACGACCCAGCTCCTTGAGGACCACCGTGCCGATGGTGCGCAGCAGGACGCTGCCCTGCAGGTCCAACCACGGGGAGTTGAGCACCACCCCGGCCAGCTGCTCGGGGCGCCGGCGGTCGAGCCACAGCGGCAGGGTCAGCCCGCCCGTGGAGTGCGCCGAGGCGACGACGTGGTCGTGGTCGTCGCGGGAGGTGATGAGCGCCCAGGCGGCGTCCAGCTCCTCGTCGTACGCCGCGAGGTCGGTGACGTGGTTGGCCGTCTGCCCCGGCAGCAGCGACCGGCCGTACTTGCGCAGGTCGAGGGCGTAGAAGTCGTAACCGCGCTCGAGCCACCACGCGGCGTACTCGACCTGGAAGAAGTAGTCGGCGAACCCGTGCACGTGCAGCACGGCGCGGCCGGTGGGGCGGGCGGCACGCCGGGAGACCAGCGTCGCGACGACGGGCCCCTCCTCGTCGTGGCCGAGGTCGATGGTCTCCGCGAGCCAGGGCTCCCCGAGGACGTCGGTGCGCTGCGCGGGGTCGTGGTCCGGGCGAGGGGTCACGGCCTCATCCTGGCAGCAGCGCGCTCGCGGGTGCGCAGTGCCACCTCGGGGCGGTTGCTCGTGACCAGCCAGGCGCGCCCGGGACGCATCCAGTAGCGCAGCGAGCGCTCCGTGTCGACGGTCCACACCAGCAGCGGCAGCCCACGGCGGCGGGCGTAGGCGGCCACGCCGAGCCTGGCCAGGGTGTGCTTGGCGACCACCAGGTTGGCGCGCGAGCCCGACAGGCGCAGGTGCGGCCGCAGCTCGGACCACCGCGTGCGGACCTGACGCACCACGGGGAGCCCCTTGACGCTGCGCCCCAGGGACAGCCCGACCAGCAGGTCCAGGCCCTCGGCGTCGGCCCAATCCCTGACCGCACGGACCGAGGCGTCCTCCAGCGTGGTCACGACCAGGTTCTCGGGTCCCAGCACCTCCACGGCCCGGCGGGCGGCGCGCACCTCGTGGGTGGCGGCCGGGTCGCGGTAAGCGGCGTCGGGCGAGGTGAACTTGAGGTCGATGTGCGCCCGCCGGCGGCCGGCCAGGGCCGCAAGGACGTCCTCGTAGCGCAGCAGCGGGCCGACCAGCTGCTCGAGGCGGGCGACGGTCAGGTCGCTCAGCGGCGTACGTCGCCCGTCGACCTCGACCTCGTGGTCGTGGAAGAGCACGAAGGTGTCGTCGGCACAGCGCTGCACGTCGAACTCCACGAAGTCGACGTCCAGGGCGAGCGCCCGGTCCAGCGCCGGCCGGGTGTTCTCGAGGTGCCGGTCCTCGCCGGCACCGCAGCGGTGCGCGCTGACCAGCACGGGCTCGGAGGTCCTGCGTCGCACGGGCACGGGCCGCCAGCCTAGTGCGACGACACGGGTCGTCACGACCGAGCCGCGCCCGACCCCCGCAGGGCCTAGGGTGCGACTCGTGCCCGACCGCCCCCGACCCAGCCACACGCTCGTGGGCGAGTGGCGCAGCGGCACCTCGCGCAGCCAGTGGACGGTGCTGGCGCTGCTGCTGGTGGCCGTGACGGTCTGCTTCGGGATCTCGCTGCCGTTCTACTCCGTGATGCCGGTCAGCACGTACTTCGTGTGGTTGGTCGTCGGGATGCTGCTGCTCAAGCACCGCCAGCTCACGGTGCTGGTGGCCTACACCGTCCTGGGCGCCCTCACGCTGGCGGTGGTCGACGGCCTGCACGACGGCCAGTTCGGCAGCGCTCGGGCCTCGGGCATGGCCGCGCTCGCGCTCGGCGGGGCGCTGATCCTCTACCAGTCGCGCCACCAGCGATCCGGCCTCCCGGTGCCGTTGGGCGGGGCGATGCTGGCGGACCTGCGCGACCGGCTCCAGCGCCAGGGCACGGTGCCCCCGCTGCCGGACGGCTGGCACTGCGAGACGGCGATGGTCGCCGCCCACGACGTCGGGTACGCCGGCGACTTCATGGTCGCCCGGCTCGACGAGTCTCGCGGCCAGCTGGAGATGGTGCTCGTCGACGTGGTGGGCAAGGGGGTCGCGGCCGGGACGGACGCGCTGCAGTTCGCCGGTGCGCTCGGTGGTCTCATCGGCGCGCTGCCCCCGGTGGCCCTGGTCGAGGCGGCCAACGACTTCCTGCTGCGCCAGGACTCCGACGAGACGTTCGCGACGGCGGTGCACGTGCTGGTGGACCTGCGCACCGGTGCCTACGAGCTGCACTCGGCCGGCCACCCGCCCGCGCTGGTGTGGGACCACGTCGACCGGCACTGGGTCGCCGACTCCGCGCGGGGCACGGCCCTGGGGGTGCAGTCCCGCCCCGAGCTGCACCACAGCACGGGCGTGCTGCAGCCCGGCGACGGCCTGCTCTTCTACACCGACGGCGTGGTGGAGCGTCCCGGTCTCGACATCGACGCCGGCATCGACTGGCTGCGCGAGACCGCCCGCACCGCGGTGCTCGGCGGCTTCGAGGGCGCCGGGCGGCGGGTGCTGCGCAAGGTGCGCCGCGGCGACGACGACCGTGCGGTCCTGGTCCTGCACCGTCGGTCGATGCGCTGAGCCCCGCCTACGCCCGGCTCCACGCACGGCTGCAGGCACGGGGCGGAGTGCCCTGCCAGGTGTCGGCGACCGGTCATCGGGCACAGTGGGGCCGTGCCCCCCGCGTCCACACACCCCTCCCGACCTGCCCGCGCGCTGTCCGCGCTGCGCGGCGGGCTGGGGACGCCGCGGGGCGCATGGACCGTCGGTGCGCTCGCCCTCCTGGTCGTCGTGGTGCTCACCGTGGTCCTGCTGACCCGGGGTGAGGACGGGCCCACCCCTGCTGCCCCGGCGCCCACGTCGCCCAGCAGCACCACGACGGGGCCACCCGGCGTCGACACGACCGAGGACGCGACGTACGCCTCCGCCCGACCGGGGTACCCCGACCGGCTGGTGGTGCCCGCGCTGGACGTCGACGCCCCGATCCGTCCCATCAGGGCGCCGGACCGCACCCTGGTGCCTCCCGCCGACCCCCAGGTACTCGGCTGGTGGGCCGACGGGGCCCGTCCCGGGGCCGACACCGGCAGCGCCCTGGTGGTCGGGCACACGGTGCACACCGGCGGTGGCGCCCTCGACGACCTCGAGACCCTCGCGGAGGGCGACGAGGTCCTGGTGCACAGCCACCGCGGCTCGGGGGGAGGGGGCCCGGAGCGGACCGAGAGCTACGTGGTGCAGGACGTCGAGGTCTACCGCAAGGGCACCCTGGCCCGTCGCGCCGCCGATCTGTTCAGCCAGGAGGTCGACGGCCGCCTGGTGCTGCTCACCTGCGAGGACTGGGACGGCACCCGCTACCTCTCCAACGTGGTGGTCACCGCGGTGCCGGCCGCCGACGAGGACGACCCCGAGGGCACCGCCCGTGGTTGAGGACCCCGTGGACGACGAGGCAGCGACGCCCGACCCGACGGTGCTCGACCTGCTGCTCGCCGAGGCCGAGCGCGACCGCACCGGCGTCATCGCGACGCCCCCGGAGTGGGCGGCCGTGGTCTCGGTGGAGCGGGTGAGCCTGGTCAGCGGGGTGCACGACCCCAGGACGCTGCGGCTGCTCCTGCAGGGGCAGGCGGAGGGGGACGTGCTCGTCGAGGTGCAGCGGGCGTGGGCGCGGGTGGCCGACACGGTGCAGCGCAACCGCATGGGCCGCTCTCCGGACGCCGGTGCCTCGCACCGCGACGCGGGGCACCACTCCGTGACCACCGATGCCGAGCGTCTCCGTGCCGCGCTGCGGGCGGCCCACCGGACCTTCGAGGCCGAGGCCTACTACCGCGCGAGGTACTCCGATCGCGGCGCGCGCTTCGCCGGCACCGACTCCGCGTGGCTCGTGACGCTGGGCGACCTGCCTGCCGACGGCTGCCTCGGCCAGGTCGCCTGGCTCTCCCGGGTGCTCGCGACGCGTGGCATGCCGAGCTGGCTCCTCGAGCGCCACCTCGACGACCTCGCCGCCGAGCTGGAGGCGGCCTGTGGTGCTGGTGCGGCGGGCACGCTCCCGGAGGCGGCCGCGCAGCTGCGTAGCACCCGCGTGGCCGTCGTGGCGGACCAGGAGCTCGAACGGGCGCCCGGCAGGCTCCTCGAGGAGAGCGGCGCGCCGGAGCCGCTCGCAGGGGCGGCAGCACTGGTCCTGGCGGCTGCCGCGGACGTCGCTGCCGGCGTGACCGGCTCGTGGGCGCCGTGCGTGGACTGGCTGACCGACGCGGCCCGGTGCGACCCCGACGCCGCGGCCTGGCTGCGGGCCGAGGCGGCACGGATCGCACCGGACGGCGGCGTCAGTGCTGGTAGGTCCCGTGGACGATCGCGCGCCCTGCGGTCTTGAAGACCAGGTTGAAGGACACGACCGCCGGGCTGGCGTCGGAGTCGACCCCGAGGGTCTCCTCGGTCACCGCGTGCACCACGAAGAAGTAGCGGTGCACCTGGTCGCCCTCGGGTGGGGCGGCGCCCATGAACGCCTTCGGTCCGCCGTCGTTGCGGCACATGAAGGCCGACCCCGGGAGGTCGGCGTCCTCGGCGCCGAGGCCCGCGGGCAGCTCGGTGCAGTCGGCCGGCAGGTCGACCAGGACCCAGTGCCAGAAGCCGCTGGGGGTGGGTGCATCGGGGTCGAAGCAGGTCACGGTGTAGCTCTTCGTGCCCTCGGGGCCCGGCTCCCACGACAGGTGCGGTGAGGTGTTGCCCTCGGCGGCCACCTGCGCCGGGTCCAGCGGCTGGCCGTCGGTCACGTCGTCGCTGCGCACCGCGAAGGACGGCACGCTCGGCAGCAGGTCGTACGGGTTCGGGGTGACAGGTCGATCCAGGGACGTCATAGCGCGAACCTAGTCCGGCGCCGACACGTGGACCACCACCCGGGCAGTGCGATCAAGTCGGACCGGCCGCGGGAGGATGGGGGCATGCTCGGAGACCACACGGACGCCCCGCCGTACCCCGTCGGACTGCGCCTGGCCGGACGCCGGGTCGTCGTGGTGGGCGGCGGCCACGTCGCCCAGCGTCGGGTCCCCGCCCTCATCGGCGCGGGTGCGGACGTCCTGCTGGTCTCGCCCGAGGTGACCCCCGCCCTCGAGGGGCTGGCGGGGGAGGTCACCTGGGTCGAGCGCCGCTTCGAGCTCGCCGACCTCGAGGACGCGTGGTACGTCGTCGCGGCGACCGACGACCCGGAGACCAACGCCCTGGTCTCGGAGGAGTGCGAGCGCCGACGCATCTTCTGCGTCCGCGCCGACGACGCCGCCGGGGGGACGGCCTGGACCCCCGCGGTCGGTCGCCACGGCGGGCTCACCGTCGCGGTGCTGGCCAACCGGGAGCCCCGCAAGTCCGCCGGGGTCCGCGACGAGATCATGACGGCGCTCCGTGACGGCACCCTGACCGCACGCACCACCCTGGACACCACCGCCGGCGTGGTCCTGGTCGGTGGTGGTCCCGGCGACCCGGAGCTCGCCACGGTGGCCGCCCGGCACGCGCTCGCCTCGGCCGATGTCGTGGTGGCGGACCGGCTGGCGCCCCGCGAGCTGCTCGACGAGCTGCCCGCCCACGTCGAGCTCGTGGACGTGGCCAAGCTGCCCCGAGGACGCTCGGCCACCCAGGAGGCCATCAACGACGTCATCGTCGCGCGTGCCCGTGAGGGCAAGCGGGTCGTGCGCTTCAAGGGCGGCGACGGCTTCGTCTTCGGTCGCGGCTACGAGGAGGTGCTGGCCTGCCAGGCCGCCGGGGTGCCCGTCACGGTCGTGCCCGGACTCACCTCCTCGATCGCCGTGCCCGCGTCGGTGGGCATCCCCGTCACCCACCGGGGCGTGGCGCACGAGTTCACCGTCATCTCCGGACACCTGCCACCGGGACACCCCGACTCGCTCGTCGCCTGGGACGCCGTCGCCCGGATGCGCGGCACCGTCGTGCTGCTCATGGCGGTCGAGAACGCCCCGGCGATCGCCGAGGCGCTGCTCGACGGCGGCCGTGAGCCGGCCACGCCGGTGGCGGTCATCCAGGAGGGGACGATGCCGGGGGAGCGCACCGTGCTCTCCACGCTGGCCACGCTGGCCACCGACCTCGGTGAGCACGCCGTGCGGCCGCCGGCGATCATCGTCGTGGGGGACGTCGTCGGCGTCGCCCGCCCCGGTCACTACCGTTCCTGACGTGGCACGACTGATCGAGATCGACGACCCGGCCGACCCCAGGCTGGCCGACTACCGCGACCTGCGCGACGTCCAGCTGCGACGTGCCCTGGAGGCCGAGCACGGACTCTTCCTCGCCGAGGGCGAGAAGGTCGTCCGCCGTGCGGTCGAGGGCGGCTTCGAGGCGCGGTCGTTCCTGATGGCGCCGCGCTGGCTCGACGGCCTCGCCGACGTGCTCGACGCCTCCGACGCGCCCTGCTACGTGCTGTCCGAGGCGCTCGCCGAGAGGGTGACCGGCTTCCACGTGCACCGCGGGGCGCTGGCCTCGCTGCACCGGCGCCCCGACCCGTCGCTGGAGTCGGTGATCGACGGGGCCCGCTTCGTGCTGGTGCTCGAGGACCTCGTCGACCACACCAACGTCGGTGCCGCCTTCCGCTCCGGTGCCGCGCTGGGCGTCGACGCCGTGCTGCTCAGCCCCCGGTGCGCCGACCCGCTCTACCGCAGGGCCGTCAAGGTGGGCATGGGGGCGGTGTTCTCGCTGCCCTGGACCCGGGTGCCGGACTGGTACGACGCGCTGCCGACCCTGTCCGGCCACGGGTTCACCAGCGTGGCGCTGACCCTCGCGCCCGACGCCGTACCCCTGGAGGAGGCGGTGGCCGGTCTCGACCGGGTCGCCCTGGTGCTGGGCTCGGAGGGCCACGGGCTGACCTCGCGGTGGGAGCAGTCGGCGGACCGGCGGGCCATCATCCCGATGGCGGCCGGCATCGACTCGCTCAACGTCGCCGCCGCCGCAGCGGTCGCCTGCTACGTCACCGCGCGCCGCTGAGACTGCCGCTGGGAGGAGAGCCGGGTCAGTCCTCGGCTGGCCAGCCCGGCGGGAAGTCCTCGACCTGCCTGTCGTGCTCCTTGGTGAGCTTCTTGCGCGCCTTGGTCGACAGCCGGTCGCCGAAGACCGTGCCCCGGGTGTGGTCGGTCTCGTGCTGCAGGCAGCGCGCGAGGAGCCCGTCGCCCTCGAAGGAGACGGGGGAGCCGTCGAGCCCCTGACCGGTGACCGAGGCCCGGTCCGGACGCGCGCACTCCACGAACGCGCCGGGGAAGGACAGGCAGCCCTCGTCGGCGTCGTCGAGCTGGCGGTCGCGGCCCTCGGGCAGCGTGAGCTCGGGGTTGCACACGACGCCCACGGTGCGCTCACCGGACTCGTCAGGGCAGTCGAAGACGAACACCGCGGCGTCGACGCCGATCTGGCAGGCGGCGAGCCCGACCCCGTCGGCGGCGTACATCGTGGCGACCATGTCGGCCACCAGGGCGCGCAGGTCCTCGTCGAAGACCGTGACCGGCTGCTGCGGGCGGTGCATCACCGGCGTGCCCCAGCGGGTGATGGGTCGCACGGTGCCCCCGGTGGGGAGCTGACCGTACGGCGCGTGCTCGGGCGGCGGGATCTCGGACATGCGGGCGATCCTAGGAAGACGGACGCGTGGCGCTGTGACCGGCTCCACGAGACGACCTGTAGCGCTATGTGTAACTCACAGTTACATTTCTGGCATGGACATCGGCAAGAGCCTCATGACGCGCCTGTCGCCCGGCGGCAGGCACGGGCTGGCGAGCTCCGAGCAGCGTGACCCCATCGGGTACGCCGTCGCGGCGCTGAACAAGCTGGCCCAGAGCGACCTCCTCGACCGCGTCGGTCTGCGCAAGCAGGCCGAGCAGGTCGTCTTCACCAGCACCCGCGAGGGCTTCAGGACGGTGACGGCCGCGAGCCGCCAGTTCAAGAAGGCCGGCGGCAAGGGCGCGGGCACCCGCGCTCCCGCGGCGCCGCGCAAGGGCGTCTTCGACCTCACGCCCACCGAGGACGAGCAGATGCTCGTCGACGTGGTCTCGGAGTACGCCGAGGAGGTCGTACGCCCCGCCGCCGCCGAGGCGGACGAGGCCTGTGAGACCCCCGAGGGCGTCCTGAAGGCCGGCCTGGAGATCGGTCTGCCGATCCTCGGCGTGCCCGAGGCGCTCGGCGGCATCTCCGAGGAGCGTTCGGCGATGGCCGGCACCCTGGTGGCCGAGGCGCTGTCGAAGGGCGACATGGGCATCGCGCTGGCCGCGCTCGGCCCCGGCTCGGTCGCGACCGCGCTCGGCCTGTGGGGCACCGAGGCCCAGCAGCAGACCTACCTGCCGGCCTTCACCGAGGATGCCGCTCCTGCCGCCGCCCTCGCGCTGCAGGAGCCCACGGTCCTCTTCGACGTGCTGAAGCCGTCGACCACTGCCCGGAAGACCGCCGACGGCTACGTCCTCGACGGCACCAAGGCCGGCGTCGTGCGCGGCGCCGAGGCCGAGCTCTTCGTCGTCGGTGCCGCGCTCGAGGGCAAGCCCGTGCTGTTCCTGGTCGAGTCCTCGACCGCCGGCCTGACCGTCGAGGCCGAGCCGTCCATGGGTGTGCGCGCGGCCTCGCTGGCCACGCTGCGCCTCGAGGGCGTCACCGTCCCGACCGACGCCGTGCTCGGCGCGACCGACGGGTCGACGTACACCGAGTGCGTCCGGCTCTCCCGCCTCGCCTGGTGCGCCCTCGCGGTCGGCACCGGCCAGGCCGTGCTCGACTACGTCACGCCCTACGTCAAGACCCGTGAGGCGTTCGGCGAGCCGATCGCCCACCGCCAGTCGGTGGCGTTCATGGTCGCGAACATCGCGATCGAGCTGCAGGCGATGCGGCTGCTCACCTACAAGGCCGCCGGCCGCGCCGCCGCCGGTCAGGAGTTCACCCGCGAGGTCGCGCTGGCCCGCAAGCTGTGCGCCGAGAAGGGGATGGCCATCGGCAACGACGGCGTCCAGCTGCTCGGTGGTCACGGATTCGTCAAGGAGCACCCGGTCGAGCGGTGGTACCGCGACCTGCGTGCCGTCGGAATCATGGAAGGTGCAGTGCTCGTCTGATGGCTATCTCGCTCGATGACCCCAAGAAGCTCAAGCCACTCGCGCAGCAGGCCCACCAGGTCGCGATGAACATGCTGCGTCCCATCTCGCGCAAGTACGACCGCGCCGAGCACGCCTACCCCACCGAGCTGGACATGCTCGCGGCGATGATCGACGGGCTCTCGGAGTCCGGCGCGTCCGAGGGTGCGGGTGCCGCCGGCGTACGCCGCGACGAGAAGCCCGAGGAGAAGCAGGAGGGCACCAAGAACGGCGCCAACCTCGCCTCGGTGATGTCCATCGCCGAGATGTGCTGGGGCGACGTGGGCCTGCTGCTCTCGATGCCGCGCCAGGGCCTCGGCAACTCCGCGATCGCCTCGGTCGCCAACGACGAGCAGTCCGAGCGCTTCGCCGGGGTGTGGGCCGGCATGGCGATCACCGAGCCGGGCGTGGGATCGGACTCGGCCAACATCAAGACCACCGCGGTCCTCGACGGTGACGAGTACGTCATCAACGGCGAGAAAATCTACGTGACCTCGGGTGACCGGGCCGACCACATCGTGGTGTGGGCGACGCTGGACCGCGAGCTCGGTCGCGCCGCGATCAAGTCGTTCGTCGTCGCCAAGGGCACGCCGGGCATGCGGGTCGAGCGCCTCGAGCACAAGCTCGGCATCCGTGCCTCCGACACTGCGGCGATCATCTTCGAGGACTGCCGGGTGCCGAAGGAGAACCTCCTCGGCTCCCCGGAGATCGACACCAAGCAGGGCTTCGCCGGCGCGATGGCGACCTTCGACAACACCCGCCCGCTGGTGGCCTCGATGGCCGTCGGCTGCGCCAAGGCCGCGCTCGACCTGACCCGCGACCTGCTCACGCAGGCCGGTGTCGAGATCGACTACGACCGGCCGGCCCACGTCCAGTCCGCCGCTGCGGCGAAGTACCTCCAGATGGAGGCCGACTGGGAGGGCGCCCGACTGCTGATGATGCAGGCGGCGTGGATGGCCGACAACCGCGAGCCCAACAGCCTCGAGGCGTCGATGGCCAAGGCCAAGGCGGGCCGGGTCGGCTCCGACATCACGCTGTCCTGCGTGGAGCTGTGCGGCTCGGTGGGCTACTCCGAGGGCGAGCTGCTCGAGAAGTGGGCCCGCGACTCCAAGATCCTCGACATCTTCGAGGGCACCCAGCAGATCCAGCAGCTGATCATCGCCCGTCGCATCCTGGGCCTCTCCAGCGCCGAGCTGAAGTAGTCCTCGGACCGGGCAGACGCAGTCGTGCCCCTCAGCGGGCGCCATGGCGCCCGCTGAGGGGCACGAGTCGTTCTACTCCGCGGCGCGCCGCAGGGTCTCGGTCTCGGCGGCGACCTGCTTGACGGTCGCCTCGTCGAACAGCGGCTCCGCCTCGGCGAGGCCGGTGGCGCCGTCGGTGCCGAGCTCCTCGGCCGGGGCGTCGGGGCCCTCCGGCTCCGCCGGGAGGGCGGAGGCCGGGGTCGGCTCGCTCTTCAGCGGTACGTCGGCGGCCCGGCGCTTCTTCGCAGCCGGCTTCGCGGCGGGCTTGGTGGCGGGCTTGGTGGCGGGCTTGGTGCCCGTCGTCATGCCCGGCGTGACCGGCTCAGGCTCGGGCGTCGGCTCTGGCTTCGGCTCGGGGGTGGGAGGCGGCCCGGGCACGACGGGCTCCGGCTCGACCGGCGGCGCGGTCGCGTCGGGCCGCACCAGGCGGCGTGCGCCCATCGTGAGGTGGGTGGCGACCGACAGGCCGGTGCGCACTCCCGCGCCGGCCACCGTGGTGGCGGACGAGGTCAGCTGGCGGGCGACGGTCATCAGGGTGCTCAAGGGGTGTCTCCTCTCGTCGGACACCTCGAGTCAAGCAAGCGACGACGCCCCACCCATCACCCGGTCGAGCGGGGTGGGTGGGGCGTCGCCGCGGATGGGGCGCCGCGCGCGTCAGGAGACGGCGCGGAACGGGTCGTGCTCGGCCAGGATCTTGTCGACGCGCGCCTGGTCCAGGCGCATCGTGACCGAGGAGGACTCCTGCTGGTCGCGGATGATCTTGGCGAGCGTGAACGCCGAGGTAGTCAGGTAGAGCGTGCCGAGACCGAGGAACGCGCGGACCCACGGGTCGACGGGCAGGTAGAGCACGGCGAAGACCATCGAGAGCAGCGCGATGGCGAAGGAGATCCAGGCCTGGGCCTGGAAGGCGGCGGTGGTGCGGGACGCAGGGGCGGTGTTGTTCGTCATGCCCCCAGCCTCGGCGGGGTGGCCGGATCCTCGCGCCCGCCGGCGTACCCGGATCCGGGTGAGTACGTGGGCTCAGCCGACGACCGGGGTCCACGCGGCACCGGCGGAGGGGGTGGCGAGCAGGTGCTGCGGGCTGCGGAAGCCGGCCCCGGCGAAGCGGTCGTCGATCGCGGTGACGACCCGGTCCACCCCGTCGGCCGGGACCCAGGCCACCGCGGACCCGCCGAAGCCGCCCCCGGTCATCCGGGCCCCGAGCGCCCCCGCCCCGACCGCCGCGGCCACGGCGGCGTCCAGCTCCGCGCAGGAGATCTCGAAGTCCTCGCGCATCGAGGCGTGGCTGTCGGCCGTGAGCCGGGCGAGCGCGTCCCGGTCGTCGGTCTCGAGGGCGGCCACCGTGGCGGTGACCCGGTCGATCTCGGTGACGACGTGGCGGGCCCGTCGTCGCAGGCGGTCGTCGTCGAGTCCCTCGACCTGCTCGAGCGTGGCCTTCCGCAGGCTCGGGACGCCGAGCAGCCGGGCCGCCTCCTCGCAGTCGTCGCGTCGCGACCCGTAGCCGCCGTCGACGAGGGCGTGACTGACCCGGGTGTCCGTGACGAGCAGTGCCAGGCCGCGCTCGGCGAGCTGCAGCGGCACCGACCGACGGCGCTCGTCCTCGAAGTCGATGAGCAGGGCGTGGTCGGCGGTGCCGTGGACGGACACGGCCTGGTCCATGCCGCCCGTGGGGGCGCCGACGACCTCGCGCTCGGCGGCGATCCCCGCGCGGACCAGGAGCTCGGCGATGGCACCCAGCACCGGTCGCTCCAGCAGACCCAGGACCGCCGCACCCACCGCGCACTCGAGCGCCGCGGAGCTGGACAGCCCCGCGCCGAGCGGCACGGTGGAGTCGACGACCAGGTCGACGCCGGCCACGGGCAGGCCCTCGCGGGACAGCGCCCACAGCACGCCGGCGGCGTACGCGGCCCAGCCGGTGGGGCCGCCGGGGCCGCAGTCGGCCAGGTCACCGACGAACGCGTCGTGCTGCTGGAGGCTGAGCAGCCGGACGCGCCCGTCGTCGCGGGCACGGGCGGCGGCTCGCGTGCAGTGGGGCAGCGCGACGGGAAGGACGAGCCCGGTGTTGTAGTCGGTGTGCTCGCCCATCAGGTTGACCCGGCCCGGGGCGTGCCCCAGCACGGTCGGCGGGGCGCCGGTGAGGTGCTCGAACGCCGCGACGAGCAGGTCGGCGCGGTCCTCTGCCTCCAGCATCCCCATGGCCGCCACCCTAGGAGCAGCACCTCGTAGGCTCGCGACGTGCGCTTCCTCAACGACGTGATCCCACCGCACGACCTCACCTACGACGACGTGTTCATGGTGCCTGCCCACTCCGCGGTCGCCAGCAGGTACGACGTCGACCTGGCCACCACCGACGGCACCGGCGCGACGGTGCCGCTCGTGGTCGCGAACATGACCGCGATCGCGGGGAAGCGGATGGCCGAGACGGTCGCCCGGCGAGGTGGCCTCACCGTCATCCCGCAGGACATCCCCGAGCCCGTGGTGCGCGACGTGGTGCGGTTCGTGAAGTCCCGGCACCTGGTCCTCGACACCCCGATCGAGCTGGCGCCGCACCAGACCGTCGCCGAGGCGATGTCGCTGATCCCCAAGCGGGCGCACCGGGCCGCCGTGGTCGTGGACGACGGCCGCCCCGTGGGCGTCGTCGGGCTGCACGACTGCGAGGAGGTCGACCGGTTCGCGCAGGTGCACCAGGTGATGCGGCCGGCGAGCGTGACGATCTCGGCCGACACCGATCCCCGTGAGGCGTTCGACGCGATCGACCGGGCGCGGGCGGCCCTCGCCGTGGCCGTCGACGGTGACGGCCGGCTGGTCGGGGTGCTGACGCGGGCGGGTGCCCTGCGCGCGACGCTCTACACCCCCGCGGTCGACGCCGACGGCGGCCTGCGGGTCGCCGCGGCGGTGGGGGTCAACGGCGACGTCGCGGCCAAGGCGGGCTCCCTGCTCGGTGCCGGGGTGGACTGCCTCGTGGTCGACACCGCCCACGGTCACCAGGACCGGATGCTCGAGGCCCTGCGGGCCGTGCGGGCGCTGGACCCGGAGGTGCCCGTCGCCGCGGGCAACGTCGTCTCCGCCGACGGCGCCCGTGCGCTCGTCGAGGGCGGGGCCGACATCGTCAAGGTGGGGGTCGGGCCGGGGGCCATGTGCACGACCCGGATGATGACCGGCGTCGGGCGACCGCAGTTCTCCGCGGTGCTGGAGTGCGCAGCCGCGGTGCGCGACCTCGGCGGCCACGTCTGGGCCGACGGGGGAGTGCGCCACCCGCGCGACGTGGCGCTGGCCCTAGCGGCCGGCGCGTCGAGCGTGATGATCGGGTCGTGGTTCGCCGGGACGCACGAGTCGCCCGGCGACCTGGTCGAGGACGGCGGCCGGTCCTACAAGATCTCCTTCGGGATGGCCTCCGCGCGCGCCGTCGCGCACCGGACGGCCGGCGAGTCGGCGTACGACCGCGCCCGCAAGGGTCTCTACGAGGAGGGGATCTCCGCCTCACGGATGTACCTCGACCCCGCGCGCCCCGGGGTGGAGGACCTCATCGACCAGATCTGCTCGGGCGTGCGCTCCGCGTGCACCTACGCCGGCGCCTCGTCGCTGGCCGAGCTGCACGAGCGGGCGGTGGTCGGCGTGCAGTCCGCGGCCGGGTACGCCGAGGGGCGGCCGCTCGCGACATCCTGGTGAGCCCTGGTGAGCCCTGGTGAGCCCTGGTGAGGTCCGCGCCGGTCGCGCGGCTCAGCGCCGCGAGCTGTTGGCCGTGCGGCCGCGCACGACACCGATGAAGGTCTGCACCCGCTCGTCGTCGTGGTCGGTGCGCCACACCAGGCCGATCGTGGTCGTCGGCAGGTCGGTCACGGGGCGGAAGGTCACGTCCTTGCGGTGGTGCAGGCGCGCGACCGACATCGGCACCACGAGCACGCCGGTGCCGGCCGCGACCGTCTCGACGGCGTCCTTGACGCTCATCGCGGGCCAGTCCAGCTGCTCCGCGGCCGGTCGCCACCCCGATCTCTCCGGGTGGACCAGCTGCTCGTCCGCGAGGTCCTCGGTGGTCAGCTCCTCCACCACCGTCGCGACGTGCTCGACACCCATCACCGCCACCGGCCGCTCCTCGTAGAGCGCGATGCAGTGCAGGTCCTCGCGGTCCACGGGCAGCCGTGCCAGCACCATGTCGAGCGTGCGCTCGCGGACGCCGTGCTCCTGCTCGTCCTCGGTCACCGGGACGAGCTCGATCGCGCCCGCGCGCTGCTCGAAGATGCGTGCCCACTTGTCCGGGGTCGCACCGGTCACGAAGCCGAGTCTGAAGGGTGCGCTCACGCGGAGAGCCTAGAGGTCCCGGGTCGGGCGCAGGACGCGTCAGGGGCAGATGGGGCAGGAGTCCTCGTCCTCGAGCCCCTGCTCGAGACGCCAGGCGTGCAGGAACCGGACCGCGCCCTCACCCTGGTCGTAGACCCGGGTCCCGTCGCCGGAGTAGGACGGCCGCGACGTCGCGACGACCCACAGGTAGACCAGCAGCATCTCGAGGGTCTCGCCGCCCTTGGGCGAGTGGCCGGCGAACACGTAGCGCGTCGTGGCGACGGCGCACTCGTCGATCTCGACCAGCTCACGCGGGGGACGCAGGTCGCTGATGCACCAGCCGCACTCGACGTCGCGGGCCTGGCGGGCGCGGTGGCCGTGCAGGAACGCCGCCGCCTGGCCGGCGGTCGGGTAGATCTGCAGCCCGGCGGGGAGGCCGGAGGTGCCGGAGAGGATCCAGTGGTAGACGGTGACGGCGTCCTCGATGTCGTGCCAGCCGACCTGGTGGTCGGCCATCACGAACGCCGTCGTGGTCGCGGCGGCGACGTCGAGGTCCGGGGCCACCCCCAGCCTGGGCGCCGGCTGGGGCGCGCGCGTGGCCGTGGCGAAGGGGTCCTCGTCGAAGGAGGGTTCGGGGAACGGAAGCGCTGTCATGGCGACGGCTCTCAGGTGGGGGGTGGGGGAGGTGCAGCGGGGGGTCTGCACCGGAACGGGTCCTCAGTGGGGTGATCGACCTCCAGGATGCCCTCCTGAGGCTTTCACATCCGGGGATCGCGAACCGGTCCAGACCGGCGGGTGCGACCGGTAACCGCCCACGGTGCTCCCCGTTGCCCAGGTGAGTGACCGCACGACACCGCCGAGGGAGGGCACCGGTGCCGCGAGGATTCCCCCCACTGCTGGACCCCGCCGACCGTCACGTCGCCGAGCGGTTCAGCTACGGCGTCGACGCGCGCCTGGCCGACGAGGTGCGCGCCGCCGGCGGAGGTCGGGCCTGGTTCGAGCAGCAGCTCTCCGGGCTCGTGCTGGAGTCACCGCGCGCCCTGGCGGTGGCCACCTGGTTCCCTGAGCTGGACCTGCCCGCCCCGCTCGTGCGGTCCATGCAGGAGCAGGGGCAGCGCACCGTCCGCGAGACCGCGGACGAGCTGATCGCCCGCACCTTCGCGCTGCGCACCCTGACGCGTCGTCACGTGCACGAGACCATGGTCGACTTCTGGACCAACCTGCTCTACGTGCCTGCGGGCGAGGGGCGCTCGTGGCCGTGGCGCGCCGACTACGACCGGGTGGTCCGCCAGCACGCGCTCGGCACCTTCGCCGACCTGCTGAGGGCGACGGTCACGCACCCGGCGATGACCGGCTACCTCACCAACGACCTGAACCGGAAGGGCGCGCTCAACGAGAACCTCGGTCGCGAGGTCCTCGAGCTGCACACGGTGGGCCGGGAGGCCGGCTACTCCGAGCGGGAGGTGGTGGCCTCCTCCAAGCTGCTCACCGGGTTCACCCTCGACACCACGACGACGTTCCGTGCCGGCTACGACCCCGAGCGGCACGCCACCGGCCGGGTCAGGGTGCTCGACTTCACCCACCGCAACGCCGACGCCGACGGGCGACCGGCGCTGGACGCCTACCTCGAGCACCTCGCCCTGCACCCGTCGACCGCCCGGCGGCTGGCCAAGCGCCTCGCGGTCCGGTTCGTCTCCGACGACCCGCCCCGGGGCCTGGTGCGCGAGGTGGCGAAGGCCTACCGCCGCTCGGGCAGCGACATCCCGACCACGCTGCGCGCCCTCGTCGACCACCCCGCGTTCCGGCGGGCCCGGTGGGAGAAGACCCGCAACCCCAGCGACGACGTCGTGCACATGGCCCGGGTGCTGGGGCTGCAGCCGAGTGGCGCCACCGACGGCAGCGCCTTCATCTGGTACCTCGTCCGCCAGGCCGCCGCCCAGGGCCAGGTGTCCTTCCGGTGGCCGACGCCCGACGGCTGGCCCGAGCACGGTGCCGGCTACCTGAGCGCCTCGCGGGTGCTGCGCGCCTGGCGATCGAGGTACGACGTGTCCGGCACCGCCGGTCCCGTGCTGCTGTCCGTCGACGTGCCCAGCAAGGCGTCGCAGCTGCCCGACCAGTGGCCGCTGACCCTCGCCCAGGTGGTCGACCACCAGTCCCAGCTGCTCCTGGGACGTGCTGCCGACAAGCCGCTCGTGCGCGCGGTGGCTCGCACCCTCGACGTGCCCGCCACGACCGAGCTCGCCGGCCCCGACGACCTGTCCGACCAGCACTACCGCCTGCTGCGCGGCACGGTGCTCAACGCCCCCCGAGGTCTGCAGCGATGAGCGACCCCACCACCGCCGCGCACGACGACTGCGGGTGCCGTGACTTCACGACCACCCGGCGCACCGCGCTCGCCCTCGGCGCCGGGGCCGTGACCGCGATGGTCGGCGACGTGCTGACCCACACCGTCTACGGGGCCCAGCCGCGCGGGAACGTGCTGGTCGTCCTGTCCCTGCGCGGCGGCGCGGACGGGCTGTCCCTTGTCGTGCCGCACGCCGAGAAGGCCTACTACGACGCGCGCCCCACGACGGCGATCCCCAAGGACCGGCTGCTCCACACCGACAGCACCTTCGGCCTGCACCCGGCCCTGGCGCCGCTCGGCCCGCTGTGGACCAAGAAGCGCCTCGCAGCCGCCCACGCCGTCGGCCTGCCGGCGCCGAACCGGTCCCACTTCGAGGCGATGGAGGTCCTCGAGGACGCCGATCCGGGCAGCGACGCCAGGATCGGCTGGCTCAACAGGTTCGTCGGCCAGCTGCGCGGTGACTCCATCCTCGAGGGCGTCCAGGTCGGCTCCAACGTGCTGCCCACGTCCCTGGTCGGTCCGCGTCCGACCGTGGCCCTGGAGTCGCCGAGCTCGATCAGCACCCCGTTCGCCGGGTCCGAGCGCGGTGACGCCGTGGCGCGCGGCCTCGCACAGATGTACGGCGATGGCAGGTCGAGGGTCCACCGGGCCGGACGCGAGGCGCTCGAGCTGGCGCGACTGGGCGGGAGGTACTCCGAGGCGGCCGCGCTGCCGCCGCAGCACTCGGCGTCGTACCCGGGCAGCGCGCTGGGGACCTCGCTGCGCCGCACCGCCGCGCTGATCCGCGCCGGTGTCGGGGTCCGCGCCGTCGCCGTCGACAGCGGCTCGTGGGACCACCACCAGAACCTCCGCGGGAACATCAACACCCGCGCCGGGGACCTGGCGTCGTCGCTGGCCGCCTTCTTCACCGACCTGGGGCCGGACTGGCGTCGCGTCACCGTCGTGACCCTGAGCGAGTTCGGCCGCCGGCTGCCCGAGAACGGCGCGGCCGGCGTCGACCACGGCTATGGCAGCGCCGTGCTGGTGGCCGGCGGCGGGGTGCGCGGCGGGCGCTACCACTCGCGGTGGCCGACGCTGCGCGATGGACGTCTGGAGTCCGGTGACCTCACCGTCACCACCGACTACCGGCACCTGCTCATGGAGATCCTGCAGGCACGCTTCCCCGGCGTGGACGCGCACCGGGTCTTCCCGCAGGCGGGCTACCGCCGACGGCTCGGCGTCATGCGCTGACGCCGCAGGCCGTCGTCCTCACGCCAGGAGGACGGTGAGGACGCCCAGGCCGTAGAGGCCGATCAGTCCGACGCTCTCGAACCCGATGCCGCCAGGACCACGCGGCTCACGGCGGATCAGCCCGAGCATGAGCACCGCGCTCATCACCGCACCCAGCGCCGTCCACGTCACGACCCGGTCGGAGACGGCGTGGTAGATCGAGCCCTCGGTGTAGGCCACGTCGGAGAACGCGGCGAAGAGCGTGTCGAAGGCGTTGCCGCCGATGATGCCGGCCACCGCCAGGGTGAGGGCACCGCGGCGGACGGCCGCCAGCGTCGTCACCAGCTCAGGGAGGGAGGTGGCGACCGCGGTGAACAGCACGCCCATGAGCGCCTCGTCGAGCCCGGTCGCGTCCACGATGCCGGTGGCCGAGCGCTGCATCAGGAAGCCGGCGACGCCCATGAGCGCCACGAGGACCGCGGTGACGCCGAGGAGGCCGGCCAGGGAGCGCTCCTCGCCCGAGGGGTCCGGCTCGTCCTCGCGGGTCTCGCGCGTGCGCTGCGGCACCCACATCGGCTCGGCCCGCGCATCGCGTGCCAGCCGCAGACCGTAGACGTAGGACACCAGCAGCAGGGGCGTCACCACGTGCACCGGTCCGATCGTCCACTGCGGCATCGCGAACGCCAGCAGGAGCCAGGACAGCTGGGTCAGCAGCAGCGCCCCCTGCAGCAGGTTCCCGAGTGAGGCAGCCGCGTGCTCGAGGTTCGCCCGCCGGTAGGCGAGATCGGCGACGGCGAGGAACAGCGTCTGCACAGCGATGCCGCCCACGGCGTTGGACATCGCCAGCTCGGGGTGGCCGCTCGCGGCGGCCGAGGTGGACAGCACGCTGCCGCTGAGGGAGGTGGCCAGTCCCATCAGCACCGCCCCCATGATCGCCTCGCCCAGACCGGTGCGGTCCGCCAACCGGTCGACGACGCCGGCCAGGCGCGTCCCGGTGATGGCGATGACGAGCGTGCACGCCACGAAGAGCGCGATCGACGGTCCGAGCGCGAGGCTCTGCAGCACGGGACCCCCTGGTCCTGGTTGCCGGCGGGCTCGGACCAGAGCGCCGGGGACGGCGCGCCGGGGGACGAGCAGGTACGAAGGACTCCTCCGACCGTAACCGGTCACGCGGGCCGCAGGTCACCCCCGTGGGTCCCCTCCGACGCCCCCTGCGGAGCCGTCTCGCCGGGTCGCCGTCGGGAGGGAAAGCGAAAGGCCCAGGTGCTGTGACCTGGGCCTTTCGTGCTTCTGGTGTCCGAGGGGGGACTTGAACCCCCACGCCCTAATACGGGCACTAGCACCTCAAGCTAGCGCGTCTGCCAATTCCGCCACCCGGACGAGTGCGGGCGCAACAGTAGCAGCGGGTCAGCCGGACCACCGCATCGGGACCGCTTCCCCGGTGATGCCATGCTGGAGGGCATGTCGACGCCCCACTCGGACGCCCCAGGACAGCGCGACTACGACCCCGCGTCGGAGGTCGTGGAGCTGTGTCGCGACCTCATCCGCATCGACACCTCCAACTACGGCGAGGCCGAGGGACCGGGGGAGCGCAAGGCCGCCGAGCACGTCGCGACACTGCTCGACGAGGTCGGGATCGAGTCCACCGTCGTGGAGCGGACACCCGGGCGCACGAGCCTCGTCGCGCGCTGGGGCGACACCTCCAGCGATCGTGACGCCCTGCTGCTGCACGGCCACCTCGACGTCGTGCCGGCCGCGGCGGAGGACTGGCAGGTCGACCCGTTCTCCGGGGAGGTCCAGGACGGCTACGTCTGGGGTCGTGGCGCGGTCGACATGAAGGACTTCGACGCGATGCTGCTCAGCGTCGTCCGGGCCCGCACGCTCGCGGGCCAGGTGCCGGACCGTCCGATCGTCCTCTGCTTCACCGCCGACGAGGAGGCCGGTGGGCACCACGGCGCCCAGGTGATCGTGGAGGACCACCCCGAACTCCTCGAGGGCTGCACCGAGGCCGTCGGTGAGGTCGGTGGGTTCTCCACCACCGTGCGCGGGCGCCGCGTCTACCTCGTCGAGGCCGCCGAGAAGGGGATGGCCTGGATGAAGCTCACCGCCCGCGGCCGGGCGGGGCACGGGTCGATGATCAACACCGACAACGCCGTCTCCCGGCTCACCGCCGCTGTGGCTCGCATCGGCGCCCACGAGTGGCCGGTGCGGCTCACGCCGACGATGGAGGTGCTGCTCGCGACGGTCGCCGACCTCGCCGGCACCGAGGCGACCCCGGAGAACGCCCGCGACCTCATCGAGGAGTTCGGCGGCGCGGCCCGGATGCTCGGCGCGGTCATCTCCAACACCACCAACCCCACGATGCTCGACGCCGGCTACAAGGTGAACGTCATCCCCACCGAGGCCACGGCCCACGTCGACGGCCGCTTCCTGCCCGGTTTCGAGGACGAGTTCTTCGCCACGCTGGCCGAGCTGACCGGCGAAGGGATCGACATCGACTTCGTGTCCCACCAGCAGCCGTGGGAGACGCCGTACGACGGTGACCTGGTCGCCGCGATGAACCGCTCGATCCTCGCCGAGGACCCCGACGGCATCGTCGCGCCCTACCTCATGTCCGGGGGCACCGACGCCAAGCACTTCCGCAAGCTCGGGATGCGCTCCTACGGCTTCGCGCCGCTGCGGCTGCCGGCCGACCTCGACTTCACCGCGCTGTTCCACGGCGTCGACGAGCGGGTCCCCGTGGACGCGCTGGAGTTCGGTGCGCGCGTCTTCGACCGGTTCCTGGACCAGGTCTAGGCCGCCTGGCCCCACAGCGGACCTGAGCCCGGTCGTCTCTTCAGGCGGTCCGCACCGCCCTGATGATCTTGCGCCGCAGGATCACCCGTCGGATGCCGTCGGCCCCGATCCGGACGCGGTCGAGCTCCCAGCCACCGTGCTCGGCGCGGTCCACGAGCAGCTTGGTGACCACGTTGCGGCTCAGCTCGCGGGAGAACGCGACCTGCTCGAACTCCCACTCCACCCCGGCACGGGGCGGTCGGCGGTCGATCCTCATCGGTCCTCCCTCCGAGCGGGGAGCGTCAGTCCGCGCTCACGTCGTCGAGCGCCGCCACGATCTCGGACGGCAGGGCGAGGTCCTCCACGCTGAGGGCGGTCCGCAGCTGGGCCGCGGTCCGTGCCCCCACGATAGGCGCCGTCACCCCGGGCCGGTCGCGGACCCACGCGAGCGCCACCTGGACCGGCGAGAGGTCGAGCCCCTCGGCGGCCCGGCAGACGGCCTCGACGACCGCCATCGTGCGGTCGTCGTCGAGGTAGGGCTGCACGAAGCGGGAGAACTGGCTGGTGGCCGCGCGCGAGTCGGCGGGCGTGCCGGTGCGGTACTTCCCGGTCAGCACGCCGCGTCCCAGCGGGGACCAAGGGAGGACGCCCAGGCCCATGGCAGCGGCGGCCGGCAGCACCTCGTGCTCCACGGCTCGGTTGACGAGGGAGTACTCCACCTGCGTCGAGGCCAGCGCGACCCGGCCGGGCACCGCCCGCTGCCACGTGGCGGCCTGGGCGGTCTGCCAGCCGGTGTAGTTGGAGATGCCGACGTGCGCAGCGCGACCGCTGCTCACCGCGAGGTCGAGCGCGCTGAGCGTCTCCTCCAGGGGGGTGCGGGGGTCCCAGGTGTGCACCTGCCACAGGTCCACGTGGTCCACGCCGAGACGGCGCAGCGAGGCGTCGAGGGTCGAGAGCAGCGAACCGCGCGAGGCGTTCACCTGGGTGCGGCCGTCGCGGGCGCTGATCGCCGCCTTGGTGGCGATGACGAGCTCGTCGCGGTGCACCACGTCGCCGAGGAGCGAGCCGAGCAGCTGCTCCGAGCGGCCCTCGGCGTACGCCGCCGCCGAGTCGACCAGGGTGCCGCCGGCCTCCACGAAGGCGACCAGCTGGTCCCGTGCCTCGTGCTCGTCGGTGTCGCGGCCCCAGGTCATGGTCCCGAGCCCGAGTCGGGAGACCCGGAGTCCCGTGCTGCCCACGGATCGCTGCTGCATGGAGCGAAACCTATCGGCCCCGCCCAGCCGTGCCGCCGACGGCTCGCCGAGCCCTACCCCTACGCTTGGTGCCCGTGCTGGACCTCCTCAAGGCCGTCGTCCTCGGGACCCTGCAGGGGCTCACCGAGTTCCTGCCGATCTCCAGCAGCGCCCACCTGCGCATCTATCCCGAGCTGTTCGGGTGGGGCGATCCGGGCGCTGCGTTCACCGCCGTCGTCCAGATCGGCACCGAGCTCGCGGTGCTCATCTACTTCCGCGAGGACATCTGGCGCATCGGCAGCACCTGGGTGCGCTCGCTGTTCCAGGCCGAGTACCGCGGCCACCTCGACGCCCGGATGGGCTGGTTCATCATCGTCGGCTCGCTGCCGATCGTGGTGCTGGGCATCGCGCTGAAGGACGTCATCGAGGAGGACTTCCGCAGCCTGTGGATCGTCGGCTGCACGCTGATCGTGTTCGGCATCCTGCTCGGCCTGGCCGACCGCTTCGGCCGCAACGAGAAGGAGATCCGCAAGCTCACGCTGCGCGACGCGGTGCTGATGGGCGTCGCCCAGGCCTGCGCCCTCGTGCCGGGCGTCTCCCGCTCCGGCGCCACCCTCTCGATGGGCCGTCTCCTCGGCTACGAGCGGGCCGCCGCCACCCGCTACGCGTTCCTGCTCGCGATCCCCGCGGTCGTGGGCGCCGGTCTCTTCGAGCTCAAGGAGATCCCGAACGGCGACAACTCCTACGGCTGGGGACCCACCCTGGTCGCGACGATCGTCTCCTTCGTCGTCGGGTACGCCGTCATCGCCTGGCTCCTGAAGTGGGTCACGACCCGCACCTACACGCCGTTCGTGGTCTACCGGGTGATCCTGGGTGGCGCCGTGCTGGCGCTGCTGTCGGCTGGCGTCCTGACCGCCTGAGCGCTGCCGGGCCTCCCGGTCGTAGCGACCCGGGGCTACAACCAGCCCGAGCGCCGGAAGAACCACCACAGCAACCCCGAGACCCCGCCCATCAGCAGCAGCGCGAACGGGTAGCCGAGCGTCCAGCCCAGCTCGGGCATGTGGGTGAAGTTCATGCCGTAGACGCCGGCGATGAGCGTGGGCACCACCACGAGCGCGGCACCGGCGGAGATCTTGCGCATGTCGTCGTTCTGCTGCATCGAGATCCGGGCCACGTGCGCCTCGAAGGCGGTGGAGAGGAGCGCGTCGAGGGTGTCGACGTCCTCGGCGGTGCGGGCGAGGTGGTCGAGCACGTCGCGGAAGAAGGGCGCGGCCGCGGCGTCGACCTCGGGGACCTGTCCGGCGGCGAACCGCGACATCGGCTCGCGCAGGGGGAGCACCGCCCGGCGTACCTCGGCGATCTCGCGCTTGAGCCGGTAGATCCGTGCGGAGTCGTCGGTGCGCTCCTCGGAGAAGACCGAGGCCTCGACCTCGTCGACGTCGACCTGGAGCTCGTCGACGACCTCGACGTACTCGTCGACCACCCGGTCGCACACGGCGTAGACCACGGCGGCGGGTCCGTGCTCCAGGACCCGGGGGTCGCCCTCGAGCCCCTCGCGCGCGGCCGCCAGCCCGCTGCCCCGCCCGTGCCGCACGGTGACCACGAAGTCGTGGCCGAGGAAGATGCTGATCTCGCCGGTCTCGACGGCGTCCTCCTCATCGACGTACCAGAGCGTCTTGAGCACCAGGAACAGGTTGTCGTCGTAGCGCTCGAGCTTGGGCCGCTGGTGCGCCTTCACGGCGTCCTCGATGGCGAGCTCGTGCAGGCCGAAGACGCGCGCCACCTCGCTCAGCTCGTCCTCGGTGGGCTCGTGCAACCCGACCCAGACGAACCCCGGATCGTGCGCGGCGGTCTCCCTCAGGGTCGCGAAGTCGTGCGGGTCCCCGTCCGGGGCGACCCGGTTCCCGTGCCGGTACAGCGCGCTGTCGACGATCACGTGCCGAGGCTACGGTCCCCGGGCGCTGGCTACAGTCGCCCCCATGGCCACCGTCGTCCTCCTGCGCCACGGCCGCACGACCGCCAACGCCACCGGGGTCCTGGCCGGGCGCACCCCGGGCGTCCGCCTCGACGACCTCGGGCGGGGGCAGGCCGAGCGCGCCGGAGCCCGCCTCGCCGGGGTCCCGCTGGCCCGGGTCGTCAGCAGCCCGCTGGAGCGCTGCAAGCAGACCACCCGCGCCGTCCTGGCGGCCCAGCCCACCGAGCCACCGCTGCTGACCGAGCGCGGGATCACCGAGTGCGACTACGGCGAGTGGCAGGGGCGCACGCTCAAGGAGCTCGCCAAGGAGAAGCTGTGGCGCACCGTCCAGGCCCAGCCGTCGGCCGCGGTCTTCCCGGGCGGTGAGTCGATGTCGGCCATGCAGGCGCGCGCCGTGGAGGCCGTACGCCGCCACGACGCCGAGGTCGAGGCCGAGCACGGTCCGGGCGCGGTCTGGGTGGCCGTCAGCCACGGCGACATCATCAAGTCGGTGCTGGCCGACGCGCTCGGCATGCACCTCGACCTCTTCCAGCGCATCTCGGTCGACCCGGCGTCGCTGTCGATCGTGCGCTACTCCGAGCAGCGCCCCTACGTGCTGGCCAGCAACACCCACGAGGGCGACCTGTCCTGGCTGGCCCCGCCCGTGAAGGGCAGGGGGCGCCGGTCGCGGCGCGCTGCGACCACGGACGCCGCCGTCGGCGGGGGAGCCGGTCCGGGGGAGCAGCGGACTGGGGCGCACCCCTAGGGTGGATCACATGCCTCTCGTCCACGGATTCGACCCGCCGGAGCGCTTCGTCGCGGGCACCGTCGGCCCCCCGGGCTCGCGCACGTTCTTCCTGCAAGCACGCAGTGGCACCCGCCTGGTCAGCGTCTCCCTGGAGAAGCAGCAGGTCGCAGCCCTCGCCGAGCGCATCGACGAGCTGCTCGACGAGGTGATGGACAGCGAGGCGGCCGCGGCCGTCGTGCCCGCGGTCGCGCCCGTCGCGCTGCAGGACAACGCGCCGCTGGAGCAGCCCATCGACGAGGAGTTCCGCGCCGGCACCATGACGCTGTCGTGGGATCCCGACGACGAGCGCGTCGTGGTGGAGGTGTTCCCCTTCACCGAGGCGGCCGTGGTGAGCCCCGACCAGCTCGACGAGGACTTCGAGGAGCCCGAGCCCGAGGAGGTGCTGCTGGTCCGGATGCCACCGGGCCTGGCCCGTGCCTTCGTGGCGCGCAGCGAGAGCGTCCTGGGCGCCGGGCGCCCGACCTGCCCCTTCTGCGGCAACCCGATCGACCCCGACGGCCACCTGTGCGTCCGGGCCAACGGCTTCCGTCGGCGCGACCCGGTCTGACGTGACGACCGGGGGCGACGTGCACGGGGTGACCTCCAGCGCGCACGACGGTGTGCCGCAGGGCGAGCTGGTCCTCGACGGGCGCGTCATGCCGGCCTCCAACGCCACCTTCGTCGGCAGCATCGGCACGGGCGACGGCGAGGTCCGGGTCGTCTACAAGCCGGTCGCGGGGGAGCGGCCGCTGTGGGACTTCCCCGGCGCGGTCCTGGCACAGCGCGAGGTCGCGGCGTACCTCGTCGGTGCGGCCTTCGCCGGTGACGACTTCCGCAACCCGGTGCCGCTGACCTGGCTGGCCGACGGTCCGCACGGCCCGGGGATGGTGCAGACCTGGCAGGAGCCCGACGAGGACCAGGAGGCGGTCACGCTCGTGCCCGCGGGCGCGGTGCCCGGCGGCATGCTGCACGTCTTCGACGGCTACGACGCCGCCGACCGCCCCATCTCGCTGGTGCACGAGGACACGGACGCTCTGCGACGCATCGCCGTGCTCGACGTCGTCCTCAACAACGCCGACCGCAAGGGCGGCCACGTCCTGGAGGCCGGCGACGGCCACCGGTGGGCGATCGACCACGGCATCGCGTTCCACGCCGAGCCCAAGCTCCGCACGGTGCTGTGGGGCTGGACCGGGCAGCCGTTGACGGCCCAGGAGTGCGCCGCCGTCACGCGCGTCCGAGACGTGGCGCAGGGCGAACTGGCAGGCACGCTGGCCGAGCTGCTCGACGACCGCGAGGTGACCGCGCTCGTGCGTCGTTGCGAGCGCCTGCTGGCGCGCGGCGCCCTGCCCGGACCCGGTGGCGAGGGCCCGGCCATCCCCTGGCCGCCCTTCTGACCACGTCGCTGACCACGTCGCGCGGGCGCCCGTCTAGGCTCGGGCCCATGCGCGCCTGGCCTGCTCCCGACCTCCCTGACCTGAGGGTCGTCGCCCCGCCGGTCTCCCTGCACGACACCGCCACCGGCGGTCGTCTGGTGCTGGAGCCCGAGGGCCCGGCCCGTCTCTACGTCTGTGGCATCACGCCCTACGACGCCACCCACATGGGCCACGCCGCGACGTACGTCGGTTTCGACCTCCTCCACCGTGCGTGGCGCAACGCCGGGCACGAGGTCACCTACGTCCAGAACGTCACCGACGTCGACGACCCGTTGCTGGAGCGCGCCACCAAGGTCAACGTGGCCTGGGAGGAGCTCGCCGAGCGCGAGACCGAGCTGTTCCGCCAGGACATGACGGCCCTGCGGGTGCTGCCCCCCGCGCACTACACCGGTGCCGTGGAGTCCATCCCGCTGGTGATCGACCTGGTCCAGCGCATGGACGCCGCCGGCGCGGTCTACCGCGTCGACGACGACCTCTACTTCTCCGTCACCGCCGACCCCGCGTTCGGCCAGGAGTCCGGGCTCGACCGGGCCGCGATGCTGGAGATCTTCCCCGAGCGCGGCGGCGACCCGGACCGTCCCGGCAAGAAGGACCCGCTGGACTGCCTGGTGTGGCGTGCCGAGCGCGAGGGCGAGCCGTCGTGGCCCAGCCCCTTCGGGCCCGGCCGTCCGGGGTGGCACGTGGAGTGCACCGCCATCGCGTGGGAGCACCTCGGCGGCACCCTCGACGTCCAGGGCGGTGGGTCCGACCTGGTCTTCCCGCACCACGAGATGTGCGCCGGGCACGCACACGTCGCGACGGGCACGCCGTTCGCCAGGGCCTACGCCCACGCCGGCATGGTCGGCTACGACGGCGAGAAGATGTCGAAGTCGCGGGGCAACCTGGTCTTCGTCTCCGCGCTGCGCAACTCCGACGTCGACCCGATGGCGATCCGGCTCACCCTGCTGCGCCACCACTACCGGGCGGACTGGGAGTGGACCGACGCCGAGCTCTTCGACCAGGTCGACACCCTGGACCGCTGGCGGCGTGCGCTGGCGCTGGGGGCCGGCGCCCCTGCGGAGCCCGTCGTGACCGAGGTGCTGGCGGCCCTGGCCGACGACCTCGACGCACCCCGCGCGGTCTCGGCCGTGGACGCCTGGGTCGACGCGACCCTGGGCACCCACGGGCTGGCCGACACCTCCGACCCCGACGCCGCGGTGCGCGTCCACGCGCTCCTCGACGCCGCGCTCGGCCTCTCCCTGTAGGGGTGAGCGGGCTCAGTCGTCCTCGCCGCGCCGCTTGAGGTAGCGCTCGAACTCGCGCGCGATCGCCTCGCCCGAGGCCTCGGGGAGGTCGGTGGTGTCCCGGGTCTCCTCCAGGGAGCGCACGTAGTCGGCGACGTCCTCGTCCTCCTCGGCCAGCTCGTCGACACCGCGCTCCCAGGCGCGGGCGTCCTCGGGGAGGTCGCCCAGCGGGATCGAGATCTCCAGCAGGTCCTCGATCTGCCCGATGAGCGCCAGCGTGGCCTTCGGGCACGGCGGCTGGGCGACGTAGTGGGGGACCGCCGCCCAGTACGACACCGCGGGCATGTCCACCCGGACGCAGGCGTCCTGGAAGACCCCGACGATGCCGGTGGGTCCCTCGTAGGTCGACTGCTCGAGCTTGAGCCGATCGACCAGCTCCGGCTCGGTGGCGGTGCCGGTCACCGGGATCGGACGCGTGTGCGGGGTGTCGGCGAGCAGCGCGCCGAGGGTGACGACCAGCTCCCCACCCAGCTCGTCGGTCGCGGCCAGCAGCTCGGCGCAGAACTGGCGCCAGCGCATGTTCGGCTCGATGCCGCGGATGAGGATCACGTCGCGCTCGAGGTCCGGGGGAGAGGCGACGGCGATCTGCGTGGTCGGCCAGGTGATCCGGCGGTGCCCGCGCTCGTCGCTGCCGACCACCGGGCGGTTGACCTGGAAGTCGTAGAAGTCCTCGGGGTCCACGGCACCGACGATGCGGGCGTTCCAGACACGGATCAGGTGGTCCACCACCGAGGAGGCCGCGTCGGCGGCGTCGTTCCACCCCTCGAAGGCGGCGATGACGATGGGGTCCACCAGGTCCGGGGCGTCGTCGATCTCGATCACCCACCCAGCCTAGGCACTGGGGCGGTCGCGCCCCGAGGATTTCGGACCCGCTCCGCCGCGGTGTCAGGATCTGGATACGAGCCGCACAGCGTCGTACGGCGTTCCTAGGCTGGTCCGTCCGCCCGAGAGGAGCCCCTGCGATGACCTCCGCCACGACCCCGTCGTCTGGCCAGGACTGGCGCCCCGACGTCACCGAGGAGCTCAGCGAGCTGCTCAGCCGGAGGATCCTGGTGATCGACGGCGCCATGGGCACTGCGATCCAGCGCGACCGCCCCGACGAGGCCGGCTACCGCGGCGAGCGGTTCAAGGACTGGACCGGCGAGGACCTCCAGGGCAACAACGACCTGCTCACGGTCACTCAGCCCGCGATCGTCGCCGACATCCACCGGGAGTACCTCCAGGCCGGCGCGGACGTCATCGAGACCAACACCTTCAACGCCAACGCGGTCTCCCTCTCCGACTACGGCCTGGAGGACCTGGCCTACGAGCTCAACCTCGAGTCCGCCCGCCTGGCGCGCCGCGTCGCCGACGAGGTCGCGACCCCCGAGCGCCCGCGGTACGTCGCCGGCGCGCTCGGCCCGACGACCCGCACCGCCTCGATCAGCCCCGACGTCAACGACCCGGCGGCCCGCAACATCACCTGGGACGACCTGGTGCCGGCCTACCTCGAGGCCGCACGCGGCCTCGTGGACGGCGGCGCCGACCTGCTGCTGGTCGAGACGATCTTCGACACGCTCAACGCGAAGGCAGCGATCTTCGCGGTGGAGACGCTCTTCGAGGAGGCCGGTCGCCGCTGGCCGGTCGTCATCTCCGGCACCATCACCGACGCGTCGGGCCGCACCCTGTCCGGCCAGACCACCGAGGCGTTCTGGAACTCGGTGCGCCACGCCCGTCCGCTGGCCGTGGGCCTGAACTGCGCCCTGGGTGCGCGCGAGATGCGGCCCTACCTCGCCGAGCTCTCGCGGATCGCCGACACGTTCGTCTCCTGCTACCCCAACGCCGGCCTGCCCAACGCCTTCGGCGAGTACGACGAGGCCGCCGAGGAGACCGCGGCGATCATCCGTGAGTTCGCGCAGGACGGCCTGGTCAACCTCGTGGGCGGCTGCTGCGGCACCACCCCCGACCACGTGCGCGCCATCGCCGCCGCCGTGACCGACCTGCCGCGCCGCGAGGTCCCGACCCGGCCCGTGGCCATGCGCCTCTCGGGGCTCGAGCCGTTCACGATCGACGACGACAGCCTCTTCGTGAACGTCGGCGAGCGCACCAACATCACCGGCTCCGCGAGGTTCCGCAACCTGATCAAGGCCGGCGACTACGACACCGCGCTGTCGGTCGCTGCCCAGCAGGTCGAGAACGGCGCGCAGGTCATCGACGTCAACATGGACGAGGGCATGATCGACGGCGTCGCGGCGATGGAGCGCTTCCTGCGCCTGGTCGCCTCCGAGCCCGACATCAGCCGCGTCCCGGTCATGGTCGACTCCTCCAAGTGGGAGGTCATCGAGACCGGCCTGAAGTACGTCCAGGGCAAGGCGATCGTCAACTCCATCTCCCTGAAGGAGGGGGAGGAGCCGTTCGTCGCCCAGGCCCGGCTGTGCCGCAAGTACGGCGCCGCCGCGGTCGTCATGGCCTTCGACGAGGACGGCCAGGCCGACAACCTGGAGCGTCGGAAGGCGATCTGCGAGCGCGCCTACCGCATCCTCGTCGACGAGGTCGGCTTCCCGCCCGAGGACATCGTGTTCGACCCCAACGTGTTCGCGGTCGCCACGGGCATCGAGGAGCACGCGACGTACGGCGTGGACTTCATCGAGGCCACCCGGTGGATCAAGGAGAACCTCCCCGGCGCAAAGGTGTCCGGCGGCATCTCGAACGTGTCGTTCTCGTTCCGGGGCAACAACCCGGTACGCGAGGCCATCCACGCGGTGTTCCTCTTCCACGCGATCCGTGCGGGCCTGGACATGGGCATCGTCAACGCCGGTGCGCTGGTCGTCTACGACCAGGTCGACCCCGAGCTGCGCGAGCGGATCGAGGACGTCGTCCTCAACCGCCCCACCCCTGACGGGCGCAGCGCGACCGAGCGGCTCCTCGAGGTCGCCGAGGCCCACAACCGCGGCGGTGAGGAGGCCGAGGCGGTCACCGAGGCCTGGCGCGAGCTGCCCGTGGCCGAGCGGGTCACCCACGCGCTTGTCAAGGGCATCGACGCCCACGTCGAGGCCGACACCGAGGAGCTGCGCCGCGAGATCGAGGAGTGCGGCGGTCGTCCGATCGAGGTCATCGAGGGCCCGCTGATGGACGGCATGGACGTCGTCGGCGACCTGTTCGGCTCCGGGAAGATGTTCCTCCCGCAGGTCGTGAAGTCGGCACGGGTGATGAAGAAGGCGGTCGCCTACCTGATCCCCTTCATCGAGGAGGAGAAGCGGACCAACCCGGCGCTGGCCTCGCAGAAGGACACCAACGGCACCGTCGTGCTCGCGACCGTGAAGGGCGACGTCCACGACATCGGCAAGAACATCGTCGGCGTCGTCCTGGCCTGCAACAACTACGAGGTCATCGACCTCGGGGTCATGGTGCCGGCACAGAAGATCCTCGACGCCGCCGCCGAGCACGGTGCCGACGTCATCGGCCTGTCCGGCCTCATCACCCCGTCGCTGGACGAGATGGTCGGCTTCGCCACCGAGATGCAGCGCCTGGGGCTCGAGCTCCCGCTGCTCATCGGCGGTGCCACCACCTCGCGCGCGCACACGGCGGTGAAGGTCGACCAGAAGTACGACGGGCCCGTCGTGTGGGTCAAGGACGCCTCGCGCTCGGTGCCGACGGTCTCGGCGCTGCTCAACGCCGAGCGTCGCGCGACGCTGCTGGCGGGGGTGAAGGAGGACTACGACGCCCTGCGCGCCCGGCACGCCGCCAAGTCCGACCGCCCGCAGCTGGCCTACGCCGACGCGGTCGCCAACGCGACCCCCGTCGACTGGGAGGGCTACGTCCCGCCGGCGCCCAAGACGCCGGGTGTCCACGTGCTCGAGGACTACGACCTCGCCGAGCTGCGCGAGTTCATCGACTGGCAGCCGTTCTTCAACGCCTGGGAGATGAAGGGCAAGTTCCCCGACATCCTCAACTCGCCCAGCCACGGTGAGGCGGCCCGCAAGCTCTACGACGACGCCCAGGCCATGCTGGACACGCTGATCGCCGAGAGGTGGCTGACCGCCCGCGGCGTCTACGGCCTGTGGCCGGCCAACAGCGACGGTGACGACGTGGTCGTGTGGGCCGACGACTCCCGCACGGAGAAGCGCGCCGTGCTGCACCAGCTGCGCCAGCAGGGGCAGCACCGGTCGGGCATCCCGAACCGCGCGCTGTCCGACTTCGTCGCCCCCATCTCGACGGGCCTGGCCGACCACGTCGGTGGCTTCGCCGTTACCGCCGGCATCGGCCTCCCCGAACGGGTGCAGGCGTTCAAGGACGACCTCGACGACTACAACGCGATCCTCCTCGAGGCGCTCGCCGACCGGCTCGCCGAGGCGTTCGCCGAGCGGCTGCACCAGCGGGTCCGCACCGAGTTCTGGGGGCACGCCGCCGACGAGACGCTCAGCAACGACGACCTGATCGCCGAGCGGTACGCCGGCATCCGGCCGGCCCCGGGCTACCCGGCCTGCCCCGACCACACCGAGAAGCTCACGCTGTGGGACCTCATGGACGTCGAGGCCAGCACCGGCATCAGCCTCACCGAGTCGATGGCCATGTGGCCGGGGGCCTCGGTCTCCGGTGTCTACTACAGCCACCCCGACAGCCAGTACTTCGTCGTCGGTCGCCTCGGGCGCGACCAGGTCGCGGCGTACGCCGAGCGCAAGGGCTGGAGCCTCCAGGAGGCCGAGAAGTGGCTGTCCCCGAACCTCGGGTACGACCCCGATGACTGAGCCGACCTCGACGGTGGTCCCCGAGCAGGCCGGGCTGCCGGCCGCGGTGCTGTGGGACATGGACGGCACGCTGGTCGACACCGAGCCGTACTGGATCGCGACCGAGTACGCCATGGCGGAGAAGTACGGCGGCACCTGGTCGCAGGAGCAGGCGCTGTCCCTTGTGGGCAACGACCTGCTGTCCTCCGGGCGCGTGCTCAAGGAGGCCTGGGACCTGCCCCAGAGCCCGGCCGAGGTCGTCGAGGAGCTGCTCGACGGGGTGGTCGCGCGCGTCGAGGAGTCGGTGCCGTGGCAGCCGGGGGCGCCGGAGCTGCTGGCCGCGTTGCGCGAGGCCGGTGTCCCATGCGCGTTGGTGACGATGTCCTACGAGCGCTTCGTGGCTCCGATCCTGCGTCACCTGCCCCCGGAGACGTTCCGCGTGATCGTCACCGGGGACAAGGTCGAGCAGGGCAAGCCGCACCCCGAGCCGTACCTCACCGCCGCTGCCTCCCTCGGCCTCGAGCCGCAGGACTGCGTCGCGATCGAGGACTCCAACACCGGCGCGAAGTCCGCGGAGGCCGCGGGGTGCGCGGTGCTCGTGGTGGAGAACCACGTCCCGGTGCTCGAGGGTCCGCGGCGCGTCTTCCGTCCCACGCTGGTGGGCCTCGGGCCGGCCGACGTCGCAGCCGTGCGCGACGAGGTCGCAGCGCGCGGCTGACAGTCGGTCCGGACCACCCGCACGGACTACCCGGTGACTACTCGGGGGACCGTCGGGGTGCTAGGACCACCGGACAAGTGGCGCCCGGACTTTACTTTCGGTCAGGATGGGGCCACGCAGGGCGAACACCCCGGTCCTCAGCGGCGGACCGGGCGCCCTGGCCAGACCCAACCCCGTCGTCATGGGCATCGCGGCTCAGGCGCGGCGTCCGCACAGCGGCCCCGGGTGACCGGGATTGACGGCGGGGTTGGGCATGGCCGTTCCCTGTGTGTCTCGGAGACTGCCGTGAGACCCTGGGACGACCGTCACACCGGACATCCTTCGAAGGGCACCATGGACCACCTCAGCACCCGCCGCGCACGTGGTCGGCGTGCCGCCGTCGCCCTGGTGGCGACCATCGGTCTCGTCCTCGCCTCCCCAGTCGCAGTCGCGAAGAAGGACGACGCGAAGAAGCTCAAGGAGGACTGCCGCGAGAGCAGCTCGGTCAAGCTCAAGGTCGAGCCCGAGAGCGGCGGAGTCCTGCAGGTCACCGCTGTCGTCTGGAGCGACGACAGCGACGAGTGGGACTGGCGGATGAAGCACAACGATGACGTCTCCGCACGGGGGAGCGTCAAGGCAAAGGACGCCGACAAGTCCTTCAAGATCGTGCGGGACATGGCCGACTTCACCGGTCCCGACGACATCGACTTCCGAGCGCAGAACACCGTGACCGGCGAGGTCTGCAAGAACCAGATCACGTACTGACCGGTCGTGACCCGCTCCCGTTCTCGGCTCGGGACAGCCCTGCGGACGCCGCTGACGCTGTTCCTGGTGGTCAGCCTGCTGCTGGTCTCCGGCATCTTCATCGCGACCAACGCCATCGCCACTCGCGCCGCTGAGCGTGCCGCCCTCGAACAGGCTGAGTCCGTCACCCAGTCACTGGCTGGCTCCGTGATGCCCGGAAATCTCCGAGAGGGTTTGCTCAACGGTCGCCCGGGAGCGGTGGACAAGTTCTTCCGCCGGATCAGGCCCTTCAGCACCGGAGACATCGACAGCTTCGACGTGCTCACGACCGAGGGTCGCCTGGCCTTCGACTCCTCCGATGCCGGCGCGGCGCTCGACGACCACGTCTACATCCTGTCCCCGGCGCAGGAGCAGGTCCTCGAGTCCGGTGGCACCGTTGCGGAGTTCGCGGATCCTGGCTCCTCACGCAGCGACGACCGGCCGGGCTCGGAGGTGGGGCTCGTGAAGATCTCCACCCGTGTCTACGCCACGAGGGACTCCAAGAGCCGTGACACGGGGCTCAACCGGGGACAGAGCGTGACCTCGCCCGCCCTGTTCGTCGCCTACTGGGACCTCGACGACGTCGAGCAGCGACGTGAGGACATCTTCGGGGCCTTCCGCTGGATCACCCTGGGCCCTCTCGTCCTGCTGGTCCTGCTGTCCACGGTGCTGCTGGCCCTGCTGACCAACCAGGTGCGCCGCGGAGGGCGCGAACGCGAGCGGCTGCTCGAGACCGCGATCGATGCCTCCGACGCCGAACGGCGACGCATCGCCCGCGACCTGCACGACGGTGTGGTGCAGGACCTGGCCGGGTCGGCCTTCGCGCTCTCCGGTGCCGCCCGCGACCCGGCGACGACGCCGGCCACTGCCGAGGTGCTGTCCTCGGTCAGCGCCTCGATGCGCGACAGCCTCAAGCAGATGCGGTCGCTGCTGGCCGAGATCCATCCGCCGGACCTGCACGGCCAGGGCCTGCAGTCCGCCTTGGACGACCTGATCGCCCCGGCGGCCGCCGCGGGGATCCATGCCTCGACGAGCGTCGACGGCGTCACCGACGCCTCCGACGCCGAGGTCGCCCTGGTGTGGCGGGTGGCCCAGGAGGCGGTGCGCAACGCGATCCGGCACTCCGGCGCCTCGACCCTCGCGGTGACCGTGCGCGGCGACGCCGAGGGGCTGCTGCTGGAGGTCGTGGACGACGGCGTCGGCTTCGACACCACCGCGCCGAGCCCGCCGGACCGCTTCGGCCTGCGCGGGCTGCGGAGCCTGGTCCGCGACGTGGGTGGGGAGTTGGACGTGACCTCGGCGCTGGGCGAAGGTACCTCCGTGCGCATGGCGGTACGACGATGAGCAGCCACTCGGGGACCATCCGGGTCGTCCTGGTCGACGACCACGCCGTGATCCGGGCGGGCCTGGCCCAGCTGATCGCCACCGCCGAGGACATCGAGGTCGTCGGGCAGGCAGGTGACGGCGCCGAGGCCGTCGAGCAGGCGCGTGCGCTGACCCCCGACGTGGTCCTGATGGACCTGCAGATGCCCGGGGTCGACGGGGTGAGCGCCACACGGGAGATCGTGTCGGCCGGGCTCGGCGTGGACGTGCTGGTGCTGACGTCCTACTCCGACAACGAGCGGATCCTCGACGCGCTGGACGCCGGGGCGGTGGGCTACCTGCTCAAGGACGCCGACCCCGACGACGTGCTCAGCGGGGTGCGTGCGGTGGCCCGCGGCGAGTCGCCGATCCACCCCAAGGCCGCCCGGGCGCTGCTGGGTGCCCGGTCAGCCGGCGGTAGGCCGCAGCTGACCGCCCGGGAGGTCGAGGTGCTGCAGCTGGTGCGCGACGGACTGGCCAACAAGCAGATCGCGCGGCAGCTCGAGATCAGCGAGCGGACCGTGAAGGCGCACCTGACCAGCGCCTTCTCGCGGATCGGCGTCTCCGACCGCACGCAGGCCGCGCTCTGGGCCCAGCGCAACGGTCTCTGAGTAGGGCTCCTCGCCCTCAGTCGCCCGTCGGCATCGGCGGCGGAGTGCCGCCCCAGGAGGGGCACAGCGCCTTGTGGGCGCACCAGCTGCACAGCGGTCCCTTGCTGGGCCGCCAGTCCTGCTCGTCGGTGGCGCGCGTGATCGCCTCCCAGACCGCCTGCACCTTGCGCTCGGTCGCGAGCAGGTCGTGCTCGTCGGGGACGTAGCGCACCAGCTCGCCGTTGCCGAGGTAGACCAGCTGCAGCATGGCGGGCACCACGCCCCGCAACCGCCACAGCACCAGGGCGTAGAACTTCATCTGGAACAGCGCGCGGCCCTCGAAGCCCGGTCCCGGTGCGCGACCGGTCTTGTAGTCCACCACCCGGACCGCACCGTCGGGGGCGACGTCGACGCGGTCCACGAAGCCGCGCAGCAGGAGCTTGGAGTCGAGCAGCCACTCGACGTACAGCTCGCGCTCGGCCGGCTCCAGACGCGTCGGGTCCTCCAAGGTGAAGTAGCGCTCGAGCACCGTCCGGCAGGTGTCCCACCACCGGTTGCGGTCGACGCCGCCCTCGCCGTCGAAGATCTCGGCCAGGGCCGGCTCGTCGTCGAGCAGGCGGTGCCACGAGGGCTCCAGCATCTGCTCGGCGCGGACCGGGGTGCGCTCCATCGCGGGCAGGTCGAAGAGGTCCTCGAGCACCTTGTGCACCAGCGTGCCGCGCACCGCGTCGGGCGACGCCGGCTCGGGCAGCTTGTCGATGGTGCGGAAGCGGTAGAGCAACGGGCAGGTCATGAAGTCCCCGGCCCGGCTGGGGGACAGGGCGCCCAGCACGTCGACGCCGTCCACGGGGGTCGAGTGGCGCTCGGCCGGGCTGGTCGCCGCGACCGACCCGCGCTGCTGGCTGTCCAGGACCTCCGTGCTCATGACGTCCACGCTAGGCGATCGCGCCGACAGCCTCGGCCAGGCCCACCGGTGCGTCCACCCGGGTGCCCACCGGTCGGATAGCCTCCCCGGGTGAGCGACCAGCGACCGCCGGGGACCTTCAAGGTCGGCACCGTGGCGGGCAGCGACGTGCTGGTGAGCACCTCGTGGTTCCTGGTCGCGGCGCTCATCGCCATCATCATGGCGCCGCTGGTCGAGCAGGTGCAGCCCGGCCTGGGCGCCCTGAAGTACGTCGCCGGGCTGGCGTTCGCGGTGCTGCTCTACGGCTCGGTGCTGCTCCACGAGGCCTCGCACGCGATCGTCGCGAAGCGGCTGGGCTACCCGGTCAGCTCGATCACCCTGCACTTCCTCGGCGGCATGACCTCGATCGAGGGCGAGGCGAAGCGGCCGCGTGAAGAGTTCTTCATCGCCGTGGTCGGTCCGCTGACCTCGATCGCCGTCGGCGTGGCGGCACTGCTGCTGCTCCCGGTCACCCCGGACGGCCTGACCCGCCTGGCCATGGAGGGTCTCGCCGGCGCCAACCTGCTCGTCGGGGTCCTCAACCTGGTGCCCGGGCTGCCCCTGGACGGCGGCCGGGTCCTCAAGGCCGGCGTGTGGGGCGCGACGGGCAGCATCGTCCGCGGGACGGTCGTGGCCGGCTGGGGCGGGCGCCTGGCGGCCGTCGCCGTGCTGGCCTGGCCCGTGGCCCAGGAGTCCGTGCTGGGCACCCCACCGGACGTCATCGACTTCGTCCTGGCCTTCGTGGTCGCCGCGTTCCTGTGGTCGGGTGCCACGGCGTCGATGTCGGCGGCGCGCCTGCGCAGCCGGATCCCCCACCTCGTCGCCCGTGACCTCGCGCGTCGCACCCTCGCCGTCCCGGCCGACCTGCCGCTCTCCGAGGCCGTGCGGCGGGCGCAGGAGGCTCAGGCCGGGGGCATCCTCACCACCACGACCGACGGCCGGACCACCGGGCTGGTCTCGGAGGCGGCCCTGCTCGCCACCCCCGAGGACCGGCGTCCCTGGGTGCCCACCTCCAGCGTCGCGCGCACGCTCGAGGCGGGGCTGCGGCTGCCGGTCGGCCTGCGCGGCGAGGACCTGGTGCGGGCACTGACCCGCACGCCTGCCGCCGAGTACCTCCTGGTCGAGGAGGACGGCAGCGTCTACGGCGTCCTCGTGACCGCCGACGTCGACCGCGCCTTCCGCCAGACGAGCGCCTGACGTCGACGCGTCCGGGCCGTCACGATTCCTCGGCCGCCGAGCCTCCCGGAACTCGCTGGGCGGCGCGTCCGCGGTCTAGGGTGCGCGCGTGTCCGAGCCCGTCCAGCCGCAGCCCCAGGCCCCTGTCGACCAGTCCCTCGAGGGCCCGTCCCTCGACGACGTCCCGCAGGAGGCCTGGTCCGGTGTCCACCGGGGCCCGCTCCGGGCCGGTGAGTGGGTGCGCCTGGTCGACGGCAAGGGACGCAAGCACAACTTCGCCCTCGAGGCCGGCAAGCGCTTCTTCTCCAACCGCGGCCACCTCGACCACGACGAGCTGATCGGCCGCGAGGAGGGCTTCACCGTCACCACCTCCGGCGGTGGTGACTACCTGGTCTTCCGACCGCTGCTCTCGGAGTTCGTCGTCTCCATGCCGCGCGGTGCGGCGGTGATCTACCCCAAGGACGCCGCCCAGATCGTCGCGATGGCCGACATCTTCCCCGGCGCCCGCGTCGTCGAGGCCGGTGTCGGTTCGGGTGCGCTGACCTGCTCGCTGCTGCGCGCGGTCGGCCCGCACGGCCGGGTGTCGTCGTACGAGCGGCGCGAGGAGTTCGCCGACGTGGCGCGCCGCAACGTCGACCAGTTCTTCTCCGCCCCGGAGGGCACCAGCCACCCGGCCTGGACGCTCACCCTCGGCGACCTCGCCGAGGCGCTGCCAGCGAGCGGGGAGCGCTGCGACCGGATCATCCTGGACATGCTCGCGCCCTGGGAGTGCCTCGAGGCCGCCGCGGACGCGCTGGTCCCGGGCGGCATCGTCTGCGCGTACGTCGCGACCACCACCCAGCTCTCGCGGTTCGTCGAGACGGTGCGCGCGCACGGTGGGTTCACCGAGCCGCACGCCTGGGAGTCGCTGGTCCGCGACTGGCACGTCGAGGGCCTCGCGGTGCGACCGGACCACAAGATGATCGGCCACACCGCCTTCCTGGTCACCGCCCGCCGGATGGCCCCGGGGGAGAAGCCGCCGCGCAAGACCAGGCGACCGGCCCCCGGCGCCTACGGCCCCGACTACACCGGCCCCCGTCCGGCCGATGTCCCACAGGAGCCCGTCGCGCCTGCCGATGAGTGAGGTGGAAACACGGGGGTGACACCGCCGGTCCCAAATCGTGACCGACACCGTCCACGTTGGCCTTCCGTGCTTCACGGACACGAGTAGGGTCACGGCAAGGAGGTGCTCTGATGTCGACATCCGATGGCAGGTCACGAGAAGGTTCCCCGGCTCCCGAGGGCACGCGCAGCGCCGAGGAGCTGATGGGGCAGGTGCGCTTCCTGGAGGCCGAGGTCACCGACCTGCGGCGCCGCCTCAGCGACGCGCCGGGCTCCCACCGCACCGTCGAGCTCCGGCTGGCCGACGCCCAGCGCTCGCTCGCGGCGGTCACCAGCCAGAACGAGCGGCTCGCCCAGACCCTGCGCGAGGCCCGTGACCAGATCACGAAGCTCAAGGAGGAGGTCGACCGGCTCGCCCAGCCGCCCGCCGGCTTCGGCACGTTCCTCCAGCGCAACGACGACGACTCCGTCGACGTGTTCACCGGCGGTCGCAAGCTGCGCGTCAACGTCAGCCCCAACGTCGACCTCGACGCGCTGCACCGCGGCCAGGAGGTCATGCTCAACGAGGCCCTCAACGTCGTCGAGGCGCTGGAGTTCGAGCAGGTCGGCGAGGTGGTGATGTTCAAGGAGCTGCTCGCCGACGGCGAGCGGGCGCTGATCATCGCCAACGCTGACGAGGAGAAGGTCGTCCGACTCGCGGCGCCGCTGCGCGATGAGACCATCCGCGCCGGTGACTCCTTGCTGCTGGACTCCCGGGCCGGCTACGTCTATGAGAAGGTGCCGAAGTCCGAGGTCGAGGAGCTCGTCCTCGAGGAGGTCCCCGACATCGCCTACGAGTCCATCGGTGGGCTCGGCGGGCAGATCGAGCAGATCCAGGACGCGGTCGAGCTGCCGTACCTCTACCCCGAGCTCTTCAAGGAGCACCAACTCAAGCCGCCCAAGGGCGTGCTGCTCTACGGCCCTCCGGGCTGCGGCAAGACGCTGATCGCCAAGGCGGTCGCCAACAGCCTGGCCAAGAAGGTCGCGGCGCGGAACCCGGATTCTGGCCAGGGCGCCGAGGTGAAGTCCTACTTCCTCAACATCAAGGGTCCCGAGCTGCTCAACAAGTACGTCGGCGAGACCGAGCGCCACATCCGCCTGGTCTTCCAGCGGGCGCGTGAGAAGGCCTCGGCCGGCACGCCGGTCATCGTGTTCTTCGACGAGATGGACTCGCTGTTCCGCACCCGCGGCACCGGTGTCTCCTCCGACGTGGAGAACACCATCGTCCCGCAGCTGCTCAGCGAGATCGACGGCGTGGAGCTGCTGGAGAACGTGCTGGTCATCGGCGCCTCCAACCGCGAGGACATGATCGACCCCGCGATCCTGCGCCCCGGGCGCCTGGACGTGAAGATCAAGATCGAGCGCCCCGACGCCGAGGCCGCCCGCGACATCTTCAGCAAGTACCTCACCGCCGAGCTGCCGCTGCACGCCGACGACCTTGCCGAGTTCGGCGGGGATCGCCAGGCGTGCGTGGACGGCATGATCCGCGCGACGGTGGAGCGGATGTACTCCGAGACCGAGGAGAACCGCTTCCTCGAGGTCACCTACGCCAACGGCGACAAGGAGGTCCTGTACTTCAAGGACTTCAACTCCGGCGCCATGCTGCAGAACATCGTCGACCGGGCGAAGAAGATGGCGATCAAGGACCTGCTGGACCACGACCAGAAGGGCCTGCGGGTCAGCCACCTGCTGCAGGCGTGCGTGGACGAGTTCAAGGAGAACGAGGACCTCCCGAACACCACCAACCCCGACGACTGGGCCCGTATCTCCGGCAAGAAGGGCGAGCGGATCGTCTTCATCCGCACGCTCATCACCGGCAAGCAGGGCACCGAGCCGGGTCGCTCGATCGACACGGTCTCGAACACGGGTCAGTACCTGTAGACCCGACTGCGCGTGCCCTTGCGTCCTGGTCGGGGACACGCGCAGTCGTGGTGACGACCGGCGCGCACCCACTCGTCGACGGTCGGGCACGGTGAGTCACGAGGCCCCCTCGTCCGAGTGCAGGTCACGGTCCGGTCACGATGGTCGGATGCCCTGTGGAGAAGGGCTCTGAGCGTCTCGGAATGTCGGTGCTGCCTGGAAGAGTCAGGTCATGGGAGCACTCGGGCCCCGTGAAGGGCAGCACCAGGTGGACCGCGGTGTCGC